>Ga0065721_10005019_pt1 | contig 37707 bp, 36 predicted proteins | sample Mesricmetagenome_FD_59108 | JGI IMG/M metagenome (GOLD analysis project Ga0065721, IMG submission 59108) | Mesophilic microbial community from rice straw/compost enrichment Sample: eDNA_1 v2 (version 2) | ecosystem: Engineered > Solid waste > Grass > Composting > Bioreactor | place: USA: Davis... | reverse complement strand
CGGAGGAGGGCTGCTTGGCTACGCTTCCGGCGAGATGTTATTGAAGGATCCCGGCCTCCGGAAGATTCTCCCGTTGGCGGCGGAAGGGGTTGCCGAGAGCCTGCCGTTCGTCGCCGTAGCCGTGCTGCTGGCCGCCGCGCTGCTGCTGAGACGCAGGAAAGCCTCTTGAATGCAGCCTTAAAACCGGGGACTTTATCGTCAAAGTTCACTATTTTTTCAACTCGGGAACTGGTATTTTGAGATGATTTCCAGTACACTTAGGGTTAAAAAGAAGCTTGTCATTCTCGTTCGATAGGTTCGGGTTAAACAGGCGAAGATTGGCAGTCTTCAGACAAAGTGGGGGAACATCGTGAACAAGCAATCCGCCGCGGTAGGGGTACTGGCACTGGCTGCGGGATTGGTCATTCTGCTCGGCAAGCTAGGGGTATTCGCCTTCATTGGCACCGTTTTTTGGCCGTTGTTAATTCTAATCCCGGGAATTTTGCTTCATGTTCTATATTTCGGTCGAATGCTTCCTGCGATAACGCTTGTTCCAGCGGGAATTCTTACGGTGGTCGCCGTTCTGCTCGTCATCGGCAACTGGTTCGGCTGGCACTCGATGAAGTACCTTTGGCCGTTCTTCATTCTAAGCGTCGGAGTCGGTCTTTACGAATATTACGTCTTCGGACCGGATCGTTCGAAGTCGCTTTGGACTTTATCCCTTGCGTTAATCGCGGTGTCCGTTCTGCTGTTCTTCATGACCCTGCTGTGGTCGTGGGGCGCTTATCTGCTCGCGGTCATTCTGATCGCGGTCGGAGCGTGGATGGTGCTGAAGCGCCCGCGGTTCCGATAACCCGCTTGCTAATTGATTGTTTTGGCGTATAATAGAAGGGATGTAGGTGGAACGTCGGCCTTGCGTCGGCGTTTTTGTTTGTTCGCGTAACCAAGGGCCGAACTTCCTTGGGATCGACCCTTTATATAAAGATAGGAGTGGAACTATGCATCCAAGAGATCGCATTCGCAATATTGCTATCATTGCGCACGTTGACCATGGCAAGACCACGCTGGTAGACCAATTGCTTCGCCAATCCGGCACGTTCCGGGAGAATGAACAGGTTCAAGAGCGGGCGATGGATTCCAACGATCTGGAACGGGAACGCGGCATCACGATCCTCGCCAAGAACACGGCAGTCCATTACAAGAACAACCTGATCAACATCGTCGATACCCCGGGACACGCCGACTTCGGCGGCGAAGTGGAACGGATCATGAAGATGGTAGACGGCGTCCTGCTCGTCGTCGACGCGTTCGAAGGCTGCATGCCGCAGACGAAGTTCGTGCTCCGCAAGGCGCTCGAAGCCGGCCTCACCCCTATCGTCGTCGTCAACAAGATCGACCGTCCGGCGGCTCGTCCGGCGGAAGTCATCGACGAGGTGCTCGAGCTGTTTATCGAGCTTGAGGCGAACGACGACCAGCTGGAATTCCCGGTCGTCTACGCTTCCGGCCTGAACGGCATCGCCGGCATGTCCCCGGATAACCTGACCGATACGATGGAGCCGCTGTACGAGACGATTATCGAGAAGATTCCTTATCCGAAGGAAGATACCGAAGCTCCGCTGCAGTTTCTCGTCACCCTGCTCGACTACAACGAATACCTGGGACGCATTCCGATCGGGCGCGTCAACCGCGGCAAGATCCGCCAAGGCCAGCCGGTCGCCGTCCTGGACCGCGAAGGCAAGGTCCGCCAAGCCCGGATCGAGAAGCTGTTCGGCTTCCAGGGGCTGAAGCGCGTCGAGATGGAAGAAGCCGCCGCGGGCGACATCATCGCGATCGCCGGCATCAAGGACATCAATATCGGCGAGACGATCGCCGATCCGGCGAATCCCGAGGCGCTGCCGGTCCTGAAGATCGACGAGCCGACGCTGCAGATGACGTTCCTCGTGAACAACAGCCCGTTCGCCGGACGCGAAGGCAAGTTCGTCACCTCCCGCAAGCTGCGCGAGCGCCTGTTCAAGGAGCTGGAGACCGACGTGTCGCTGCGAGTGGACGAGACGGACAGCCCGGACGTGTTCGTCGTCAGCGGCCGCGGCGAGCTTCACCTCGGCATCCTGATCGAGAACATGCGCCGCGAAGGCTACGAGCTTCAGGTCTCGAAGCCGGAGGTCATCATTCGCGAGATCGACGGCGTCAAGTCCGAGCCGATCGAACGCCTGCTCATCGACGTGCCGGAAGACAGCATGGGCAACGTCATGGAGAGCCTTGGCACGCGCAAAGCCGAAATGGTCAACATGATCAACAACGGCAACGGCCAGATCCGCCTGGAGTTCCTCATTCCGGCGCGCGGGCTGATCGGCTACCGCACGAACTTCCTGACGCTGACCCGCGGCTACGGCGTGATGAACCATGCGTTCGACAGCTACGGACCGGTCGTAGGCGGACAAGTCGGCGGACGCCACCAAGGCGTTCTGATCGCGAGCGAATCCGGCACGTCGACGTTCTACGGCATGATGGGCGTAGAAGACCGCGGCATTCTGTTCTTGGAGCCGGGCACGGAGGTTTACGAGGGCATGATCGTCGGCGAGCACACTCGCGACAACGACATCGTCGTCAACATCTGCAAGGAGAAGGCGCTCACGAACGTACGCTCCGCGACGAAGGAAGACACCGTACGCCTCAAGACGCCGCGTCTCATGTCCATGGAAGAGGCGCTTGAGTACCTGAACGACGACGAGCTTTGCGAAATCACGCCGAAGTCGATTCGCTTGCGCAAGAAGCTCTTGGTCAAGAGCGAACGCGAGCGGGCGGAGAAGCAACGCAAAATGGCGGAATCCGGCGTATAACGCCGGATTTTTCCCGCACATCACGGAGGGACCGTTTATGCAGACTTGGTTCGCGGATCATCCCTTGGTTTCCTATTTGCTGATTCTCGCCTTTACGATATATATTTTTAACGCGGTCTTCCGCATGGGGAAGCTCCCGATCCTGAAGGAGATTCTCGTTTACATAGTGATGGCGATCGGATGCCTCGTGCTGCTCGTTCTTCAGATCGACAAGCTGCCGATCATCCAGTGCATGTCGGTCGCGGTCATTATGATGCTGATGCTTAGGATGCGCCAGATCTACGACAAATGGCGCGGCAAGCGCTCCGGAACGGGCGCGTCGGAGTCGACCAACCAGCAATAGGATTCGGAGCAAGAGCGGAATGCTAACGATTCGTTATCCCGCCGAGCGGTCTCATGAGACCATCGTCGGAGTCGAATGGGGGGATTCTATGCGGCTTACCGACACGCTGTTCTACTGGCTGCAGACGAAGAGGATGACCGAGCTGCGTCCCGAGGACGAGGCGGCGAGGGATTCGCTTCGCTTTTTCGCGCAAATTTTGTCGGAAGATCACGATCTCGCAGAGTTTGCTGTCGCATCCGAGGATTCGGCGAAAATTTACGTCGTCTACACCGTTCGCGGTGAAGCTCCGAAGACGGTTTGGTTCGATCGCGAGGCTGCCGAGCAGTTGGCGGTCGATCTGTACGGGAACGGAGAAGGGGCAGAGGACGACCAACCCGAGGTGAATGAATGAGCACTCCCGCACCGTTGCCTCCTCGAACCAGAACGAAACCGCAGGCAACGAAGAAAAAAACAAAACGGCGTCCCCGTCGTTTTCTAGTCTTCCTGTTCTCATTCCTTATCGTTGTTATCGTTGCGCTTGCCGTATATGTAGGCGATTTGTGGAGAGATACGAACGCCGCGCTCGAAGACATAGCCTTGCCGGCCGGCAGCGCCAAGCCGATCGCTTCGGAAGATAGGGCTCAGGTCAAGCCGCTGTCCATGCTGCTGCTGGGCACCGATTATCGCAAGGAAACGGGCAGCATGAATACCGACGTCGTCATGGTCATCGCGATGAACCCGAATTCGAATACGGCAACCGTCGTCTCGATTCCTCGCGATACGAATCCGGAGATGAAAGATTATAAAAAGCAGAAGATCAATGCGTTCTATGCCGGGTTCCATCGCAAGGCCCCGGAGGGAGAAGATGCTGACGCTTATGCCCGCAGCAAAATGCGGGAGATGATGAGCGAGTTCTTCGACATCCCGGTCGACTATGCGGCGGTCGTGAATTTCCAAGGCTTTTCGGACGTCATCGATGCGCTGGGCGGGGTTAAAGTATATGTCGACCAGGACATGAAATACAAGGACAACGCCGACGGAACCAATATCGATCTCGAGAAGGGCGAACAGACGCTGAACGGCAAGGAAGCGCTCGACTTCGTTCGTTACCGCAAGTCGAATCAGGGCACGGCCGCTTCGAGCGACTTCGACCGCAACGACCGCCAGAGCCGTGTGCTTGCCGCGATCATCGACAAGATGAAGTCTGTCGGCGGCGTCACTAAGCTCGGCAACGTCATCGGCGCGGTCGGCGACAACATGCGGACGGATATCCCGAAGGATCAGATTATCAACATGCTGAAAGCCTATTACGATATCAATAAGGAACAAGTACGGTTCATCCCGCTCGAAGGAGTATGGGACAGTCCTTACGTCTATCTGAATGACGAGAAGCTGGAAGAAGCCAAGCAAGCTCTTGCGGAGGAACTTACGACCGAGGGCCGCAAGGTGCAGGCCGCCGCTTCCCCGTCCGCATCCGGCTCCAAAGAATAAGCGAAGCCGCCCGGCTTCTCCGGCTTCCTGGAATGCAGCGGGCGTTTGTGCTTGGAATGTCGGACTCCCATATGCTATAATGAGGCCAACCAACCTTGAAGGAGGCCCGCGGATGGCGATTGCGGAGAGGATTTTTCCCGATCATCTGAATATCCGTCTCCCCGAGGACATCTTCAAGGAGGAACCTGCCCGGCTTCATGTTCTCATGAAGAGAGGTGCCGAACGTAACGGCGCCCGTCTGGCAGCGTGTCCGGAATCTCCCATCCATCATGACTTCATAGCCGCAGAACGTCCGATTGGACAACTGTTCGCGGCCGTTAAGAAAGCCCAGTGAGCGATCACTGGGCTTTCTGTCATTTTCCGGAGGTGTTCGAATGGCCGGAGTGGCCGTTCAAATGAGTCTGCATCTTTTGAATCGTTCCCGTTCCGTCCGGGGAAGCCGGTGGAACGACGCTGCGCGGCATCTGCGGGACGAGGCGGCCGATAATGTCCGCCATCTCTTCCGCGAAGCCCGCGATCGGCCTTCCGTTCATCACGTCGGTCCGAATCTCGCGCAGCCTCTGGGCCATGTCGACATCCGCCGTCACGACGGCGTCGATGCCGTAAGGGTCCTTGCGGAAGGCTTCCGCCACCGCGTACTTGATCGTACCGACCCTTGACCGCTCCATGGTGCTCTCGACGTCGATTCCGACGACCGCGTACTTGCCGAACACGACGCAGTTCGCCGCTTTTACTCCTCTGACGCTCGTGGCGAGCTGTTCGAGGTGTCTGGCTACCTCGTTCGCGTTCGCCTTCGTAATCACGGCGGCGCCCTGATTCTCGCTCTGAGCCCTTAGCCGGTTGCCCAGTTCAGGAGGGCTTGACTCGTTTCTAGCGTTGCCGCAGCCGGCCGAGCCGAAGGCTAACGCGGCAATCAGAAGTCCGGTGCCGATGCCTCCGCCGATCGATGTAAGTTTCATATCCAATCACCGTCCCAATGTGAATTCTGTCTGGAGGGGATGCCCGGAAAACGAACCCGATGCCTTCGCTTTCGATATCCATCGCAGAAGCCTGCTTTCATTGTTCCCCGTCGGCTGTCAATGATTCAACCTTTGTCTCCATTCGCCAAAATCCGTCGAACCCGGGAGGGACCACCGTTGAAAAAAATTTATGTGCTCGATACCAACGTGCTTCTTCACGATCCGAATGCGATGTTCTCTTTCGAGGACAACGAGGTCGTCATTCCTTCCGTCGTGCTGGAGGAGATCGACTCCAAGAAGAGGCTGGCCGACGAGATCGGACGCAATGCCCGGTTCGTGTCCCGCGAGCTCGATCGCCTTCGGGAGAACGGCCATCTTCACGACGGAGTCTATCTGGAGAACGGCGGCTCGCTTAAAGTCGAGATGAACCATCGACGCTTCGTCCGGGTGCAGGAGCTATTCGGCGAAATGACGAATGACAACCGCATTCTGGCGGTAGCGCTGAATTACCATATGGAGGAGCAAGAAAGGGAGGGCGGGGGCAAGCCGGTAATCCTGGTCAGCAAGGATGTTCTCGTAAGGGTCAAGGCGGACGTTCTCGGCATCCAGACCGAGGACTACCTGTCGGACCGGGCGGTCTCGCCGAACGATCAATATACCGGTCATTTGACGCTGCACGTTCATCCTTCGGTGATCGACGAATTTTATACGTACCGGTTTCTAGGCATTAACCACTTGGGATTGAACGCGAAGCTGATGCCGAACGAATTCGTCATTCTTCGGGATGAGCTCGGGACGTCCAAGTCGGCGCTGCTGAAGGTCAGCGCGGACGGTCATCGGCTGGAGCCGCTGCACTTAAGCAACGACCCGGTCTGGGGCATCACCGCGAGGAACGCGCAGCAGCGCATGGCTCTGGAGCTGCTGCTTAACGACGAGATTCCGCTCGTCACGCTGTCCGGCCGGGCCGGAACGGGCAAGACCCTGCTGACGCTGGCGGCGGGGCTGATGAAGGCGGAGGATGAGCACAAGTACAAAAAGCTTCTCATCGCCCGTCCGGTCGTGCCGATGGGGAAGGACATCGGCTACCTGCCCGGCGAGAAGGAAGAGAAGCTGCGGCCGTGGATGCAGCCGATCTACGACAATCTCGAATTTCTGTTCGACACCAAGAAGTCCGGAGATCTGGATAAAATTCTAATGGGGCTCGGAAGCATTCAAGTAGAGGCCCTCACCTATATCCGGGGCCGTTCCATTCCGGGACAGTTCATCATCATCGACGAAGCCCAGAACCTGAGCAAGCACGAGGTGAAGACGATCGTCTCCCGCGTCGGCGAGAACAGCAAGATCGTCCTGCTCGGCGATCCGGAGCAGATCGATCATCCGTATCTGGACGCGATGAGCAACGGGCTTACTTATTTGATCGAGCAGTTCAAAGGAGAAGGAGTCAGCGGACACGTGACCCTCGAGAAGGGCGAACGCTCCCGTCTGGCTCAGTTGGCCGCGGAGAAGCTGTAACCGCCGCTCAATTCTCGAAGCGATGCCAGCGAACTCCGCAGCGGTATGCTTCCGCGACGCGCTCCGCCCATTCCTCCGATTGGGCGTCGACCGCGAGCAGGCGGATCCCGGGCGGCTCGAGCCGAACGATCAATTCTTCCTCCAACTGCGCAAGGGCCGGGGCGGTTTCCGCTTCCGGCCTTTCCGCCGTCAATTCGAAGAACCGGACTTCCGACAGCACGGCGTATCGGTTCTCTTGGTTAGTCTCCACGATGTAGTCCTCGTAGCGCGGCCCTCGGCGGATGCCGTTCTCCGGAAGGAGCAGCAAGTCCAGCAGGTCGGATTCGACTTTATAATGCGCCAGCAGGTCGAGCACTGCGGGAAGCTCCTCCCGGGAACGGAAGATCAGCAGCTCCTTATGGCGATCGAACAGCTCGGCGCGGTCGGCGATTCCTTTGACGATCTGCGAATAGAAGCCGGGAAGCTTGCCGTCCGGCAGCCTCATTTCGACGCCGATCAGCTTTCTCATGTCCATCTCCTCCCATCGTATCCTTATCGTTACCAACCAGTCTACCGAATCGGTCCAAGAAACTCCAGTCCCGCTCCCGCGATGCCTTTATTCTAAAAGCGGTTACAAAGAATTGCGCGACAATTCCGCTCTTAACTGCTATCATTAAAAGATAGTGTTCAATTCGTAACGGACATCCGCTTGGGAAGGGAGGAGACGGGTACGCGCCCCAAAACTTTGCTAGTCATCCTGTTGCTAGGGTTGATGGTGCTGTTCGTGTCTCCTCTCGCAACGTCGCCTTATTCGGTGTCCATCCCTTCCGCGGTGCCGGAGGAGCCGGATGCCGTGCCTGTCCTTACGCCCGTCGATACGTCCGCGGTTCCGGCAGAGCTCGTCGTTTCGGCCGTCATAGACGAGAAAGGGTTCGAGCTGCTGCAGAAGCAAGACGAGGAATACCGCCGGATGCATCCGGAGCTTACGATCAGCTGGAATCGAATCGATCCGGCGTCGGCGGATACGGAGGAGGAGCGCCTGGCGCTCGCCGATCAGGCGGACATTCTGCTCGTGCCGAACGAATGGATACGAAGGCTGGCGGTCGCGGGCAAGCTTAGTCCGGTCGATGCCGCTTTCGTGGGAGAAGCGCTGTCGGAGCAATTCGACGCGTTGATCTCGCAGATGAATTGGAACTTATATCTATGGGGAGTTCCGAGGGAGTTCGATCCTTACGTCCTGGTCTGGAACCGGAACGTGCTGGAGGCGGTCAAGACGGAGACGGACGGGATGGAGCTCCCGCTGAATCCGGAGCAGTGGCAAAGTCTGCCCCAGAAGCTCAGGGATGCCGGTTTGGTCAGCAACTGGCTGGCCATCGACCGGCAGGATCCGTTCGCTTTATTGGCGTGGCTCGGAGCGGTAACCGGCGAGAGGGAGGACGCGCTGTTCGAAGCGGAGGAAGACCTTTGGGGCGATTCGCCGCTGGAGCCCTCGCTCTCTTTGCTGGCCAAAGAGCAAGCGGGGGTCGCTTGGCTGGAACCGGCGAAGGACGCGAGCTTCTGGCCGGCATTCGCCGCGGGCCGCTACGCTGCCGCTATCGTGCGCAATTCGGAAGCGGAGAGAGCGCTTCGCGAGCTGCCGGAAGCATCCGCCGCCGCGCTGAAGATCGACCGGGTCTCCTGGAACTCCGCGTTCGTTTGGCCCGGCGGTTCCAGCTTCGCTCTCGCATCCGGTTCCGCGAACAAGGAAGCGGCTCTGGGCTGGATCACCGAGATGACGAGCGAGGACAATCAATGGGAGAATTATCTCGCGACGGACAAGCTTCCGGTTTATCGCTCCTTATTCGAAGGCGGCAAGGACGTTCGTCCTCCGGTGTCCGTGGCGGTCGCCGGGCGGTTCCCGAACCAGACGACGACCTCCACGGAGCCGGAGGTTCCCTCCCGGGCCAGCCTGCTGAAGAGCCTATGGGAGGAATGGCTGGAGGGCGGCATTACGCTGCCCGAATGGAGAGACAGCTGGGAGGACTCCAGAGGGTTACTTGCCGAGCCGGAGTCCGACGACTAGCTTCCCATCCTCCATCTTGACCGAGTCCGCTTTAATATATGAGATGAATTGCTGAGGATAGAAGCCGAGGTCAAACTCGTTCTCCAGATCGCGCCTTGTCGTATCCGGAAGCTCCAGATCGTTAAAGACAAGCTTATCCACGTGAAATAATATGGCGTTCTTCGGTTCGTTCTCGATCGTATAATGGCCTTCGATTCTCGCCTTGACGTCTCCGCTACTTCCCTCGAGAATCATGAGGTCCGTCGCGAACGAGATGGTAAAATCGCGCAGACGGTCGTCCTGGTCGCGCAGGAATTCATTCAGCTGATCGTCGGTGATGGTCAGCTTCGCTTTGAGTCCGTTCGTCTCCAAGGCGTCCGGATGCTCCTTCAGCCAGTCGGGCAGCTTGGACATCGCTTTGGACAACGCCCGGAACTGCTGCCTGACTTCATAGATGCCGACATTTTGCCAATAGGCCTGCATTTCCTCCATCATCCTGCGAAGCCCTTCTTCGTCTCCGCTGGCGGCAAGGAGCGAGTCGAGCTCTCGCTGAAGCGTCTCGATTCTCTGTCTTTGGGCAATGAGGTCCGATTCCACCCGGGCGAGCTCTTCCTTGCTTCGTTCCAACGACCGATATCCGTTTTGCAAAGCCTTATAGTCGTCTTCGTAGCGAGAGAGGATCTCATGGTCGGACTTAAACAGCAGGTCCATCAGCTCCCAGGTGACGAGAAGCTCTTTGAGGGAGCGCGCTTTGAGCAGGGCGGACCACATCGCATCCTTCTGCCCCATATAATAGGTTCGCAGGACCCGTCCGGCTTGCTCGCGTTTGGCCGCGATCGCGACCTCCTGTTGGACAAGCTTCTTGGACGCCTGTTCGATGCCGATCTCCGTATCCGCGCGAAGGCCGGCGATCCGTTCGATCTCCCGGTCGATCTCGACGACGGTAAGGCCTTTTTCGAGCAGCTTTCTCGTTTCTTCGCTGTAGCCGGCCGGCGCGGCATACGCGGGCATCGTCAGCAGGTTCGTTCCGGGCATCAGCAGCAATGAGGTTAAGGTCAGCCCCAAGGCAAGGATCAGGGAGAGGCGACGTAGCATGGCAGGGACCTCCCTTTCGTTCGAATGGACATGCGCCGGGTTGATCCCATTCTATGAGTCAGCCGGTCTCGTCATGTCTCTGACCATTATAAATCATCCGGCCGAAATAAGTTTCGATAATATTCCATCCGCGATTGCCAGAAGGGAGCCGATAGGGTGACAGAGCCGATCGTTCGCGTTCTGCGGGAGAAAATAAAGGCTTCGGAGCATGTCGGGGTTACGGAGGGGGGACGCGAGGCTCGCGGAATATCATTCCGGGATTATATGGACGTCTGCCTGTACGATCCCCTTCACGGCTATTATTCCGGGGGCAAGGCAAGGGTGGGCAGGGAAGGCGACTTCTACACGAGCTCCTATATCGGGGAGGCGTTCTCGGAATGTCTGGCCCGCCGGTTGGCCGAGCTTGCGGACGAGTATTTCGGCGGCGAGGAGCCGGTGCGCGTCATCGATTGGGGAGGAGGAACGGGGAGGCTTGCGGCGCAGTTGCTCGCCGTCTGGGAGGCGGAAGGAGAGAGGCGGTTCGATCTTACGGTCGTGGACGGCAATCCTTCCCATCGCGAGCTGGCCGTTAGGAGCTTGGAGCCGCATATCGGGCGAGGACGGGCGTTCGTCCTTAGCCCCGAGGAAGCGGAAGCCCGGGATTGGAGCCGCCTCTGCGTCATCGTCATCGGCAACGAATTGCTGGACGCGATGCCGGTCCATCGCGTCGTTCGCAAGGAAGGGCAGCTCCGGGAATGGGGAGTGTCATGGGACGAGCTCCGTTGCCGGTTGATTCCCTGCTTGCTGGAGCTTCCGGCCTGGCTTGCAGAGAGGATGGACCGGGACCGGATCCTTGTTCGGGAGGGGCAGACGGCCGAAGTAGGAGCGGATGCCGGGCGTTGGCTCGCGAAGCTCGCTTCTTCTCTCGGCAGGGCGCTGCTTGTCTTCATCGACTACGGGGACGAATCGGAGGAATTGACGGCCGAGCACCGGATGAACGGAACGCTTGTCTGTTACCGCAATCATATCGCCCGAGATAATCCGCTCGAAGCCCCGGGGGAACAGGATCTAACCGCTCACGTGAATTTTACGGGCCTGAGGGCGGCGGCTAGGGAAGCGGGATTGGAGGAGCTGTGGTACGGGACGCAGCTTCGCTTCCTGATGGAGTCGGGGGTGCTCCGAAGGCTGGTTCCGCTGTCCGGCGCCGACCCGTTCCATCCGGACGCGCGGCGGAACCGAGCCATCCGGCAGCTTCTGCTCAGCGACGCGATGAGCGAGCTGTTCAAGGTCCAGATTTTCCGCAAGGGCTTGGGTTCCTGACCCATAAAAAAACGCCGGAGCATGGCGCTCCGGCGTTCTCTCTTGTTTGTATTAAGCGGGAAGTCCCATCTCGAAGACACTCCAATAAGTGAACCCGAGGAAGGCGATGACCATATAGCCCCAGAACATGTAGATATAGGTCTTCTCCGTAAAATTCAGGTAACCGAACAAGAAGAACACTGCCGATTGGATAAAGAACAGCAATGCCATCTCCCACATATCGCCCGCGAACGACATCAAAGCGATTAGCAGCGTAAAGAGCCCCAACACCCGGAACATGCGTGCCATAATGAAATCTCCTCTCTGTCTAACCCCGTTTACTCATGCATATTATACCTGTTGTCCCAGCATAGTGTAAACCGGAAGAAGTGACGAATTGGCAAACTTTTCGTCCACAGCTTCAAGGTTCCGTTTTTTTCGCTCTTTTATTCATAAGGACCGGGGCTCTTCTTCTCGGGAGGTATACCAAGACGGAAAATGGATATACATAGAAGTAACCGATAGATTCTATGAACTCTACTACGGGCATAGAAATGAATAAAAACACCAAAACAACGATGGAATATCATCCTTGACGAGGAGGGAATGTGGGCATGACGGCTGTCAGACAGGATGCATGGAGTCCAGATGACGATTTGATTCTGGCCGAAGTTACGCTCAGGCATATTCGAGAAGGAAGCACCCAACTAGCGGCATTCGAAGAGGTCGGCCAACGAATCGCCCGTACGTCCGCCGCATGCGGTTTTCGCTGGAACAGCTTCGTTCGCAAACGGTACGACGAAGCGATCGGAATGGCGAAGCAGCAGCGGCAGAAACGTAATTATCTTAAGAAGCAGGGACTCACTTCTTCCTTGGCGAACTCGATTTCGGAGCGGCTTCCGGGAGAAGACGCGGATTCATCCAAATCCGAATTGCTGACCGCGGATTCATTATCTATGGAAGCGGTTATCCGCTACTTGCGGCAATGGAAGAATTCGGTACAGGAATTAACCCGCCAGGTGAAGGCGCTCGAGAAGGAATTGAAAGAGAAGGAAGAGCAGCTGGCGGAGCTGCGGGACACCAACAACCGTCTATCCAAAGAAGTGAGCGAGGTCCAGACCGACTACCGCGTCGTCAACGACGATTACAAGGCGCTCATCAAAATCATGGACCGGGCAAGAAGGCTCGCCTTCCTGGCCGAAGATACGGAAGAAGAGAAAACGCGCTTCAAGATGGACGCCAACGGCAATCTGGAGCGAATCGAATAGATCCGCGAGCTCCCGAAGCAGGAAGACGGGGGCCGCCCGCTTGGTCTCGCAAGACCGGGCGGACGGCTCCCGTCTTTGCTTCGTCTTCATGCTAAGCTATGATAAAGGGAAGAGTTGGCAAGCCATCGAAGTGTTGAAGCCTTCGTTAATAAGGCTGTCGAGAGGAAAATCAGATGACGAAAATATCCATAGCGGTGTTGGGGGGCGGCTCTTTGGGGCTCTTGCTGGCGGCCGGGATCGGCGCCGCCGGCTTCGGGACGTCCGTCTGGACAAGAACCCGCGAGCAAGCCCTCCTTCTGGCGGAGCAGGGAATCCTCCTAAAAGACGCGGACGGAACGGCGATCAAGCGGGTCTCCGTTCAAGCGGCTCCTATCGAGGAGGCTCCCGCGAATATAGACGGCCTTATCGTGTTCAATGCCTTAAAACAGACCGGGCTGACCGAGCCGCTCCTTCGGCAATTGGATTCCGTTCTGGCGAAGAACGCGGCGATCGTCTCGTTCTGCAACGGAATCGGGCATATCGAACGGATCGCCGCGGCCGTTCCCGGCCGGCCGCAGCTGGCCGCGGTGACGACGGAAGGGGCGCTTCGAACGGGTCCCGCGGAGGTCATGCACACGGGAAACGGCGGAATTTGGCTGGGAAGAGCCCCCTTATTTGAAGGGACTTCAAGCGATTATGTCCAAATGCCTACGGAAGATAGGATCAAGGGTATAGCAAACGTTGTCCGGGAGGCAGGATTCTCCATTTTCTTGTCGAATAATATGACAGAACGCATTCTCCGCAAGCTGCTCGTCAACTCGGTGATCAATCCGCTTACCGCGGTGCTTCGGGTACGCAACGGAGAGCTGCTTGCGACGGAGGACCGGCTTCGCCTGATGAGATCGTTGTTCGAGGAGACGCTGTCTATCCTCCAAGGGAGCGGGCTTCCGGGTTCGGAAGGACTATGGGAGGAGCTTCTCGACGTCTGCGCCCGAACCGCGCGGAACGAGTCCTCCATGCTTCAGGATGTCCGGAACGGCCGGGCAACCGAGATCGAAGCGATCAACGGAGCCGTGGCGCGGCTCGCGGCCGACAGAGGGCTGCCCGCGCCCAGGAACGAGACGATGGCCGGATTGATTAGATCCCTATCCGGCGAATAAGGAGATGATAACGGTGTCCGTGATCTGGGATGCATTGGTGTACGCATACGCTTCCGTGGCCGTCATTCCCGTTATTCCGTTTCTCATCGTCTTCTACTTGGCAAGATGGCGAGGCCAAGAACGCAATCGGGCGATCAAGCTGTCGATGGACATTACGACGGTCTTCCTGATCGGCTGCGTTTCGATGCTTCTGAACCGATTGGGAACCTCTTTCGGCCCTTATATTTTATTGTTGTTCATGCTCGTCGTCGGCGGTTTGCTCGGAGGCGTGCAGAACCGCGTGCGAGGCAAGGTAGACGCGCGCAAGCTGGTCCGGGCGGTCTGGCGGCTCACCTTCTTCTTGACGACGCTTCTGTACGTGCTGCTGACGATCGTCGACATCTCGATTCGGGCCTTCGGGAAGTCGGCCTGATTCGACAACGAACCCGTTAAGCCGTGCCGCGGACCGCGAATTTTTCGCGCCGCCGGCGCTTTTTTTCGATCGGAAGAGAAGGGCGACCGCTTTCCGCAAGCCGATGCGGATGACGCGGGCCGGCGGCAGATCGCAAGAGCACCCGTTCTCGCCAACCTTTCTTTGACGCCAACGAACCCCTTCATGTACAATCTAGTGGACATGATATTTATCGGGGGGACTCTTCCATGAACTTGACTCCCTTACAAGGGGTGTCTTCCCCAGCTCTGGCGGAACGATACCGGCAGGGAGACGCACGATTGCGAGATCTATTCGGCTCTCATCCCTCTATCGCCGAAGACTGGCGGAAACGCGCACAATTATTGGACCGGACGGAAGCCGGACGCATAGAGAAGTCCGAGCTCGCCTCCGTCCTTCGAGATTACCAAGCCCGGCTCGTTCCAAGCGAAGCGGTCGACCGCTCGATCGAAGAGCTGGCGCGGCCGGGCAGCCTTGCCGTCGTCGGCGGCCAGCAAGCCGGCCTGTTCGGAGGAGCTCTCTTGATCGCCTATAAAGCGATCTCCGTCATTCAAGCGGCGCGGCATGCGGAGAGCCTGCTCGGCCGCAAGGTCGTTCCCGTCTTCTGGATCGCGGGAGAAGACCATGATTTCGACGAGGCGAATCATCTGTATGTCGCGAACGCGGAAGGCAAGCCGCGCCGCGTTCGGCTGGATCGCCCGGATGGCGCCCGCCATTCGGTCAGCCGGACTCCTCTGACGGAGGAACAATGGACGGCGGCGATCGAGCAGCTTGCCGAAACGCTGCCGGACTCGGAGTTCAAGCCGGGGCTGCTCGATCGGCTTCGCGGCTACTCCGGGGACGCGCCTACCTTGACTCTGGCCTTCGCCAGGCTTTTGTCCGAGTGGTTCGGCCCGGAAGGACTCGTTCTGCTCGACGCCGACGACCCCAAGCTTCGCCGGCTGGAAGCGCCGATGTTCCGCCGGCTCATCGAGGATAACGAATCGTTGGAGCACGCTCTTAAGCAAGGCGAGGAGAAGGTCGGCGAGCTGGGTTATTCCGTTCAAGCGCCGTTGGCGCAATCGTGCGCGAACCTGTTTCTTCATTCCGAACACGGCAGGCTGCTGCTGTTCCGGGAGGAGAACGGCTTCGCGGACAAGAAGAAGCTTCGGGCTTACAGCCGCGAAGAGCTGCTCGCCCTGGCGGACCGTTCGCCCGAGGCGCTCAGCAACAATGCCCTGACGCGGCCGATGATGCAGGAGTATGTCCTGCCCGTGCTGGCCACCGTGCTCGGACCGTCCGAGATCGCTTATTGGGCGGGCCTGGGGCAGGCGTTCGGGCAATTCTCGCTCGAGCTTCCGATTCTCGTTCCCCGGCAGTCCTTCACCTACCTGGAGCCGGGAATCGACAAGCTGCTCTCGAAGTACGAGGTGACCGTAACGGACATCATGTCCGGCGGCGAACGGTTGCGGGACGAATGGCTTCAAGCCCAAGACAAGTGGAGGCTGGAGGAACGCTTCGAGGAGGTTCGCGCCGGAATCGCGGCGCTCTACGCGCCTCTGCTTGATACGCTTGCGGAGATTCAGCCCGCATTGGGCGATCTCGGCGGCGTTAACCAAGGCCGGCTGATGGAACAGATCGCCTACCTGGAGAAGCGGGCGGCGGACGCGGTCGCCAAGCAGCACGACGTATCGCTGCGGCAATGGGATCGAATGCGCGAATCGCTGTGGCCGTTAGGCAAGCCGCAGGAGAGAACGCTCGGCACCCTTCATTTCTTGAACCGCTTCGGCCCGAATTGGCTGAAGGAATGGCTGAACGTTCCGTTCGACGTAACGGGCGGCCATCGATTGGCCGATAAATAACATAGCGTATCGATAACGCAGGAGGAACCCGTCTTGAAGACAACTCTCAAGAGCATTATCCAAGATCCGTCCCTAGCGCCGGAAGGCAAGCTGAAGATCGATTGGGCCGAGGCCCATATGCCGGTGCTTAACCGGATCCGCGAGCAATTCGAACGCGATCAGCCGTTCAAAGGGCTGAAGGTGGCGATCTCGCTGCACCTGGAAGCGAAGACGGCTTATCTCGCCAAGGTCGTTCAAGCCGGCGGCGCCGAAGTCGCGATAACGGGCAGCAACCCGCTGTCGACCCAAGACGACGTCTGCGCGGCGTTGGCGGAAGACGGCATCGCGGTGTTCGCCAAGTACAATCCGACTCCGGAGGAATATCACGAGCTGCTCGTGAAGACGGTCGAGACGAAGCCGGACCTGATCATCGACGACGGAGGCGACTTGGTCACGATTCTCCACACGGAGCGCCAAGACCTGCTTCCGAACGTGCGCGGCGGCGCCGAAGAGACGACGACCGGCATCCTTCGCCTGAAAGCGATGGATAAGGAAGGCTCGCTGAAGTTCCCGATGGTCGCGGTCAACGACGCTTATTGCAAATATTTGTTCGACAACCGCTACGGAACCGGACAATCGGTATGGGACGGCATCAACCGGACGACCAATCTGGTCGTCGCGGGCAAGACGGTCGTCGTTAACGGCTACGGATGGTGCGGCAAAGGCGTCGCCATGCGCGCGAAGGGTTTGGGCGCCCAAGTCGTCGTGACCGAAGTGGACGCGATCAAGGCGGTCGAGGCCTACATGGACGGCTTTACGGTTCTGTCGATGGAGGAAGCGGCCAAGGTCGGCGACTTCTTCGTTACCGTCACCGGCAACAAGGACGTCATTACCGGCAAGCACATCGCGCAGATGAAGGACGGGGCGATCCTGTCCAACGCCGGCCACTTCGACGTCGAGGTGAACCTGGTCGAGCTGGCGGAGATGTCCGTCTCCAAGCGCACGGTTCGCCGCAATATCGAAGAGTACCGGCTGAAGGACGGCCGCAAGATCTACGTTCTGGCCGAAGGCCGCCTCGTGAACCTCGCCGCCGGCGACGGACACCCGGCCGAGATCATGGATATGACGTTCGCACTGCAGGCGCTGTCTCTGAGATACGTCAACGAGAACTATCAAGCGATCGGCAACCGCGTCGTGAACGTTCCTTACGAGCTGGATGAGCAGGTGGCCCGCACCAAGCTGGCTTCTCTCGGCATCCGGATCGATTCCCTTAGCGAAGAACAGAAGGCTTATCTCGATAGCTGGGCGGCGCACTGAGGAAGATACGCCCTTTATAGCAAATCATAAAACGGCTTCGCCCCGATTCGCCTCGGGGCGGGGCCGTTTCTGCTTGCGTCGGATTGCGATTACTCGACAAAGAACCGCGGCAAGTTGCTTTAATTTTTTGAATATTATGAACGAATATCGTCCGGTGCCGTTGACGCCCTAGGGGGCATGTGCTACTTTAGGGGCAATTAAATTAACTAAACATTTAAATGAATTTACTGTTTAGTTAATACGTACTTAACCAAACGTTGAACAGGAGAGATGGACCATGAGCTCAGCTTCCAAAGCGGTCGATTTTAACAAACTGGATTTCGGCGTGTTTCTTCCGGTGGCGAACGGAGGTTGGATTATCTCCGACGCGCAGCCCAGGCCGGACGGAAGCTATGCTCTCAACCGGGAAGCGGCGCTTCTGGCCGAAGAGCTGGGCTTCGACTTCATCATGTCGATGGCCAAGTGGAAAGGATACGGCGGAGAGACGAATCATTGGGGCGTCTCCCTCGAGTCGATGACGATGATGGCCGCGCTCGCGGAAGCGACGTCCAGAGTGAAAGTGTTCGCCACCGTCCATACGATTCTCTATCATCCGGCGGCCGCGGCGAAGATGTTCTCGACGCTCGACCAGATCAGCGGCGGGCGTGTCGGGATGAACATCGTCTCCGGCTCCTATGCGGGAGAGTTCCGTCAGATGGGAACATGGCCGGAGCACCTGGACCATGATGCCAGGTACGATCTGGCCCGCGAATGGATCCAGGTCGTAAAGCGGCTGTGGAACGAGGAGCGGGTTACCCATAAGGGGCAATTCTACCAACTGGAGGATTGCGAGTCGAACCCGAAGCCGCTGCAGCGTCCGCGCCCGCCGATCATTTGCGCCGGCGCCTCCGATAAGGGGATGGGCTTCACGATCGACGAGGGCGACGCATGCTTTATCGGGGGACGCGACCTGGAGGAGTTGGCCCGGGTGAGCGCCCGCGCCAAGGAGCTGGCGGCCGAGCGGGGCAAGACGATCAAGACGTATTCGATGTTCGGCGTGCTGCCGGGAGACTCGGAAGAGGAAGTGCAGGCGAGGCTGCAGCGCTACCGGGACGGAGCCGACCTCGAAGCGATCAAGGGCCTGCTTCGCAGCTACGGCTTGGAGCCCGACGGACGGGAAAATTCGATGCAGGCGCGCGCCCGCAACGTGTTCATGAACGAGATGCTGACGGGCGACGCGGAGAGCATCGCGCGGCAAATCAAGCACATCATGGAGATGACCGGACTCGACGGAATGATGCTGACGTTCGCCGACTACATCGGGGATCTCCGCTACTTCGGCGAGAAGGTGCTGCCGCTGCTTCGTTCGGCGAAAGAAGCCGGCTGACGGCCGGTACGCGAAAGGGTGACTAAGATGGGCGTTCCAAGCGAGAATACGGCTTTGCTGGTGGTGGACGTGCAGAACGACTTCTGCGCTCCGGACGGGATGATGGGGCGGCTCGGCGCGGACCTGTCGCAGGTGGAGCAGGCGGTGGGCCGAATCGGGCGATTGATCGAGGCCGCTCGCGCCGCTGCCGTCCCGGTCTTCTTCGTGCGGCTCGTGACCGCGCCGCATACGGATTCCAAGGCGATGCTCGCCTGGTATTCCAGGCAAGGAGTCGATGCGTCCGCGGCGGCGGTATGCCGGGCGGGCACGGCGGGGGCGGAAGGATACAAGCTGTTCCCGCAAAAGGGGGATTACGTCGTCGAGAAGCAGCGCTACAGCGCGTTCATCGGCACGAATATGGAGCTGGCGCTGCGCCGTCTCGGCGTAGACAAGCTGGTCGTTACGGGAGTGACGACGGAGTGCTGCGTCGAATCGACGGTCAGGGACGGGTTCATGCTCGATTACGAGACGTTCGTCGTCGCGGACGGCTGCGCGGCGTACGAGTCCGTCCTGCACGAGATGTCGCTGAAGCTGATGGCGCTTAATTTCGCCTCGATCGTAGAGACGGAGAGCGTTCTGGCCGATTGGGCCGAGCCGAAGGGAGGGTTTAGATGACGCAGGGAACCCCGGATGGCTTCGAAGCCTTGAAGCAGGGCGCGGGAACGTTCAAGCCGAATGACCTGACTCTCGGCGAGGTCGTCGAACTTATTCGCGACAACGTCGATCGGCAGGAATTGATCGATCTGATTCTGGAGCTGTGCAACATCCGAAGCTTGCCCGGCTTCGAGAAGGACGCGGGAGATTTCGTCTATGCCTGGATGGAGAAGGAAGGGATGGCTCCAAAGCGAGTCGGCATGGTGCCCGATCGCTTCAACGTGATCGGAAGAATGGGCGGGGCCGACCCGGCGAACGGACGCAATCTGCTGTTCACGAGCCACCTCGATACGGAGGCACCGCAGTACAATTGGCGCGACAGCTGGAAGTACCGCCCCGGGGGCGCCGTTTGCGATCCGGGCTGGATTCGCGCGGAGCTGAAGGACGGCGTCTTCCTCGGTCATCCGGTCGAGAACGACCGGGGCCCGATGGCCTGCTTCCTGATCGGCGCCAAAGCCCTGAAGAAAGCCGGCCTGACCCTGAACGGCCATCTGTATTTGACGGCTTGTCCGGCGGAGATCGGCCCGGAGCACGTGGAGGAATTCCAGGGGCCGATCTATCACGGCAAAGAAATCGGCGCCCAATACATGATGACGCACGGAGGAGTCGCTCCCGACTTCGCCGTGGCGGCGGAGGGGACGGACTTCGGCATCTCCTGGGTCGCCTGCGGGTATGCGAATTACCGTATCGACATCTACGGGGAAGACGTGTTCACGCCGCTGCTGACGCATCCGCCGAGGCTGAAGGATCATCCGAGCGCGCTCGTGCTCGTCGCTCCGCTTATCGAAGCGGTACAGCGCTGGGCGGCGGAGTACGAGGAACGGCACGTTTACAGGGACGCCGGGGGGACGGCGGTGCCGAAGGCGCAGATCATCGCCATTCGCGGCGGAGATCCGCACATCATGGGCGGCGGCAGCGAGGTATGCTCGCTCTACCTGGAGGTCGGCCTGACGCCTGCCCAGGCGATCGCGGACGTGCAGCGGGAGCTGGAAGCGGTGCTCGCGGAGGAGCGGTTCGAGGGCAAGGTCGAACCGATCGTGTACCGTCAAGGCTTCGCGGCGGAGGAGGGAAAGGTGAGGCCTCTGGCCGATGCGTTCGACGCCGCCGGCCGTTCGAGCGGCAAGGGGGCCTTGGAGCTCGGCCATTCCGTCTATTCCAGCATGTGGCGGGATCATAACGTATTCAACATGTTCGGCATCCCGGCGGCGACGTACGGGCCCCGGCGCTTCAAGCCGACGGTGGACGACATGGCGGATGCCGCCGTTATTTACGCGGCGGCAGCTTGGCTCGTGTGCAACGGCATTCGGGAGGGAATAGAGTGACCGATAACGAGGATTCGCATGACGGCAAATCTTCCGTGAGGGAACGCATCCTGGCGGCAGCGGTGGAGGCGTTCGCCTCCAGCGGCTTCGCGGGAACGCGGGTCGGGGAGATCGCCGTGAAGGCGAAGGTCAACCAAGCGCTGATCTATTATTATTTCGAGTCCAAGGAGCGGCTTTACCAAGAGGTCTTGAACGGCTTGTTCGCTCAGTGGGAAGCGATGCTGAGCCGGCTCGACTGGGAGGGCAAGGACGTGACGGCCTTCGTCCGCGAGTACATTCGCGCCCAGTACGAGATGAAGGTCCGCATGCCGCACCTGTACAAGATCTTCCATTGGGAGACGCTCGAGGGCGGAGGGCTGTTCGAGAAGTACGCGTCCCCGGTGTGGACGCAGGACTTCTATGACATCGCGGGCAAGCTGGCAGGCTGGAAAACCGAAGGCGCGATCCGTTCGCAGGCGAACGAGAAGGTGCTGCTGTATCTGATGTTCGGCATGATGGACCAATTCTACTTCCGCCGGGCGGAGGGGCTCGCTTCGATTCTCGGCAAGGACGGAAGCGAGGAACGGCTGCACGCGGACGTCGTCGAAGAGATGGTCGCGCTGACGCTGCACGGCGTGCTGCCGAAGGCCGAGCCGCCTCGGCGGGGGAGCGGGCGGCCGACCGTGACCGTCCTGGCGGAAGGCGAAGCCGATGAGCCCGAGGCCAGAAAGCTGCTGGAAGCGCTGAAGGACGCCGCGGGAGCGGAGCTGCGCGCGGTCGACGTTCGCGCTCCGGAAAGGGCGCTTGCGAGCGATAGCGGGCTTGTGCTTCTTCTCGCATCCACGTCCGTCGGAGAGATGCCGGCTTGGATTCGCGATTGGCTGGCGGCGCTTGCCCGCAACCGGTCCGCCGCGGAGGGTAGAGCCTTCGCGATCTGGACGATCGGCGAAGGAGCGGCGCCGGAACGGCTGCAGAGGCTGCTCGAAGAAACGTTCAACGAGCTCGGCGGCTTCGCGGTGTCGCGGCTTCGGGGGCAATCGCCCGGGGATTATGCGAAACGATGCATGAGTTGGATCAAGACGCATTAACGAGAAAAAGAAGGATTCATGTAAAGAAAGCGTTATTTTATTGTCAGATATTTGATGGTTTTTAGGGATAGTTCTGATTTTTTATGATTGAAACGTGATTGTAATTGACGGAATTAACATGCAATTCTATAATTGCCCTAAAGTCACTTATTTAAAGTCAGTTTCGAGTCAAGTTTCATGACGCGAATCGAGACAGGATCGCGAGAAAGCGTACCGCTCGCGATTCCCTGTCAATCCCGAGCCGAGAATAAGGAGGAGCCGGAATGTCTACTCTGCAAGCCGAAGCGTCGACCGAAGGAAAAAAAGAAAAGGCGGCGAGATTCCCGATTATCGATACGGACGTTCATGAGCGCATGGTATCGATCGAGGACTTGCTTCCTTACATCAAGGAGCCTTTTCTCAGCTATATGAAGCATTGGACAGGCTGGGGCGAGCTGAAGTACACCCATCCGATCGGGGGCTCGCGCCTTGATTCGCTTCTGCCGAACGGCAATGTGCCCGGCTCGGATTACGGCGTGCTGAAGGAGCAGCTGCTCGACAAATACGACATCGATTATGCGATTCTTACGGGGTTGTTCTACCCGGCGACGATGGAAGCGCAGTTCGAACTGGCGGCGGAGCTGGCGTCCGCGTACAACGAATGGTACGTGCGCAACTGGCTGGAGAAGGACGACCGTTTCCTCGGCTCGATCCACGTCGCTCCCCAGATGCCGGAGACGGCGGTGCGCGAGATCGAGAAGTGGGGCGACCACCCGAAGATGGTGCAGGTGCTGCTTCCGATCGGAACGGCTCCGCTGGGCGATCCGTATTACCACAAGATCTACGAGGCGGCCGAGCGCAAAAACCTGGTCATCGGCATGCACCAGGGCAATTCGGTGACGACGGGCTTCGGACAGCCGAGGTACTACGTGGAGTGGCACACGATTCTCTCGCAGGCGTTCATGGGCATGGCGGTCAATCTCATCCTGAACGGGGTGTTCGATAAGTATCCGGGAACCCGCGTCGCGATGATCGAAGGAGGCTTCACTTGGGTTCCCTCGCTTATGTGGCGCATGGATCACAATTACAAATCGCTTCGCTCCGAGGTGCCGTGGGTGAAGCGCCTGCCGAGCGAATACATCAAGGAGCATTTCCGATTCTCGACGCAGCCGATCGAAGACCCGAACCCGCAGCACATGCTCCGAATGGTCGAGATGATGGAGAGCGACGAACTGCTCATGTTCTCGACGGACTACCCTCACTGGGATTTCGATTCGCCGACGCGCAGCCTTCCGACGACGTTCTCGGCGGAGCTTAAACGCAAGATTTTCTACGACAACGCCAAAAATTTCTATCGGTTGCCCGATTCTCCCAAGGCTGCGAGGTGAACGGAAGAATGAATCGAATGGTGGTTTGCGGCTCGGAGGAGATGGCTCCCGGCCAGAAAAGAGCGGTGCAGGTGGGCTCTCGTTCCGTCGTGCTGGTCCGGCTGGGCAGCGGCGAATACTGCGCGCTGATGAACGCTTGTCCGCATCAAGGCGCTCCGCTGTCCGACGGGGAGTTGACGGGGACGACCTTGCCCTCTACAGTAGGAGAATACGTGTACGGCAAAGACGATCAGGTTCTTCGCTGTCCTTGGCATCGCTGGGAATTCGACGTGACGAGCGGCCATGCTTTGTTCAACGATAGACGGGCTTGCGTCAAGCGGTACGAGGTGACGGTCGAAGAAGGGAACGTCGTCATCCATTATTGAAGCGGAAATCGGAGGGCGTTATGTCTCGTAACAGGGAGAGCGAAATTCTGAGGTATCTGAGTAAAAAATCGCCGATTACGGTCGAGGATCTCGTCGGCTTGCTGCGGGTGTCGGAGGCGACGGTTCGCCGGGATCTGGCGCAGCTTGAGAATCAGGGGCTTATCTTGAAGCGCCGCGGCGAAGTGTCCTTGCCGGGACTCGGCGTGGAGCCCGTGTTCAATCAGCGGTTGAACCAGAACGCGGTGCCGAAGCAGAGAATCGCGCAATACGCGGCGGGGCAGATCGCGGAAGGCGAAGTGATCGCTCTCGACGTGGGCACGACCACGGCCGCGCTGGCCAAGGAGCTGCTCAAGCGCAAGGGCATGACGATTTTTACTTACTCCCTTCAGATTGCCTCGATCCTGTCGCGGAGCCAGCATAACGTTTACGTCATCGGCGGCGGCTTCCGCAAGCAGGAGATGTCGATGGTCGGCTCGCTCGCGATCGAGATGATCAAGCAATTCCACTTCGATCGATTCTATCTCGGGCTGGGCGGCTTCTCCAAGGAGGAAGGGCCGACCGACTACGCGATAGAGGAAGTCGAGATCAAGCGGGCGCTGATCGAGCGCTCGAAGAGGGTCGTCGCTCTCGCCGACGGCTCGAAATACGGAATGACTTCGCTGGTGAAGGTGTGCGAGTACGACGACATCGACGAGCTGGTGACCAATGAGCCGGACGGCGTGTCGCTTGCCGACGAGCTTGAGCTTGGAGATAAAATTACGCTGGTGTAAAGAACGGCCTTTCCGTTGCGCGCGGAAGAGACTTAAGGCTCCGTTGGTTCGGGAGAATGTCTCGGTTCGGGTAGCGAAGGGCTTTTTTTACAGCCTGATGACGTTAGGTATTCGTTAATTAATGTAACTCAATGTACCGATATCCCTCGCTATCCCCAATAACGCGTCATTTAAATTAACGTTGCTTATCGACTTGACTCCATATGCCGGGGGTGATGGCTGCCATGAGAAAAAGTTTGTTCGAAGCGATCCGTCAGACCGTATTTATGGGTCCCGCTGTCTTGGTGTACGTTACGATACTCCTGATTCCGCTCTTGCTCGGCTTGTATTATTCGATGACCGACTGGGACGGAGCCTCCTCGTCTTATTCCTGGGTCGGCTTCGGCAATTACAAGGAAGCGATGCTTGACGACCCGGACTTCGTTTATTCCTTCTGGTTCACGATCAAGATGACGCTCGTCATCGCCCTGCTCATGAATCTGATCGGCTTCGGCCTCGCCTTTCTCCTGACCAAGAAGCTTCGCTTCCGCAATCTATGGCGAGCCGTCTTCTTTCTTCCGAACGTGCTAGGGGGGCTGATTCTCGGGTTTCTATGGAATTTTATCTTCACCAAAGTCTTCGAAGCCATCGGAGAAGCGACGAATTGGCCCCTGTTCGCGATCGCTTGGCTGGGCAACGAGCACACCGCCTTCTGGTCGCTCGTGATCGTAAGCGTCTGGCACGGCCTCGGCTACGTCATGATCATCTATATCGCCGGCTTGGTCAATATCCCGACCGAAATTCGGGAAGCGGCGCAGATCGACGGGGCGACCGGCTGGCAATCGCTTACCCGGATTACCCTGCCTCTCATCATGGCTTCCGTCACGATCTGCCTCTTCTGGACGATCAGCTCCACGCTGCGGATTTTCGACCTCAACTATTCCCTTACCGCGGGCGGTCCGTTCGGCTCGACCGAATCCGTCGCGATGAACATTTATTATGAAGCTTTCCGGGATAACAACTTCGGCCTGGGCTCCGCGAAAGCCGTCATCTTCTTCCTGGTCGTCGTGGTCATTACGGCCGTGCAAGTGGTCCTGACGAAGCGCAAGGAGGTGGAGGCATGACCGGACGGCAATCGCGCAAGCGGCTGATCGCCGCGGAGTGGCTGCTCCTCGCCGTCTCCGTCGTCTTTCTCTACCCGTTGGCCTTGGCGCTTATCAACTCCTTAAAGACGATGAACGACATCCTGATGAACATGGGGTCGCTGCCGAAGGAGTATGTCTGGTCGAATTACAAGACGGCTTGGGAGGTTCTGGATTTTCCCCGCGCCTTGACGAATTCGCTCGCGATCGACGCCTTCAGCGTCCTTGGCGTCACGCTCATCTCCGCGATGTGCGCTTACCAGATCGTTAGGCGTCCCGGGCGGTTCAACCATGCGATGTTCGGTTTGTTCGTCGCGTCGATGGTCATTCCCTTTCATGCGATCATGATCCCCCTCGTACAGGTTCTGCGCGAGCTCGGCATGGTCAACAGCCTCTTCGGCATCGTTTACGCCTATTGGGGCTTGAGTCTCGCTTTCGCCATCTTCCTTTTCCACGGATTCGTCAAAGCTTTGCCTTATGAGATCGAAGAAGCGGCTCTCGTCGACGGAGCGAGCATCTACAGCGTCTTCTTCCGGATCGTGCTGCCGCTGCTGAAGCCGATCGCGGCGACCGTCGTCATCATCAACGCGCTGTGGATCTGGAACGACTTCCTGCTTCCGATGATCGTGCTACAAGGACCGGACAACCGCACCATCCAGGTGGCGATCAATACGATGTTCGGCCAATACATGAAGAGATGGGATGTCGCGCTTCCGGGAATCGTCATGTCGCTCGCTCCGAGCGTCCTGTTTTTCCTTCTCATGCAGCGCCAAATCGTCGAGGGTATATCGAGCGGAGGAATCAAGGGCTAGGCGGACGCGCCTCTCTTGCGCTCTTCTTCTCTGGATATATAAATGAAAGTCGGTTTTAGACAAAGAGAGCAGACGAAAGAGTAGATGAATTGGAGGAGAAACGGATGGGAAAACGGAAAAAGGCAGTTGCATTCGCGGTTTTGGGAGGATCGCTGGCTTTGGCGCTGGCCGGTTGCGGCAGCTCGAACAACGACGGCGGCTCGGGGGCGGCTCCGGCCGAATCGTCTTCGTCCTCGTCTTCGGCTTCGGCGGAGAAGGCGACCTTGAATCTGTTCTTGAACCGTTCGGAGAGCGTCGACGCGTTCAAGAAGCTCAAAGAGATTTACGAAGCGGCTTACCCGAACATCACGCTGAACATCGAGACGGGGCAGGGCGGGGAATTCAACACCAATCTGAAGACGAAGTTCGCCGCCGGCGCGGGTCCGGACATCTTCACGAACTCGGGCTTCACGGATCTGGATATCTGGGTCGACAAAATGGAAGACCTGACCGGCTCGGCCTGGGAAAGCGAGGTGCTGGACCGTTCGCTGGACGGCATCACGAAGGACGGCAAGGTATACGGCTATCCGCTGTCGATGGAAGGCTACGGCTTCATCTATAACAAGGATTATTTCGCCAAGGCGGGAATCGCCGAGGTCCCGAAGACGATGACCGAGCTGAAGGAGGCGGTCGCGAAGCTGGAAGCGGCGGGCATCAAGGCGTTCGTGCCGGATTACGCCAACTTCTACGTGCCCGGCGTGTTCGAGACGAACAACGCGGTGGCCAAGCAGCCCGATCCGGATCAGTTCCTCGCCGATCTGAAGTCGGGCGCCGCGAAAGTTACGGATAATCCTCTCTTCTCGGACATGCTCGATCTGGTCCAGCTGCAGGCCGACCACGCCAGCAAAAACCCGATGTCGATCGACTACACCGGTATGGTCACCGACTTCGCGGCCGGCGAGGGCGCGATCTCGTTCGGCTGCTCCTGCTCGCAGCCGCTTCTGGACCAAGCGCAGCCGGGCTTCGAGATCGGCGTGTTCGGCACCCCGCTGAACGACGATGCCGACTTGAACGACCGGGTGTTCGTCCAAGTCTCCTCGTACCTGGCGATCAACAAGGATTCGAAGGTCAAAGAACAGGCGAAGCAGTTCATCGATTGGCTGTACAGCTCCGAAGAAGGCCGCGAGTGGTACGTCAAGGACTTCCGTTATCTTCCCGTACTGAAGGGATTGGAGACGGACGCCGCCAGCCTGGGCACGATCGGAGCCGGAATCAAGGCCTATATGGATCAAGGCAAGTATTTGGCCTATGAGTATCCGAAATATCCGGAGGGCCTGACGACCGAGTGGGGCGACACTCTTATCAAGATGATCGCGGGCAAGCTGGATAAGCAGCAGACGCTTGAAGAGCTCCAGGCGGTCTGGGAGAAAATGTCGAAGTGACGAGGTTGATCCGGTCGCCGGGGCGGCGCGCATGCCGCATCCGGCGGACGGATCGGAATACGCATGCGATCGGGAGGAGGCTAACCTAATGTTGTCGCAAGAAGATAACGAGTTGATCACGAGAGTCGGGGCCGGAACTCCGCTGGGCGATCTGTTCCGCCGGTATTGGCTGCCGGCCTTTCTCTCCGAGGAATTGGAGCCGGGGGGAGCGCCGATGCCGGTCAAGCTGCTCGGCGAGCGCCTGGTCGCCTACCGGAACAAGGAAGGGAAGCTTGGGCTGCTCGGCGAGTTCTGTCCGCATCGCGGCACGTCCCTGACGCTGGCCCGCAACGACGATTGCGGCCTGACCTGCATCTATCACGGCTGGGCGTTCGATACGGACGGCGCCTGCGCCGATATGCCCTCGGAGCCGGATTTCAGCCGCTTCAAGGAGAAGATCAAAGCCAAGAGCTATCCGGTCTACGAGGCGGGAGGCGTCGCTTGGACGTACATGGGCGAGCCGGAGCATCGGCCGGCGCCTCCGAAGTTGATTTGGACCTCGCTGCCGGAATCCCACCGGATGGTGGCGAAGGTGTACCAGGAATGCAATTACCTGCAAATCTGGGAGAACGAGATCGACTACATGCACGCGGCGTTCGCCCATCTGGCGCTAAAGGAGCAAGACATGAAGGAGGGGGCGCTCAGCACGGAGCTCGGCATCAACCCTTCGCATCCCCTCGTCACCTCGCGCAATCCTCTGCTTAGCGTACAGCCGACGACGTACGGCTTCCGCAACATGTTCGTCGGCCAGGCGGACACGTCGGAGAACGCCGATCAATTCATCCTGGACGCGCCGATCCTGATGCCTTCGTTCGCCTTTACGCCCCGAGTCAAGGAAGAGGATCACCTGTTCCACGCCTACGTCCCGATCGACGATACGACGACGTGGTCGTACGACGTTCACTTCACGCTCGACCGCCCGCTGAATCACGAGACGCAGAAGGAGCGGCGGGGGCTCTGGGTGGACGAGAACCACAAAAAAATCTACAACCGCGACAACAATTACAAGCAGGACCGCTCGCTGATGGAGAGCGGGAACTTCTCCGGCATTCTCGGCATCAGCAACCAGGACCACGCGGTCACCGAGAGCATGGGGCCGATCGTCGACCGTTCGAAGGAGCATCTCGGCACGAGCGACGTCGGGGTCATCGCGCTGCGGCGGATGGTGCTCAAGTCGATCAAGCAGCTGGAGAAGGGCGAGGTTCCGCTCGGCCTCGATCCCGGCATTCCGACCGACCGAATCTACAGCGAAGGCGTTATCGCCCCGCGAGGAATCCCGTGGAAGGAAGCCTGTCCGCTAGACCCGGCCTTCGAGCCGGCCAAAGCCGAGAAAACGGTGAAAAGTTGATTCGATAAGGGGGGGATTCCAGGTGGTCCTGCAGCCGACAGAGCTTAAGCCGTCCGGCAAAGAGGCGCACGCCGGCACCGAGATGGGGGCGGTCCATCTCAAAGTGAGCGATCTGGAACGCTCGACGAGCTATTATACCGAGGTGCTTGGCCTCTCGGTTCTGAACCGCTACGCCGGTCTGGCGAGGCTGACGGCCGACGGCGTTCATCCCTTGATCCTGTTGGAGCAGATCCCGGAAGCGCTCGCGCTGCCTCCCGGCCGGCACAGCGGTTTGTACCACTTCGCGCTGCTTGTTCCGAGCCGCCGGGATCTCGGCAACGCGCTGAAGCATCTGATCGGCCGGCAGGTTCGGCTCGGCTCGTCGGATCACGGCGTCAGCGAAGCGCTCTACCTGTCCGATCCGGACGGGATCGGCATCGAGATCTACCGGGATCGCGATCGCTCGGAATGGACGTACCTGCCCGGCGGGCAGGTGTTCATGAAGACCGATCCGCTCGATGCCGCGGGCTTGCTTAGGGAAGCGGAGGAAGGGGAGTGGAAGGGACTTCCCGTCGGAACGAGGATCGGCCACGTCCACCTTCACGTCGGCGACCTGAACCGGGCCGAAGCGTTCTACAGCCGCCTGCTCGGCTTCCGCATCATGCTCCGCTACGGACCGTCCGCGCTGTTCGCCGGAGCCGGGGGCTATCATCACCATCTCGGCCTCAACGTCTGGGCGGGAGAGGGAGCGCCCGCGACGCCGGATCGAGCGACCGGGCTGAAGTATTTCACGATCGTCAATCCGGATCCCGACCACATCGAATGGCTGCTGGAGGAGTTCGCCGCCCGCTCGATTCCCGTAGACGCCCGCGGCGACGGCTGGTACTTCAAGGATCCGTTCGGAATCGGAATCCGCTTGACGACGTGCGGGATTTTATGACATTGCGGCGAATCTATCAGCGATTTTATTGAGGGGGCGAGCAACGATGGCCAAGCTTCATCGGCTTGACGCATCCGCGGATACGGTCGTCTGGGGCTACATCGGGGGCCGGCAGCGGCCGGTTCTGACGATCGAGCCGGGCGATTCCGTCGCCCTGCGTTCCGTGTCGGGAACGCCGGACGACGAGGTGCCGCGGGAATGGATTCCGGACGCGCTGCGGGAGATCTACGCCAAGGTGACGGACCGCGGACCCGGCGTTCATCTTCTGACCGGCCCGATCGCGGTCAAGGGGGCGATACCGGGAGACACGCTGGCGGTCGAGATCGGTAAGATCCGCGTCGACGCCGATTACGGCTTCAATTATATGGGGCCGATGTCCGGGCTTTTCTATAACGAGATGGACGACGCCGAGATCGCGATCGTCCCGTACGACAGGGAACGCCGTTACGGGAGCCTGGGACGGGCTTCGATCCCGCTCCGACCTTTCTTCGGGATCATGGGGGTGAATCCCCCCGAGGATTGGGGCCGGATCACGAGCGTGACCCCGGGACGTTACGGCGGCAACATGGACAATAAGGAGCTGGTCGAAGGGACGACTCTCTACTTGCCCGTCCTGCGCGAGGACGCGCTGTTCTATGCGGGCGACGGGCATGGCGCGCAAGGCGACGGCGAGATCGACGTGACCGCGATCGAGACTTCGCTCGAAGGGCAATTCAAGCTGGATCTCCTTAAGGGGACCGGCCAGGAATGGCCCTACGCGCGAAGAGGCGCAACCCTGATCAGCATGGGCTTCGACGAGGATTGGGCGGCAGCCCTCAAGGCCAGCGCCAATCAAATGATCGGGCTGCTCGGGGAGCAGTACGGACTGAGCCGACGCGAAGCCTACCGGCTGTGCAGCATCTGCGCCGACTTCCGCATCACCCAGGCGGTCAACGGCATCAAAGGCGTTCACGGGCTGTTCGACACCTCCGTGATTACCGGCTGAGGAAATTTCTGAAGCCTTCAGCTATAGAAGAGCCGAAGAGCAACGACCGGCGAGCGACAACTAAGAGCGAGGTGAGAAGCATGTCCTCCTATTCCTTGGGGATCGATATCGGCACGACGGCCGTCAAGGCGATCCTGCTGTCGGAGGATCGCATCGTCTATCAGACGAGCGCGGCGCATCACCTGCTGTCCGAGCGCCATGGCTGGGCGGAGGAGGATGCGGGCGAGTGGTGGGGCAACGCGGTTAAGGTCGTCCGCGAGACGCTCGCCGCGGTTCCGGACGCGAGGGACGGCATCCGGGCGATCGGGGTGAGCGGCATGGTGCCCGCCATCGTCCTGCTGGACGAACGCGGGGAGCCTCTGCGCAACAGCATCCAGCAGAACGACGCCAGGGCGACCGAGCAGATCGAGCGGCTCAGGCGGGAGCTCGATCAGGAACGTCTGTTCGCGGCGACGGGCGGGTTCACGAATCAGCAGCACGTTCTCCCGCGGCTGCTGTGGCTGCGGGAGCATGAACCGCGGCTGTGGCCGCGAATCTCCGCCGTGCTAGGCTCCTATGACTACATCAACTACAAGCTGACGGGCGCTCTCGCGCTCGAGATCAACTGGGCGGTCGAGAGCGGCATGTTCGACATCCGGAAGCGGGAATGGATCGGCGAGCAGTTGGAGCTGCTCGGACTGCCCGAGGGCGCGTTCCCTCCCGTCAAGGAATCGGCCGAGAGAATCGGCGTCGTCTCGGAAGAGGCGGCGGCGACAACCGGCCTTCGGCCCGGAACCCCGGTCATCGCCGGGAGCGCGGACCATATCGCTTCCACGCTGGCGGCGGGCATCCTCGAGCAAGGCGAGCTGTTGATCAAGTTCGGCGGAGCGGGCGATATTCTCTACTGCATGAACGAGATCCGTCCGGCTCCGGAGCTGTTTTTCGATTATCACGTATATCCCGGCAAGTACCTGCTGAACGGATGCATGGCTTCGAGCGGCTCGCTCGTGAAGTGGTATTCGAACGAGCTGCTACAGGACGATTCGCCCGATCTGTTCGCCCGGCTCGATCGCGACGCGGAGCGGGTGCCTCCGGGCTCGGACGGACTGATCATCCTCCCGTACTTCCTGGGGGAGAAGACGCCGATCTTCGATCCCGAAGCGCGAGGAGTGCTGTTCGGGCTTAGCCTCGCCCATAAGCGGGAGCATATTTTCCGAGCCATTCTCGAATCGGTCATTTACGGGTTTCGCCATCATATCGAGGTTATCCACGGCCTCGGCTATGAGCCGCAACGAATCTTGGCCACGAACGGAGGCGCGAAGAGCAAGTTCTGGTGCCAGATCGCGGCGGACGTTCTTAATGCCGAGATTCGATCCTACCCCTCCCATCCCGGCTCCGCGCTGGGCGTCGCGTTTCTGGCGGGCAAGTCGGAGGGCGTGTACGGGAGCTGGGAACAAATCCGAGATTTTCTCGTTGATTACAGAGATTTTAAGCCGGACCCTTCGCGGGCGGCTGTCTACGATAAAGCTTATGCCATTTACCGCAAGCTGTACGCGCAGCTCAAACCGTTATTCGCCGAAGTCGGCGCGATGTACGGAGATTCGGCGGACCGACAGGAGGAGCAACCCTTATGAGCAATCTGCACGGCAAAATAGCCGTCGTCACCGGAGCCGCGAGCGGAATCGGCCATAGCATCGCAACCAGACTGGCATCCGCAGGAGCGACGGTCGTCATCTGCGACCTGAACGGCGAAGCGGCGAAGGAGGCCGCGGCGGCGCTTCCCGCGGGCGGCTCGGCCAAGCACGGCTTCGCTGCCGTCGACGTGACCCGCAAGGAGCAGGTGCAGGCGGCGGTTCAAGCCATTATCGCCGATTACGGCGCCATCGACATCCTGTGCAACAACGCGGGCGTGTCCACGATGAACCGCATCGAGGATCTGACCGAGAAGGAATGGGACTTCAACTTCGACGTGAACGCGAAGGGGGTATTCCTGTTCACGCAAGCGGTGTTCCCTTATATGAAGGCTCGCGGCAGCGGCAAAATGATCAACACCGCGTCGATGGCGGGCAAGCGGGCGACTCCGCTGCTCGCGCATTATGCGGCTTCCAAATGGGCGGTCGTCGGCTTCACCAAAAGCGCGGCGGTCGAGTTCGCTCCCTTCGGCGTCACGGTCAATTGCGTCTGTCCCGGCTTCGTCCGGACGAGCATGCAGGAGCGGGAGCTGGAATGGGAAGCGGAGCTGCGCGGCATGACGCCGGAGGAAGTGAAGGACGAATACGTCAAGCTGACGCCGATGGGACGAATCCAGGAGCCCGAGGACGTGGCGAAGGCCGTTTGCTTCCTGGCTTCCGAGGAAGCGGACTTCATCACCGGCGAGGCTCTGGACGTGACGGGCGGGGCGCACCTGCTGTAGGAGGGAGGAAGATGGCCATCGAATTCGACGCTCTGAGCTACCCGAACGCATCGAGAAGAACGACGGTTTACGGGAGAAAAGGCATGGTGGCGACTTCGCAGCAGCTGGCGGCGCAGGCGGGGCTCGATATTCTCAAGCGGGGCGGCAACGCCGTCGACGCGGCGATCGCGACCGCGGCTTGCCTGACCGTCGTGGAGCCGACCTCCAACGGCATCGGAGGCGACGCCTTCGCTCTCGTGTGGATGAAGGGAGAGCTTCACGGTCTTAACGCAAGCGGCCCCGCGCCCATGGGCATCTCCATCGACAAGCTGAAGGCGCAGGGCTTCGCCGAGATGCCGAAGTACGGCTGGCATCCGGTCACGGTGCCGGGCGCCCCGTCCGCCTGGGCGGCGCTGGCGAAGCGGTTCGGCCGCCTCCCGCTGGCGGAGCTGCTGGAGCCGGCCATCCGCTATGCCGAAGAAGGCTATGCGGTGTCGCCGACGCTCAGCTCCTTCTGGAATCGCAATTACGAGAGACACGTAAAGGAATTCCCGAAGGTGCTGCTCGATCAATGGAGCGAGCTGTTCATGCCGGAAGGCGCGCCTCCCAAGCCGGGAGACATCTGGCGCTCGCGTCGGCACGCGGAGACGCTGGCCGAGATCGCGGCCACGGATGCCGAGTCGTTCTATCGCGGGGCGCTGGCAGACCGGATCGACCGTTTCTCCCGGGAGACGGGGGGCTATCTCCGGAAGGAGGACCTGGCTCGCTTCGCCCCCGAGTGGGTGAAGCCGATCAGCGCGAGCTACAAAGGCTTCGACGTGTGGGAGCTCCCGCCGAACGGTCAAGGCATCGTGACGCTGATGGCGCTCAACATCTTCCAAGGATTGGATACGAGCGGGGACGATGCTGCCCGCTACGCGCATCGCCAGATCGAAGCGGTGAAGCTGGCTTTCGAGGACGGGCTGGAAGAGATTGCCGATCCGTCCAGGCTGCGCGAAGGCGTTATCGCCGAGCTGCTCTCCGAGGAATACGCGGACCGGCAGCGCCGGCGCATCGGCGAAGAAGCGATCGTGCCGCGCACGCCTCCCGTTCCGACCGGAGGCACGGTCTATCTGTGCACCGCCGACGGCGAGGGCAATATGGTCTCGTATATCCAGAGCAATTACATGGAATTCGGCTCCGGATTGGTCGTGCCGGGAACGGGCATCGCCCTGCACAACCGCGGACATTCGTTCTCGCTGAACCCGGCGCACCGCAACGCGCTGGAGCCGGGGAAGCGGACGTACCACACGATCATTCCGGGCTTCCTGTCGAAGGACGGGGAAGCGATCGGGCCGTTCGGCGTAATGGGCGCGTTCATGCAGCCGCAAGGGCACTTTCAAGTCGTGCTCGGCGCGCTGGACCAAGGACTTAATCCGCAGGCGATCCTGGATGCTCCGCGGTGGCGGTGGGACGAAGGCAGGAAGGTGCTCGTCGAGCCGTCGTTCCCCCGGGAGTTGGCCGAAGCGCTGCGCGCCCGGGGCCACGAGATCGCCGTCGGAGACAACCCCGGCCTGTTCGGCAGGGGGCAGATCATCTGGCGGAACCCCCGTACCGGCGTCCTCAGCGGAGGAACGGATCCGCGAACGGACGGAGCCGTCGTCGCCTGGTAAGCGGCGAGTCGGCGGCAAGAAAAGACGATAGCCCTACCCCATTCGAAGTTGAGGAGCGTGCCAATATGACCTGGTTAAAGGATGTTATCGGGACCGAGAAGGCCATTATCGCCATGTGCCATTTCAACGCGTTGCCGGGAGACCCGAATTACGACGCGGACAAAGGAATGGAGGACGTCCTCGAGTGGGCGAGAAAGGATCTGCTCGCGCTCCAGGAGGGCGGCGTGGACGCCGTCATGTTCTCCAACGAATTCAGCCTGCCCTACCTGACGGACGTCCGCACCGAAACGGTCGCTTCCATGGCTCGCATCATCGGCGAGCTGATGCCGGATATCCGGGTTCCCTTCGGCGTCAACGTGCTGTGGGACGCCAAGAAGTCGCTGGATCTCGCCGTGGCGACGGGAGCGAAGTTCGTCCGGGAGATCTTCACCGGCGTGTATGCCAGCGACTTCGGCTTGTGGAACACGAACGTGGGCGACACGGTCCGCCATCAGCGCCATATCGGCGCCTCGAACGTCAAGCTGCTGTTCAACATCGTGCCCGAGGCGGCGCAGTACGTCGCCCACCGGGAGATCGAGAGCATCGCGCGCTCGACCGTGTTCAACAACCGCCCCGACGCGCTCTGCGTGTCCGGCTTGACGGCGGGCGCCGAGACGGATTCGGCCGTGCTGAAGCGGGTCAAGGATACGGTGCCGGACACCGTCGTGCTGGCCAATACGGGGATGAGGCTCGACAACGTCGACCGGCAGCTGGCGATCGCCGACGGCGCGGTCGTCGGGACGACCTTCAAAGCGGAAGGGAAGTTCGAGAACCACGTCGACGTCAAGCGAGTGAAGGCTTTCATGGACAAGGTCAAGGAGTTCCGGGGAGTGCTCGTTCCGTGAAGCGGCATCTAGAGGATTTAAGGGATGGCGCGTCGCTCGGGGAGGGAAGCGCCCTCAGTTGGATGAACGAGCCGTGCGAGTGGAGCGTTCGGGACGGCCTGCTCTCGATGACGGCGCCGGCGGGCGGGGATTTCTTCAACGACCCCGGCTCCGATTCCGTCGTCGCGACGGCTCCGTTCCTGCATGCCGTTCTGAAGGGAGACTTCGTCGCCGTCGTTCGTCTTAGCGTCGAGATGGCCGCCCAATGCGACTCGGGCTGCCTGATGGCGTTGGCGGACGAGTCGAACTGGGCGAAGATTTGCTTCGAATACATGAACGGGGCGCCGACGATCGTCACGGTCGTGACGAGGTCGAGATCCGACGACTGCAATTCCAAGGCGATCGAGGCGGAAGCCCCGTATCTGCGGCTGGCGCGTTCGGGAAGTCGCTTTGCCTTCCATTATTCCGAAGACGGAGAGAGCTGGGAGCTGGTGCGCTATTTCGCGATGGACGTGCCGGATGAACTGAAGGTCGGTCTCGTGGCGCAAGCTCCGTTCGCCGATCGGTGCCAAGCGACGTTCCATTCCTTCGATACGTCGGAGGAGGTCGTAGCGGACGTCAAGGCCGCAACAATCGTGAAGTGACCCATCCCGGAGGTGAAGAGGCTTATGGAAACATTCGTGCATATGAATCCGACGAAGCTGATTTTCGGCCAAGGAACGTTAATGAAGCTAAAGGATGAATTGGAGCCGTTCGGGCGCAAGGTTCTCCTCGTTTACGGAGGCGGCAGCATCAAGCGCAACGGCGTATATGACGGCGTCAAGGAGCAATTGAGCCTGGCCGGCCGGGAAGTGTTCGAGCTTGGCGGCGTGGAACCGAACCCGCGCCTCTCCACGGTGCATAAAGGAGTCGATATCTGCAAAAGGGAAGGGATCGACTTCGTGCTGGCCGTCGGCGGAGGCAGCGTTATCGATTGCGCGAAAGCCATCGTCGTCGGAGCGGTCTATGACGGCGACGTCTGGGACATTATCTCCAAGAAGCTCTACGCTCCGGGCGCGCTGCCGTACGGCGCGGTGCTGACGCTGGCGGCGACCGGCTCGGAGATGAACGCGGCTTCCGTCATTACGAATTGGGAGACGAAGGAGAAGAACGGCTGGTATGCGCACTTCAATCATCCGCAATTCTCGATTCTCGACCCGACGTTCACGCGCACGGTGCCGCTCGACCAGACGATCAACGGAATCGTCGACATCATGACGCATATTCTGGAGCAGTATTTTCATCATACGCCGAACGCCCCCGTACAGGACGCATTCTGCGAAGCTCTGCTGCGGACGGTCGTCCGTACGGCGCCGAAGCTGGCGGCGAATCTCGAGGACTACGATTCCCGCGAGACGATCCTGTACGCCGGAACGATGGCGCTCAACGGAACTCTCGCCATGGGAACGCCCGGCGATTGGGCGTCCCACAACATCGAGCACGCGGTCAGCGCGGTATACGATATCGCGCACGGGGCGGGGCTTGCCGTCCTATATCCTTGCTGGATGGAACACGTTCTGGACGACGGCGTCGCGAAGTTCAAGCAGTTGGCCGTGGAGGTGTTCGGCATCGATCCGTCCGGGGAGGAAGACCGGGAGACGGCGCTTGCCGGGATTCGCGCGCTGCGCGAATTCTGGACGTCGATCGGAGCTCCGAGCCGGCTTAAGGATTTCGGCATCGGCGACGAACGCTTCGAGGAGATGGCCGACAAGGCGAT
>Ga0065721_10049315_pt1 | contig 37711 bp, 35 predicted proteins | sample Mesricmetagenome_FD_59108 | JGI IMG/M metagenome (GOLD analysis project Ga0065721, IMG submission 59108) | Mesophilic microbial community from rice straw/compost enrichment Sample: eDNA_1 v2 (version 2) | ecosystem: Engineered > Solid waste > Grass > Composting > Bioreactor | place: USA: Davis... | reverse complement strand
TGTCTGGCCCCGTTGTCAACCGAGGACGGCTCCCGTGAAACCGTTTTCACCGGGCGCCCGTCCTCTCGAAAGTGACGCTATGCCCGAGCCTATTGAAGCCCACCCGACCCTCGAAAGCGCCGCCCACGAAGCGGCCGCGTCCCCCGCCCCGGGTGCCCCACCGTTCGAGGACGCCCCGCAGGAAGTGGCGGTTCCCGAAGAAAATCCCGCGCCGCAGGAGCGCGGCAGTCCCGCCCTGGAGGTAATCCTCTCGGCGCTCGCCGCCTGTGTCTGCACCCTGATAAACCGTTTTATCGGACTTGTCGCTCCCCTGCCACCAGAAGCATCTCTCTGGAGGCACGGCCTCGCGCTGGCGTACCTCGGCGCCCTGCTGCTCGCCCTGCTCCAGATGACGCGCGCCGCCGCCCGCCTCCCGAACAGCACCCCGGCGCTCGCGCTCGTCGGCTGCCTCCTCGGCGCGCCCATGGGCGTGTTGCTCCTGGTGCAGCGGATGGAGGTGCTGCCTCCGACGTGGCTGCTGCTGACGGCCAACAACTTCTTCCTCCCCATCGGCGCGGCGCTCTTGGGCGCCGCCGTCGGGCGCATCGTGCGGCACCCGAACACGCTGCTGGCGGCCGCGGGCTTCTCCATCTTCTTCGACATCGTGGTCGTGACCATGGGGACGGTGGCGGCGCTCACGCAGGCCCAGTCGAACATCATCGCCGCCGTGTCGGTCGGTGCCGGCCCTTCGGTGCCGATGGCAAAGTCCTACCCCATCCTCTCCGGGGTGACCATCGGCCCGGCGGACGTCCTGTTCCTCGCGCTGTTCCTGTCCTCCGTGTGGATGCTGCGCCTTTCCTGGCGGGCGACCGCGGGGTGGATGTACGGCCTGCTCCTGCTCGCCCTCGTCGTGGTCGAGTCAGGAATACTTCCTAGCTGGCTGCCCGGCATTCCGGCGCTCGTACCGATGGGCGTCGCGGTCCTGGTCGCGAACTGGAGGCACCGGGCGTTCACCGCTCAGGAGAAGCGCGACCTGGTCATCGGGACCGCGTTCGCGCTTGCGTGCGCCGCGGCGATCGTCGTCATCTCCCGCCGGGCCGTGTCCGCTACGCCCCAGCCCATCGGCATCCGCATTCTGCGCGTCCCCACGGGGGAGCACGCCCTGGTGATCGCTGTCCTCCCTAACTCTCGGGCGGACAGAGCGGGCGTAAAACCCAGAGACATTGTTCTCCGGCTGAACCGCAAACCCATAAAGGGCATGCCACAGGAGGAGTTTGAGGAGTATAACCGGGTGCTGCGGGAGGGCGGCGAGAAGGGTATACGGCTGCTCCTCCAGTCGCCCGGCGAGGGAAACCGGGAACTTGTCTTCGCCCCGCCCGGCGGTAAGGACTCCGCCGGGCCGCCGTCCAAGGCGCCGTCTTCGGAACCAAGCGCCCCCCCAGGAGAGCAATCGGGAGAGTAATATGGCCGCACAACGCCTCCCGTTCCTCACCCCGGAGGAATATCTTGCCGGGGAGAAGATAGCCAATACCAAGAGCGAGTACATCGCCGGCGAAGTCTACGCGATGGCCGGCGGCACGCCCGAGCACGTCTTTCTCTCCTCCGACACACAGGTCGCGCTGGCTCGGCAGCTCGCCGGTAGCCCCTGCGATGCCAACAACAGCGCCCAGAAGGTACGTGTGGCCGATACCGGCCCGTTCTTTTATCCCGACGTCACGGTCACTTGCGGCTCGCCCCATTTCGACCGCGACGACTGCCTGCGTAATCCCGTCGCCATCGTCGAGGTACTGAGTGCGTCCACGTCCACGTTCGACCGGGGCGATAAGTTTTTCCACTACCGACGCATCCCGTCGCTGCGCCACTACATCCTGATCGAGCAGGAGCGAATGCTGGTCGAACACTGGGCGCTGATCGACGGCCACTGGACGCTGGTGGGCGAGCATACCGAGCCGCAACAACGGCTGGAAATGCCCGACCTGAACGCGTCCATTCCGCTCTCCGAGATCTACCGCCGGGTGACGTTCGCTCCCGCCGCCCCGCCGGACGCTTGATTGCATTCCCGATTCCTCATAGAATGCATCCTGACACCAACGGCACCCGGGCTCAACCCGCCGTTCGAGGATTATTCACCGTGGCACTGAACTCCCGTTCCCGCATCATCACCGAGGGCGTCGAGCGCGCCCCGAACCGCTCCATGCTGCGCGCCGTCGGCTTCACCGACGACGACTTCAAGAAGCCGATCATCGGTATCGCCAGCGCGCACAGCACCATCACCCCCTGCAACATGGGCATCGCTCCCCTCGCCGCCCGCGCCGAGAAGGCCGCCCGCGAGGCGGGCGCCATGCCCCAGACCTTCGGCACCATCACCGTCAGCGACGGCATCAGCATGGGCACCGAGGGGATGAAGTACTCGCTCGTCTCCCGTGAGGTCATCGCGGACAGCATCGAGACCGCCTGCATGGCGCAGAGCATGGACGGCGTCCTCGCCATCGGCGGCTGCGACAAGAACATGCCCGGCGCCATGATCGGCATTGCCCGCATGAACATCCCCGCGGTCTTCGTGTACGGTGGCACCATCAAGCCCGGCAAGTACCGCGGCAAGGACCTCACCGTCGTCTCCGTCTTCGAGGCCGTTGGCGCGCACGCCGCGGGCAAGATGAGCGACGAGGAGTTGAACGGCATCGAGTGCCACGCCATCCCCGGTGCGGGCTCCTGCGGCGGCATGTACACCGCGAACACGATGTCCTCCGCGTTCGAGGCGATGGGTATGAGCCTTCCCTACTCGTCCACCATGGCCGCGGAGGACGAGGAGAAGGCCGAGAGCGCGGCCGAGTCGGCGCGCGTCCTCGCGGACTGCATCCGGCAGCAGCGTCTCCCCCGGCAGATTCTCACCCGAAAAGCCTTCGAGAACGCCATTGCGCTCAACATGGCGGTGGGCGGCTCCACCAACGCCGTGCTGCACCTGCTCGCCATCGCGCACGCCGCCGAGGTCCCGCTTACCATCGACGACTTTGAGGCGATTCGGGCGAAGGTCCCCGTGCTGTGCGATCTGAAGCCGAGCGGCAAGTACGTCGCCTACGATCTGCACCGTGTGGGCGGCATCCCGCAGGTCATGAAGATGCTCCTGAACCACGGCCTCCTGCACGGCGACTGCCTGACCATCACCGGGCAGACCATCGCCGAGGTGCTGGCGGATGTCCCCGATGCCCCGCCCGCCGATCAGGACGTAATCCGCCAGTGGGACAACCCGCTCTACTCCCAGGGGCACCTCGCCATCCTCAAAGGGAACCTGGCCGAAGAGGGCGCGGTGGCAAAGATCACCGGCGTCAAAGAGCCGCGCATCACCGGCCCCGCCCGCGTGTTCGACTCGGAGGAGCTGTGCCTGGAGGCCATACTCGCTAACCGGATTCAGCCCGGCGACGTGGTCGTGGTGCGCTACGAAGGGCCGAAGGGCGGCCCCGGCATGCGCGAGATGCTCGCCCCCACCTCTGCCATCATCGGGCAGGGGCTGGGCGACAGCGTCGGCCTCATCACGGACGGGCGCTTCTCCGGCGGCACTTATGGCCTGGTGGTCGGCCATGTTGCCCCTGAGGCGGCGGTGGGGGGCACCATCGCGCTGGTGCAGGAGGGCGACAGCATCACCATCGACGCCGAGGCGCGCCTGCTCCAGGTGAACGTGACCGAGGACGAGTTGGCAAAGCGCCGGGAGGCGTGGACGCCGCCCGCCCCGCGCTACACCCGCGGCACACTCGCCAAGTACGCCACGCTCGTCTCCTCCGCCAGTGTCGGCGCCGTCACCGACCTGAACCTGCACCCCGAGGCGTAGTCACCAGGGTGCCCCGCACCTCCCTGCCGACCGGGCCGCGTTCCGTCGTGGGATACCACGGCTGCACGCGGCCCGTCGCGGACCGCATCCTCGCCGAAGGAGCGTTCCTGCCGTCCGAGAATCGCTACGACTGGCTGGGGCGCGGCGTCTACTTCTGGGAGTACGCCCCCTACCGGGCGCTCGACTGGGCGCGATTCGTGGCACTCACCCGGGGCGAGGAACCCGCCGTCCTCGCCGCCACCATACGCCTCGGGCGCTGCGTCAACCTGCTCGATGTTCGGCACCATAATGATCTCATCGCGACCCACCGCTGGCTAACCGATACCTACGGGGCGGAAAATCTGCCCAGGAACACGGCGCGTGGTGGGCACTACCTGGACCGTTTGGTGATCGATACACTGTGCGACCTTTCCACGGACTATCGTCTGCCCGTGCAAACGGTGCGCGGTACCTTCGCCGAGGGCGAACCGTTGTATCCCGGTTCAAAAATCCTCTCCTTGACACACACGCAGGTTGCCGTCCGTGATATCTCTTGCATCACCAATGTCCGCTTGGTAACATTTCCTCGACGGGAGGAACGCCGATGAATGAATCAAAGGGTCAAAAGCCACGCCGTCGCCGTGCCCGAAGCGTCCATGAAGCCCTTCAGATGGGTTTGGAAGACCTGAAAAAGCTCAGCAAGGAAGAACTTGCCGAGAAGCTGACGACGTACGAACCGGGCGTTCCCCACTACTGGTTCGGTCGGCCGGTCGAGCCGATCACCAAGGAAGAACTCCTCGCCCACTTCAACGGCGGCCCCGAACCCCCGCTCCGCTACAAAGACGTTGCGCCGGCCACTTCTTCCGCTTCGCCTGCCGGCGATGCCTCGGCACCGTCCGACAAGTAAACGAACCACCATAAAGTCATCCCTTGAGGCCCGCCGATAGGGAATAGGAAGACCGCCCCATGCAGACACCGCCGCCACCATCTGGCGTAACGCCCGCCGCGGACGTGCCGCCCCCCGTGCTCGGGCAGACGCCCAGTATTCCGGAAGGCGCGGCGGAAGCGGATGCCGTGACGCCGGAACTCTACGCCCTGGAAGAGAGGGTCACGGCGAGCGCCAACTGGTTCTTCTGGATTGCCGGCCTGTCGCTGGTCAATTCGCTTCTTGCCCTGCTGAACATCGGCTTCGGCCTGGCGGTCGGCCTCGGCGTCACCCAGTTGATCGACGCGGGGTTCCAGCACCAGTACCCGAACAGCCCGGTGCGCTTCGCGGCGCTCCTGTTCGACCTCATCCCGCTCGGGTTCTACGCGCTCATGGGCTTCCTCGCGCAAAAGCGCCGCTGGGCGTTCATTGTTGGCGGCATCTTCTACGCTCTGGATGCTGCCCTGTGCGCCATGGTTGAGCAGTGGATCAGCCTGGCCCTCCATGCGTGGGTCCTGTTCGCTTTCTTCGGTGGGTTCAAGGCCGCAGGCGAACTTGCCAAACTGCGTGCCTACTACGCCGCGAACGGCGTCGTTCCCGCGCCGCCGCCTCCCCCCGTGTGACGGTCGGCGGCACGTTTCCAGGACGTCAGGACGGGGGAACGAAAGGACCAGCACTCCGCGACCGAAGGGACCACTTCGCCATGCCGCATTCCGCCCGCGCCGCCCGATTTTCTGCCTGCCTTGTTCTCCTGGGCGTCGTCACCACCGGCGCCCTGTACGGCTGCGGCGCGGCACGGAGCCTCATCAACGACCAGATCGACCCGATCGTGGACCCGGGCGGCCTCGCCGGGAAGCAGTTCCCCGTGCCCGTCAGCCGGATGGCGCAGGCGCGGGCGGCGATTCCCGGCGAGGGCAACTACGCCGGGCCGTTCCCGGACGTCAACCGCGTGGCGAACCAGGACCGCCTGAACTTCGCCGAGGTGCGCCAGAACCTGCGCTCGGAGATCACGGTCGTGACCCCGCCGGGCGTGCCCCTCCCGCCCCGGGTGACCCTGCGAGACCCCGCGCTTAGCGTCCGCTTCTACGAAGCGGCCAGCGTGGACGCCGCGCCCACGCGCGAGGTGACCTTCCCGCCCCTCGCCGACGTCCAGGAAACGCTGGTCTACACCCGCGTCGGTGAGACACCTGTCTATCGTCGGGCAACCGAGGCCGAAGTTCCGCTCGGCCCGGCGCGCATCGCCGGTGACGACGCGAAGCGGCTCTTCCGCCTGCTTACGGAGCCGGGGACGGATGGCAGCACGACGAACTTCGTGCGGGCCTCGCTGGCGGTCACTGCGGACGACGCGGAACTGCCCGAGGGCAGCTATATCGTCTTTACCTTCGGCACAGGGCAGGCGCGCGTAGGTCTGTAATTTTCCTCCTCGCCGGGTGCAACCTGGGGCGCAAAACGCGTGTCTGATTGCTAGAAAGAAGCGTTCGCGGAAAGGAGCAGTTCGATGCGGAAGATCAGCGTGCCCGTAGCGGTCATATTCGGGGCCATACTGGCATCCGTGGCGCAGGTAATCTACTTCTATCCCTTGCTGCCGGACCGGGTGGCCACCCACTTCGGCCCAGACGGCAGGCCGGACAGCTGGATGAGCAAGGATGCCTGCATCGCGATGAACCTTATCTTCGTCACGGTCTTCGCGGCGTTCCTGTCCGGCACGACTACCCTGATCGCGCGCCTGCCCAACTCCGCGATCAACCTGCCCAACAAGGAGTTCTGGCTTGCCCCCGAGCGGCGGGAGCAAAGCCTCGCCTGGGTCCGGGACCAGATGCAGTGGATGAACGCGGCGACGCTTGCATTCCTGGTCGCCGTCTTTCAGGAGGTCTACCGCGTCAACCTCCTGCCGGACCCGCGCCTCGGGAGTTCGTTCTTCTGGACGTTGCTCGCCTTCCTGGCGTTTACGGCCGTGTGGTCCGCCGGACTCGTCCGTCGGTTCCGACTGCCTTCGGAGTAGTCTTTATTAACCGAGCGTGCGGCGGCGATACGGTCTGCGTGGAGAGATCATGCAGACCGTAACGCCGCCGCAGCTATTTAAGCTGCTCCTCAACGTCGCCCTGACCCGGCCCGTGTTCGTCTGGGGGCCGCCGGGCATCGGGAAGTCCGCGCTCGTGGAGCGCTTCGCCCAGGAGGTCGGGCTGGAGTGCGTGTCCCTGCTCGGCTCGCAGCTCGCCCCCGAGGACCTGATTGGCGTCCCCCGCATCGAGGACGGCAAAAGCGTCTTTTGTCCCCCACGCGTGGTAGCGCGGGACGAGCCCTACCTCCTGTTCATCGACGAGCTGAACGCCTGCTCCTTCGAGGTGCAGAAGGCGTTCTACTCGCTCATCAACGACCGGCGTCTCGGGGAGTACCGTCTGCCAGTCGGGTCGGTGGTCGTGGGCGCGGGCAACCGCGCGCAGGACTCCGCCATCGTCAAGCCCATGTCGTCGGCGCTGATGAACCGTATGCTGCACGTGGAGTTGCGCCCCACCTCTCGCGACTGGCTGGACTGGGCGTACGGCGCCGGGCTGCATGAGTGGGTCATCCACTACATCGAGACGCGCCCGGACCACCTGCACGTCGCGCCACCCAAGACCGAGGAGACGTTCTCGACGCCCCGCTCGTGGCACATCCTGTCGGACGCCCTCCAGAGCTATGGCGCGGACATCTCCGCCGACGAGGTAGAGCTGCTGGCTTCGGGGTGCCTGTCACCAGTACATGCCCGCTCCTTCGCGGCGTTCGTGCGGCAGCTCCACGATAATCTGCGCGTGGACCTTATTCTCAAGGGCGAGCAGGCGTTGCCCACTGACCCGAAGGACCGGGACGTGCTGTACTTTGTCGTGCAGAGCATCCGCGCGCAGCTCGCGAAGGAGCTGCCGCCGGAGCGCGAGAACGTCCGGCCGCGCCACCGCTTCCTCGCCAACCAGGCCAAGAAGATCGTCGCGGACCTGTGCTCGGACAGCGTTGAGATGGCCACACTCCTGGTCACGCCGGAAGAGGGCGAGACGGCGCGCAACCTGCCGGCCTGGTTCCTGCTGGAGATCATGCGGGACGTGCCGCGCCTGACGCACGCGATCGGGATCAAGTAAGGACACTGCCACCATGGCCCGCAAGGGAAAGAACGCGTGGCAAGCGCAGCAGAACCGCGTCCTGAATAATCAGCGGAACCTCCAGGCCGCGCAGGAGTGGCTTGAGGAGTCGCCCCTTGCCCCCCTGCTGAAGAGCGTTTCGGTGGAAATCAGCGCGGATGCGGCCGGGCCGGAGGTCGCCGCGGTCGATCCGGCCCGGGGCGTCCTCCTGGTGAACGTTCGCGCCTGCGACCAGCAGGGGCACGCGTACTCCTCCGAGGCGTGGCAGTGGGTCGTGGGCCACCTCCTGCTCCACCTCGCGTTCAACCACCCGGCGCGCCGTGAGGACCGCGACCCGCTGCTCTGGAACGCCGCCTGCGACCTGGTGTGCGCCCGGACGCTGTACGCCCTCGACATCGGCTCCTGCCCGTTCCCCCGCGAGGTCGCGTGGGGAGACTTTCCGCAGGACGCGAGCGAGGAGACGATCTATGACCTGATGGCCGGGCCGGGCGGCGTCAAGCCCGGCGACGTTCGGACCCTGTCGGGCCGGGCGCGGCCCGACATCACGGGCCTCGACGGCAGGTCGTTCGCCCTCCGGAAGGACTGGGAGGCGGCGTTCCTGGAGGGACTGCAGTACGCCGCCCGGCGCGCCGTGGCGGAAGCGGCCGAGGCGGCGGAGTCGGAGGCGCGGGGTGGCGCTAAGAACGAGTGGCCGCCCGCCGTCCGCGTGCGCCGCTGGGTGGAGCGGGAACTGCCGCTGCTGGCCTCGCTCGCCGCCGAGATCCGCGTCATCGCGGACGCGCGCGTGTGCGACAGCATGGCGATCCACGTCGCGGCGGTGAACGCCTTCCTCGGGGAGATGTACCTGCACCCCGACTGCCCGCTGACCGACGAGGAGCTGCGGTTCGTCTACGTCCATGAACTGCTCCACGTCGCGCTGTTCCACCATGACCGCCTCCTGGGACGCGACCCGTTCGTGTGGAACCTCGCCTGCGACTTCGTCATCAATGCGTGGCTCGTGGAGATGGGCGTCGGCGCGCTGCCGAAGATCGGGGCGCTGTACGACCCGCGGCTGAGCGGCATGGGCGCCGAGGAGGTGTACGACCTGCTGATCCGGGACCTGCGGCGCTGCCGGAGTCTGCGCGGGTTCCGCGGCAAGCTCGGTGATATCCTGCTCGACGCCCCGCACCGCCGCATCTACCGCGACGAGGTGACGACGCTGGACGACGTCTACCGCCAGCGGCTCCGGGCGGGGTACCGCCTGTGGTCGCAGAACGGACGCGGCCTCGTGCCCGCCGCGCTCCTGGAGGAGATCAAGTCGCTTTTCACGCCGCCGGTCCCGTGGGATGTGGAACTCGCTCGGTGGATGGCGCGGCACGTCCCGCTGATGGACGAGTTCCGGCGCTCGTACGCTCGCGCGTCGCGCCGGCAGGCGTCCACGCCCGACATCCCGCGCGCGGCGCGGTACATCCCGCAGGAGGTGAAGGACGCCTGCACGTTCGGTGTCGTCCTCGACACCTCCGGCTCAATGGACCGGCAGCTCCTCGGCAGGGCGCTCGGGGCGATCGCCTCGTATGCAGAGTCGCGCGACGTCCCCGCGGTGCGCCTGATCCTGTGCGACGCCGCGCCGTACGATAAGGGGTACCTCGCGCCCACGGACCTGCGGGGTATCGTCGCCGTGCAGGGCCGCGGCGGCACCGTCCTGCAGCCGGGGATCGGCTACCTGCTCAGCCGCCACGACTTCCCGGCGACCGCGCCGGTGATGATCCTGACCGACGGCTGGTGCGAGGAGGAGATACTGTGCCCCCGCGAGCACTGCTTTGTGCTCCCGCGCAAGAGCGGCGAGGAGCGCGCGGGCTCACTGCGGACGTCCGCCCCTGTCTTCCGCGTCCTGAAAGCAACGCCCTACGACGACTGAGCGGCCCCCGCTGCGCCATGACGTACAATGAGACCATGAATTTCCTGGCGCATCACGTGATCGGGCTTCGCTGGGCGGTTTCCGGCGCCCCGCCCGAATTCTTCGCCGGGAATGTTCTTCCGGACCTCCTGAGCATGAGCGGCGATGGCCGGCTCCGTGGGCTTTCGCCCGCCCTGCCCCCCGACGGGCCACTGGAGGCGGGCATCCGCCTGCACCTGACGGCCGATCACGCCTTCCATGCCGGCCCCGCCTTCAAAGAGGTGACCTCCGGCGCGTCGGAACTGCTGCGCTCCGGCGACTGGGAGGCCCCGCCCCGTCGCGTCTTCTTCCTGGCGCATGTCTTCGTCGAGCTGGCTCTGGATGCCCACCTGCTGCGCGCGCAGCCGGGGCTGGCCGACGACCTGTACGACCGGCTGCGGGCCGCGGACCCGGGCGCTGTCCATGCGGGAATGTCGCGTCTTCTGACTCCCGCCGGGGGCTCGCCCCCGGCCCTCCCACGTCTGGCATCCACGGTGGCAAGTTTCACCGAAGCGGGCTACCTCAACGACTACCGGTCTCCGCGGGGGCTAGCCGTGGCGCTGGCGCGGGTCAGCCGGCGTGGCGGGGTAGGAAACTTCGAGACCGAGGCGGACCGGCAGCGCCTGGCCGCCGCCTTCGAAGCGTTCGCGCCCCGCGTGGCGGAAGTCGCGGAAACCCTCCTAACGGTCACGCCCGCTCCGGCAGGACCGTGGTACAATGAGGCCGAAATCACGCCAGCGCGGAACGACCGCTAAGTACCGCTAAGAAAGGGACGACCATGCCCACGGAGACGATAGAGGCGCCCGCACTTCCCACGATTTCCCCCAGCCCCCTCGGCCTCCCCGGCCTCGACGAACTCGAAGACATCCGGGACGGCGCGGACATCACGGGGCCGTGGATTGTCATTCTCTACAACTGCGAGTGCCATACGTTCGATGACGTGATCGATATTCTCCAGAAGGCGACCGGCTGCACGGTGGAGAAGGGCTTCCAGATCGCCTACGAGGTCCATACCCGGGGGCGTGCCATCTGCTTCTCCGGCTCCAAGGAGGAGTGCGACCGCGTTGCCAACATCATCGCCTCGATCCGCCTCCAGGTCGAGACGGACCGCGCCTGACGCCGCGCCCGCGGGAGGATGATCAACAGTCAGCGCGTGGTCGTCGTCCTCCCGGCGTACAACGCCGCCCGTTCGCTCGAAAAGACCGTCTCCGAAATTCCCCGAGGCGTCGTGGACGAGGTAATCCTCGTAGACGACGCCTCCCGCGACGAAACGGTCGCGGTGGCGAAGCGGCTTGGCATTCCCTATCTGGTCCACCCCAAAAACCGGGGCTACGGCGGCAATCAGAAGACCTGCTATACTGCCGCTCTCCAGCGGGGAGCAGACATCGTCGTGATGCTCCACCCCGACTACCAGTACAGCCCGAAACTCATGGGCGCGATGGCCTGGATGGTCGCCTCCGGGGAGTTCGACGCCGTGCTCGGCTCACGCATCCTGGGCACCACAGGCGCGCTTCGCGGCGGCATGCCCTACTATAAGTATGCGGGCAATCGCTTCCTGACCGCCGTTGAGAACGTTCTTCTGGGTATCAAGCTGTCCGAGTACCACACGGGCTACCGCGCCTTCTCCCGCCGTCTCCTGGAGAGCCTCCCGCTCGGCGAGAACAGCGATGACTTCGTGTTCGATAACCAGATGCTCGCCCAGGCCGTGTACTTCGGTTTCCGCATCGGCGAGGTGTCCTGCCCCACCCGCTACTTCCCGGAAGCGTCATCCATTAGCTTCGCCCGCTCGGTGGTCTACGGATTCGGCGTGTTGGGCACAGCGCTACGCTTCCGCCTGGACCGCTGGGGCATCGCCCGCTCCCGCCTGTTTCGGGGAGACGGCCGGCGCCTGCAGGACTTTCCGCTCCCGGCGGAGATGCACGAGCCCACCCCCGCCCGCTCCTGAGCCGCTCCGAAGAAAGGGCGCGCCGCAGGCAGGACACGGCCCGGCGCAAGTCGAACAAGCGTTCTAACGCCATGCGAGACGCCTACTCCAACGCCCGACTGAATCCCCTCGGGGAGATCGCCCCCTACGCCGACCTGCCAGATGAAGTACTCCAGGAGGTGCTGGGCCGTACCGCCGAAGTCGCGGACGCTGTGCGCTCCCTGTTTACCCGCGTGGACGAGCGCCGGGTGGCGATGCGCGAAGCGCTGATCGACCAGGATCAGATCCGGCACCTGCGCAATCTGCCGGAGGTGCGCCCGGCCCGTGTCGCCGCCGTGGACGGCGGCGCTGCCATGGAGAAGGCGCTCGGCGCGGACACGGCCCTTGCCGTCGCGGTCGGGGTCGAGGGGCTGACCGATTCCGAGGCGCCGGACTGGCCGGGGGTGCAGTACGCGGCGTGGCAGAAGACGCTACCGCACTCCGGCGAGGAGACCGCCGCGACCTGCCGGGGCATCATGACCGCCCTGGAACTGGCCGTGCTACGCTCCGCCCCGCACGACGTGGTGCTTCTGGACGGCTCTCACTTGACGCCGGTAATCGCGCTGAACGCGATGCTCGGCGTAACCCAGGATGCCCTGCGGGCCGAGATCGCGGAGGCGGTCACGCGCCATGATACTGCGGACGCCCTGCGGGCCGTGATGACGGCGCCCGCCGTGGTCGCGGTGGTGAAGTACGATGGATCGCGCGACCTGTCGCAGACGTTCCTTCCGCCCGATGTCCGCGGCCCCGGTCTGGGGCTGGACGACCGGACGACCCTCAGCCTCCTGCTGGACGAAGGCGAGTACACCACGCCGCAGCCGCTGGCGCTCACCCAGCAGAGCAAGAATAACTGGCTGACCAAGCACATTGAGGCTCTGACGCCGGCGGACGCCGCCCGGGAGGCGGTGCGCGTGGCGCTGAACGAAACCGTGACCCTGGTGCGCGATGACCGGCTGCTGGCGACCTACTTCAAGCCGCACGCCTGGTCGCCGGCATTCCGTCTGGAGATCAAGCCGGAGGTGGCCGAGTCGCCCGAGCGGATGGCGAAGGTCCTCGGGGCGCTGAGGACCCAGGTCGTTTCCCCGGAGATTCGGGAGCCATACCCACAGTGGGTGGCGGACCGGATGGCGAAGAGCGTCGGTGACGCCCTGGTCGCCCTGCGCACCGCCGTGAACTTTGATCTGACCGACGCGGGCATGGGCGAGTACGTCGCCCTGGTTGCCCACTCCTATCGCACGGAGGCGATATAGATGAGTGCTTGGGAATCCCTGCTCCTCCCGCCGGAGCGCGTCACCGCGGTGACGGAAGAGGGCGCCGCCGTGGCGCTCACCCCCTCGGGCGGCGAATGGACCGATGCCGCCTCGGGTGTGGTAGTCACCACGGACGGCGGCGAACCGGACCGCCTGCGGATCGCGCTCCGCTCCCCCCGAATCCCGTTGCGGCGCATCCATCTGCGCTGGGCCGTCCCGGTCCCCGAGGGCGCGCGTCTTCTGGGCGATGCCTGGGAACGCGGGTACGGCGACCTGGAGTGGCGCGGCATCGTCCCCGAGCGGCGTATGCCCTGGTACTTCCTGGTTCACGTTGGGGGGCGCACGCACGGTATCGGCGTCGAGACCGGGGCGAACGCCGTCGTCTGGTGGCAGGCGGACCAGAACGGCGTCTCTCTCTGGCTCGATGTTGCCAGCGGCGGCAGCGGCGTCCATCTCGGCGACCGCACGCTGGACGCGGCGACGGTCCGCCTGCGCGTCGGGCACGACGCCGAGTCGCCGTTTGAGGCGGCGATCGGCCTCTGCCGCCTGCTGTGTCCCGCCCCCCGCCTCCCCGATCACATCGTCTACGGCTTCAACGACTGGTACTACGCCTACGGCAACAGCACGGCAGCGAGCATTCTACGGGACGCCGAACTGCTGCACCGCCTTTCGCCCAACCAGGACAACCCGCCCTATCAGGTTATCGACGCGGGCTGGTTCCACGCCAAGGGCTGTAATGGCGGCCCCTACGAGGAGGGTAACGCCGACTTCCCGGACATGGCAGGACTGGCGGCGCAGATGACTGCGCTCGGTGTCCGCCCCGGCGTCTGGATACGTCCCCTGCTCACCACGGTGGATGTCCCCGCCGCGTGGCGGCTTCCCGAGTCGCACGAGGCTTACCGCTCCGCGAAGGGCGCCGTGTTCCTCGACCCCACTGTGCCGGAGGTGTTGGAGTTGGTCCGCACGGACATCCGGCGTCTGGTGGATTGGGGCTACAAACTTATCAAGCACGACTTCACCACGTTCGACCTCACCGGGCGCTGGGGCTTCCAGATGGGCGATAGCCTGACCGAATCCGGCTGGCACTTCTCCGATCGCTCCCGCACCACCGCGGAGATCGTCCGCGACCTCTACGCCGCGATTCGCGAGGCCGCGGGCGATGTGGTCCTGATCGGGTGCAACACCATCGGCCATCTCGGGGCGGGCCTGTTCGAGCTTCAGCGCACCGGCGACGACACCAGCGGGATCGCGTGGGAGCGGACCCGCAAGATGGGCGTCAACACGCTCGCCTTCCGCATGCCGCAGCACAACACGTTCTTTGCCGCCGATGCCGACTGCGTGGGCCTGACCGAGGCCGTGCCCTGGCACCTGAACCGGCAGTGGCTGGACCTGCTGGCGGCGAGCGGCACCCCCCTGTTCGTCTCCGCCGATCCGAAGGCGGTTGGGCCGGACCAGGAGGCGGCGCTGAAGGCCGCGTTCGCGCGGGCGTCTCTGCCGCAGCCGCCTGCGGAGCCCCTGGACTGGCTGGACACCACCTGCCCGCGCCGCTGGACGCTCGGCCGGGAGTCCGCGACCTTCCACTGGCAGGAGGAGGCGTAGCCCGATGCCCGAGACCGCCGGTGCCGAACGGCCTATCCGCCTCGTGATCGCCGAGGACGAGACCATGACGCGCGAGATGCTGGCGCGGCTGCTCGCCCTGGAGGATGACATCCAGGTGGTCGGCACCGCGCCGGATGGCGCCCGCGCGCTCTCAGTGGTCCGGGCTCAGAAGCCCGATGTGCTTCTCACCGACATCGGTATGCCGCAGATGAACGGCATTGAACTGACCCAGACCCTGCGCCGCGAGTTTCCGGACCTCGGCGTGGTCATCCTGACCATCTACAACGACGACGAGCGGGTCTTCGCCGCCATCAAGGCTGGCGCCAAGGGCTACGTGCTCAAGGACTCCCCGCCCGAGGAGACCATCGCCGCGGTGCGCGCGGTGGGCGGCGGCGAGGCGCTGCTGCACCCGTCCCTGGTGCGCCGCTTCATCGACGAGTTCTCGCGCCTTTCCGTCCAGAAGGCGGCGGACAACGCGGTGTTCGCGGAGCTGACGGAGCGCGAGCGCGAGGTGCTGGCGGAGATCGGCAAGGGAAAGCGCAATAAGGAGATCGCGGACGCGCTGTTCATCTCCGAGAAGACCGTCAAGAACCACATCTCCAGCATCTTCGCCAAGCTGGAGGTCAACACCCGTGCCGAGGCCGCCCTGCTCGCGGCCCGCCAGGGGCTCGTATGACCCGGGCAATCCCGCAGGGTATCGAGTGCGCACGGGCGAACCGCTTTGGGGCTGACTTTGATCTGAATTGACATGGCCGGGCTGCAAGGGGCCTTCGAGGAGTACGAAGAAATACAAACCCCAAGCACCGGTGCCAACACGGACGACGAGGAGTATCTATGCTTGCCGCAGGCGAGAATCGACTGACGAAGCGGGGGAAGGTGCTTTCTGTCCTGCTGGACGAGATGCGCGCGACGCAGATAGGCGTCGTCGGGTCGCCGTCCGACACGACGGAGATCACTCTTGATATCCTGGAGAGCGCCGAGGCGCAGCGCATCCGGGGCCAGATGGTCTACCTCGTCCTGCCGCACGCCGACTGCCGCATCGCCATCCTCGGACAGATCTCGCGCGTCGAAACGCAGAACCGCTGGCACCAGGACATGGCGTTCCGGGGCATTATCAAGCGGCAGGGCTCACTTCCCCACCTCTCCGGCCGCGCGGATGTTCGCACCGCCACCCTCACCGTTCAGGCCGCCTTCACCATCGACGTCGACGACGATGGCGAGGAGTTCTGCGCCGAGGACATGCTCGGCACCTCCCCCAGCACCGGCGCCAAGGTCTACTCCGTGCGTGATGAGGTGCTAACCGCCCTGCTGGAGAAGTACGCGGACGAGCTGATCTACCTCGGCACCGTGTTCGGAACGCCGGTGAAGATGCCGTTCACCCTGCGTCACTTTGGCAAGGGCGCGGGTGGCGCGGGCGAGGCGTACCACATCGGCGTGTTCGGGCGCACCGGGTCCGGTAAGTCGGGACTTGCTGCGTACCTGCTGCTCGCCTATGCGCGGCACCGGGAGATGGGCCTGCTCTTTATCGACCCGCAGGGGCAGTTCTCCTCCGACCGCGACCTGCCGTTCCCGCTCCACCGCGCCGTGCGCGGCCTCGGGCGCGACGTCCGCACCTACCGCGTGGCGACTCAGGTGCGCCTCGGCGACAACGCCAAGCAGTTCACGGAGCTTTTGCAGAAGGCCGGGTTCTACCGGTTCCTCGGCATCAAGAACGCCGATAACCAGGAGATCGCCGTCGAGGTGCTGTACGCTGCCGTCCGCAAGGCGCTGACCGACGCGAAAGCGAAGCTGGACACAGCGCCCCCCGACCTCCTCACCCGCTCCCTCCAGAACCTGGTGGACGACACCAAGGGGTTGGAGCGCATCTACACCGGGAAAGAGCGGCGCGAGCAGCTCGCCGAGCGCCTGCGCTCGGTACTCGTGGACCCGGAAGAGTTGGCTGACCTGGGGAAGCTCTGGACAACGGCCCTGGACCTGTTCCAGACCGTGGACTCGCGGGGCAACCAGCGGACGCCGCTCTGGTCCATCGTGACCTCCGTCATCCGCGCGAGCGAGAATGAGGCGGATTCCCAGCCGATCGTCTTTCTCGACATCAGCGGCGAGGGCACGGCGTTCAAGGACGATGAGGAGATCAAGGCGCTGCTGCTGCGCGAGATCGCCACTGCGCTGGATGTGGAGGGCGGTAAGGCGTTTCAGGAAGGGCGCCGGCTGAACTGCCTGGTCGCGCTGGACGAGGCGCACCGCTACGTCCGGTCCTATACCCGCGGCGATGACACCAGCGAGATGGCCCAGCTTACCAAGAAGTTCGTGGACGCCGTGCGCACCACGCGCAAGTATGGCCTGGGCTATATGTTCATCACGCAGACCCTGGCGTCGCTGCACCGGGAGATTATCGGGCAGCTCCGACTCAACGCCTTTGGCTACGGCCTCACGATGGGCTCAGAACTGGCGATGCTGGAGGAGATCGTGGGCGACAAGGAGGCTATCTCGCTCTACAAGTCGTTTGTGGACCCGCAGAGCCGCCGCGAATTCCCGTTCATGTTCACCGGGCCGGCGTCTCCGCTCTCATTCACGGGTATGCCGCTGTTCGTGCAGATGTACACGAAGTACGCCGACTTTGCAGCGGCGAACCCCTGGGCTGCTGCTGCCAGTGCGGAGGGGAACGGCGTTTCTGCCGCCCCCCTGCCTACCGTCCGCACCTTTGGCTCCGCCGAGGCGTTTCAGAAGGCCCGCAACGCCGACTTCGATTAGGCCCGGGAAGGAGTAGCTCCTTCCCGGGCGTTTCCCTTATCGGGCGTCGAAGTCGAGGGACGTGTTTCGGCCACGCGTGCTCTTCAGCCGGATGCGGTCGAAGCCGTTCCGTGTGCGCCGGATGTTGATGTAGCCCTCCAGCGTCGTCTTGTCCCCGTCGATGTCGCCGTCCAGGCGGACCTTGATATTCTCACCGTCCCGCCCGGTCACACGGCCGCCGAACGTCTGGGTGGAGCGCCCGTAGGCCACCAGGCGAACGCTGTTGCCGTCGATCTCGACGCGCACGCGGCTCAGGCTCTCGGTGCGCCGGTCGCTGGAGCGAAGCGAGCCGCTTCCGTTCTGGGTGGCGCGCAGGTCGCCGTTGTAGTCGCCCCGGCCGCCGCCCCCACCGCTGAGGTCGCCTGGGATGTTCGGCCGGCCGCCATCCCAGGGGCGCCCGGAGTCACCCGCCTCGAAGCGGATGTAGAAGCGGCCGCCGCTCTCCGTGCCGTTCAGCGTAATCCGCTCGAAGCCCCGGTCGTTACCGCGCAGGTAGATCTCGCCCGTGCCGGTCGCGCGCGCCCCGCCGAAGTCTCCCTCCACCCGGATGTTAATCAGGTTCGATCGCCCCCGCGTCCACTTACCGCCGAAGCTGTGACGGCTGCGCTGCCCCTGGAACACCAGGCTCACCTCGCCATTGCTGCGCAGGCTCACGCTCGCCTCGCGCAGCGTGTCTGCGCCGCCCCGCCGCCGCTCCAGCGTGCCGTCCCCGCGCCGCGTTTCCGAAAAAGACTGTGCGTGCGCATTCGGCGCGGCCACGAAAGCCGTCGCCGCCGCGGAGAGCGCCCACAGCACGACTCTGCGTCTGGTCATCCTCCTACCCTTCTATCCTTTCTGGTACCGTCCGGCGTCTCTGCCGGGCGATAAATCGTCTGCCTTTACGCAGGAGGGGCGGGCGCTCTGCCCACCCCTCCCCTATTGTACCTACCCGCTGTCGACCGCGCCGCGTACACACTACCGGGCATCGAAGCGGACCGAGACGCGCCGGTTGTCCGACCAGCCGCCGATATCGATCCGGTCGATGCGCTCCGAACCGCTGCGGAGCCGCAGGTTCACGATGCCGTCAAGCCGTGCCCGGTCGCCCCGGAAGTCACCCTCCAGCACCACCCGGATGTTCTCGCTGTCCCGCCCCTCGGGGGTCCAGCGTCCGCCGAACGTGTGCCGGTCGCGACGGCCTTCGAACCGGATCTGCGCGCTGCCGTCGCGCCGCAGGTCCACGGACACCCGCACCAGATCATCAATGCGCCGCCCGCCGATCACCACGCTACCCTGACCGCCCTGGGTCACACCGAGCGTGCCGTCAAACCGGCGTCCGTTGTAGCGGCGCCCGTACCAGTCGTCGTACCGGCGGTCGTCCCAGCGATCATTGTCCCGGCCGCCCCAGGGTCCGCGATCATTGCTCGTGGGGTTAGAGGGACGCCCGCCGTTCCAGGGGGCGCCGCCCCCGCCGCCGCGCCAGTCGTCCCGCGCGTCGAAGCGAACCGAAAGACTTCCGCCCGCCGCCTGCCCGCCGAGGACGATGCGGTCGAACTGATTGCCCCGAAGCGAGACCGTCCCATCGGCGCGGGCCTCAGCGCGGCCGAAGTTCCCTTCCAGCCGGAGGCTCACGAGCCCGGCCCGGGTCTCACGCCAGGTGCCCGCGAACGTGTGCCGCTCCCGCCCCTGCAGGCGCACCTCAGCGCGCCCATTGGCGCGCAGGCTGACGGTGGCAGAGTCGATGCGGTCGCGCCCGCCGCGCCAGGTGAGTTCGCCCGTCCCGCGCTGGGTATCGTGCAGGTCGCGTATCCGGGCCTGCGCCGGCGCCGCCGCCGAAAGCGTCCCGACCGCTGCCACCGCCAGAATAGCCATTACTCGTGTGTTCATTTATCCGTGTGCTCCTATGGTACCGGGGCCGCTCTGCCCCGCCATTCGATGGGAAATAAGCATCTTCAGCATAGGAACGTCAAGATGGAGCAAAATGTGATACCGTGGCGCAGTTTTCTTTTGGGTACGATGAGCAAGGGGGCACGAGAACCGTGGGCACCGTGGACGACGACCGCAAGCGCGAGCGCGAACAGATGGTCCGGGAGCAGATCGAGGCGCGGGGCGTCCGGGGCGAGCGACTGCTCCAGGCGTTACGCGAGGTCCCCCGTCACCGGTTTCTGCCGCCCGGCAGCGAGGCGGCACGACACGCCTACGAAGACCGCGCCCTGCCGATTCGAGCGCGCCAGACCATCTCCCAGCCGTACATCGTCGCCCGGATGACCGAACTGCTGGAGTTGAACGGTGACGAGAAGGTTCTGGAGGTGGGCGCCGGCTCGGGTTACCAGACGGCGATTCTCAGCCGCCTGTGCCGCGAGGTGGTCGCGGTAGAGCGCCTCCCGGAACTGGCCGCGGCCGCGCGGCGCGTCCTGGAGGAGCTGGGGGTGGAGAATGTCCGGCTCGTCACCGGCGACGGCTCAGAAGGCTGGCCCGCCGACGCGCCCTACGACGCCGCGCTGGCCGCCGCCGTGGCGCCTGCGGTTCCTCCCGCCCTGCTGCGCCAACTTCGGCCGGGAGGGCGTCTGGTGATGCCCGTGGGAGCGGAGAACGGTCCGCAGAAGCTCCTACGCGTCCATGTCTCCGCAGAGGGGGGCGCCGCGACGGTGGAGGAGTTTGGTGAGGTCGCCTTTGTGCCGATGGTCGGCGCCTCGGGCTTTGGCTTCCCCGCCGACCTGGGCGACCTGGATGTGTGACGGCGGTCGCGCTCCCGCCTGCGTGGGCAGAAGTACGACCGCCGCTGCTTCCTCTCGATTCGCCTCAGTCCTGCGCCGGGGCCAGGCGCACCGAGACGCGGAAGGTCCGCGCGCCGCGGCGCACCGCAAGCGCGACCTCATCCCCCGCCCGCTTCGCGCGCAGCACGCGCAGCAGGTCGCCGGACCCGGTGAGAGGCTGATTGTCCGCGCGGGTGAGAATGTCGCCGGGGCGGAGGCCGGCCCGCTCCGCGGGCGAGCCGGGCGAAACCTCACCCAGAATCACGCCCTCGCTCACCGGCAGGCCGAACTCGCGCGCCATCGGCGGGGTGATGCTCTGCGGGATGACCCCCATGATCGCGCGCCGGACACTGCCCGTGTTCAGCACCTGCCGCGCCACATCACGCGCCACGTTGATCGGCACGGCGAAGCCCAGACCCTCCGCGCCGTTCCCCCGCAGCACCGCCGTATTGATGCCGATGACCTTGCCCTCGGAGTCGATCAGCGCGCCGCCGGAGTTCCCCGGGTTAATCGCCGCGTCGGTCTGGATGAATCCCTCCACGTCGTCCGGGTCGATCCGCCGGTTCACCGCGGAGACCACCCCCGCCGTCACGGTCTGCTCCAGGCCGAGCGGGTTGCCGATCGCGACAGCGCTCTGGCCGACCTCCAGCCCGTCGGAGTCGCCCAGCGGTGCGGACGGCAGGTCGCGTGCATCCACCTTCAGCACCGCGATATCCACCGCCTCGTCCGCCCCCAGGATCTTGCCCGTGAGCGTCTTCGCGTTCTTGAGCCGCACCCCGATCGTGCCGTTACGCGCCCGCCGCACCACGTGGGCGTTCGTCAGAATCACACCGTTTTTGCCGTCAATGATGACGCCGGAGCCGACACCCCGCCCGTCCGTGATCGTAACTACGGCGGGGGCGACCGAGCGCACCACGCGGATCAGGTTCTGCTCCTCCGCACCGCGGCGGAAGCCCCCCTGGGCGAACGCCACACCGGTCGACACCGCGTCGCGTCCCGTCAACCCCGTTCCCAGGCCGAAGCCCGTTCCCAAAGCCAGCGCCGCGACGCCGACCGCCGCGAGCCTCTTGCCAAATTCGTTCACTTCGTCGTCCTTCCCCAGGATTACCACATCGCGATATCGAGTTTCCGTACACGCTATACGCACAATCCGGGCAGAAAGTTCACCGCGGTAGACGATGGTGACAAGCGTCGCCTCACTTCACCCCGTCCCGGGCCGCAACCCACCGCGCGAGCAGCAACTCCGCCGCGGTAATCGCGGCGAGCCAGGTAAGGGTCTGCAGAAGGATCGGCGGGTAGGGCGGCGCCTTTCCCCGGAGCGCGGGAACCAGCAGGAAGAACCAGTAGGCTACCCCCAGCAGGAAACCCGTCGCGTTCCCGATCAGGATACCAAGCGGTGCGGAGCGGGGCGCAACCTTCCCGACCAGGAAGCCGACCGCGACAATGGTCAGCAGCGTCACCACCAGATGAAAGGCCTGCACCGCCGTGGTAAGGTCGCGGACCTCCGGCCCGCTATAGGACAGGAGGTAGGGAAACAGGGTAGACGCCACGCGCGCGATCAGACCAAGGCAGACTACAATCACTGCCGCAACGGCGGGATGGTCCGATGCCGGGCGCGGCGGGGTGTTATCCGAGGGCTGAGAGTACATGCCGGGGGCACCTCCATTCGGTAGGATACCCGCGGTCAGTCCCCATCCGACACGGCACTGAGGAGGGAGTCCACCGCGGCAGCGTACGCGCACCAATCGGCCCGGCTCTCCGCCAGGCATTTTCGTCCGCGGTCGGTAAGGGAATAGACTTTGATGGCGGGCTTCCGGCCGACGGACGTGTACGTCCCGCGGAGGACGCCATCGCACTCCAGGCGCCGGAGGGCGGCGCGCAGGAACGCGTCATCGAAGCGCAGGCGATGGCCCGAGCGCTCGCACACGGCCCGCGTCAGGCTCCGGGCGTCCTGCGGTTCTGCCCCCACCAGGGCAAGAACGAGGGGAACGACGTGCATCTCGGCGACGGTCTGGAGCATAAGAGCGCAATATTCGGTATACCACCTGAAGCAACCTGGCAGTGGCCTATGGGGTCTGAAGAGGGCGGCACCCCCACCCCGGGCGAAGGAGGAGCACCGTGAGAGCGACGGAAAGTCAGTATGCGGAGACCCAGGCATTTCCGGGGTGGACCTACGCACTCCTCTTCGGCTCCGGGCTCGCTCCGATCGGACTCCTGCTCCTGACCCCGTTCGTCACCGGGCGCGATATTCAGGTGGTCGCTCCCGCCCTGCGTGGCCTGGTCGCCCTGATTCCGGTGTGGCTAGCCCTCGGAAACCTCCTCTACATGCGAACGACCCTGAGCGACGAAGCGCTGACGGTCTCTTTCGGCTGGCTCTTCTCTCTGTACCGGCGCACCATCCCGCTGCGGGACATCGCCTTCGCCGAGGCCGTTCGCTACAACCCGCTCGCGGAGTTCGGTGGTTGGGGCATCCGCGGGACCGGCGACAGTCAGGCGCTGAATGCGCGCGGCGACCGCGGCGTCCGCATCCGCCTGCGCGACGGGCGCCGTCTGCTGATCGGCTCGCAACGCGCCGAGGAACTTGCCGAGGCGATCGGCAGACAGCCGTACGCCTGAAATCCGCAAACCCGCACGTTTCCCGTCTGCGGAACCGCATCGCAACGGCCGACAGGAAAGAGACGGCCGCGAAACCGGAGTGAACCCCGCACCCCGTTCTCGCGTCTATCCCCGGGATTGACAGGTCGACGCCCCTGGGCAACAAGGCCAGATCGCCTTCTTGTCTGCCACGCCCACGGGCAGGAAAGGATTGACCATGCCGGAGTCGACGGCGGTCCAGAAGGCCGCTGCCCGCCGACGCACCATTTCTACCGTTCTCGCGTCCACCGTTCTCCTTGCCACCGTTTCCACGTTTTGCGCCTCCGCCTCCGCCGCTTCGCCCGCGCAAGAGGACGTCACCACGGCGTCCACGGCGTCCACTGCCCCGCAGGCCCCTGTGGTTCCGCCACAGACCAATACGGAAGCCGTCACCGAGGCCGCCCCGGCCGTCGGCGCCACGGACTCGGGCGAGATTCGCGCTATGTGGGTCGTCCGCGACTCAATGACCAGCCCAGAGAAGATTCGAAATACCGTCGCGCTGGCGAAGAAGCACGGCTTCAACACCCTCTTCGTCCAGGTGCGCGGACGCGGCGACGCCTTCTACGACTCGCGCTTCGAGCCGCGCTCCGAATCCCTGGCGAAGGCGCCGAGCGACTTCGATCCGTTGCAGGTCGCCATCGACGAAGGGCATGCGGCCGGCCTCGAAGTGCACGCGTGGATGAACACCTTCCTGGTGTGGCACATGAAGCGGCGCCCCTGGTCCCAGAAGCACATCGTGAACCGGCACCTGGACTGGCTTGTGCAGGACAAGAACGGCAAGATCGCGATGACCGAGCAGAAGGACTGTGAGGGTGCGTTCCTGAACCCGGCCTTGCCGGAGGTACGCGAGTACACGAAGCAGGTCTTCCTCGACGTCGTCTCCCGCTACAATGTGGACGGCATTCACTTCGACTACGTCCGCTACCCCAGCGAGCGCTTCTCGTTCAGCCGCCGCGACCTGGCGCTCTTCCGGGAGTACCTGCTGCCCACACTCGCCCCGTCGGCGATCGAGTACGCTGACCTCAAGGCGAAAAACAACCGGCTCGCCTGGTACTACCTGTTCCCGAAGGAGTGGAAGCGCTGGCGTCAGGAGAACGTTTCCGCGACCGTGCGCGCCATTTCGGAGGAAGCGCACCGCCTGAAGCCGAACCTGATTGTGTCCGCCGCCGTCTTCCCGGGCTACTCCGTCGCGTCAATCGACAAGGGACAGGCGTGGCACGAGTGGCTGCGAGACGACATTCTGGACGCCGCCTGCCCGATGACCTACAGCAACTCCACCGCCACCGTCGCCGCGCAGATTCGGGACGCCGTGGAGAACAGCCATGGTAAGCCGATCATCGCAGGCGTGGGCGCGTGGCGCATCCCGGCGGACTCCGCCATCGCCAAGGGGCAGGCATACCGGAGCGTCGGCGCCGCGGGCATCAACTTCTTTTCTTACGACGGGATGACGCGCGCGGGTCGCACCGAGCGGTACCTGGCGAAGGTAGGGCAGACGCTCTTCCCCTCCTCGCGGTCGGCCCCGCCGAACTGGAGACGTGGTGCAAAGAAACGAACCGAAGCGGGAAACGCCCCGTAAAGTCGGCGTGGACGAGGACCGCCTGAAGCGGGCGGTCCTTGTCCTCAAGGAGGGCATCGAGGACGGTGCGGCGCCCGGCGCCGTGGTCTGCGCCTTCCGGAATGGCCGCCTCTTTCTGGAGGAGGCCGTGGGGACGCAGGATTACAAGCAGGCCGCGACCCCGGACACGGTATACGACCTCGCCTCGCTCACCAAGCCGCTGGCGACCGCCGCCTCCGTGCTGACACTGGTGGAGCAGGGGCGGATTCATCTGCTCACCCCCCTCTCCGTGCTGTTCGGGGAGGCGGCCAAGCCCTGGGGCGATGTCCAGGTCCGGCACCTGCTGACGCACACCTCCGGCTTTCCCGCCTGGACCGCCTGCTACAAGGCGGGCACCGGTCTGGACGCCGCCGTGGCGCACATCCTGAGCCTCCCCGATGAAAAGGCCCCGAAGCCGGCAACGCACTACGAATACTCGTGCATGGGCTTCATCCTGCTCGGGCGCATCGTGGAGAACGTCACCGGGCAGGCACTCGACCGCGTGGCGCGCGACCTCATCCACCAGCCGCTTGGCATGGCGCAGACCGGGTACCGCCCCGCTGCCTCTACCTTCGCCCGCGTTGCCCCCACGAAGTCCGGCGAGGGGCCTGAGGGTCCAAACGCTGAGGTAACGCTCTGCGGCGTGGTCCACGACGGCAACGCCCGCGGCATCGGGGGCGTGTCGGGCAACGCCGGCCTCTTTGGCACCGCCCGCGATGTCGCCACCTTCGGCAACATGCTCCTGCACCCCGAGGATTATCCGCGCCTCTTCGGCGCCCCCACCCTCGCGCGCATCCTGACCAACCAGATCCGCCCGGAGGTTGGCGGCCACACCTTGATGTTCTTCGCCGCGGGCAACGGCCTCAACCCCACCGGCGACCTGCTCTCCGACCGCGCCGTCGGCCACTCCGGCTTCACCGGGACGCTCCTCGTGGTCGACCCCGAATACGACCTCGCCGTCGCCGTGCTGTCGAACAGCGTCTTCTCGACCGGGGGCAAGACGAAGTGGCTCCCGCTGCGCCGTCGCTTCCTGAACGCCCTCGCCGCCGCCCTGGTGTAGTGCCGCGGACGACACTTAGCCGGAAGGAAAAGCCCTTCCGGCTGAGGATTTAGCCCTCATCGCCCATCCGGGTAGCGGCTCTCCCTGCCCCGCGCCTCTGACGACGCGCCTCGCTGATCGCCTCGGCTTGTCGGGCAAAGTACTCGTCCTTGTTGCGCAGCCGCTCTGCCCATGTGAGATAAAGCGGGTCCTCGGGGCTGACTCGATGTAGCCGTCCCAGATCTCCCCGTCGGTCCTCCCACTGGTCTTGACGCGCAGTCGCCCATCGGGCAGAAACTCGCCGGACTCCGGGTAGTACCCCACCCACTCACCCTCCCTCTCCGCCTTATCTTCGTTTACAGGTTCCAAGTCGGCTCATCCTTTACGGCGCTTCGAGCGCCGCCAGAAGGTCTTTTCGCCCTCGTAATCGCGCTACCTCTTGGACCGAACGCCCCTCCACGTCGCGTACGGACAGGTTTGCGCCAGCGTCTCTGAGTAGGCGAACCGCGATCGGCCCATCCGAATCCGGCACCAGGTAGGGCACTTCGTTGATCGGAAATCGCTTTCGCTTGTCCCCTTTGTTCGGGTCGGCTCCTGCCTTGAGCAAAATCCTCAGCGACTCAATGTCGCTCACATTTACCAATGCCGTCGCGCCGTGGTCGTCGGCAGCGTTCACGTCCGCACCATGCTGTAGAAGCAGTTCGACGATGCGCGGGTTCTGATAGCTCACAGCAAAAACCAGAATCGGGCCTCCGCCGTCCTGCCAACGGTGAGGAAAGAAATGCTCTTTCAGTCTTTGCACCGGGGTAACAGGCACATTGAGATCTTCTGAGCGGAAGGTGATTACATCGGGTGGAATCCGCTGGTTAGGATCGGCGCCACTGTCGAGAAGCTCGGCTACCACGTTGGGGGCCTTACTCTCTATGGCCTGACGCATGGCGTTGCGCAAAGCAGCCTGCTCAAAACGGTAACGGAATACGCCAATCACCAGGCAGATAGCCACGCAAAGGCCTATCCAGAGGAAAGTGCGGCGGCGCCTCTTCATGGCTGAGACACACCGCTCAGGGCGTCGCCGGCCGGGGCGGGGCAGGAGATACCGATGCAGGGGCGGGCGGTCCGGCCTGCACCCGGGGCGCTGTCGCCGGTTCGACGGCCTCCGCCTCTTCGAGGACGCTCCCGCCGCTGCCACCCGACGGTCCCGGCGGGGCGTCGCCCATCTTCAGGCGTAGAACGTCCAGCAGGCCCAGGGTTACCGACAGCAGCACCGGGCCGAGAAAGACGCCGACGCTCCCGAGGATGAACAGACCGCCCAGGATGGCGAAGAACACGGCCATCGGGTGCAGGCTCGTCCGGCCGCCGATGATGAATGGGCGGGTGATGTTGTCCGCTGTGCCGATCACCCCAGCCCCGAGCGCGACCAGGATAAGCGCTTTGCCGATCTGGCCCTGGAGCGCGAGCAGCGCGGCGGCGGGCACCCAGACCACCGGCGCGCCCGCCAGCGGGATGATGCACAACGCCGTCATCACCAGGCCCCACAGCAGCGGCGCCGGAATCCCCAGCGCCCAGAACACCAGTCCGCCGATCGTCCCCTGAATGATGGCTACCAGGACGATGCCGTAGAACGTCGCGTACAGCGTCCCCTCCGCCTTCGCCAGCACCGCGTCGGTCTGCTCCGGGCTCAGCGGGATAAAGGCGCGAATGGCGGGCAATGCACGGGCGCCGTCCTTCAGGAGGAAGAACAGGGTCGCCAGCGCGAGGCCGGTCTGCATAAACGTCAGGGCGACGTTCTTTACCAGCGCGCCCGCCCCCTGCGTCACGGCGCCCGAAACGCGGGTCAGCCCCTGCTGTGCCATTGCCCGCAGGTTCTCAGGCGACAGGTCCACATACCGCCCGAGCCACCGATACGCCTCCCCCAGCGGCCCCCGCTCCAGGTTCGCCATCATCCGGTCCCAGGCGCCGCTCTGAAGTAGTTCCGACGCCTCCGCGGCCATGACGCGCCCCTCGGCCGCCGCGGCGAAGCCGAGCAGCAGCAGCGGAATCACCAGGAGGCCGACGGTCAGGAGGGTGGAGAGTCCCGCGGCGACGGTGGTGTTGCGCACCCGGCGGGCTATGCGGCGGTGGGTCGGATAGATGAGGATGGCGAGGACGATTGCCCAGGCGATAGCCCGCCAGAACGGCAGCACCAGCGCCACGCACAGGCCCAGTGCGAGCAGCAGGATGACCACGAACACGCGGGTGCGGAAGCGCTCGATATTCACACTGTATTATAGCCGTTTCGCCGCCGGAACTAAAATGCCGCGCCCCCGCACCCGTCATTCGGGTGCGGGGGCGCGGCGTCGGGCGGTTAGCGCGCTGGCGCCGGTACAGGCGCCGGCCATACGTGGCCGATTCGCTGCGCCTGATAACGGCCCTCATGCTGGATCATGTCGCCCAGTGCACGGATGGCGCTCGCTTCCTGCCGCACGGTGAACACCGCCGCCACCGCGAAGCCCAACAGCAGGAGGCACGCCACCGGTCCCGTAAGCGCCGAGAACCCTCGTGCGATCGCAAACGACACTGGCACCCGGAGCGGCCGGGCGAGCACGGCGAACGCGAGGTGCATCAGCACCGGTGCCACAGCACAAAGGACCAGCGCCGCGCCGCTGACCAGGAGAAGCGTGTGCCCGGTACTGCAGCCACCGATCGTCGCCGTCTGCCGGATACCATCGATCAGCGCACTCAGGAGAAGCCCGCTCCCCCCCAGGCAGAAGAGCAGCAGGGCGGCCAGCGTCAGGCCCCGTCCCACCGCGCGGGCGCCGTAACGGCCCCTGATGGGCGGTATCACCGCCAGGAAGATCGCCAGCCCGACCGTGTCCGTGAAGGCGATACCGGGCGCATCGATACACGCCAGAGCCGCCATCGCCGCAGCAGTAGCGGGCACGAGCAGCGCCAGGCCGAACGCCCAGCGCAGGGGCGGCTCCATGGGCCCTCCAGAGCGCAGCGACGGGGACAGGCGCATCATCAGGGCATAGATCAGTCCAAACGCGATGACCGCCACGGCGTTCGTCAGCAGCGACCGGCTGACCGCCCACGCTGCCATGACCGATTCCACCTCCGGTACGCCAAACAGGGTATCCTGCGTGGCATTGCTGACCACGGCCTTCGCCTTCTGCGCCGCGCCGATTTCAGCCCGGTACCACGCCGCCTCCCCGGCCTCTCCCTGCGACTCCAGGTACGCAGAGTACGCGTCCACGATCTGCCGCGCGTGCTGCTCGCCGTCGGTGCCGCGTACCTTCTTCAGGTAGGGGGTGCCGCCCGGACGCACCGCGGCGATGCGGGTCATGGCCTGCCCGACCAGCGACCCGATCAGCGTGGAGGCGTCGGAGCGCATCTTCGCTCCGAGGCGCGCGACCGCCTGCCGCGTGGCGATTCCCTCCGCGCCCCTGCCTGCCAGTTCCGCCGTCACGGCCTTGCCGGTGGCAACGCGCGCCGCGCCGCGGAGCTGGGCGTAGTGCGGAAACACAATCGCGGAGGAATCGGCCAAGCGCACGACGGTGCCGACCTCACTGCCCCGGGCCTTCACCAGGAGCGCCCACCGGGCCACGGCCTCCTCCGGGATGTACTCGTCCCAGACCGGCTTCGCCGCAGCGCGCTGCAGGGCGTCCATCGCCTCCGCATCGCTTCCCCGGGCAAACAGGCCAACCGTGCGCATCGCCGGGAAGAACGCGTTATCCGGTGCCAGCCGCTCACCCGCCTCGGCCGACGCCAGAAAGGCGCGCACCAGTTCCGTCGCGTCCGGCTCGGAGGAGGGCTGCGACCGGTTCAGCGGCGCGTGTCCTTCCCGCAGCTCCGTGACCCGGTCCTGGTCCTCCTGGTGCCCCACCCGCACCATTCCGCTCTTGCGCCCTCCCCCGGTCGCTACCCGGAGCAGCGCCGCGTGCGCGGCCGGCTCATTCGGGAAGTCCCGGCATAGGTCCCGCACCGCCCGGATGCGGTCTTCGCCGTCTTCCCGCTGCATGGCCGCCGCCAGACGCACCCCGAAATCATCGAAGTGGCGCCGCACCACCTCGGCGCGAGCGCGCTCTGCCCGCTCTGGATGGCGAAAAACGTTCGGCAGGGCGAGCGCCGCTGGCTTTTCGATTCCCAGGCCGGTGAGCAGGTCGCCGGCCATACCAGGCTCCACGCCCACCTGGGTCCGAACGAACCAGCCCGTTCCCGGCAGGAGCAACAGCATCGCCAGCACCGCCACCGTTACGACATAGAGTATTTTCCGTCGCCTCGACATCGGTATCGTCCTCCCATCCGCCTGTTGGACGGGTAACGTTCAGCGACCGGAGACGGTTACGGGCGGTGGTTAAAAAAGTCTGCCGGGGAGCGGCGGCGTGGGCAGCGGGGCGCCGTTCCGGCTGGATTTCGCTGCCGATTTCCCGTTCTTACCCAGACCCTCGATCAGGTTCTGAAGGCGCTCCGCCAGCCGCGTGTTGCGCGGGACCACGCGCGTGTTGCGCACCGCCATCCCGATCGCCCGCTTCGAGCCGATGAAAACCCCCATCTTCTTCGCGCGGGTCAGCGCCGTATACACCAGATTCCGCTGGAGCATCATGTAGTGCTGCGTGTGCACCACGATCACGCACGCCGGGTATTCGCTGCCCTGCGAGTTATGGCACACGAACCCCGGGCCGGCCACGAAGGAATGGATTCCCTCCACCTCGATGTCGTACATCGGCACGGTCTCTCCGGTGCGTCCCACTTCCACCACGGCATCATAGTAGTAGTGGCGTGCCACGGTCTCCGCAGCATCTTTCGGCACCGGAACACCCTGCTGGTGGAGGCGCGCGATCAGGTCGCCGAGGTGTCGGTGTGACATCCGCCGCATGCCGCTACGAATCGGGTACAGAACCTGGCTCCCGACTGTGCTGCCCAGGGCGTTGAAGCCGCACCCCCTACGGCCCTGGCTTGCCCCCTGGTGCGCCGCGGACGCCGCCAGAATCTGATTCGCCAGCACACTACCAAACGGAATCGTGTCGTCGTTCGTCTTGCTCGCCCGCGCCCCGGCCCTCGCAAGCATGTCATGGAGGCGTCGGTGCTTGTACGCCACCGAGAAGCCGACCCGTTCGGCGTAGCTCGGCAGCGAGGTCCCGCTGACGGAGAGACACCAGGCATTCGGGCCGCTCTTCGAACGCCGGGACACGATGCCCAGCGACAGCAGCAGTTCCTGAACCTCCCGGCCGAGCCGTTCGGAGGCGGTCACCAGGCGGACGGCACGGACGGAGCCGCGACCTGCTCTCCCGTCCGTATCGAACAGCCCGCGCAGGAACGCCGCTTTGCAGCGCGCCGACGCCGAAAACAGGACCGGCGGGATGCACTTGGCTTCCGCGCGGCAGAAGTCCAGACCCAACTCCAGAAGCCACTGCCGGAACGCCCGAGAAACCACGTAGAGCCGTTCCGCGGCGGTGCCGGCCTTCTGATACCGGCACACGCGTAGACCGTAGGAGTTCAGGGTGTCCCAGACCGCCCGCAGTAGTTCCGCATCCTGGCTGGTAAAATCGACCGTCCCGTCCTTACGGTCCCGGTAAGACCCGTCGCCGACCAGGGCGCCCAGCAGGTAGGACAGCCTCTCGTCCAGCACCTCAGGGACCGCCGGCGGCGGGCACCGCCGGCCCGCCAGCGGACGGATCGCCGGGAGCGGCACCTCCCCGGGCGGATCGATCACCGAGCGCTCCATGCAGACGACATCGCCCGGCGCCACCTCGTCCGCCCGCTTCCACGTCGGAGTCGGGCTGGCCGTTGCCACCAGGATCGGGTGCTCGGGAGATACGTCGATGGTGAAACCGGCGCCGGTCCGCAAACGCACGACCGGGCGCGTTCCCGTCGCCACCACGTCCCGGACCTCCCGGACCTCGCCCTGACCGGTGACGACCCGGTCGCCGACCGTTAGATCGCGGATCGGGACTAGGCCCCGGTCCGCCGTCCAGACCCGCTCGTACTCCGCGACGCACTTGTGCGTCGTGAGACTGAACGCGTGCATGAGTTCGTCCATGTCGGCGAAGTCGTACTCGACGGTCTGCTCCGGATACTCGATCGCGACCGTCTGGTTCTCCTTGTCGATCGCGCGGATGTGGCCGACGTCACCGTTGAAGACGTTCTTGTCGTAGTTGTTGCGCCGCTGCATCACCCGGTCTCCCACCCGGAAGGTGATCGGGCCGCGGATATGCTCCGCCTTATTCGGCGCCGGCGGGTTGAGGACTTCCTGCAGCACCTCGTTCAGGTTCCGAGCACCCAGGCTGCCGCGCTGCATCGGCGCCAGCACTGTGATGTCCTCCGGACGGTGCCCCAGGCGCGGCAGCGACTTCGCCACCACCCCCATGATCTTCTGGATCACCTCTTCGGGCTCGTCCACTTCGAGGAACACGCAGTCCGCCCCCTCCTTCACCGCGGACGGCGGCAGGAGGTTCGGCATCTTGCCCCGGTTGATCGCGTGGGCATTCGTGATAATGTGGCTCTCCGCCGCCTGGCGGAACACCTGGGTCAGCTTCGCCACCGGCACGCGCCCGCTCTTGATGAGGTCCGCAAGGACGTTCCCCGGGCCGACGGAGGGAAGCTGGTCCACGTCCCCCACGAAGATGACCTGCGCCCCGTCCGGCACCGCCCGCAGCGTCTTGTGGGTCAGCACAAGGTCCAGCATGGACGACTCGTCCACGATCAGCACGTCCAGTTCCAGCGGCTCGCCCGGCCCGTGCTTGAAGTCGTTCTTCTCCGGGTCGAACGCCAGAAGTCGGTGGATCGTCTTCGCCTCGCGCCCCGTCACCTCCGCCGCCCGCTTCGCCGCCCGCCCCGTCGGCGAGGCGATCTGCAGTCGCTTCCCCAGCTTCTCGAACGCGGCAACGATGACTTTCGTGGTGAAGGTCTTGCCGCAGCCGGGGCCGCCGGTCAGCACCAGCAGCGGCTCGCAGAGCGCGCGGCGCACGGCGTTAGTCTGCTCCTCGGAGAGCATCTCGGCGCCGGGCAGGTCCGCCAGCAGCGCGTCGATCTCCGCCGGCTTCGGGCGCGAGCGCCACGGCGAGTTCAGCAGCGTATTGATGCGCTCGGCCAGCCCCTTCTCGGTCTGGTAGATGGAGGGGGTGTAGACCGCAACCTGCTCCTGCCCCAGGAAGTCAAAGGGCTCGGCAATCAGTAACTCGCGCGACACCAACGACTTCAGGGAGGCGCGGATGGCGTCCGCGCGCGCGACCAGCTCCCGCTTCGCCTCATCGTCGCCCTCCGGGGCGGCCTCCGGCAGCAGGATCTCACACGCCTTCTTGACCAGGTCCTCCTCGAGCAGGAAGCAGTGGCCCCCGCCCTCCATCTCCTGGTTCAGGACGTACACCAGACCCGCCTCTAACCGCTCCGGAGCGTCCGGCGCGATGCCGATGGCCTGCGCGATCTTGTCCGCGGACTTAAACCCGATGCCCCAGATGTCGCTGGCAAGCTGGTACGGGTTCTTCTCCACCACCTCGATCGCGCGCTCCTTGTAGCGCTTGTAGATCTTGACGGCGTAGGTGGGGGTGACACCGTGCCCCTGAAGAAAGAGCATGATAGCGCGTATCTCGCGCTGCTCGTCCCAGGCGGCCTTGATCAGGTCGATGCGCTTCTCGCCGATGCCCGGCACCTGGGTCAGCTTCTCCGGCGTCTCCTCGATGACATCCAGCGCCTTGTCACCGAACTTGGCGACGATGCGCTTGGCCATCACCGGGCCGATGCCCTTGACCATGCCGGAGCCAAGGTACTTCTCCATCGCCGCTGCGGTCGCGGGCCGCAGCGTCTCGTACCTCTCCGACTTGAACTGGCTGCCGTACTGCGGGTGCTTGATCCACGTCCCGTGCAGGCGCACGGACTCGCCCACCACCGGGTTGGAGAACGACCCGAGGACCGGAATGAGGTCGCCCTTGGCGCGCCCCTTCGCCTCGGCCGGAACGACCTTGAGGACGCAGTAGCCGTTCTCCGGGTTGTGGAATGTGATGCGCTCGATGACGCACTCCAGCGTCGCCAGCGGCTGGGAAGAGTACCCCTCGCCGCCCTCGCGGACGCGGTTGAACATCGGGTTCGGCATATCGGCATTATAACTGCCGCGCGCCGCCCTGTCCCGGAATCGTCACACAGCAGTTCACGGCATCCCGAACGTGTCGCAGTACCTATTCCAGAGCGCTTCGGCATAGGAGCGCGCGAACGCCTCCGCGAACGGCTCGCCCCGCCCGCAGGTCTCCTTCCGGCGCGAGGTCATCCGGTCCACATGATGCCCGAGTTCGTGGATGAAGACGTCCATCAGCATAAAGGCGCGTGCCTGCGCCTCGGTCCAGTGGAGCCGGTACCAGCGCGGGTCACTCGGGTCCTGCTCCCGCTCTACGCCGAGCCGCTGGAACAACTCCGGGCTGGCATCCAGGAAGTCTGCGGTGCACCACCGCGAAAGCTCCTTCGGCCAGGCGCGCAGCTCGATCACCCCGTCACGGTAGCGGCCGTACTTGCCCTCGATGCCGTGCGCGAGGACGATGGCATCCAGGCCAGTGGTCCACGAGGAAAATTCCGGAATCAGGGTGACGAACGTCTGAACGTCGCGCACGGACACCAGGTGGCGAAAGCCCTCGCCCGGTCGCTCCCGATGCACCACCACTTCGCTTTGCTCCCACGCCCGGAAGTCCTTGAGGTCCCGCACCCAGCGGTTCTTCTTCTGGACCCGCCCCTGGACCACGCGGGGAGTGCTCTTCCGGTTGACGCACGGCATTGTTCTGTCCTCCGCCTCATTATCGCACGACCCGGCACTCCTGCTCACCGGGGAGAACTTTACCCGCTTGCCCGCCCGCGTGTACAATAGGCCCACCAGGAGGACGACGTATCGTGGACTGTGACGTGCTGATCGTGGGCGGGCGCATCGTGGACGGCAGTGGCAACCCGTGGCGCTTCGGGGACGTGGCGATCAAGGGCGACCGCATCGTGGCAATCGCCCCGCCAGGGCGTATCCCCCAGGAGGGCGCCGCAGAGGTGGTGGACGCCGCCGGGAAAGTGGTCGCCCCGGGCTTCATCGACATACAAAGCCACTCGCTCCTGCCGCTCTACAACGACGGCCGCGCCGTCAGCAAGGTCACGCAGGGCGTCACCACGGAGATACTGGGCGAACTCTGGACCCCCGGCCCCTTCGGCGGCCGGCGCAAAGACCCCTTTCCGGCGTTCCAGGGCAACGAGTCGCTGGACGCCGAGGCGCGCGACTGGGCGCGCTTCTCCGACTGGCTCCGCTCCTACGAACAGCGCGGCGTCGGGCTGAACGTCGGCTCGTTCGTCGGCGGGGCGACCGTGCGCGAGTGGGCCTGCGCCTGGGACGCCGACCCCGCAACGCCTGACCAGATCGAGGAGATGCGCCGCGTCACCGCCGACGCGATGGAGGACGGCGCGTTCGGCATCGCCCCCGCCCTCATCTACCCCCCCTCCTGCTACTCCACGGACGACGAACTGACCGCCGTCGCCGAGGTCGTGGGGCGCTACGGCGGCGTCTACATCGTCCACCTCCGCTCCGAAGGCGAAGGGCTTCTGGACGCCCTGGAGGCGACCATCACCCTGTCCCGCGAGGCGCACTGCCCGGTCGAGATCTACCACTTCAAGGCGTCCGGCGAGGCCAACTGGCCCAAGTACGCCCGCGCCATCGAGCGCATCCAGCGGGCGCGCGACACCGAGGGTATCGACATCACCGCCGACATGTACCCCTACCCCGCCAGCGGCACCGGCCTGTCCGTCCTCATTCCCACCTGGGCCAGTGAGGGCGGGCACCTGTGGGACAACCTGCGCGACCCGGAGACCCGAAAGCGCATCCACGCCGAGATGATCGACCCCACCTCCGACTCCGGCGACTTCGCGGGCAACCGGAGCGGCGCCCAGCCCACCACCCGCCGCAGCGACCACGTCATGCCGCTCGGCTTCCTGAAGGAAGAGAACCGGCGCTACGCCGGCATGCGCCTGACCGAGATCGCCGAAGCGCGCGGCGAGGACTGGGCCACTGCCGCCATAGAACTCCTGCTCTCCGAAGGGCAGCGCATCAGCACCGTGTTCTTCTCCATGAGCGAGGAGAACGTCCGCCTCGGCCTCGCCCAGCCGTGGGTCAAGGTCAGCAGCGACGCCGGCGGCATCTCCCCCGAAGGGCAGACCAGCCCCGTCCACCCGCGCGGCTATGGAACCTTCACCCGCGTCCTCGGCAAGTACGTCCGCGAGGAGCGCATTATGTCCCTGGAGGAGGGGGTCCGCAAAATGACCTCTGCCGTCGCCGACCGCATCGACCTGAAGGCGCGCGGCCTGCTCAAGGAGGGCTTCTTCGCCGACGTCGTCGTGTTCGACCCGGCCACCGTCGCCGACCGTGCCACCTTCACCGAACCGCACCAGCTATCCGTCGGCATCGAGGAGGTCTGGGTGAACGGCGCGCGCGTCGTCCAGAACAGCAGCGTCACCGGCGCCCTCCCGGGCCGCTGCGTCTATCGGGGATAGGAAGGAGCGGGCAGATGGAACGCCAGAACATCGCCAGCGGCGCCCCCTGGGAGGGCATCGTCGGCTACTCGCGCGCCGTGCGGGTCGGCAGTCAGGTCTTCGTCACCGGCACCACCGCCACCGGCGCGGATGGTAGCATCGTCGGCGTCGGCGATGCCTACGCGCAGTCCGTCCAGGCCATCCGCAACATCGAAACGGCCCTCGGAAAAGCCGGGGCGACCTTGCGGGACGTGGTCCGCACCCGCCTGTTCGTCGTGGACATCGCGCGGGACTGGGAGGCGGTCGGCCGGGCGCACCGGGAGTTCTTCGGCGACATCCTGCCCGCCACCTCCATGCTCCAGATCTCCGCTCTCATCCACCCCGACATGCTCGTGGAGATCGAAGCCGACGCCGTGATCGGGGGAACGGAGCCGGGCGCGTGACCTGGTTCGGCGGGCGTCGCCCCACCCTGCCGGTCACGCCCGAAGACCGGGCCTGGATCGACGCCGGCAGCGCACCGCCTACTACCAGGCCCGCCGCTCCGGCGTCCAGGCATCTGACGCCGCCAAAGCCGCCGCCTCGCTACCCGCGCCGGAAGCCGCCTCCGCCCCGTCCCCGTTCGTCGTCGCCGTAGCGGATCAGCAGTTGTCCGATTCCCCTGCCCTGGTGGCGACGCTCGCCCACGAACTCGCCCACGTTCTCCTGCTCGGCGACCGCCGCATCCCCCCGGACGACCCGCACATGGAACCCCTGACCGACCTGTGCACGGTCTTCAAGGGCATGGGCATCTTCACCGCGAACACCGCCTTCCGCTTCGACCAGGGGCAATCCGGCTGGGAGGCCCGGCGGCAGGACTACCTCCCGGAAGAGATGTTCGGCTACGCAATGGCCCGCTTCGCCCACCTGCGCGGCGAGGAGAAGCCCCTCTGGGAGCGCCACCTGTGCGTCAACGTCCGCGACTTCTACCGGCGCTCCCGAGCAGTGCTTCGCGATCGGGCATAATACAATCCTACGGACTGCAAGAATGAGATGAGCCGGCGTCATCGACAACCAGATCACGGACTACTGACGGCGTTGTTTGCGGTAGGGGACGCTCTGCACCCGCCGGGGCCTGGGCGTGACGAGGCGGTGGCGCGCTTTGAGCAGTTGTTTGCGGAGTACGGTGGGCCGGAATCGTTCGCAAACCTGTCCCTGCCAGCCGCCCAGACCTTACTCTATACCGGGTGGCGCATCGCGATGTTGCGGGGGGAGCCCGGGCAGGCCCACGCCCTCGCAGCCCGGTTCTTCACACACCCTGAGGCCCGCCGTGATAGGGAACCAGTGCGCGATTGGCTTTATGAACACACGCACCATTGGATGCGCTACCTGTGGGCAACCGCCGCCTATCACTGTGGCGATGACTCCGAGGCCGTCTCCCAGATGGGGCCACTCTTAGAGCGTGCGCGAACTCCACGGCAGCGAGACGGACTCTACATGGTAAGAGCATTCCTGCTGGAGTGGTGTGATTATCGGACCCGGCGCGGACAGGCACAGAACCTTCCGGAAGGCTACGCGGAACTGGCTGAGGAGGTGGTGCGACTCATCATGCGCCGCAAGTCTCACCGCCGCCATCTGCCGGATGCGCCCGAGGTTGCGGATTTACGCGCCTTCCTGACCTCGACATTTCCCACGTCGAAGGCTGCGTGAACGCCCCGAACAGGTAGTGGTTCTCTCAAGTTCTGCTACTTTTTCTTTCTCGTCGAATTGGTCCGGTGACCCGTAGCGGTAACCGGAAGGCGTCGCGGTCTACAACTTCGAGGTCGAAGGTTGCCACAGCTACTTCGTTGGAAGCACTAATGCTGGAGTTTGGGTGCATAACGACTGCACCGACGTTGCCAGAGACATCATCGCAAAACGTGGAGAAGGCGAAATT
>Ga0065721_10004184_pt1 | contig 37712 bp, 35 predicted proteins | sample Mesricmetagenome_FD_59108 | JGI IMG/M metagenome (GOLD analysis project Ga0065721, IMG submission 59108) | Mesophilic microbial community from rice straw/compost enrichment Sample: eDNA_1 v2 (version 2) | ecosystem: Engineered > Solid waste > Grass > Composting > Bioreactor | place: USA: Davis... | reverse complement strand
AAGAATTTCTGGTAGCGGTCGGCCGCGATGATCACGGCCTTGTAGCCGGCGATGTTGGCCTGGCTGGAGAGCACGTCCATGCTCTGCGCGCGCGTGGTGCGCGGCGCGGCCTCCAGCGCGAAGGCGGTGATGCCGGCGGCGGCCAGGCGCTCCAGGCCTTCATGGTCGAAGGGGTTGAGCATCCCGACCAGCGTGGCGCCGCGCTTCATCAGCGCCAACTCGTCCGGATCGGGTGAGCGGACCTTGAGCACCAGATCGCAGCCCAGGGCCGCCTTCGCGTCCACCACCTCGGCACCAACGGCGCGGTAGGCCGCGTCGGGCGCGGCGGCGGCCACGCCGGCGCCGGACTGCACGAAGAGCTCATGCCCCTGGCTCCTGAGCTTCTTCGCGGTTTCGGGGGTGAGCGCGACGCGCGTCTCACCGGCCGCTGTTTCCAGCGGAATACCTATCAGCATGGATGTCCTCCTGATCTCCAAACTCGATGCGAAGCGGCTTGCAAGGACGGCCCATGCCGCGCCTGCCTTATTCGATATTTCGCTGCGTGCCCGCCCATGGCTGCGCCCGCGGAGTAAGTCCCAGCATGTGGACAAATTCACCGCCAGCGGCTTTCAAGCCTTTTGATCCGTGAACCAATACCTAGAATGCGACGTGGTCTAACCACGGCACTGTTGTTTGCCGAATGGGGTTTACCCTAGAATTTATTTCATCCCATCAAATTAACGGCGAGCTGACATCATGAAATCCACTGTGTCTACTTCGACGTCCTATCCGCGCACGCAAACGACCTCCCCGAACGCTGCCTGGAGCGAACTTTTCGCGGCCATGCCGATCGGCATCGTCTATCACGCCGTGCGCGAGCTGCTGCAGAAACGCAACCACAAGCGCCTGGTGCTGCAAGCCTTCAAGCGTTGATCAGCCCTCCCCGAACGGGACGATCCGCCTGATCAGCGGCGCGCCGTCGCTGATCAGGAACTCCTTGAACGCCTGCGCCACTGGCGGCAGGCGCTTCCCCTGGCGATGCACCACATACCAGTGGAGCATCAGCGGGAAACCTTGGACATCGAGCGCACACAGGCTGCCCGATGCCAGTTCGCGCGAGATCGTGTGCGCCGACAGGAAGCTCAGTCCCATGCCGGCCATCACGGCCTGCTTGATGGTCTCGGTGCTGCGGATCTCCATCGCGATGTTGAGGCCCGACAGGTCGCCGCCAAAGCCCTCCTGCATCGACTTCCACGTGTCCGAGCCGCGCTCGCGCACCAGGAAAGGCTGGCGCATGACCTCGCCCAGCTCCAGCCGCGAGCGCCCGACCAGCGGGTGCGCCGGCGGCGCGACGATCACGTAGGGGTGCGGCGCGAAGGCCTCGTGCACGGTATCGAGGTCCTGCGGGGGCCGCACCATCACCGCGAGGTCGGTCCGGTTCTCGGCGATGTGCGCGAGCAGCCCGTCCCGGTTGTGCACGGTGAAGTTGAGCTGCACCCCGGGGTGCCGGCCCACGAAGTCCACCAGCAGCCGGGGAAAGAAGTAGTCCCCCGCGCTGATCACGCCCACGTTGAGCTTGCCGCCCGAGACGCCGCTGAACTGCGCCATCGCGGTCTCCGCGGCTTCGAACTGCAGGATGATCGACCGGCTGATGTGCAGCAGCTCGGTGCCCGCGGGCGTGAGATAGACCCTCTTGCCGAACTGCTCGAACAGCGGATGCCCGGCGTGTTCCTCCAGCTTGCGCACCTGTATGGAGACGGCGGGCTGCGTCAGGTACAGCTCCTCGGCCGCGCGCGAGTAGCTCAGGTGCCGGGCCACCGACTCGAACACCTTGAGCTGCCTGAAGGTCGCGTGCTTCACGTTGCCGGTCCTGGTCAGCCGCCGTGCACCCTGGGTTGGCCTGCCCGGCTCAGGCCGCCAGCCGCTCCGTTTCGAGCAGCCGCACCTGACCGCGCAGCTCGCCCATGGTCCGGGCCAGCAGCTTGACCAGGCCGTGCACGGCGTCGATGTGCGGCGTCGGCGTGTTGGTCAGCCGCGCCAGTTCCACCACCGAGCCCACCAGCGCGTCGATCTCCGGCTCGCGCCCGGCCTCGACGTCCTGCAGCATCGAGGTCTTGTGCTTGCCCACCTTCTCGGCGCCGGCAATGCGCTTTTCCAGCGGCACGCGGAAGCTGATGCCCAGCTTGTGCGCCACCTCCTGGGCCTCTTGCATCATGGAAGCCGCCAGCCCGCGCGTCAGCGGGTAACGGCAGATGTCCTCCAGCGTCGAGTGCGTGAGGCTGCTGATCGGGTTGAAGCTCAGGTTGCCCCACAGCTTGAGCCAGATCTCGGCCCGGATGTTGTCGAGCACCGGCGCCTTGAAGCCGGCGTTCTCGAAGCAGCGCGCGATGGCCTGCACGCGCGGCGTGGTCGTGCCGTCGAGCTCGCCCAGCGGGAAGCGGTCGCCCTCGACATGTCGGATCACGCCCGGCGCCACCAGCTCCGACGCCGGATAGACCACGCAGCCGATGACGCGCTCGGCCGGGATGCCCGCCAGGATCGCGCCCTGGGGATCGACGCTGGTCACGCGCGTGCCCTCGAACCGGCCGCCGTGGCGCTGGAAGTACCAGTAGGGGATGCCGTTCTGCATCGTGACGATCGCGGTTTCGGGGCCGAGCAGCTTGGGCAGCTCGGCGACCACGGGCTCCACCTGGTGGGCCTTCATCGCCAGGATCACCAGGTCCTGCGGCCCGGCCTGGGCGTAGTCGTCGGTGGCCCGCACGCTGTTGGCCGTGTGCTCCCAGCCGTCGGCGGTGACCAGCTTGATGCCGCGCTCGCGGATGGCCTCCAGGTTGCGGCCGCGCACGATGAAGGTGACGTCCTCGCCCGCGAGGGCCAGCTTGGCGCCGACCAGGCCGCCGATCGCGCCGGCGCCAATGATTGCGATCTTCATGAACAAGCTCCTGTGGTTGGAATCTGGGGCCCGGCTTCAGCCCAGGCGGTTGCCGAGTCGGCCGATGCCCTCGATCTCGACTTCGACCAGGCTGCCGGGCTTCATGGAGCCCACGCCCACCGAGGTGCCGCACAGGATCACGTCGCCGGGCAGCAGGGTCATGTCCTGCGAGATCAGGCTCACCAGGCGCGGCACGGGGAAGGTCATGTCGCTGATGGGGTAGTCCTGGCGCACCTGGCCGTCGAGCAGCGTGCGCACGCGCAGCGACTGCGGATCCAGCCCGGTGGCGATGGCCGGCCCCATGGGGCAGAAGGTGTCGAAGCCCTTGGCGCGCGTCCATTGGGCGAAGGAGGCGTCGCGGTTGAGGATCTCGGCCTGCGTCACGTCGTTGGCGCAGGTGTAGCCAAAGACGGCCTCCAGGGCCTGCGCCTCGCTGGCGCCGCTGCAGCGGCGGCCGATGACGATGCCCAGCTCGCCCTCGAACACCACCTTGCCGCCGCAGCGCGGCACGGCGATGGGCTCCCCGTGCGCCGACCACGAGTTGGGCGACTTCAGCAGGTACAGCGGCTCCTCGGGCAGCCCCAGGCCGAGCTTGGCCCGCAGCGCGCCGAAGTTGTTCCACATGGCGACCACCTTGCTCGGCTGCGTGGGCGCGAGCAGGCGCACGTCGGCCAGCGCGAAGCTGCGCCCGGTGGGTTCGTGGCGGGTGAACAGGTCGCCGGCGTGCTCGTGCACGCGCTCGCCGTCGAGCCGGCCGAAGCCCGGGCGGCCGTCGAGTTCGTAGCGGATCCAGAGGGTGTGCATGAAGGCTCCTCGCAGCTCGGTTCGGATTCAGTCGAAAGGCAGGTAGGCGGGCTGTACGGCCGCGGCGACGAGCTCGCCCATCGCGCCGGGATCGCGCGTGACGCTCGCGTTCTTGGGCCGCACACCCAGGCCGGGCCTGAACATCACGACGGGCTTGCGCATCCACTGTTCGATCCAGTGCGCGCACTCGGTGTCCGCATCGGCGCCCAGGCTGCCGGCCACGAGCACGGCATCCGTGCCGGGATCGGCTTCGAACAGGCGCAGCAGCTCCACGGGCCGCAGGCCGGCCACTTCTTCGGCGCCGCCGTGGCCCAGCGCCACCACCGTGGACTCGCCGAGCCCGTAGGTGGCGAGCTGGGTGGCCGCCAGGCTGATCAGGATGGGCGAGCTGGACAGCACGCCGATGCGCCCGCGCTGCAGGCCGTGGCCGGGAATCGCGCCGAGGTGGATCTCCCCCGGCGTGACCACGCCGCTGCAGCCGGCCAGCAGCCGCGTGGAGCTGCCACGGAGCCGGTGCTGCACGCGCCGCAGGTCCGGCGCCGGAACGCCCTCGGTCATGCACAGCACCAGGCCGATGCCGGCCTCCACGGCCTCCTCGATCGCGCCGGCGGCATGGGCCGGCGGCACGCAGATCACCGAGACGGTGGCCGCGGCCCAGGCCTTGGCCTCGCGCACGCTGTTGAACAGCGGCAGCCCGTCGGGCAGGTGCTCGGTCGGATCGCCGTAGGCCACGCCGGCGTGGAAGCGGGAGCGGCCCGCGCTGCCGCCGGCGCGCCAGGCGGCGCTGCAGCCCGGCCCGGAGCCGTCGTCGCCGCCCTGCAGGATCACGCGGCTGTGCTTGTTGACGAGGATGGCCATCGCGGCACCGCCTTCTCAGATGCCGAGCTCGCAACCGGTCAGCTTGGACCAGTCGCACGGGGGGAGCGCGCAGCGCTTGTGCCGCTGCATGCACTCCTGGATCGCCCGGGCCAGGAAGTCCGCCTCGTAGGCGGTCAGCAGGTGCGGCTGGCGGGTCTGGAGGTAGTGGCGGATGCGGGTGTCCGCATCCGCGCTGTGGCGCAGCAGGCCGGCATAGGTTTCGGTATCCCAGAACCAGCGCAGGCCCAGCTCGTAAAACGCCGCGTTGTAAGCATTGCGCTCGATTTCCTCGGTCCGGAATTCCGGCGGCAAGTCATTGAACATGGCCTTCTCCTTGACAGTATCGGGATGGACGAAACCACTGTAGGGAGCTGCGTGGATATAGGACAGTTAATTGTTTTTGGTTTGACGATAAATGGGCGTTTATGGTTTTATGCGCGTGACGGAGCCTGAATGTCCAACGCAGCAGGACATTCACGGACAAATCAGGGGCAAGGAAAGCTGTTGGTGCCGTCGAGGCCCGGATGCAAATAAACCTCGTCATTCCCGCGCAGGCTCTGCGCGGGAATGACGGCGTAGCCCGCGTGGCGTGTCAGCTCGCGGCCAAGCTTCAAATCGCCCCGTCGGCCCTCAGCACCTCGAGGTCGTGGGCGTCGTAGCCCAGTTCCCTGAGCACCTCCTCGGTGTGCTCGCCCAGCAGCGGCGCGCGCAGGACCTCGGTCGGGCTGTCGGAGAGCTTGATCGGGTTGCCCACCGTGAGGTGCTTGCCGCGCGTGGGGTGATCCACCTCCACCACCGTGCCGCTCTTGCGCAGCCACGGGTCCTGGGCGATCTCCTTCATCGACAGGATGGGGCCGCAGGGGATGTCGTACTCGTTGAGGATCTCCATGGCCTCGAACTTGGTCTTGGTCATGGTCCACTGTTCGATGCGCGCGAAGATGGGCTTGAGGTGCAGCAGCCGCGCCTGCGGCGTCGCGTAGGCCTCGTCGGTGATCCAGCCCTCCTCGCCGATCACCTTGCACACCGACGGCCACACCGCGGCCTGCGTGATGAAGTAGATGTAGGCGTTGGGGTCGGTTTCCCAGCCCTTGCAGCGCAGGATCCAGCCCGGCTGCCCGCCGCCCGAGGCGTTGCCGGCGCGCGGCACGGCATCGCCGAACTTGCCGTCCGGGTACTGCGGGTACTCGTGCAGCGAGCCGGTGCGCTCCAGGCGCTGCTGGTCGCGCAACTTCACGCGGCACAGGTTGAGCACGGCGTCTTGCATGGGAGCCAGCACCTTCTGGCCGCGCCCGCTGTGCGTGCGCTGGTACAGCGCGGCGAGGATGCCCAGCGCCAGGTGCAGCCCGGTGCCGCTGTCGCCGATCTGCGCGCCGCTCACCACCGGCGGGCCGTCCTCGAAACCCGTGGTCGAGGCCGCGCCGCCAGCGCACTGCGCCACGTTCTCGTAGACCTTGCAATCTTCGTAGCGGCCCGGGCCGAAGCCCTTGACCGAGGCGACGATCATGCGCGGGTTGAGCTGATGGATGTGCTCCCAGCTCAGTCCCATGCGCTCCATCGCGCCGGGCGCGAAGTTCTCGACCAGCACGTCGCACTGCTTGATCAGCGTCTCCAGCACCTGCTTGCCCCTGGGCTTCTTGGTGTTGAGCGTCACCGAGCGCTTGTTGTGGTTGAGCATCGTGAAGTAGAGGCTGTCCACGCCCGGGATGTCGCGCAGCTGGCCGCGCGTGGCGTCGCCCTCGCCGGGGCGCTCCACCTTGATCACGTCGGCGCCCAGCCAAGCCAGGAGCTGGGTGCAGGTGGGCCCCGACTGGACATGCGTGAAGTCCAGGATGCGGACGCCGCTCAAAGCCTTGCTCATGTGTGACCCCTGTTGATGCATCGATCGGTGGTGCGCGTGCGTCGCGCTCAGGCGGTGCCGCTGGGCTGTGCCAGGCGGGCTTCCAGCTCGGTGATGCGCTTGCGCAGCGCGCGCTCGTCCTGGAAGCGCGAGGTCTCGTCGCGGATGATGGCGCCCACGCCTTCGACCTGGCCCTGCGGTCCCTTGAGCAGCGCCACCGTGAAGGCGATGGACAGCGTGTGGCCGTCCTTGTGCAGCGCCGGCACGCGCAGCAAGGTGGTGCCGTAGCGCGTCTGCCCGCTGCTCATCGTCTTCTCGTAGCCGTCCCAGTGGCGGCCGCGCTGGCGCTCGGGAATGATGATGTCGAGCGACCGGCCCAGCGCCTCGGCCTCGCTGAAGCCGAAGATGCGCGTGGCCGCCGCGTTCCACAGGACGATGTCGCCCTTGCCGTCCGTGACGACCACCGCGTCACCCATGGACCGAACCAGCTGTTCGAAATCGACCGCGGACATGGCCTCTCCTTCAATGCTCAAGCCACGCCGGCGGCGTGGAGGGTGGTGGCGACGCTGCCGGCGTGCCGGCTCGGCGTGAAGTTGATGACGCAGCTATTGCCCAGAGATCTCGTCATCGTCACGCTCCTGTGCTGTGAATGGACGGCTGTCCAACCAACTTGGGAGCTATGGTAGAAATCCGCTCTTCTTTTCGCCGTTGACTGCGGTCAAGCGGTCCCATCAGTAAATACCCCAGGGTGGTAAGCAGTGACTGCTCTGACTTCCTCCGTAGAGAACCACCGGCAGCGCAACGTCATCCACGTGCAGCTCAGGCAGAACATCGTGCTCAAGGAGATGAGCGACGTTGAGCGCGACGAGCTGGAGGCGATGCTCGAAGTGCGCGACTTCGCCAAGGGCGACTACCTGCTGCACCAGGGCGTGCACGAGATGGAGCAGTATTTCATCCTCGACGGCGTGCTCAAGCGCGTGGTCACGAACGCCGATGCCAAGGAGATGATCCTGCGCTTCGCGGGCCAGAACGACATCGAGACCAGCTACGCCGCGTGGCGGCTGAACACGCCCACGCCCTACAGCATCGTCGGCGTGAACAAGGGGCGCGTGGCCAAGCTGCCGATGCCCAAGTGGGTCGAGTTCATGGACCGGCACCCGAAGTTCAAGGCGGTGTTCGAGTACCACGTGATGCGCATCATGAGCGAGATCATGGCGCACACGATCACGCTGCACCTGCTCGACGCGCCCGGCCGCGTGCATCGTTTCATGCGCAAGCATCCCGAGGTCAGCGAGCAGATCCCGCGCAAGGAGCTGGCCGCGCACCTGAACCTCACGGCCGAGACGCTGAGCCGGCTCAAGCAGCGCGGCAAGATCTGACCGCCTAGCGCGCCCCGATGCCGTACCTGCGCAGCCGCTGCGCGATGGCCGAGTGCGAGGCCCCGAGCCGCTCGGCCAGCTTGCGCGTGGACGGGAACTGCGGATACAGCCGCTCCAGCAGCGCCTTTTCGTAGCCGGCCACCGCCTCTTCCAGCGTGCCGACGGCCTCCAGCGCCGGCGCGCCGGGGTCGGCTCCGGCGCCGGCCAGCTCCAGGTCGCCCACGTCGATCACCGCGGCCTCGCTCATGGTCACGGCGCGGAAGATCACGTTCTGCAGCTGGCGCAGGTTGCCGGGCCAGGGATTGGCCAGCAGCGCGGCGCGCGCGGCCGGCGTCAGCCGCGCCGTGGGCCGCCCGGTCTGGGCGCAGGCGCGGGCCACGAACACCTCGGCCAGCGGCACGATGTCCTCCCTGCGCTCGCGCAGCGGCGGCACCTGCAGGTGCAGCACGTCCAGGCGGAAGAGCAGGTCCTGCCTGAAGTTGCCCGCGGCAACCATCTGCTCCAGCGCCCGGTGCGTGGCGCTGATGATGCGCACGTCGGCCTTGAGCTCGCGGTCCCCGCCGACGCGCCGGAAGCTGCCGTCGTTGAGGAAGCGCAGCAGCTTGGCCTGCAGGTAGGGCGACATCTCGCCCACCTCGTCCAGGAACACGGTCCCGCCGTCGGCCAGCTCCAGCAGCCCGGGCTTGCCGCTGCGCAGCGCGCCGGTGAAGGCCCCCGGCGCATAGCCGAACAGCTCGCTCTCGGCCAGGCTCTCGGGCAGCGCCGCGCAGTTGAGCGCGAAGAAGGGCTCGCCGCGCCGCCGGCTGCCGGCGTGGCAGGCATGCGCCAGCAGCTCCTTGCCGGTGCCCGTCTCGCCATGGATGAGCAGTGGCGCGTCCACCTGGGCCATGCGCGTTGCGCGCTGCTTGAGTTGCCGGATGGCCGGCGACTCGCCGAGGATGGACTCGAAGCCGCCGGCACTGTAGTTCTGCAGCGCGCTCAGCCGCTCGCCGATGCGGTGCGGCGCGTGCAGCGTCAGCACCGCGCCGGCCACCGAGCCGCCGGGCTCGTGCAGCGCCACGCTGTCGCACATGAACGGCTGCCCGGCGATGTGCACCTCGCTGGGCGCCAGCCGGTAGCCCTTGGCCAGCAGCGTCTCGACCAGCGCCGCATCGCCGATGAGCTCCTTCAGCGACAGCCCGATCAGGCGCTGCTCCGGCAGCCCGCTGGCGGCCACCGCCGCCGCATTGGCCACCACGATCACGCCTTCGGCATCGACCGCCAGCACCGGGTCCTGCTGCGAGGCCAGCAAGGCGTCCAGGTACAGCCGCCGGCGCACGCCGGGCAGCATGGCCAGCGCCTCCACCGTCTCGACGCCCGCCACCTCCAGCAGCTCGCGGCGCAGCTGTTCCAGCCCCGCGGCGTCCAGCGCCGGCGCCTCGATGTAGAGGTGCGGCGGCTCCACCTCCACCGCCGACACGTCCAGCGAGCGCTGCGCCAGCTTGAACAGGATTTCCTGGGCAATGCCGACCCGGTCGGCGAAGGAAACATCAATGCGCATGATCCAGAACGTATTGAACTCGATACAGTGTATTGAATTCGCTACGAAGCGCCCAAGCGCTTGTTGTTAAAGGGATTTCGTTCAGCGGTGCATGGTTCGAGGAAGTGCGCTGTATCGATTGACGTACAGTTTCAGCCCCCAATTCGTGGCCTGAGATCGCAACCCGTTGATTTCATTGGGTTTTCTGGCTTGGCACGGCCATTGCGATGGAGAGCGCAACGCGTCCCGTGGGGACGCCTTTCTCTCTCTTCAGGACGAACGGCCATGCGTGTGTTGGTGTTGGGCAGCGGTGTGATCGGGACCTCGGTGGCGTATTACCTCAGCCGCTGCGGCCATGAGGTGACGGTGGTGGACCGGCAGCCCGGAGCGGCGCTGGAAACCAGCTTCGCCAATGCCGGCGAGGTGTCGCCCGGCTACTCGTCGCCGTGGGCGGGCCCGGGCGTGCCGCTCAAGGCGATCAAGTGGTTGCTGATGCACCACCGTCCGCTCGTCATCAAGCCTTCGCTGGACCCGGCGCTGTGGCGCTGGATGCTGGCCATGCTGCGCAACTGCACCGAGGACGCCTACCGCCTCAACAAGAGCCGCATGGTGCGCCTGGCCGAGTACAGCCGCGACTGCCTGCGCGCGCTGCGGGCGGAAACCGGCATCCAGTACGACGACCGCGCCCAGGGCACGCTGCAGCTGTTCCGCACGCAGAAGCAGCTCGATGCCACCGCCTCCGACATCGAGATCCTCAAGCAGTACGGCGTGCCTTTCGAGCTGCTGGACCGCGCCGGCTTCGTGCAGGTCGAGCCCGGCCTGGCCGACACGCAGCACAAGTTCGTGGGCGCGCTGCGCCTGCCCGGCGACGAGACCGGCGACTGCTTCAAGTTCACGCAGGCGCTGGCGCGCATGGCCGAGGCGCAGGGCGCGCAATTCCGCTTCGGCGTGGACATTCGCGGCCTGGAGCGCAGCGGCCGCCGCATCACCGGCGTGCACACCGACGCCGGCGTGCTGCGCGCCGACCGCTACGTGGTGGCGCTGGGCAGCTACTCCACGCGGATGCTCAAGCCGCTGGGCATCGACGTGCCGGTCTATCCGGTCAAGGGCTACTCCATCACCGTGCCCATCACCGACGCCACCGGGGCGCCGGAATCCACCGTCATGGACGAGACGCACAAGGTCGCGGTGACGCGGCTGGGCGATCGCATCCGTGTCGGCGGCACGGCGCAGCTCTCGGGCTTCGACCTGGGCCTGGCCGAGGCGCGCCGGCGCACGCTGGAGTTCGTGGTCAGCGACCTGTTCCCGCGCGGCGGCGACGTGGCGCGCGCCGAGTTCTGGACCGGCTTGCGGCCGATGACGCCGGACGGCACGCCCATCGTCGGCGGCACCGACATCGACAACCTCTTCCTGAGCACCGGCCACGGCACGCTGGGCTGGACCATGGCCGCCGGCACCGGCCGCGTCATGGCCGACCTCATCAGCGGCCGCGAGCCCGAGATCAGCATGGACGGGCTGACCGTCGCGCGCTATGGGCGCGGCGCCCGGTCCGTGCACCTGCCGGCCACGCAGCCGGCACTGGCGCGCAAGGGCTGAGCCCTACCGCGCGCGCCGTGCCTCGTGCACGGGCGCGTTCGCGCGCGGCCAGGCGCGGCCGCCACCGGCCGCTTGGCCTGGCCCTGGGAGCGACCCGCCCATCCGGCTGGGCCTTCCTTCCGCTTCCACACAGACCAATAGAGGAGACATCCCGTGGAAACCATTACCGCCGTCGTCACGGCCATCAACGATTTCGTCTGGGGTCCGCCGATGCTGGTGCTGATCCTGGGCACCGGCCTGTTCCTGCAGCTGCGCCTGAAGCTCATGCCCATCCGCCGCATCGGCACCGGCTTCCTGATGGTCTGGCGCGGCCGGCGCCCGGCTGACGGCGCCGCGGGCGAGATCAGCCCCTACGCCGCGCTGATGACGGCGCTGGCGGCCACGGTGGGCATCGGCAACATCGCCGGCGTCGCCACGGCGATCGCCCTGGGCGGCCCCGGCGCCCTGTTCTGGATGTGGATGACGGCGCTGGTGGGCATGGCCACCAAGTACGCCGAGGTGCTGCTGGCGGTGCATTTCCGCGAGACCGACGACCACGGCGAGCAGGTCGGCGGGCCGATGTACGCCATCAAGAACGGCCTGGGCAAGCGCTGGCGCTGGCTGGGCACGGCCTTCGCCGTCTTCGGCGGGCTGGCCGGCTTCGGCATCGGCAACATGGTGCAGTCCAACAGCATCGCCGAGGTGATGTCGTCGAGCTTCGGCGTCTCGCCCTGGACCTCCGGCGTGGTGATGACGGTGCTCACCGGCTTCGTGCTGCTGGGCGGCGTCAAGCGCATCGGCGCGGTGGCCGAGAAGCTCGTGCCCTTCATGTGCGTGGGCTACGTGGTGGTGTCGCTGACGGTGCTGGGCTTGTATGCCGAGCAGATCCCGGCCGCCTTCGCGCTGATCTTCCACCACGCCTTCAACCCGACCGCGGCCACCGGCGGCTTCGCTGGCGCGGCGGTGATGATGGCGATGCGCTACGGCGTGGCGCGCGGCATCTTCTCCAACGAGGCGGGCCTGGGCACGGCCGGCATCGCGCAGGCCGCGGGCCGCTCGCGCCACGCCGCCGAGTCGGGCCTGGTCGGGATGATGGGCACCTTCATCGACACGCTCATCGTCTGCACGATGACCGGGCTGGTGCTCATCGTCACCGGCGCCTGGAACAGCGGGCTCAAGGGCGCGGTGCTGAGCTCCAGTGCCTTCGAAACCGCCCTGCCCGGCTTCGGTGCGCACTTCCTGGCCGTGGCGATCGTCGTCTTTGCCTACACGACCATCCTGGGCTGGGCCTACTACGGCGAGAAGTGCTGGGCGTACCTGGTCGGCACCTCGGCGGAGAAGCCGTACCGGCTGGTGTGGACGGCGTTCGTGCTGGTGGGCGCGGTGACGCACCTGGACTTCGTGTGGCTGGTGTCCGACACGCTCAACGCCTTCATGGCCTTCCCGAACCTGGTGTCGCTGGTGCTGCTGGCGCCGGTGGTGCGCAAGGTGACGCAGGAGTACTTCGAACGCCAGGGCGTGCCCGCGGGCTTCGTGGGCCGGGCCGCGGAGTCGGCACGATGAGCCGCCCCTTCTGGCAGGACACGGCCGGCGCGGTGCTGAGCATCGACCTGGGCGCCATTCGCGACAACTGGCGCCGGCTGCGCGAGCGCGTCGGCAGCGCCCGTTGCGCGGCGGTGCTGAAGGCCGACGCCTACGGCCTGGGCGCCGCCCGGGTGGCGCCGGTGCTGTCCGACGCCGGCTGCCGCGACTTCTTCGTGGCGCACCTGGACGAGGCGCTGGCATTGAAACCCGTGCTGCCGGCCGGCGCGAGGCTCATCGTGCTGCATGGCCCCACCCCGGGCGCCGAGGCCGAGTTCGTGGCCCAGGGCGTGCTGCCGGTGCTCAACAGCGCCGCGCAGATCGCTGCCTGGCGCGCGCTGGCGCAGCGGCTGGACCGCGAGCTGCCCGCCTTCGTGCAGGTGGACACCGGCATGGCGCGGCTGGGCCTGTCGGCCGAGGAGCTGCGTGCCGTGGCCGGCGACGCGCAGGGCCTGGCAGGCATCCGCGTGGCGGGCGTGATGAGCCACCTGGCCTGTGCCGAGGACCCGACGCACCCGGCCAACCGGGCGCAGCTGGAGCGCTTCCTGGCCGCGCGCCGGCTGCTGCCCGCCGCGCCGGCGAGCCTGGCCAATTCCTCCGGCATTTTCCTGGGCGAGGCCTACCACTTCGACCTGGTGCGCCCCGGGGCCGCGCTGTACGGCGTGGCGCCGGTGGCGGGTGCCGATAACCCGATGCGGCCGGTGGTGCGGCTGCAGGGCAAGGTGATCCAGACCCGCGAGATCGAGCCCGGCACGCCGGTGGGCTATGGCCACAGCTGGCACAGCGGGCGGCGGGCGCGCATCGCGACGGTGGCGGTGGGCTATGCCGACGGCTGGCTTCGTTCCCTGAGCAACCAAGGCTGCGCCTGGGTGGGCGACATGGCGCTGCCGCTGGTGGGCAAGGTGTCGATGGATACGATCACGCTGGACGCCAGCGCGTTGCCCGACGGGGCGCTGCGGCCCGGCAGCCTGGTCGAGCTGATCGGCGAGCGGCAGGGCGTGGACGCCGTGGCCGCGCAGGCGGGCACCATCGGCTACGAGGTCCTCACCAGCCTGGGCGCGCGCTATGCGCGGCGGTATGTGGGGGAGATAAAGGCCTGAGGAACGTGGCAATCCGTTCGTCCTGATGCTTCGATACCTCAGCACAGGGCGCGCCTTTGGCGCGTCGAAGGATGAACGGCCCCAGCCGCGCGGCAGGCCGCAGCGCCCGTTCGTGCTTCGATGCGCCCGCTGAGGTATCGAAGGGTCAGCACGAACGGGCTTTCAGCGTTCGGGAACTTGGTCGGACCCGTTTCAGTCCGAGCGGGCTCCCGGCGTTCGAGGGCGGCGCAGGTGGGGTGTTACGCCCCGGCCCACCTGCGGCACTGCGCCTGCGACGCGAACCACGCCGCGCCGCGCTCCAGGATGTCCGGCACCCAGTAAAGCGTTTCGATGCGTTGCCGCAACGTGGGCAGGCCATCGTCGCTGGGCGGCGCATCGTCGAAGCGCAGCACGATCTCCGGCATGCCCGGGTAGGGTCGGCGATCGCGCAACTTCAGCAGCTCCGCCGCGAGCATGGCGCGCAGCGCCGCCGGCCCGCCGCGCACGAGCAGGCGAATGCGTGACGCGCCGACGGCCCAGGCCGCGATCAGCATGCCTTCGAAGCAGCGGTGGGGGTTGCCCTCCAGCAGCGCGCGGTCGGCCAGGCCGGCCGGCCCGGCCGCGGCGGCGCTCACCTCCATCGCCCGCGGCGTGGGAGCGCCGTGCACGCGCTCCCACTCCACGGCGGCCGGCTCGTGCACGCCATGCAGCCCGCTGTCACCGACGCTTTGCAGCACCATGTCGGACTCGATCTCGCCCGCGATGCAACGCTTGAGGAGGCGGTAGCCCCCTCGGGCGAGATAGGCCGCATGGTCGATCGCGCCCTGCGGTGCAGGCGATTGAAGACGAACGACGGGGCGCATGGTCGTGTCTCCGCCGTGGGCCTCAGACCACGCCGACGGCGTGGAAGGTGGCGATCTTGTCGGCGTCGTAGCCCAGCTCGGCCAGCACCTCGTCGGTGTGCTCGCCCAGCAGCGGCGAGCCGGTGATCTCGGGCTGCAGGTCGGAGAACTTGATCGGGCTGCCCACCGTGAGGTACTTGCCGCGCTTCTTGTGCTCCACCTCCACGATGGAGCCGCTCTTGCGCAGGCTCTCGTCGTTGGCGATCTCCTTCATCGACAGCACCGGCGCGCAGGGGATGTCGAACTTGCGCAGGATGTCCACGGCCTCGTACTTGGTCTTGTCGGCAAGCCACTCCTCGATGGTCTTGAAGATCTCGAAGATGTGCGGCTGGCGCGCCTCGGGCGTCTTGTAGGCCGGGTCGTCGATCCACTCCGGGCGGCCCAGCGCGCGGCAGATCGGCGGCCAGGCGTGGTCCTGCACCGTGAAGTAGATGTAGGCGTTGGGGTCGGTCTCCCAGCCCTTGCACTTGAGCACCCAGCCCGGCTGCCCGCCGCCGCCGGCGTTGCCGCCGCGCGGCACCACGTCGGTGAAGGTGCCGTGCGGGTACTGCGGGTACTCCTTGAGGTAGCCCACGCGCTCCAGGCGCTGCTGGTCGCGCAGCTTCACGCGGCACAGGTTGAGCACGGCGTCCTGCATCGACACCGCGACCTTCTGCCCCTTGCCGGTCTGGTCACGCCCGCGCAGCGCGGTGAGGATGCCGATGGCCAGGTGCATGCCGGTGTTGGAGTCGCCCAGCGCGGCGGCGCTCACGGTGGGCGGGCCGTCCCAGAAGCCGGTGGTGGAGGCCGCGCCGCCGGCGCACTGCGCCACGTTCTCGTACACCTTGAGGTCCGAGTAGTGGTGCCCGTCGCTGAAGCCCTTCACGGACGCCAGGATCATCTTCGGGTTCAGCTCCAGGATGCGCTCCCAGGTGAAGCCCATGCGGTCCAGCGCGCCGGGGCCGAAGTTCTCCACCATCACGTCCGAGCAGCGGATGAGCTTTTCCAGCACTTCCTTGCCGTCGGGCGTCTTGGTGTCCAGCGTCAGCGAGCGCTTGTTGCTGTTGAGCATGGTGAAGTAGAGCGCGTCGGCGTCGGGGATGTCGCGCAACTGGTTGCGCGTGACATCGCCCGAGCCCGGGCGCTCGACCTTGATCACGTCGGCGCCGAACCACGCCAGCAGCTGCGTGCACGCAGGGCCGGCCTGCACGTGCGTGAAGTCGATGATGCGGATGCCGTCCAGAGGTTTCGTCATGATTCGCTCCTTGACTGGGTGTGCAGTGAGTTGTGAAGAGAAGCGGCTTACTTCTTGGTCGCCGCGCGGGTCGGATTCAGGTTGGTGATGCGGCCGCTCTCGGTGCCGGCCGTCTCGTCGATGACGGCGTTGATCAGCGTGGGCCGGCCGGAGGCCACGGCCTCGCGCATGGCGCGGCCCAGCTCGTCGGGTGTGGCCACGGTGACGCCGTGGCCGCCGAAGGCGGTCATCATCAAGTCGTAGCGGGCGTTCTTGACGAACACCGTGGGCGCCGGGTCGCTGCCGCCGGACTGGTTCACGTCCGTGCCCTTGTAGACACCGTTGTTGTTGAAGACAACGATGCACACCGGCAGCTCGTAGCGGCAGATGGTCTCGACCTCCATGCCGCTGAAGCCGAAGGCGCTGTCGCCCTCGATGGCGATGACGGGCTTGCCGGTGGTCACCGCCGCCGCGACGGCGAAGCCCATGCCGATGCCCATCACGCCCCAGGTGCCGACGTCCAGGCGCTTGCGGGGCTCGTACATGTCCACGATGCTGCGGGCGAAGTCCAGCGTGTTGGCGCCCTCGTTGACCACCATCGCGTCCGGGCGCTCCTGCACCACCTTGCGGATCACGCCCAGCGCGCTGTGGAAGTTCATCGGTCCCGTGGTGGGGGCCTCCAGCGTCTGCGCCATCTTGGACAGGTTCTTGTCCTTGCGCTGCGCGATGGCGCTGGTCCACTCCGACGGCGGCTTCTGCCAGCCGGCGCCGACGCCCTCCAGCAGCGCCGAGACGCAGGAGCCGATGTCGCCGATCAGCGGCGCGGTGATGGGCACGTTGGAGTCGATCTCGGTGGGCGAGATGTCGATCTGGATGAACTTCTTCGGCTCGGCGCCCCAGGTCTTGCCCTTGCCGTGCGACAGCAGCCAGTTCAGCCGCGCGCCCACCAGCATCACCACGTCGGCCTCGGCCAGCACGTAGGAGCGCGCCGCGGCGGCCGACTGCACGTGCGTGTCGGGCAGCAGGCCCTTGGCCATGGACATCGGCAGGTACGGGATGCCGGTGCGCTCGATGAGCTGGCGGATCTGGGCATCGGCCTGGGCATAGGCCGCGCCCTTGCCCAGCAGGATCAGCGGCCGCTTGGCGCCCTTGAGCAGTTCCAGCGCGCGCGCCACGGTGTCGGGCGCAGGCAGCTGGCGCGGCGCCGGGTCGCGCACCTCGACCAGCGAGCGGCGGCCGGCCTCGGCCTCCATGGTCTGCGAGAACAACTTGGCCGGCAGGTCCAGGTACACGCCGCCAGGACGGCCGGACACCGCGGCGCGGATGGCGCGCGCGATGCCGATGCCGATGTCCTGCGCGTGCAGCACGCGGAAGGCGGCCTTGCAGAAGGGCTTGGCGGCGTTGAGCTGGTCCATCTCCTCGTAGTCGCCCTGCTGCAGGTCCACGATCTCGCGCTCGCTGGAGCCGCTGATCAGGATCATCGGGAAGCAGTTCGTGGTGGCGTTGGCCAGCGCGGTCAGGCCGTTGAGGAAGCCGGGCGCCGAGACGGTGAGGCAGATGCCCGGCTTCTGCGTCAGGAAGCCCGCGGCGGCGGCGGCGTGGCCGGCGTTCTGCTCGTGGCGGAAGGAGATGACGCGCAGGCCCTCGGCCTGGGCCAGGCGGGTCAGGTCGGTGATGGGAATGCCGGGCAGGCCGTAGATGGTGTCGATGCCGTTGAGCTTCAGCGCGTCGATGACGAGATGGAAGCCGTCGGTGAGCTGCTGCTCCTGCTCTTGCCCGCTGGGCGCTTCGTTCAGCTCCACCGTGCCGGTGGCCAGGGCTGCCACGCGGGTGGCCGGGGACTTTTCGCTGACGATAGACATGTGGTTCCTCGTGCTTCGATGGTGGCTTTGCGATGTCGCCGTGGATCTGGGATCAGGACCGGGCTTGTGCAAACTTTCGCCCGGTGTCCCGTTTTGTTCCATTGACTGCGGTCAATTTTCGAAAATTGAACGCACCGTTGTGTTTGCAACTTTCAGGGGTGGCTGGACGCCCTGGATGCCGGGATAACCCGGCATCCAGGGGCGCAACCCCGTCCTTGCCGGACCGTCAGGGCCGGCGGATACGCGCGTGGTGCCTGGAGCCTCAGGCCGCGCCGGCGTAGGACTTGCCGTCCTTGGCCTGTTGCACTGCCGCGTCCTGGCGGGCACGCTCGATGAACGCGCGGCGCATCGGGCGCAGCACGAACCAAGCCATCAGCGCGGCAATGGCGTTCATCACGGCAGCCACGGTGAACACCGTCTCCCAGGTGCCGCTGGAGGTCACCAGCACGCTGGACAGGGGCACCAGCAGCGAGGCCGTACCCTTGGCGGTGTAGAGCATGCCGGCGTTGGAGGCGGCGAACTTGGAGCCGAAGGTGTCGGCGCAGGTGGAGGGGAACAGGCTGTAGATCTCACCCCAGGCGAAGAACACCAGGCCGGTGAGCAGCACGAAGGCCAGCGGGTTGTGGCCGAACTGGTACAGGCCATAGATGCATGCGGCCTCGACGGCAAAGGCGACGAACATGGTCTGCTCGCGGCCGATCTTGTCCGAGACCCAGCCGAAGAACGGGCGCGTCAGGCCGTTGAGCACGCGGTCGATGGCCATGGCGAAGGTCAGCGCCGGCAGCGCCAGGCCCATGATGCTCACCGGTACGTCGGCGATCTTGAAGTCCTTGGCGATCGGCGCGAGCTGCGCGGTCGCCATCAGGCCGCCGGCCGCGACCATCACGAACATCAGGTACATCACCCAGAACACTGGCTTGCGCAGGACCTCGGTGGGCGCGTAGTCGCGACGCGACTGCTGCAGCGACGTCGCCGCGGTCTTCATGTGCTTCATGACCTTGTTCGGGTCGAGCAGGGCCAGCGCCGCGATCATCACGATCAGGCCCTGGCCGATGCCGAAGTAGAAAAACGCATCCTCGTAGCCGCTGGACTTGATCATCGCCGTGATGGGCAGGATGGTCAGCGCCGAGCCGGCGCCAAAGCCCGCGGCCGTGATGCCCGCCGCCAGTCCTCGGCGGTCGGGGAACCACTTGAGCGCGTTGCCGACGCAGGTGCCGTACACGGCACCAGCACCGACGCCGCTGACCGCCGCTGCGACGTACAGCAGCGTGAGGCTGTCGGCATAGGAGTTCATGACCCAGCCCAGGCCGCACAGCAGGCCGCCGCCAAGGACGACCGGCCGGGGGCCGAACTTGTCAACCAGGTAACCCTCGACGGGCACCAGCCAGGTTTCGGTCAGGACGAAGATGGTGAAGGCGATCTGGATGGCTGCCCGGGACCAGCCGTACTTGTCGGATATCGGGTTGACGAACAAGGTCCATCCGTATTGCAGGTTGGCGATCATCGCCATGCACAGGACGCCTATCAGCAGCTGTCCCCATCGGAACATCGGGCCGCGCGGGATTTCGGCAGAGGCTACTGAAGCCTGGTGTTGCGGGTTCATGGGTTGCACTCCTCGGTATTGGGGCCGTTGGTGGCGGGCCCAATGTCGAGCGGGCACCCCTCGAAAACGATTGACTGCGGTCAATAACCGAGAAATCCGGATAAGCGCTTTCCCTAGGTTTCTAAGGTCTGCCGGGCAACTTGCGGGGAAGTACCAAGACCCGTCGTTTCGCGGGTCCATAAAGAAGAGGTGTTGGACCAGGATTACATAAGGCACGGTTGTTTTTCGCATTGAAGTTGCGCGAGAAACGGTTGGTGAAATTGGCGCATGCTGACGCCGGAGTTGGTACTTTCCCCTGGATTTCGGAATCTTGACCGCTGTCAACGGCGCAATTTGGGTGTGCCCCGGATAGTCGGCCGCGACACAGGCCACCACGGGTACACCGCATGAAACACACCGATTCGTACGACCGGCAAGCCGTCGGTCGGGTCCTCTCCGAGCGCGGCCATCTCGACGGCCCGCTGATGCCGGTGCTGCACGGCGTGCAGGACGCGCTGGGCCACGTGCCGGAGCAGGCGGTGGCGCAGATCGCCCAGGGCCTGAACCTGTCGCGCGCCGAGGTGCACGGCGTGCTCACCTACTACCACCACTTCCGCACCCAGCCGGCCAAGCGCCCGGTGCTGCAGGTGTGCCGTGCCGAGGCCTGCCGCAGCGTCGGGGGCGAGCAGCTGCTGCGCCATGCGCACGCGGCGGGCGGCTGTGGCGTCGAGGCGGTGTACTGCCTGGGGCTGTGCGCCATGGCGCCGGCCGTGATGCTGGAGGGCCAGCCCTATGGACGCATGACGGCCCAGCGGCTGGACGACCTGCTCGACGACGTGGGAGGGGCACGATGAACGCCACCACCGTCTACGTCTCCCGGGACGCGGCGGCGCTGGCCGCCGATGCCGACCTCGTGGCCGCCGCCATCGCGGCCCATGCCGACGGCGCCCAGGCGCCTGTGAGCATCGTGCGCAACGGCTCGCGCGGGCTGCTGTGGCTGGAGCCGCTGGTGGAGGTGCAGACCCCGCAAGGGCGCATCGCCTACGGCCCGGTGCGCGTGCAGGACGTGCGCTCGCTGTTCGAGGCGCGGTGGCTGCAAGGCGGCGCGCACCCGCTGCGCCTGGGCCCGGTGGAGGACATTGCCCAGTTCAGGCGCCAGCAGCGGCTGACCTTCGCCCGTTGCGGCCTGGACGATCCGCTGGCGCCCGTGCCCTGGAACGGCTTGCGGGCGGCGCTGGCACTGGCGCCGGAAGCGATCGTGCAGCAGGTGCTCGACTCCGGCCTGCGCGGCCGCGGCGGCGCCGCCTTCCCGGCCGGCATCAAGTGGCGCACCGTGGCCCAGGCGGCGGCCGACCGCAAGTACGTCGTCTGCAACGCCGACGAGGGCGACTCGGGCACCTTTGCCGACCGCATGCTGATGGAGGGCGACCCGTACCTGCTGATCGAAGGCATGGCCATCGCCGCCCTGGCGGTGGGCGCCTCCAAGGGCTTCATCTACATCCGCTCGGAGTACCCGCACGCCATCGCGGCCTTCGAATCGGCGCTGCGTGCCGCGCGCCAGGCCGGCGTGCTGGGCGCGGCGCTGCTGGGTACCGGCCCGGCCTTCGACATCGAGGTGCGCGTGGGCGGCGGCTCCTATGTCTGCGGCGAGGAGACCGCGATGCTGGAGAGCCTGGAAGGCAAGCGCGGCATCGTGCGTGCGAAACCGCCGCTGCCCGCCGTCCAGGGCTTGTTCGGACGGCCCACGGTCATCAACAACGTGCTGACCTTCGCCGCGGTGCCGACCATCCTGGAGCGCGGCGCGGACTTCTACCGCGACTTCGGCGCCGGCCGCTCGCGCGGCACGCTGCCCTTCCAGCTGGCGGGCAACGTCAAGCGCGGCGGGCTGTTCGAGCTGCCTTTCGGGCTGACGCTGCGCGAACTGGTGTTCGACATCGGCGGCGGCACGGCCAATGGCCGCCCCGTCAAGGCGATCCAGGTCGGTGGCCCGCTGGGCGCCTACGTGCCTGAAGCGCAATGGGAGCTGCCGCTGGACTACGACGCCTATGCGGCGCAGGGCCTGGTGCTGGGCCACGGCGGCGTGGTGGTGCACGACGACACGGTGGACATGGCGCAGATGGCGCGCTTTGCCATGGAGTTCTGCGCGGCGGAGTCCTGCGGCAAGTGCACGCCCTGCCGCATCGGCTCCACCCGCGGCGTGGAGGTCATCGACCGTATCGTGCTCAACCACAACCGGCCGCAGCAGGTGCGGCTGTTGCGCGACCTGTGCGACACCATGCTGGCCGGCAGCCTGTGCGCCATGGGAGGCATGACGCCCTACCCCGTGCTGTCGGCCCTGAACCACTACCCGCAAGACTTCGGCCTGCTCGGCGACGACGAGCAGGCGGCCTGAACGCGACTGAACACCCGGGAGCCAAGCGATGCCTTTCGACGACACCGACTACGGCACGCCCAAGCGTGCCGCGGACCAGCAGGTCACGCTGGAGATCGACGGCCAGGCCGTCACCGTGCCGGCCGGCACCTCGCTGATGCGGGCGGCCATCGAGGCCGGCATTTCCGTGCCCAAGCTGTGCGCCACCGACAGCCTGGAGCCCTTCGGCTCCTGCCGGCTGTGCCTGGTGGAGATCGACGGCCGGCGCGGCTTTCCGGCCTCGTGCACCACGCCGGCCGAGGCCGGCATGAAGGTGCGCACGCAGAGCGACAAGCTCTCGAAGCTGCGCCACGACGTGATGGAGCTCTACATCTCCGACCACCCGCTGGACTGCCTCACCTGCGCCGCCAACGGCGACTGCGAGCTGCAGGACATGGCCGGCGCGGTGGGCCTGCGCAACGTGCGCTACGGCCTTGAAGGCAAGAACCACCTGGGCGCGTGCAAGGACGAGTCCAACCCGTATTTCACTTACGACCCGAGCAAGTGCATCGTCTGCAACCGTTGCGTGCGCGCCTGCGAGGAGACGCAGGGCACCTTCGCCCTGACGATCTCCGGGCGCGGCTTCGACAGCCGCGTCTCGCCGGGCCAGGACCAGGCCTTCATGGACAGCGAGTGCGTGAGCTGCGGCGCCTGCGTGCAGGCCTGCCCCACCGGGACGCTGCAGGACAAGAGCGTCGTCTCGCTGGGCATGCCCACCAAGAGCGTCGTCACCACCTGCGCCTACTGCGGCGTGGGCTGCGGCTTCAAGGCCGAGGTGAAGGGCGAGCAGGTGGTGCGCATGACGCCGTGGAAGGACGGCCAGGCCAACGACGGCCATTCCTGCGTCAAGGGCCGCTTCGCCTGGGGCTACGCCACGCACAAGGACCGCATTAGTAAACCCATGATCCGCGAGCGCATCACCGACCCGTGGCGCGAGGTGAGCTGGGACGAGGCCATTGCCCACGCGGCCGCCGGCTTCAAGCGCATCCAGGCCGAGCACGGCCTGGACGCGGTGGGGGGCATCACCTCCTCGCGCTGCACCAATGAAGAGACGTACCTGGTGCAGAAGCTCATCCGCGCGGCCTTCGGCAACAACAACGTCGATACCTGCGCCCGCGTCTGCCACTCGCCCACCGGCTACGGACTGGGACAGACCTTCGGCACCTCGGCCGGCACGCAGACCTTCCGCTCGGTCGAGCAGTCGGACGTGATCATGGTGATCGGCGCCAACCCGACGGACGCGCACCCGGTCTTCGCCTCGCGCATGAAGAAGCGCATCCGCCAGGGCGCCCGGCTCATCGTGGTGGACCCGCGCCGCATCGACCTCGTGGCCTCGCCGCACGTCAAGGCCGATTACTACCTGCAGCTGCGCCCGGGCACCAACGTCGCGCTGGTGACGGCGCTGGCGCACGTGATCGTCACCGAGGGCCTGCTCGACGAGAGGTTCATTGCCGAGCGCTGCGACGACCGCAGCTTCCAGCAGTGGCGCGAGTTCGTGGCGCGGGCGGACAACTCGCCCGAGGCCACGGAGGCCGTCACCGGCGTGCCGGCGCGGGAGGTGCGCGGGGCGGCGCGGCTGTACGCCACCGGCGGCAACGCGGCCATCTACTACGGCCTGGGCGTCACCGAGCACGCCCAGGGCTCGACCATGGTGATGGGCATCGCCAACCTGGCGATGGCCACCGGCAACATCGGCCGCGACGGCGTGGGCGTGAACCCGCTGCGCGGGCAGAACAACGTGCAGGGCTCCTGCGACATGGGCAGCTTCCCGCACGAGCTGCCGGGCTACCGGCACGTGTCCGACGGCAGCGTGCGCGCCGATTTCGAGGCCGCCTGGGGCGTGACGCTGTCGGCCGAGCCGGGGCTGCGCATTCCGAACATGTTCGATGCCGCGCTGGAAGGCAGCTTCAAGGGGCTGTACGTGCAGGGCGAGGACATCGTGCAGTCCGACCCCGACACGCAGCACGTGACCGAGGCGCTGTCGCGGCTGGAATGCCTGGTGGTGCAGGACATCTTCCTGAACGAGACGGCCAAGTACGCGCACGTGTTCCTGCCCGGCTCCAGCTTCCTGGAGAAGGACGGCACCTTCACCAATGCCGAGCGGCGCATCTCGCGCGTGCGCAAGGTGATGAAGCCGCTGGGCGGCCTGGCCGACTGGGAGGTGACGCTCAAGCTGGCCGAGGCGCTGGGCTACCCGATGCACTACCGGCATCCCTCGGACGTCATGGACGAGATCGCGCTGCTCACGCCCAGCTTCCGCGGCGTGAGCTACGCCAAGCTGGAGCGGCTGGGCAGCGTGCAGTGGCCGTGCAACGAGGACACCGACGAGGCCGGCACGCCCACCATGCACGTCGAGGGCTTCGTGCGGGGCAAGGGCCGTTTCATGGTCACCCAGTACGTCGCCACGCCCGAGAAGGTCACGAAGCGCTTCCCGCTGGTGCTCACCACCGGGCGCATCCTCAGCCAGTACAACGTCGGCGCGCAGACCCGGCGCACGCCCAACAACCGCTGGCATGACGAGGACCGGCTGGAGATCCATCCGCACGACGCCGAGGAGCGCGGCATCGCCGAAGGCGACTGGGTGGGCATCGGCAGCCGTGCCGGCGAGACGGTGCTGCGCGCCCGCCTGAGCGAGCGCATGGCGCCGGGCGTGGTCTACACCACCTTCCACTTCCCGGAATCGGGCGCCAACGTGATCACCACCGACAGCTCCGACTGGGCCACCAACTGCCCCGAGTACAAGGTGACGGCGGTGCAGGTCAGCAAGGTCAGCCAGCCTTCCGAGTGGCAGCGCGGCTACACGCAGTTCAACCGCCACCAGCTCGACATGCTGGAGCGCCGCCGCGAGGGCGCCGAAGCCGGCGTGGAAGGGAAGTGAACATGGACATCCTGCCCATGGCGGCCCGCCCGGGCGCACGGCGCCTGCAGACCCTGCGCTGCCTGGGCGGCGTGCCGCGCGAGACCGGTGACGACGTGGCCGACGAGGTGCCGGTGGCGCTGCAGTACAACGGCCTGTCGCATGCGGTGATGCTGGCCACGCCGCTGGACCTGGAGGACTTCGCTTACGGCTTCTCGCTCAGCGAGGGCCTGGTGGACCGGGCCGAGGACCTGCGCGACGTCGAGGTCGAGATGGTTGAGCAAGGCATCGTGCTGCACGTCGAGATCGCCAGCCGCTGCCTGGCGCGGCTGAAGGAGCGGCGGCGCACGCTGGCCGGCCGCACCGGCTGCGGACTGTGCGGGCTGCAGAGCCTGGAGCAGGCGCTGCCGCGCTGCGAGCAGCGCGTGGCGCCGGTGCTGCTGGAAGCCTCGGCGCTGTCGCGCGCGCTGGACGGGATGCGTGCGCGGCAGCTGCTGCAGTCGGCCACCGGGGCGACGCACGCGGCGGCCTGGTGCGGCACGGACGGTGAAGTGCTGCTGCTGCGCGAGGACGTGGGCCGGCACAACGCCCTGGACAAGCTCATCGGCGCGCTGGCGCGCATGCATGCGGATGCCACGCGGGGCTTCTTTGCCGTGACCAGCCGCGCGAGCTACGAGATGGTCCAGAAGACCGTGCGGGCCGGCGTGGGCGCGCTGGCCGCCATTTCCGCGCCCACCGCGCTGGCCGTGCGCACGGCGCAGGCGGCCGACCTGTGCCTGATCGGCTTCGCGCGCGGGCTGGACTGGGTCGCCTACAGCGCCACCGAACGACTGACCATGGAGCCGCTTGCCGCATGAACACCGAACGCCTGATCCAGATGGCCAACAGCATCGGCGAGTTCTTCGCCGCGTGGCCCGATGCCGAGGAAGCGCGCCGCGACCTCGCGGCCCACATCCAGCGCTACTGGGAGCCGCGCATGCGGCGCGGCCTCTACGAGCACCTCCAGCTCGAACAGGGGGCGGGGCTGTCGCCGATCGTCGTGCAGGCCCTGAGGCAGCACCGGGCCGAGGTGCTTTGAGCGGCGTTGAGTCCGCCCGCAGAGCACACCGCCTCAGCGGCGTCAGGGACTCGAACCCTGGGCTACAAGGAAGATGACTGGCGGAAGCCCTGAGGAGCTTTCGCAACCACCAAGGGCGGCACCACGACCTTGGTGTGAGCCATCGGATGCCCAGGGAGAGCCCTCCATGCTCATCGGCGTACCCAAGGAGATCAAGGACCACGAGTACCGCGTCGGCCTCACGCCCTCGTCGGTGCGCGAGCTCGTGGCCGCGGGCCACCAGGTCCTGGTCGAGCACGACGCGGGTGCGGGCATCGGCGCCGGCGACGCGGCGTATGCGCAGGCGGGAGCTCGGATCGGGACGGCCGAGGAGGTCTTCGCGAGCGCGGACATGATCGTCAAGGTCAAGGAGCCGCAGGCGCCGGAGCGGGCGCGCTTGCGGCCGGGCCAGGTGCTCTTCACCTACTTGCACCTGGCCGCCGATCCGCAGCAGTGCCAGGAGCTGCTCGACAGCGGTGCCATCTGCATCGCCTACGAGACGGTGACGGCGCCGGGCGGGGGTCTGCCCCTGCTGGCGCCGATGTCGGAGGTGGCCGGGCGCATGTCGGTACAGGCGGCCGCCCGCTGCCTGGAGCGCGCCCAGGGCGGCCGGGGCATGCTGCTGGGCGGCGTGCCGGGCGTGGCCGCCGCCAAGCTGGTGGTACTGGGCGCCGGCGTGGTCGGCAGCAACGCCACGCTCATGGCCGTCGGCTCCGGGGCGCAGGTGGTGGTGATCGACCGCAGCCTGCAGGCGCTGCGCCGCATCGAGCAGCGCTTCGGCGCCCGCGTGCTGACCGTGTTCTCCAACCGGGACAACGTGGAAGCCCACGTGCGCTCGGCGGACGTGGTGATCGGCGCCGTGCTGGTACCCGGTGCGGCGGCGCCGCGGCTGGTGTCGCGCGAGCTGCTGGCAGGCATGCAGCCCGGTTCGGTGGTGGTTGACGTGGCCATCGACCAGGGCGGGTGTTTCGAAACCTCCAGGCCCACCACGCACACCGACCCCACCTACGTCGTCGATGGCGTCGTCCACTACTGCGTGACGAACATGCCCGGCGCGGTGCCGCTGACCTCGGCGCACGCGCTCAACCACGCCACGCTGCCCTACGTGATGGCCTTGGCGGACAAGGGCTGGCAGCGCGCGCTGCGGGAGGACGTCCACCTGCTCCACGGCCTCAACGTCGCCGCCGGCAAGCTCACCTGCCGCGAGGTCGCCAGCAGCTTGGGGCAGCCCTATCACCCACCGCAGGGGATGCTGGAGGACTGATCGGGACGGCTGGCTTGGGGGTGGGGCGCTCACCGAGGCCGACCGCCACGCTGAGCAAACGCGACTGCTGATCGCAGCAGGTCGGTGGAATTCTTAAGACAACATACGCGAAATTTCCATCACGTCCCTGCCCCCACTCACTTCTTCAATCCAGCTGTTTTTCTCTTCCTCTCCCTCACACCGGCCAAAATCAGCGACAGAAGAGCTTGGTGGGTAGACAAGAACCGGTATGTTGTTTTGGGCCTGCCAGGCGCCGCGCTCGGCTCCAGGCCCATCTCCCGCACGAGCCGCCTCAGCGGCTGCCCGTGGACGCTCCCGACGCATAAAGCCTCCGGGCGCTTTCCAGGAGGCCTTCGCACACCTCCGAATCGGTCAGCCGCTCGATCCACCATGCCAGCGCCTTGCCCTGGGCACCGACGCGCCACGCAACACTGAGCTTTTCGGGTTCGCGCTCGCGCTCCACGCGCTTGCGCACCAGCACGCCGGCATCGAGCAGTCCCTGGGCACAGAGCGTCGGCAGGTAGCCCACGCCGATGCCCTCGGCCTGCAGCCGCAGCTTCGCGCGCAGGTTCGGCACGGTGATCGTGCGCTGGCCGCTGAGCAGCCCCGCGCTGCGCAGCGGCAGCCGCCGCGCCGAGTCGGCCACGGCCACCGCCCGGTGCGCGCGCACCTGCGCCTCGCTCAGCGGCTCGGCTTCCCGGGCCAGCGGGTGGAACGGCGCCACGCAGAAACAGAACTCGACCTGCGCCACCTCCCGCGCCAGGTAGCCGCCGCCGGCCGGGCCCGGCCCCACCGTCAGCGCCAGATCGCTGCGCCCGTCGAGCAGCGACTCCCAGGTGCCGGTGATGGCCTCCTCCACGACGCGCAGCCGCGTGGCATCGGCCACCTCGTGGAAGGCGGCGATGGCGGGCGCCAGCGTCTCCGTCGGAACCAGCGCGTCCAGCGCCAGCTGCAGGCTGCTCTCCCAGCCCGAGGCCACGCGCTGCACCCGGCATTCCAGGTCGGCCGCCGCCTGCAGCAGCAGCCGGCCCTCGCGCAGCAGCTCGCGCCCCGCCTCGGTGATCTCGATGCGCGGCCCGTTGCGGCGGAAGAGCGACACCTTCAGGTCCTCCTCCATCCGGGCCACCGTGTAGGAGATGGTGGACGGCACCTTGTGCAGTTCCTCGCCGGCGGCACTGAAGGAGCCGCGGCGGTCGATGGCGTCGATCAGTTCCAGGCTCTCCAGCGTCAGCTTGCCCATGGCGTTCCTTTTTCGATGGCATCGATCATAAACGTCGAAAACACTCGCAACATGGCTTGATGCGGCGCCTAAAAATGACGTCATGTCGCTGAGAAACGGCATCCAAAGCTGATTCGAAACCATCGAAAGAAAGGACCCGCCATGATCACGCTGCGCAAGTCGTCCGACCGGGGCCACGCCCACCACGGCTGGCTCGACAGCCGCCACAGCTTCTCCTTCGCCGAGTACTTCGACCCGGCCCACATGGGCTTCGGGAACCTGCGCGTCATCAACGAGGACCGCGTCGCCGCCGGACAGGGCTTCGGCACGCACGGCCACCGTGACATGGAGATCGTCAGCTACGTGCTCGACGGCGAGCTGGCGCACCAGGACAGCATGGGCAACGGCCGCGCGGGTGGCGCCAGCGGCGTCATCCGCCCGGGCGACGTGCAGCGCATGAGCGCGGGCACGGGCGTGCTGCACAGCGAGTTCAACCACGCCCAGGACCGCAGCACCCACTTCCTGCAGATCTGGATCCTGCCGCGCCAGCGCGGCATCGCGCCCGGCTACGAGCAAAAGCACTTCGACCCCGCGCAGCGCCGCGGCCGGCTCACGCCCATCGTGTCCGGCCACGGCGCCGAGGGCGCGCTGTCCATGAACGCCGATGCCCAGATCGAGGCCGGGCTGTTCGACGGCGAGGAGCGCGCCACCAAGGCGCTGGACCCGCAGCGCCTGGCCTACGTGCACGTCGCCCGCGGCGAGATCGAGGTCAACGGCCAGCGCCTGGGCGCCGGCGACGCCGCGATGCTCGACGGCGAATCGCAGCTCGAGCTGAGCCAAGGCCGCGGCGCCGAAGTGCTGGTGTTCGACCTCGCGCGCTGACCAGCGCCCGGGCCACTCATCCCCATCCACCCACTCACCCGTTTTCCAGGAGAACCGCCATGAACGCTTCGCTGAACAAGTTCCTCGTCCCCGCCGGCCGCGTGCTGCTGGCGCTGATCTTCGTCACCTCGGGCTTTGCCAAGCTCACGGGCCTGCAGGGCACCGCCGACTACATCGCCAGCGCCGGGCTGCCGCTGCCCGTGCTGCTGGCGCTGGGTGCGGGGCTGCTGGAGCTGGGCGGCGGCCTGGCGCTGGCGGTGGGCTTCAAGGCGCGCTGGGCGGCGCTGGCGCTGGGCGTCTTCACGCTGGCGGCCGGCGTGCTGTTCCACGCGTACTGGTCCGCCCCGGCCGAGCAGGCCTACGTGCAGCAGCTCATGTTCATGAAGAATCTGGCCATCGCCGGCGGCCTGTTCCTGGCCGCGGCCTTCGGCGCCGGCGCGCTGAGCCTGGATGCGCGCCTGGCGCGCGGCACCGCCCGCCTGGCCCGGGCCTGAGCGCGGCGCGGCGCGGCGGTCACGGAACGTCGCCGTCAAGTGACGTTCCGCTGGCCGCCTTGAGGCCGGGGGGAGCGCGCGGCGGCATGGCACCTCGGTTGCCGCGAGCGCTGGACTTCGGCTCCTACGGTGCAGCAAATGCAAGATTTCCTGCTCCTTACCACTTTTGTCGGTCTGCTCGACATCCGCTGGCGCGTGCACCGGGCGTTCCGCCAATGGCTGGCAAGCCAGCCCGAGGACATGCGCAAGAGGATTCGCGCCGCCATGGCACGAAGTTCGTTCTAGCCGAACGGCGGGCTTCCTGAAGACGGGAGGCCCATGCCCGCACCATCCGCCACCGTCGAAACGACCAGTCCCGCATCTGCGGCCATCACGGTTGAACAAGGCCTCCGGGCGGCCGGCGTAGGTCGATTCCAGTACCGGCTCTTTGCCATCTTTGGCCTGGTCTGGCTCGCGGATGCGATGCAGGTGCTCTCGATCGGGTTCACGGCGCCTTCCATCGCCGCGACCTTCGGCATGGCCGTGCCCATGGCGCTGCAGACCGGGACGCTGTTCTTCATCGGCATGCTCGTTGGCGCCTTCGTGTTCGGCCGCCTGGCGGACCGGATCGGCCGTCGGCCCGTGCTGATGATGGCGGTGATCGTTGACGCGGTCTGCGGTGTCGCGTCCGCCTTCGCGCCCAGCTTCCAGTGGCTGCTGGTCCTGCGCTTTTTCACCGGCATCGGCGTTGGTGGCACCCTGCCCGTGGACTACACGATGATGGCCGAGTTCCTGCCCTCCGACCGGCGGGGCCGCTGGCTGGTGATGCTGGAGTCCTTCTGGGCCGTCGGCACGATCCTGCTCGCCCTCCTCGCCCTGGTCGCCGTTTCGCACGGCAACGACGCCTGGCGGCTGATCTTCTTCGTGACCGGCATCCCGGCGCTGGTGGGCGTGGTCTTTCGCTTCTTCATCCCGGAATCGCCCCACTACCTGACCAAGTCGGGGCGCTCGGCCCAGGCGCGCGCGGTGCTTCAGCGCGTGGCGGTCGCCAATCGGGTTTCAGTGGAAATCGGCCCCCTGGAGCCGCAACAGGGAGAGCGCCATGCGGTCTTTGCGCTCTTCGCGGCCGGATACCGGCGCCGCAGCCTCTGCCTGCTGGCCGCCTGGATGCTGATCTCGATCGCGTACTACGGCGTCTTCGTCTACCTCCCCGTGAAGCTGGCGGGCGAAGGCTTTGGCTTCATGCGCGGGCAGGTCTTCCTGATCCTGCTGGCTCTGGTGCAACTGCCGGGGTTTGCGCTCTCGGCCTACGGCGTGGAGCGCTGGGGCCGCAAGCCCACGCTGATCGGCTTCCTGCTGTTGAGCGCGGTGGGCTGCCTGCTCTACAGCCTCGACCCTTCGCCAGCCGTCGTCATCGGCTCCACGCTGCTGATGAGCTTCTCGCTGCTGGGCACCTGGGGGGCGCTCTATGCGTTCACGCCCGAGGTCTATCCGACCGACCTGCGGGCCAGCGGCATGGGCACCGCCGGCGCGATGGCCCGCTTCGGTGGGCTCTTCGCCCCGGCCATCGTCGCGCCGGTCATGGCAAGCCACTTCACGCTGGCCCTGGTGCTGCTGTCGTCCTTCCTGGCGGCAGCGGCCATGGCGATCTGGCTGGTGGACATCGAATCGAGGCAGCGCGCGCTCGACTAGACAATCGGTCTAACGTCCCAAGAAGGCTTGCCAGCAAACTGCTGAGCGGCGAAGTGCGCGGCCGCATCGCCGTGGACCTCCATCGACAACGGAATACCGGCAGCGCCTGGCAACAACTTATTTTTCATACGAAGGAGAGAGGCATGACGCAAGCAAACTCGGCCGCAGTGAGCCGTTTTCCGGTCCCTGAGCTGAAAGACCTGCCCGAGGATATTCGGGAACGAATCCTGGCCGTCCAGGAAAAATCCGGCTTCATTCCCAATGTGTTCCTGGCGCTCGCCCACAGGCCCGATGAATTCCGCGCTTTCTTCGCCTATCACGACGCGTTGATGGACAAGCCCGGCAACTTGTCCAAAGCGGAGCGGGAAATGATCGTGGTGGCGACGAGCAACGCCAACCAATGCCAGTATTGCGTGATCGCACACGGGGCCATACTGCGTATCCGGGCCAAGAACCCGCTCATCGCGGATCAGGTCGCGACGAACTACCGCAAGGCTGACATCACCGACCGCCAGAAGGCCATGCTGGATTTCGCGATGAAGGTTTCGCAGACCGCCCACCTGGTAGGCGAATCCGATTTCGAAACACTCAAGGCCCATGGATTTACCGAGGAAGACATCTGGGACATCGCCGGCATTTCGGCATTCTTCGGCATGTCCAATCGCATGGCCAATGTGTCGAACATGCGTCCCAACGCCGAGTTCTACTCGCTGGGCCGCTGAGGCAATGCGCGCTGTATAAGGCGGATTTTGAAGGCCGACCCGATTCATTTGCAGGCACCCCGCCGGACTTGGAGCCAAGGCTTACCGAGGACCAGGTTCCAAGCACGCCCGCGCCCGCGACGATGCAGGTCCACTTTGCGACCCGTTCGACCGCCTTGCGCAATGCGCTTCCCAAGCGGAGCGTCATGTTCCCAGAGTGAGGTACGACTGGAGCGCGGCAGATTGCAGATCCACCGTGTTGAATCTGCACGGGCTTCACCCACAGGCTATAACGCGCGCCCATGGCTGCACAAAACTCTCCCGACTCGCCGCGCCACGGCGCATGGCGTCTTCCAAGCCGCCTGGCTCCCGTGGCGTTTTCCTTCTACATGGCCGGCATCGTGGCCTTCCTGATGAGCCTGGCGCTCACCGCCATCAACACCGGGCTGGGCGACGGCTACCTGCTGCGTGTGCTCAGGGCCTACGCCCTGGCCCTGCCGGTGGGTTTCATGGGCGTGATGGCTGCCCGGCCCCTGGTGCTCCGGCTGGTCGCGTGGACCGTTGCGCCCGCATCCCAGCAGGCGCGCAAGGGCTGATGCCGGCGGCGGCGCTCAGGCCCGCAGGGCGGCGGGCGTGTCGTCGCCGCGCAGCGCCGCCGGCTTGAGATCGCGGCGCAGGACCACGGGCTTGCCACCCAGGCGGCGCTTGCACATCCAGTGCGCCAGCGCGGAGTCCAGGTAATCGGCATGGCCGGGGAACCAAGAGGCCAACTCGTCGGCCAGGCGCCGCACCAGTGCGTAGTCACCCGCGGCCAGGCGCTCACGCACCTGATGAACCGAGCGCATGACCGCCGCATGCTCGTCGATGTGGCACTCGCGGGCCGGGAAATCCGTCTCCACCATCCACGCGTTCTCGGCATCGAAGTGCGCCTGCGCGTGCTTGGCGAAGGCCTCCAGCAAGGCCTCCAGCTCCTCGTCCCGCGCCTTCTGCATCGCACCGACGAGGTCCACGAACTCCTCGTGCACCTCGTCCATCGGGCCGAAGCCCAGCACGAAGGCATCGCTCCAGACCATCGGGTCGCTGTCTCGTTCGCTTTGCATGGCGGACCTTTCATGGCAAGGCAGCAGGCAACCTGCCGCCGGGGCGGCCATTTTATCTTAGCCGACTAATTTTCTGTTTCCGTTGGACCGCCCGGGGTCTTTCCATGCTGCCGCACTGCGGCCATCCAAGGGTTTCTTCTAGTCCGGCAGGGCTGCAAACGCTCCGTCCTTGATCTAGACTAAGCTTAGTCGCCTAAACATTTGCTCTGGATCAATAGTGCATCACCTGGGCATTCGGCCTTTTTTTGACTTAGGAGCCTATTCATGTTGACCCGCGAAGAGAACGAACTGCTGTGCCGCGTCGAGGGTGACGCGCCCATGGGCCAGCTCATGCGCCGGCACTGGACGCCGGTGTGCCTGATCGAGGAGGTGGCCGAGGCCGACGGCACGCCCGTGAAGGCCCGCGTGTTCGGCGAGGACCTGGTGGTGTTTCGCGACAGCGACGGCCGCGTGGGCGTGATGGACGAGTACTGCCCGCACCGCCGCGCCTCGCTCGTGTACGGCCGCAACGAGGAGGGCGGCCTGCGCTGCCTCTACCACGGCTGGAAGATGGACGTCGAGGGCAACGTGCTGGAGATGGTGTCGGAGCCGGCGGCCAGCGGCATGGCCGAGAAGGTCAAGCACAAGGCCTATCCGGTCAAGGAATGGGGCGGGATGGTCTGGACGTACATGGGGCCGCAGGACGCGGTGCCCGAGTTCGTGCCGCCGCGCTGGGCGCCTACGGCGGAGGCCCGGGTGTCGATCGCCAAGGCCATCCTGCCGTGCAACTGGGCGCAGATCCTCGAAGGCGCGATCGACTCGGCGCACAGCTCCAGCCTGCACAGCTCGGACATGGTGCCCGCGCGCGTGGACGGCGCCAAGGCCACGGCCAACGCCTGGCTGCGCCCCTCCACCGACAAGGCGCCGCGCCTGCAGGTGCAGCGCGGCGAGTACGGTTTCCGCTACGCCGCCATCCGTCGCCCGATCAAGGATGCCGCCACGCACGACTACGTGCGCTCCACGGTGTTCGTGGCGCCGGCCACCGCGCTGATCCCGCCCAACAACCTCTACAACGTCGCCAACATCAACGTGCCCTGCGACGACACGAGCACGGCCTTCTACTTCATCGCCTGGGGCCATCCGTCGCAAACGCCCGAGACCGAAACCTGGCGCAAGTTCCTGCGCCAGACGGTGGGTGTCGACCTTGATCAGTACTACCGGCCGCTGCGCAACCAGGACAACCGCTTCTGGCAGGACCGCCAGGCAATGAAGGCGGGCAACTTCACCGGCATCACCGGCTTCCCCAACCAGGACGTGGCGATGTGGATCACGATGGGCCCCATCGCCGACCGCACCAACGACCGGCTGGGCGCCAGCGACCTGGCCATCGTCGAGTTCCGCAAGCAGATGCTCGATGCGGTGCGCGCCTTCCAGAGCGGCGAAACCGCGATCGGCACCGGCGACAAGGCCATCCCCCAGGAGGTGTGCGCCTACCAGGCGATCGTGCCCAAGACCACCGACTGGCGCAGCTTCGATGTGGCCTACGTCTGGCCCGATGGCCACGAGCATCCCGAGCTGGAACCGTCCTACTCCGTGAAGGCCTGAGCGCCCAGCCCAGCCCTGCCCTGCATCCACCGCACCTGGCCGGACGCCCGCCGCGTCCGGCCAAGGCCCTCCCTGCAACCTGATTTCCTCATGTCCAAGCTTCAACTCTCCGTCGCCATGGGCGACTACGACCGCACCCGCGCGCTGTTCGACGGCCGCGTGCAGATCGACGGGGTGGATCCGGTCTACATGCTGCTCAGCCCGGAGGAGATGTTCTTTCGCGCCATGCGCAGCCAGGACTTCGACATCACCGAGCTGAGCTTCTCCAGTTACCTGGTCAAGCACTCCAAGGGCGAGTGTCCCTACATCGCGGTGCCGGTGTTCCTGTCGCGGGCCTTCCGCCACACCTCGATCTACGTGCGCAAGGACCGCATCCGGCGGCCCGAGGACCTCAAGGGCCGCCGCGTGGGCCTGCCCGAGTACCAGCTCACGGCCAACGTCTGGGCCCGCTCGATCCTGCAGGACGACTTCGGCGTCGCGCCCGAGGACGTGACCTGGGTGCGCGGCGGCATCGACATGCCCGGCCGTCCGGAGAAGATCAAGCTGCAGCTGCCTCCCGGCGTGCGCATCGAGGAGGCGCCCGCGGGCACGACCATCTCCGAGCTGCTGGACCAGGGCGAGATCGACGGCTTCATCGGCCCGCGCCCGCCCAGCGCGCACATCCTCAAGCGCAACCCGAACATCGGCTGGCTCTTCGACGACCCGACCGCGGTGGCCAAGGACTACTACCGGCGCACGGGCGTGTTCCCGATCATGCACGTGGTGGGCATCCGCAAGGAGCTGGCCGCCGCGCATCCCTGGCTGCCGGGCGCCGTGTTCAAGGCCTTCACGCAGTCCAAGGCCGCCGCGCTGGAGCTGCTGTCGGACACCTCCGCCACCAAGGTCACGCTGCCCTTCGTGGAGGAGCAACTCAAGGCCGCGCGCGAGACCATGGGCGAGGACTACTGGTCCTACGGCGTGGCGCCGGCACGCAAGACGCTGGAGACCTTCGTGCGCCACCACCACGCGCAGGGCCTGTCCGCCCGGCTGATGGCGGTGGAAGAGATCTTCCATCCGTCCACCTACGAGAGCTACAGCATCTGAGCCCGACCTCGCCGAGCCCATGGCACGGCGCCCGAGGCAGCCGCATCTTTCCTTGCCCGCGGCTGCCCTTCCAAGGAGTTCCTCATGAGACGCATGTTTTGCCGGAAGTTGGCGGGTACCGCCGTGGCCTTCCTGGCCTGCACGGCGCTGTCGCCGGTGCTGGCACAGCCCTTCCCCTCCAAGCCGATCCGGCTGATCGTGCCCTACTCGCCTGGCGGGCTGCCCGACACGGTGGCACGCGCCCTGTCGGTGCATCTGGGCAAGGCACTGGGCCAGACGGTGTTCGTGGAGAACAAGCCGGGCGCCGGCGGATCGATCTCCGCCTCCGTCATCACGCAGTCGCCCGCCGACGGATACAACCTGCTGCTGACCGACGGACCGCTGTTGACGATCTCGCCGTTGATCAACAAGAGCGTCACCTACAACGTCCAGAAGGACTTTGCACCAGTGTCGCTCGTGGGCAAGGCGCCGTTGTTCCTGGCCGTCAACGCCGGGGTGCCGGCCAAGACGCTGGACGAGCTCATCGCGTTGGCCAAGGCCAAGCCGGGCAAGCTCAACTACGGCTCCTCGGGCATCGGTGGCATCCACCACCTCACGGCCGAGGCGATGAAGGAAGCGCTGGGCCTGGACATCGCCCACATCCCCTTCAAGGGCAGCGCCAACTCGATCCCCGCCATGATCGGCGGCGAAGTGGACATGGCCTTCGCGTCGCCGCCCTCGCTGATGGGCTTCGTCAAGTCGGACAAGGCCCGGCTGATCGCCATCAACTCGCTCAAGCGCTCGCCGCTGGCGCCTGACGTGCCGACGCTGGCCGAGAAGGCGCCCGGCTTCGACTTCGCCTTCAACGTGGCGGTGCTGGCCCGCGCGGGCACGCCCAAGGACATCACGGACCGCATCGCGGCCGAGATCGCCAAGATCGTGAAGCAGCCGGAGGTCGTCGAGCAGCTGCAGGCCGCCGGCGTCGATCCGGTGGGCGGCTCGGCCGAGCAGCTGGCCAGCGCGCTCAAGAGCGAAGGCGAGCGCCTGACGGCAGCGGCCAAGCGCGCCAACCTCAGGCCCGAATAAGCACGGGCATGAGAAAGCACGCGCCATGACGGGGCCGGAGATGGCGACGGCTGCAGCGGTGTTCCTGGCCGGCGGCATGGTCAAGGGCACGCTGGGCATCGGGCTGCCGCTGGTGGCCGTGCCGCTGCTGTCGCTGTTCATGCCGGCCACGCAGGCCATCGCCCTGGTGGCGATGCCGGTGCTGGTGTCCAACGCCTGGCAGGCCTTCGACAGCGGTGACGTGCAGGGCCTGCGCCGCTTCCTGCCGCTCATCGCCACGCAGCTCGTGGCCACGCTGCTGACGGTGCCCATGACGCTGGCGCTGTCGCCGCGCACGCTCAACGCCGTGCTGGGCGCGGTCGTGCTGCTGGCCGTGGTGCTGCTGTGCCTGCCCCTGCGCCTGCACGTGCCTCCCGCGCGCGAGCGCTGGTGGAGCGCCGGCATCGGCGCGCTCTCGGGCGCGATGGGCGGCGTGTCCTCGCTCACGGGGCCGCTGATCATCAGCTACCTGACGAGCCTGCGGCTGCCGCGCGAGGCCTTCATCGGCAGCATCAGCCTGATCTACCTGGGCTCGTCCATCCCGCTCTACGCCTCGATGGCCGCGCATGGACGCCTCGGTGGCGCGGACCTCGCGCTGTCCACGCTGGCACTGGCACCCGTGGCCTGCGGCCTCACGCTGGGCAAGCGGTTGCGCCTGCACCTCAGCGAGGTCTGGTTCCGGCGCGTGCTGCTGGCCTTCCTGGCGGCGGTGGCCGTGACGCTGGCCCTGAAATAGGAATACGCACATGTTTGAAGCCAACGAAACCCTTGAAGCGGCACTGGCGCGCAACGTGCGCGATGCGCTGATGGAAGACATCGGCCGCTGCGACTGGACCGCGCAGCTCGTGCCCGCGGGCCAGCGCGTGCGGGCGCAGGTCGCGGCCAAGGAAGGCGCGGTGATTGCCGGCCGCCCCTGGTTCGACGCCTGCGTCAAGGCACTCGACCCCGCGGCCCGGCTGGACTGGACGGCGCAGGAAGGGCAGCGCGTGGAGCGCGGCACGGTGGTGGTGAGCATCGAGGCCGACGCGCGCGCGTTGCTCTCGGCCGAGCGCCCGGCGCTGAACTTCCTGCAGACGCTCTCGGCCGTGGCCACCGTCACGCGCCAGTACGTGGAGGCCATCCAGGGCCTGTCGCCCAACCCGCGCGGCTGCAAGGTGCTGGACACG
>Ga0065721_10004183_pt1 | contig 37728 bp, 20 predicted proteins | sample Mesricmetagenome_FD_59108 | JGI IMG/M metagenome (GOLD analysis project Ga0065721, IMG submission 59108) | Mesophilic microbial community from rice straw/compost enrichment Sample: eDNA_1 v2 (version 2) | ecosystem: Engineered > Solid waste > Grass > Composting > Bioreactor | place: USA: Davis... | reverse complement strand
TCCGAGGAGCCCCGCGATCTGGTGCTTGCCCCAGACGTCGCCAAAATCGAACTCGTAGGACGCCGTGAGTCGGTAGTCGTCGGAGTGCAGCTCCTGATGCACTTTCTGCCAGTTGCCCTGCACGAAGGGCTGGCCCACATTCGGATTCGGCTGTCCGTTCGGCAGCTGTTCGTTCGGATCGATGCGCACTTGATACGATCCTCCGCCAACGCCGCCCTGAATGAGAAACGGACGGTTCAGGTCGATGGTGTAATCCATCTTATTGTAGGCCGCCTCGATGAAGAGTTTCTCGAAGAGCCGTTGCTCGACGAAGATCGAGTAGTTCCGCCCGCTCGTGTCATTGCGATCGTCCGGCCCGTTGAAGTTCTGATGCCGCATCAAAGTCGGCTCGAGCACGCTCCCTCGATCGGTGTTCGTCATCGCCATGCCCGTCCAGTTCATCACCTGCCCCGAGCTCGTGTCGTAGATCAAGATCGGGATCGTGCCCATGTTCGCCACGGTCGTGTCGCCCGTCGGAAGCGGTCCGCGCGCGACCGGAATCGTGGCGCCCGACCAGCCCGAGTAATAGTCGAGCAACGGAAACCGCCGCGCGATGTTGCGATCCTGGTCCAGCCGTTCCGCATCGAACCGGATGGTCGTGTCGTGCCACGGCCGGAACGTCACCGCGCCGTGGATACCGCGCCGCTTTGTGAATCCGTAGTTGATCCAACTGTCGCTTTCGTCCCACACGGCATTGATGCGCGCCGACAGCTTCTTGTCCCACAGGATCTGATTCCAATCGAGCGTCGCACGATACGCGTCGCGCGTGCCGACGCGCCCGCTCACCGCGCCGATGTTGCCGTTGAAGTTCGCGCGCTTCGTCGTGGTGTTGACGATGCCGCCCGGCGTGCCCGTGCCGAACAGGATCGAGTTCGGTCCGCGCGCAAAGTCGAGTCGCTCGACGTTGTAGGCGTCGGACGCCACCGCCCACGGAAAGAAGTTCCTCGTCGCCGTGCCCGACACAAAACCACGGAAGCTCACGCCGGTGTTGCCGAAGATGTTCGCTTCGAAGTTCGCCGACGGAGAGTTCTGGAACTGCGGCGTTGCGTTCAACGCATACAGCGACGCCTCCATCACGTCGCCCGCCGCGATGTCGTTCAGAAAGTCGCGTGTGAACACCGATACCGCCGCCGGCGTGGTCAGCAGGTCCGTGTTCAAACGGCTGCCCGCGAGCGTGTTCGTCGCCACATAGCCGCGGTCGCGCGTCGTGCTGACCGTGAACGGTGACAGCTCCACGATCTCCTCATTTGCCGCCGCAGGTTGGGTCTGCGCGCGAACCATCGATCCAATACTCAGGCCAAAAACGGCTGCGACCGACCGCAGCGTGCGGGGGGCAAGGAATTGCGACATAGGAATCCTGAACGATTTGTGGGGAATGCATCGGCAAATGCGCCGACGGGTGTGTCCCGCAGGTTCCGCGACCTTCCCCGGCACTCAATGCCCGCCCCGTCGAAACCGTTCGATAGATTCTCCCGCCCGTTAGTCTCGCTGATCTCTACGTTCCGTCTCGCGCTCCCGTTTCACGATGGCTCCCCCGAAGAAACGCAACACCCGCGGCAACTGTTCCCGCCAATAGTCCCAGCTGTGCCCGCCCGGAAACTCTTCGTAAACGTGCTCGATGCCCGCGTCCGTCAGTCCCGCATGCAACGCTCGGTTCTCGACGAGCAGTGAATCTTCCCTCCCACAGTCGAAACGAATCTCCGGCAATCGTCCGCCCGACCGGACCAACGCCTCGAGCACGGAACGATCTTCCTCCCGCACCTCGTAGCGTCCAAGCGGCTCCTCCACAAACGCGCCCATCTGTTCGAACCTCGTGATCGACGACATTCCCGCCGCCGCCACGAACCGCTCGCGATACTTCGCCGCCAGTCGCAACGCCCCAAAACCGCCCATCGAAAGTCCCGCGAGGCAAACCCGCGAACCACCGCCCACGCACGCCGCCGCCTTTCGGGCTGCCGCTGGCACCTCCTGGACAATCCACCGCTCGAAGTCCTGCGCGCGATGCGGCAAATAACCACTGCCGTCGCCCCACAACCCATCCGACGGCATCGCAAGCACACACGGCGGCAACTCCCCCGACCCGATCAACTCCGCCGCCAGGCGATGCGCCCCCGCCTTCCGCGCCCACGCCCAGTGGCTGCCATACACACCGTGCAGAAGAAGAATCAGCGGCACATTCTCTTGCGCCTTCGCTTCCGGCGAAACCCACACCGTCAGATCAGCGCGCCCCCCCAGCGCCGGACTTTTCACCGTGATCTCGCGCAGATGCTCGGTTTCAAACCGCGGATCCGAGATCTCGAAGGTGCGAAATGCGACCTCTCCCTCCGTCCCGCCCAACGCGTTCATGTTCCAAAATCCCGATCTTTCATCGCGCGCAGCACCAACTCCTGCGGCACGACCGAATCGTCCATCCGCACCAGCGCGACCACCGCGTCAGCCACCTGCCGTGCCGTCAAAAAATTCTCCACGGGCATCGTTCGCTCCGCCGCCTCCCGCCAAAACATCGTGTCCACGCCGCCCGGCAGCACCGCCGAAACCCGCACACCGCTCGCCGCCGCCTCTTCGCGCAGGCCTTGCGTGAACCCGCGCGCCCCCCACTTCGCCGCGCAATAAACCGTCTCCGTCGGAATCCCGCGAAGACTCGCCGTCGAAACGATGTTGATGATGTGCCCGCGTCGCCGCGCCTGCATCGCCCGCAACGCCGCCTGACTCCCCAGAATCGTGCCTTTCAGATTCACCGCGAGCATCAGATCGATTTCCGCCTCCGTGTAGTCCGTGATCTTCCGGTGCCGCGCCAGCCCGGCATTGTTGACCCACACGCTGACCGGTCCGAAGATTTTCTCCGTCTCCGCGGCCAGCCGCCCGACATCGTCCGGCGAAGTCACGTCCGCCGCCCGCGCATGCACCCGGCCCGAGCCAAACGCCGCCGCTTCCGCCGCGAGCGTCCCGCGATCGACATCGCTCATCACCACGCGCGCTCCGGCCTCGTGCAGCGCCCGGACAATCGCCAGCCCGATCCCCCGCGCCGCCCCGGTCACGACGCACGTTTCTTCGGCAGGAATCATGATTGGGATGTAACGATCAGCCGGATACGCTGAGCTTCTTCAAATCCGCCCGCGCGCTCTCGTAGGTCGTCGCGTAAGCCGCCACGGCGGGATCCGGCTCCGCTCCTTGCACGCGACACCACTCGCGATACGTGTCCGGCCACCAGTTCTCGTGCTGCGTCAGCCCCTGGTCCCGGTAGCTGTGCCAATCGATCAACACCCGCGACCAGCACTCGTCGCCATACTCCGTCGCTTTCTGCGCGTTGCCGATCGCTTTGACATACCAGTCGCGACCGATCCGCGCGTGCAGCACCTCGTCCGCCCAGTCGTAATCCTGCGCCAGCGCCGCAAACGCATCGCCCGACGCAATCCCCGTCTCCCACTCGAACCGCTTCCCGGTCTTCGGCATCAATCCCTGCTCGATGAAATAAAGCACCGCGTGCCGCTCGAGCGGCGAAAGCTGCGTGTTCAGCGCCAGCGACCAGGTGAAGTTCACGCGCACGAACTTCCGCCAGTCGACTCCCGCGCGCACGAACCCCACCTCGCCGATGAGCGCATGACGCGCCTCGTCCCAAAGCTGTCGCGTCATGTCGACCGTGTAGTCCCACGGTTTGTTCGTCGTTTCCGCGATGATCGACGCCATCATCTCCGGCACGTCGATTTCCCGCAGCCGCTTGTAATACATCATCAGCGCCTTCGGCCCCGGCGGATACTGCTCGTCGTAAAGAAACACCTCGGCGTGCACGCCCATGTTGTAAGGATCCGGGAAACGCTCGTCCCGCCGCGGCCGGGAATCGTAAACGTAAGGTTTTCTCGAATACATCCGCTCCGGCTCGCCGCCCGCGTCACCCTCCCCGCCCTCCGCCCAACCCGCTCCCGCCAGCAGCCGCTGCAGCAGAGTCGTCCAGGGAATCATCGCCTCGCGTTGCTCCGCCGTTCGCAGCCGCTCCACGCACTGCGCGCCACACTGCACCATCTCGTCGAGCTCGATCAGCGCGAACCGGCAGATCCGGAACGACGGGTGATCGACCAACCGGTTGGTCTCCTCCTTGTGCCGCGCCACGGCCGCGCGCAACGCCGGCAGCGCGTGTTCGTAGATTCCGACAAGCAGCTCCACCGTCTCCGGAGCCGCCAGGATTTCGTCGAACAGCACGTCGAGCGCCGCACTGGGCGGCACGTCGAGCCCGAGCGGAGGTTCCCGCATCTCGCCCACCCGCTGCCGCCACGCCCCCGCATGCTCCGCGCAGTAGTGCGCATGCAGACTGAACGTCATCTTCAACTCGTAAATCGGTTCCGCCGTCAGCCGCTTGACGAAGATCTCGTGCAGCCGCCGAAACGCCCAGTGATGCAGCTTGAGCCGGCTCACGCAGGCGTCCACCGACAGTCCTGGTTGCATGGCGTCCGTGAAACAGCCGATGCCCGCGAGCGGAGGCAGATCGCGGAAAGAACGATAGTCACTCAAGTGCATGATAAACCTCGGGGAGGTAAACGAATTCGCTCCAGCATAACTCAAAGCCCGTCGAAAGTCTTCTTCGTGGTTGGTCGGTTTTGAGCTTTAATTATCCGACAATGCGGGCTGAGTGATTCTCACCGTTCAGATAAAGCCATGAAGTTCACCGACCGCGTCCGCCGCTTCACCGGAGTCGTTTGATGCGCGCGCATTTCGAAAAAGTCCCGCTTGCGCCGGGCCGTTCCTTTCGCGTGGAGGAGCGGCGGCTCGTCCGCTTCGACGCGCCCTGGCACTTCCATCCGGAAATCGAACTCACGCTCATCGTCGAAGGTCGCGGCCGGCGATTCGTCGGCGACAGCATCGAACCCTTCGCCGCCGGCGACCTCGTGTTGCTCGGCCCCAACCTGCCGCATTTCTGGCATAGCGACACTTCGCAGCGTCGCGCCCGCGCGCATTCGGTCGTGGTGCAATTCCTGCCGGATTTCATGGGCCCGGATCTGTGGACGCGTCCCGAGTTCGCCCTCGTGCGCCGCCTGTTGAACCGCGCCGCACAAGGCCTGCACTTCCGCGGCGCGGGAGCCGTCGAAGCCGCCCGATGTCTCCGCGGGTTGCCGGCGCAAAACGGACTTCGCGCCGTCCTCTCGTTGTGGGACGTGCTCGATCGGCTGAGCACACTGCGCACCGCGCGTCCGCTCGCTCGCTCCGGTTACGCGCCGCACCTCGACTCGCGCGCGGAAGAACGACTCGCGCGCGTCTACACGTTCTTGATGCAGCACCATCCCGAACCGCTGACGCTGCCGCAGATCGCCCGCGTCGCGGCGATGACTCCGGCGGGATTCAGCCGCTATTTCAAACGCACGAGCGGCCGCAATGTCTCGGACGTGCTCAACGACCTCCGCATCGACCACGCCGCCCGCCTCCTGCGCGAAACCCCGCACGGCATCGCCCGCATCGCCGCCGAAGCCGGCTACGGCACGCTCTCGAATTTCAACCGCCGCTTCCGCGAACGTTTCCATCTCTCCCCCCGCGAATACCGCCGCGAAGCCGACGGCAACAACGCCCCAATCCTCCCCCAATTCCTCCCCGCCCCCCCCGCTCCGCTTAAACCGATCTCCCGTCACACACCTCGCGCAGTATCGCTCCGACGGATAACGCATCACGAAGTCCAACCTCCTTGCGGCGGCTGACGAACGACTGTCGATCGACATCCGGAGCCAGGCCTTGTATTCGGCGGCCTTCGACCTGGCTTACAGCACGGATGATATCAGGGAGTTCGCTGCAACCCTCGCCGAGGCCGCCGCCATCGAGGAAATGCCCGGCGAATGGCGGGCCAACAGCTTGGTGGCGGCGCTTCAGCCGCTCTTCCAAACCGGCCATCGCACCCTTCTGCAGGCGCTGGCCGGAGAAGCCGCCTTCCGGTTGCTGCGCGATGAGATCCGCGCCGATTTCGACCGGGCGCAGCGCGCCTTGGCACGCGCGGAACAGTCAGGCCCCGGGTGGGAAACAGAAGCATTTGCCATCCTCACCGAAAAACCGCTGGAGAGGCTCAGCGTCGCGCTGGTCGACCGGTTTATCCGGCTGCTCGCCATGGCGGGAGAATTCGATCGAGCCGAGAAGTTGATCGCCTCCGCGCAGACCATGCAGCTCGATCCCGGCCTGCGAAAGACTCCGGCCGCCCTCCGGCTGGAGTGGCTGCGCGTGGTGCGAGCGATTCGTGAGCGCGGAGCGTTGTTTGCGGTGCTGCGGCAACAATTGAAGGAGATGCCGGCCACATCAAAAGCACGCACATCGCGCGTCCTGCATCGGTTGGCATTGGAAAACAGCGGCGGCTTGACCGATGACGAGCGCACCGCGCTGTCGGCCAAGTTTCTTGATGACGGTTACCTGCTACCGGAATACACGAGACTATTGCTTTGGACACTCGGAGGCGCTCGCCAACTGGCGATCGAGTATCCGATGTGTTTCCCCAATCTACTCGAAGCCGCCCTGCGATCGAATACATCCGACGCCGCTATGAGTGAATTCGTCAGCGTGGCGTCGCTGGTGAGCGACGTCGATCAGCCAGAGGTCCTGACGCGCGTGACCACGCTCCTGGACGATTTCGCCCGTTCCGCCGCGGCTCCGACGCTTCCCCAGACGCAGCAGGCGGTGGCGCTGGCGCAAGCCTTGCACGCGCTGCGCACCTCGCGCGAAGAGCGACCTGCGGTGCTCTTCGATCCGAATCGGACGGCTTCCATGCCGTCCGCGGCCCGCACCGCCCTTCAGCTCCGTTTCAATCACACACGCGGTCGCCGAACGGAAGCGTTGCGACTGATTGAAACCGCCGACGCCAGCAGCCTGACCGAGCCCGATGTGTTTCTCGTCGCGCGCCGGATTCTCCAGGATGCCGGACGGACGGATGAGATGGCGCTGCTGGACGAGTCCATGGCCGCGATCCTGAAGCAACGCCTGCCGGACTTCTGGCTCTCACCGGACAGTGTGATGGGCGGCGCCTGGTTCGACGTCGCCTCGGCGTTGGAGATGCCGGATCTTTTTTCTACCGCGTGGTTCGAACGCGCGATCCGCCTCAGCGGAGCACCGGCTCGGCAGCACACCCTGCGAATGCACCAGGCGCAATTGCGGGGAGACTGGAGTGCGATGGCCGCCGCGGCGGACGAGGCGTTGCGCGTCGCGCCTGACGTTTACGATATGTATTATCGACGGGCTTTGGCCAGGCACCGGACCGGCGACGATGTCGGCGCGCAGAGCGACTTACGCGTTTTCCTGAAATACTGCCTCAGCAGCGAAGATTACCTCGATGCGCTCGCGCTCCTGCGCAAGCTGGCGCCCGACGAAGTCATCGCATCCACGCCTGCACGCTAGCACGTCACCTGCAGTGGAGCCCGTTGGCTGCCTCACCGCAGATGGCTCATCGCCTCGGCTAGGCGCTCGGCCATCTGCGCGAAACCGGCGTCGTTCGGATGCACGGCCACCCGATCGAAGAACGCTGGATCATGGTCGATCAGCGACGGGCCCTCGATCACCGTCAGCCGCGGATCGGCGCAGGCCGACACGACTTCCCGGATCACCGCGCGGTATTGTTCCAACGGATACCGCGCTTTCGCCGGCGTCCAGCTTGGCGGGATCCAGAGCGGGGTAATCAAATAGATCGGCACCGCCGGGTGCCCCCGACGCACGTCGGCCACGAGTTGCGCATAATTCGCCCGAAAACTTTCGAGCTCCGCGCCCCCCTGCCAATCGTTCACGCCGATCAGCACGGAGATTACTTCGGCTTCCACTTCGGCGAGAAACGCTCCGTCCGGCCCATGAGTCCCGCGGCCGCCGATGCCGAGGTTGATCAACTCCCAGCCATTCCGCTCCGCCACTTGGAACGCATACGTCTTCGTGATCTCCGTCGCGGTGAACCCGTGCGTGACCGAGTCTCCGAACGCGATGTAGCGTCTGGCCGGGCGCGGCGACGGAGTTCCCCAGCCCGCGTCCGTCGCCACGTCCACGCCCAGCACGTCGACCGAATCGCCATAAGGCAGGATCAACTCGTAGTCGTGCCAGGCGCCGTCCCCCGGAACCGGCAGCGTCACGGTCAACTCCGCCTCTCCTGCCGCCGGACGTGTAAAGGTCCACGCGGCGTCGCCCCGGCCATCAATCCGGAAAACACCCACGCTGTTGCGCGATGTTCCCGTGTGACGCGTGGAGTAACGCATCCTCACGCGAACCGTCGCGCTGTCCGTCCGCCAACGCACGCGTGCGCCCGGGCTGTTCCACCGGAAACCGCGCCCCGGTCCATCGAGCACACGATCGAAATGCACGCTGCCGGTGGCTTCGTCGCGCACCACCTTCAGCGTATCCGAAAAGCGAATGCGTGCGTCCGTCGCCGCGACAAAGCGCGTCGGGCTCTCGCCGCCGGCAACCGCCGCCAGCGGCATCACGCCCGCGGCCAACATCCACCCGGCAACTCGACGCCACACGAGCTTCATGGAGTCTCGGAAACCGCCCGCAGCGTGAAGATGGCCGTCGTCCATTTCGGCAGATCGACCTCGATCCCGCGCTGTGCCAGTTCGTCCGCCGTCCCACGAAATGCCGTCCGCCCGGCTTCGTCGACCAGCTCGAGGGTGCCTTCGGTCTTTAGCCGCGGATAAACCCGCGCCGCGCCGTCTCCAGAACGCCGATACACCAAAAGATGATCGGGCCCCGCGATCAGCTGGAGTTCGGCCGGCGTGCGGCGGTCCACCTTCACGCCGGTGCCCGAGAGAAACGCCGCGACCTCGTCGTTCGTCAGCCGCGCGACGTCGTCGGAGCGCAGCACGGGGATCTTGCTCTCCGCGAGCAACGCGAGCGCGCGCGCGTCGATGTTGCGCGTGTCGACAATCGCGGCGCGGTAGTCGAGTCCGGTCGCGACTTCCTCGACCTGCTCGAGCCCAACGGAGATCTGCACGAGTCCGTTGGCGAGCAATTGGTCGTCGGTCATGTAGTGCACCGGCCCGAGATGAAGATCGAGCGCCAGACGCGCGAAGGGCACGCACGCGTGATTGAGTCCATTGTTCACCGGCACCGCGCCGGGATTCTGCACGAACAACACGTCCGCCTTGCGGTAGTCCACCGGCCCGGCGCGAAACACCGGCGAGAACCGCCGGTAGGCCGCACCGTAAACCTCCATCAGCGGCGTGTAGATTTTGTCGTGGCCCGTCAGCGTCCACCCGAGGCTCCCCACCATGCCCGCGGCATACGCCTGCACAAGTTGCGCCTCGATCATCAAAGCCGCCGCGGCCTTCGGCTCCATGTCAGGCAAAAACGAATCGTAACCGTGCTCGCCCGACTCGCCGTTCCACACCGGATACGGCGCACCGCTGTGCGGCAGCGCGACCGCCGCGAAACTGTGATCGAAGGTCGCCGCGACGTCGCGCGCGAGCCACGGCTCCTTCCGCTGCGGCGCATCCGGCCGCGCCGCCACCGGCCCGTTGCCGAGATAGTAATGCGGCGCCATGCCCGTCATCTGGTCGGGCAACTGCCACGTCACCGACGGCAGCACGTTGTTATGACCCCACGCCGGCGGCATGCCAAAGATCAACCGCGTCGGATCCTCGCTCGCAATCGCCCCAGCCGCCGTCGCCGTGAGTCGGCGCCAAGCGGTGTCATTCGAATCGGTCACACTATGCGGCTCGTTGTAGGGCGCCTCGAAACCGAGCACCGTGCCATTCCCGCGAAACCGCCGCGCGAGCCAACGATTCGTGCTGACGATCGCCTCGGTGAACTCCGGATCGCCCGGCTCCGCCGCCCGACCGGTCGCCGGATCGACGAGCCAGGCGATGCCCTTGCCCGGGCGCCCGCTGCCTTTGTCGTGATGATTTCCCCCGACGAAGTAACGATACGGATCCGTCGGCATCTCGTGCCAGTCGAACACCACGCGAATTCCGTAATGCCCGCAAAGCGCGACGAAATACTCGAAGAGTTCATAAAACTCCTCGTCGAGATCGTGCGCGCGCAAGATCTCGCGATAACGCGGATGATCCGGAAACACGCCGGGCTCCGGCTGAATCATTCCCAGGTGCAACGGCACGCGCACGACGCTCACATCCCACTCCGCATGGGTGCGCAGATCGTCGACCACCCGCTCAAAGTTACCGCGTCGACTAAACTCGATCAGGAAACGCGTGTAGTTGAGCCCCGCGAAACCCCACGGCCGTCCGTCCAGGATCAGATCCCGCCCTTCCGCTTTCACCGCCGGCAAGGTCGCTCCGTCCTTGATTAACGGATACACGAAAAACGCCGCGTCGTTCGACCGTTCCCCTTCCCCCGCCCGCGCTCGCAGCACGAGTTTCCGCCCTTCCGGCAACTCGCCCCGCTCCACCGGCAACGCGAAGCGGCCCTCCGTATCCGCGCGAGCACGCCACTCGCGCACCCGCTCCCCCGCTTCGTTCACCGCTTCAATCCGAAGCTCCGCGCCGGCGTCGGCCCGCCCGGTTACGATCACGGGATTCTCGCGCCGCAACACGCGCGCCTCCGGCACCTCCAATGTCGGCGCCGCCGCCTGCGCCGTCATTGCTGAAACCAACACGACAAAGCTGGCCAGACGGCGAACGACGCCCAAGCTCGTCTTTGCGGAATGTCTCATCCGATTCAGCGGCAATGCTTCAGAATTCAGTGTCTCGATCGCAGGGTGGAGTGTTGTCATGAGCCAGGGGTTACGAGATGCGGGACCAGTTGTTAGCCATATGTAAACGCTTTTATGGAAGCGTGAATCACCGGCCAACTACAGCGATCTCCCCTGACGACGCCGCGGTCAAGGGCGTTTCACCGCGCGGCTGTTTTCGCGGAAATATTTTCTTGCCGTTACAATAACCTGAACACTTATTCCCCACCATGCCCATCGTCCTGACCTTGGACAAAAGCCTCTCCGTTCTGGAGACGATCGTGCTGCACCCCGAGGGCATCGGCACGCGCCCGCTCGCACAGAAACTCGGCATCAACGTCGCCACCGCGCACAACATCGCGATGACCTTCGTCGCGCGCGGCTACGTCCGACAGGACGAGGTCACGCGCCTCTTCTACCCGGGTGTTCGCTTGATGCTGCTGAGCCGACACCCCGCTTATCTGCGTTCGTTGACGACCACCGCCCGCCACGTCGTCCACGCCGTGGCCAACGAGTTGAACGAGTCCGTGATGCTCGTCACCGGCGATCACGGCCGAATCATCAACCTCGAATACGTGCCCAGCCGCCAGGCGCTGCGCGTGCAAGAACCGGAGGACGTCAGCGGCGTCGCCCACGGCACCGCGTTCGGCAAACTCCTCCTCGCCTATTTCGACGAGCCCACGCTCGACACTTACCTCGCGCAGTATGGCCTGCCCCGGCATACGCGGCATACCATCACCGATCCAACCGCCTTCCGTGCGGAACTGGCCCGGGTGCGCGAGCAAGGTTTTAGTCAGACCCGCGACGAACTCTGCGAAGGCATCAGCGCCATCGCCGTTCCGATCCGCGATCCCTGGGGAGCCGTGTTCGCCGCGCTCGGCGCCAGCGCCCCCACCGTGCGCCTGCAAAACGACGAACAGGTCGAGTTCACGCTCGACGGACTTCGCCGCGGCGCCGCGGAAATCGAACGTCTCTGGGCCCACAGCACGTCGGCCACCGTCAGCGATGCGCCTCCGGGCAACCGCCGCGGTCGACCGCGAAAAGTTTCTCAGCCGCCGGCCACCTAGCCGCGGCGCCGGCGCTCCACGCGCCGCAATTCTGCGCCGGCCATCGCCGGCTTTGTGACTCGTCCGTTTTGAAGACCCTTACCCTCGAGATCTCCCTCAAGCCGTTTTACTCCCTCGATGATGATGCGACCCGCGCCGTTTGCCGTGCCGCCCTTCGCCAGTGGGACGCGCTTGCCCGCCACGCCGAGAGCTTGTCGATCCTGCTCTGGTCGGCGGACGGGTCGGAGATTCTCGAATACGCCGGCGAACTCGACGCGCCGATGGAATGGGCGCGCTTCGTTGGCAACGCCAACCCGCACCTGCCCGTGCCGGCGGACCCGGAGCAAAAAAGCCTGCACGCGCGCAACTACCTCTATCGCGACGACGCCCGCCCCATCACTTACCGCCGGCTCGCCGCGATCGTTCGCGCCTGGCGCGAAGCCGCCGCCGAAATCGGCCGCACGATTCAAGTAGGCGCCACGTTCGATCCCGGCGGCGAGTTCGCGCCCTCGAAATTCAAATACGAACGCCACCGCGAAATCTGCCTCTCGAACACGATGGGCAAGGCGAGCTTCGTCTGCTGCTACGCCACACTCCACGCCGACCGCCAACGCTACGCCGGCTTCCCCGAGGGCATTCCGGAAAACACCAGCCTCGGCACGTTTCTCGGCCGGCAATTTCGCCACTTCGCGCACGGCCTCGGCTTCGACTTTCTCTGGTTGTCCAACGGCTTCGGCTTCGGTCTCGAAACCTGGAAAACCATCGGCCCGCTCTTCGACGGCCACGCCTTCCATCCCGAACGCGCCGCCGAACTCAGCGAACGCATCCTGAATTTCTGGCGCGACTTCCGCCGCGAATGCCCCGCGCTCGCCGTTCGCACGCGCGGCACGAATCTCGGCACCGGCACCGATCTCGCCAGCGACGCCACGCCTCTGCGTGAACTCTACTCCGGCAGCTTCAATTTCTCTCCCCCGCCGAATTCCCCCTGGGCCGCCATCAACGGCGACTTCGGCATCGAACTCGCCGGCTACCTCAGCCGCATCGCCGAACTGCCGCCCGGCGCCGGCTTCCCCTATCGTTTCTATCTGCACGATCCGTGGTGGCTCAACAGCCCGTGGATCGATCGCTACGAAGGCCAGCCGCACGACATTTATCTGCCGCTTTCCGTCGGCCGCATCACCGCCGAGGGCAAACTCCAGACGCCCGACGATCTGCTGCTCCTCACGATCGACGACTCGCACGGCACGATGCCCGATCGCGTGCCCAACGAAAGCACGCCGCACCTGCTGCGCGGCTGGCGCGAACGTCCCGATCAACCCGGCCCGCTCGTCTGGCTCTATCCGTTCGACGAACTTCACGACGCGCTTCACGCCGCCACGCCTGCGCCCGCACGGCTTTTCCACACCGATTGGTTCGCCCGCGAAGCGCTGAACGACGGCGTGCCGCTCAACACCGTCGTCAGCACGCGCGCCTTCGACGCCCTCGGCGCCCGCGCCGCCGAAGTCCTCGCCGGACGTATCCTCGTTTCACCTACACCGCTCGCTCCTTCCGGCGAAGGCCGCTTGCTCGCATGGATCGAATCCGGCGGTTCGCTCGTGCTCTACGGTCCGCTCGATCACGCGCCCACACTGCGCGCCCGGCTCGGCTTGACCGCCGCCGCTCCGCTCGACGGCCGCTTCGAAATCGTGTCGAACGCCACCGCGCTCGATCGCTTCTCGTCACCCGCGCCCACCCGCTACATCCATCGCGCCGTGATGTCCGGCGGCTCGCTCGCGGAAACACCGCTCGACTCCGCCTCGTGCATCGCCACCGCCCGGCAAGGCGAACACGTGCGCGCCCTCGCCGCCGAATTCACCACGCCGTCCGGCGCTCGCGTTTCCTGGCTTCGCGGTCCGCTTCCGCTCGACGTTTCCGCGGAAGAACACCTCCCGAAACCCGACTCGCCCGACTCCACCTTTCCATTCACCGAGCTGCTTCGCCAGATGCTCGCCGCTCACGGCTGGCGCTTCGGCGTCGCCGCCGTCGAACGCACCCAGCGCCGCCCGGTCGTCACGCTGCACCGCCAGGACAACGGCTGGTTTTTCTCCGGTTACACGCCCGACACCACCGTCGAACTTTCGCTGCGCACGCCTTTCGGCGCGCCGCTGCTCCTCGGCACCGAAGCGATGCTGCAAAACGGAATCGCGCACTACCGCCTGCCGCGCGCGTGGCGCCACGAATGCCGCGTGTTCATCGAACAAACCACCGGCACCGCCGCAGCCGTCGAAGCCTGCCCTGCGCAAGTCGGCGTGACGCGACGCCTCTGGCTGCGCGGCCTGCGCCACGCCACCGTCCGCTTCTTTCCCGTCAACGCCTCCGGCCCCGTCACGTTGTGGATCGATCCCGCCTGGCCGCACATCGACGGCACTCGCGCCCCGCTCCGCGAGGTGCGCACACCGCAGGGCGTGCTGCTCGAAACCACCGAACCGATCTCCGGCACCGCGCTGCTCTCCTGGTGACGCGCCCTCCTCTTCTTTCGACATGTCCATCGTCGCTCCTTCTCCCGCTCTGTCTTCCGCGCCGGCCGCAGCCGCGCCCCAAATCGCGCGTCGTCGGCCGCTCTTCGCCCGCGCCGGGCTCGTCGGCATCGGTCACCATGTGTATTGGCCGCAGTTCGACGGACTCCTCGCCGAGATGCATCGCAAGCAGGCCCACGTCGCCTCCTTGATCCGAGCGGAAGGCGTCGAGGTTTCCGACTTCGGCCTCCTCGACAACGCGCAGTCCGCCTACGACGCCGTCCCGAAAATCAAAGCCGCCGACATCGATATCCTTTTTGTGGATATGGTGACCTACGGCACGTCTTCGACCTTCGGCGTGCTCTGCCGCGAGATTGACGTGCCGATCGTGCTCGTCGCCATCCAGCCGGCGAGCGCGATGGATTACCCGAACGGCACGACGTTCATGCAGCTTTGCAACGACGACTTCTGCTCGGTGCCGGAATTCACCGGAGTCGCCGTGCGCTTCGGCCGCCGCCCGCCGCCCGTCATTCTCGGACACGAGCAAGGCGATCCGACCGTCGCCGTGGAGTTCAAACGCTGGTGCGGCATCGCCAAGGCGCTTCACTCGCTCCGCACTTCGCGCATCGGTCTGATGGGTCACGTCCTCGAGTCGATGCTCGACATGCACACCGACCCCACCGCGATCACCGCGGCCTTCGGTCCGCATGTCGTGCTCATCGAGCCCTGCGATCTGTTCCGCCACTACCGCACGCCCGACGCCGCCGCGGTCGATGCCTGGCAAAAACGCATTCTCGAGTTCTTCGACACGCCGGATCCCCAATCCGATCCGCTCACCCAAAAACTCACCGCGCAAGACCTCGCCGTCGCCGCGCGCGCCGCCGTCGCGCTCGAAGGCATGATCGCCGAGAAGCGCCTCGACGGTCTCGCTTACTACTACGAGGGCGAGCCCGGTTCCGAGCTCCGCACGCTCGTGACCAACCTGATCGTCGGCAACTCCCTGCTCACCGGCGCCGGTTTCCCGATGTGCGGCGAGTTCGATCTCAAGACCTGCATCGCGATGATGATCATGGACCGCCTCGATATCGGCGGCAGCTTTGCGGAGTTTCACCCCGTCGATTTCGATCGCGACAGCGTGCTCGTCGGCCACGACGGCCCGCATCACATCAACATCGCCGCCGCCAAGCCCGTCATCCGCAGCCTCAAAAAATACCACGGCAAACCGGGCTCCGGCGCCAGCGTCGAGTTCCAGATCAAGGAAGGCCCGATCACGATGCTGAGCATCGGCCAGAAAGCCGACGGCTCCTTCAAGTTCATCATCGCCGAAGGCGAATCCGCGCGTCGCCCGATTCCGCCCACCGGCAACACCAACACGCACGGCATCTTCGCGCCCAACGTCCGCACGTTCCTCAAACGCTGGGTCGCCGAGGGCCCGACGCATCACTTCGCCCTCGGCATCGGCCACCACGCGTTCGAGCTCGTTCAGATCGCCGAACACCTCGGTCTCGATCACGCGGTCGTCACGCCGTTCGACCCGTTCGCCTAAAGAATAACCGCCGTCCCGGGCACGCGCCGAACCTCTCCGCTCCGACCCAATCTCCGCTGCCCCAACCCATGTCATTTCTCTCCAAACTCACCGGCCGAGGCTCTTCGCCTCGCGTGCCCGAAGCCGACCGCATCCCGGTTCTGCAAAAGGTCATGTTCAGCATCGGCATGAACACCGAATACATGGCCACCGGTCTCATGGTGCAGGTCCTGTGGATGCCCTTCTTCAACATCGGCCTCGGCATCAGCCCCGCGCTGCTCGGCGTCGTCCTCGTCATCCTGCGCGCATGGGACGCCCTCTCCGATCCCCTCGTGGGCAACGTCTCCGACAACGCCCGCACGCGCTGGGGCCGGCGACGCCCGTTCATGGTCGTCGGCGCCGTCGCCACCGGCCTGCTGTATCCACTTTTCTGGCACATGCCCACCGACCTGGGCGAGACCGCGAAGGTCGTTTACCTCGTCACCGTCGGCATCGTCTACTTCACCTGCTTCACCGTCTGGGCGATGCCGTATTACGGCCTGCAGCTCGAGCTCACGCCCAACTACGACGAGCGCACGCGCCTCGCGAGCTGGATGGCGCTCTTCAGCAAGATCTCCGCGCTCGGCGGCGGCTGGGTCCTCGCGATCGTCACCGGCTCTCTGTTCATCAACCCCGAGACCGGCAAGGGCGACATCGTCATCGGCATGAAAACCGCGTGCTGGTTCATCGCCGCTTCCATCATGCTCTTCGGCCTGCTCCCCGCGATCTTCGTCAAGGAGCGCTATTACAATGCCGAGGCCAAGAAGCAGCCGACGCAGTCCTTCTTCTCGAGCATCAAGGACTCCGCGCGCTGCAAGCCCCTGTGGTCGCTCATCGGCATCTCCTTCTTCCTCGCGTTCGGTTACATGTCGATCTTCACGCTCAATCAGTATCTAAATATCTACTACGTTTTCGGCGGCGACCTCTCCGCGGCCTCCGTCGTCGCCGGCTGGCGCATGACCGCGTCCGTCATCACCGGCGTCGCCATCATCCCGCTCGGCGCCTGGCTCGCCGAGCGCTTCGACAAAAAAGCCATGGTCATCGGCACGCTCGTCGTCGCGACGCTCGGCGTGGAATCGAACTACTTCCTCATGCGGCCGGACATGCCCTACCTCCAGCTCATCCCCGGCATCCTCGAGGTCGGCGCCTATTCCGCGATGTGGCTCTTCCTCCCGTCGATGAAAGCCGACGCCGCCGACTACGACGAACTCCAGACCGGCCGCCGCCGCGAGGGCTCGATCAACGCGTTCTATTCCTGGTTCATCAAACTCTCGCTCACCTGCGCGATGGGCGTCGGCGGCTTCGTCCTCTATATCTCCGGCTTCGACGCAAAATTCGGCGCGCAACCGCCCGAGGTCCTCAGCCGCATGTTCGGCCTCTACCTCGCGCTCCCGATCGTCATCTGGGGCATCGCGATCGCGATCTCTCTAAAATACCCGCTGAACCGCGCGCGCATGAAAGAAATCCGCGCCACGCTCGAATCTCGCCGCGGCGTCCTCTGATCAACCGCCCGCCGCAACTCACGCCACACCTCGCAGCCTCGCTGCCTTTTTTTCTCACCTAAAATGGAAACCCATTTCGACGTCATCGTGATCGGCGGAGGTCCCGCCGGTCTCACCGCCGCCATCCAGGCCGGACGCGCCGGCGCGTCCACGCTCCTGGTCGAGAAGAGCGGCGTGCTCGGCGGCACGACCGTGCTCAACGCCGTCAACTTCCCCGGCCTGTTTCACGCCTGGGGCCAGCAAGTCATCGCCGGCATCGGTTGGGATCTCGTCCGCCAATCCGTCGAAGAAAGCGGCTCCACTCTGCCCGACTTCTCCGCCTGGCGCGAACTGCCGCACTTCCGTCTGCAGATCCGCGTCAACCGCGCGATCTACGCCGCGCTCGCCGACGAATTCGTCCGCAACGCCGGCGTCGCGCTCTCCTTGCACACCATGCTCGCCGCGGTCGAAGCGGACAACGACGGCGGTTGGAAACTCACGCTCTGCGGCAAGGAAGGCCTGCGCGAAATCCGCACGCGCGTCCTCATCGACTGCACCGGCGACGCCAACGCCATCTCGCTCGCCGGCCTGCCGGTCGCCCGCAACGCCGCCTTGCAACCCGGCACGCTCGTCGTGCGCGCCGCCGGTTACGATCTCGCCACGCTCGACCTGCCGCGAATCGAAGCGGCGTTCCTCGCCGCCGTCGCCGACGGACAACTCCAGCGTTCCGATCTGATCGGCGTCAGTAATCCCGTGACGCAGTTCCTCCAATGGCGCGGCGAAAATTCCGTTCACGTGGTCGGCGTTGACGGCCGCACAAGCGAGGGCCGCACCGACGCCGAGGTGAAAGCGCGCGCGCTGATTTTGCGTCTCCATCGCTTCTTCCGCGCGCAGCCCGGCCTCGAGAATTTTCATTACGACTTCTTCGCGTCCGAATGCGGCATCCGCGAGACGTGCACGATCCAGGGCGAAGCTCGCATCACCGTGTCCGACTATCTCTCCGGCCGCGTCTGGGAAGACGCCGTCTGCAACAGCTTTTATCCGATCGACGTTCATCAACTCGACGGCCACGGCATCGACACGCGCCCGCTCCAAGAGGGCGCCGTGCCGACGGTGCCGTATCGCGCCCTTCTCCCGCGCGACAGCCGCAATCTCATCGTCGCCGGTCGCATCGTCTGCGGTGATCAGGAAGCGAACTCCGCTTTCCGCGTTCAAGCGTCCGCCATGGCGACCGGCCAGGCCGCCGGCGCCGCCGCCGCGCTCGCCGCAAAACACAACCTCGAACTGCGCGCCGTGCCGCTGGCCGAACTCCACAACCTCCTTCGCGCCCACGGCGCCATCGTGCCGAACCTCTCCGCCGCCCGCGCCTGACGCTCCTTTCCTTTCGTAATGTCTCTTTCTTCGCGCCACGCGCTCGTATCCCGCCAACCGCTCGCCTCGCCTTCGCGAGTCGCTCTTCCGCCAGCCTACCGCCGTTTATCGCGGCACGCCTTTCTGGGCGTGGAACAGCCGCCTCGATCGCGCGCAACTGTTTCGCCAGATCGCGCAGTTTCAGCGCATGGGCTTCGGCGGGTTTCACATTCACGCCCGCACCGGCCTGCAAACGCCGTATCTCAGCGACGCCTTTCTCGCGCACGTCCGCGCCTGCACCAGCGAGGCGAAACGGCGCAAGCTGCTCACGTGGCTCTACGACGAAGACCGCTGGCCCTCCGGCTTCGGCGGCGGCCTCGTCACCGAGAATCCGCAGCATCGCCTGAAATACCTGCTCTTCACGCGCACGCCCTACAACGGCACCGTCCGACGCACGCCAAACTGGAGCTGCGCGCTCGCCGGTCGCCTCGAGAACGGCACCTTGCTCGCGCGCTACGCCGTCCAGCTCGATGCCCAGGGCGCGGTGACGTATCAGCGTTTGCACGACAACGATCGCGCCTCCGCCGGCGCCGAGGAGTGGTTCGCCTACCTCGAAACCGCCGACGGCGTGCCGTGGTATAACCATCAAGGCTACGTCGACACCCTGAGCCGCGCCGCGCTCGAGCGCTTTCTCGAAGTCACGCACGAACGCTACCGCTCCGCGGTCGGCGAACATTTCGGCAAAACCATTCCCGCGATTTTCACCGACGAACCGCAGCACCTTTTCAAACAGCGCTTCGACCACGCGCGCCACGGCGTTGATCGCGTGCTTCCGGCGACGACCGACTTTTTCGACACGTATCGGACGCGTTACGGCGCCGATCTGCTCGACGCGCTCCCGGAACTTTTTTGGGAGCTGCCCCAGCATCGTCCCTCGCTCGCCCGCCTCCAGTATCACGATCACGTCACCGAGCGTTTCGCCGACGCCTACGCGCGCACGCTCGCCCGCTGGTGCGAGCGCAACGGGCTCCTGCTCACCGGCCACATGATGGAAGAGCCCACGCTCGAATCGCAGACGCGCGCCACCGGCGAGGCGATGCGCTCGCTCGCGCATTTCCAGCTCCCGGGCATCGACCTGCTGTGCGACGAGGAGGAATTCACCACCGCGAAACAGGCGCAAAGCGTCGCCCGCCAATACGGCCGCCCCGGCGTCACCAGCGAGCTCTACGGCGTCACCGGCTGGTCGTTCGATTTCGTCGGCCACAAAGCGCAAGGCGACTGGCAGGCCGCTCTCGGCATCACCGTGCGCGTGCCGCATCTCGCGTGGCTCTCGATGGCCGGCGAAGCGAAGCGCGACTATCCCGCCTCGATTCACTATCAATCTCCGTGGTGGCAGGAATACCGGCTCCTCGAAGACCACTTCGCCCGAATCAACACCGTGCTGAGCCGCGGCAAACCGCTCGTGCGAATCGCGGTGATCCATCCGATCGAATCCTTCTGGTTGTGCTACGGCCCGCTCGCCGAAACCGAGGCCGAACGCGCCCACCGCGAACGGCAATTTGCCGAACTCCCAAAGTGGCTGCTGGGTAATCTCCTCGACTTCGACTACGTCAGCGAAGGCTTGCTGCCCACGCAGTCGTCCGGCGCCGCGAACTCCGCGGGGTTTACCGTCGGCGAGATGCGTTATGATGTCGTGGTCGTGCCCGGCTTGCGCACGATTCGCGGCACCACTCTCGAACGCCTCGAGTGTTTCGCCGACCGCGGCGGCACCATCGTCTTCGCCGGCGAAATCCCTTCGCTCGTCGACGCGCAACCTTCCCGACGCGCGCAGCAACTCGCCGCCCGCGCACAGCGCTGCGCCTGGGACGAACGCGACATCGTCGCACTTCTCCAACCGTGGCGGCTCGTCGACTGCGTCGATGCCGCCGGCCGGCGCAACCGCCACCTTCTGTATCAACTCCGCGGAGACGGCTCGGAACGTCACTTGTTTGTCTGCCACCGCAACCGCACGAGCGAAGCCCCGGGTCTCACTTTGCGCATCGAGGGCCGCTGGCGCGCTTACGCCCGCGACACCGCCTCCGGCCAAACCCGCGAGATTTTCGCGCGTCACGCCGGCACCCGGACCGAACTCCCCGTCGAGTTCGCCGCCCACGGCCATCTGCTGCTCACGCTTCGCCCCGGCGAGCCACGCGCGAGGCCGCTCACGCCGCCGCGCTGGGAAGACATCGGCGAACTCGCCGATCCCGCCCCCATCACCCTCTCCGAACCCAACGTGCTGCTGCTCGATCAGGCCGAATGGCGCTGGAACGGCGGCGCCTGGCAGCCGCGCGAGGAAATCCTGCGTCTGCACAATCTCGTCCGCGCCCGCTGCCAGTTGCCGCCGCGCGAAGGCCACGTCGCCCAACCATGGACCGATCGCGAACCCGCCGAGCCGCTCGGTCGCGTGGAGCTCCGTTTCGTCATCTCCAGCGAGGTCGCCGTGCGCGGCGCAGCACTCGCCCTCGAGGAAGCCTCGGCTTGGCAAATTACGCTCGATGGCCGCAACGTCCCCCCGACCGCCGACGGTTGGTGGGTCGACGAAGCGATCGAACGCGTCCGCCTGCCCGCGCTTTCCGCCGGCCGACACGAGCTCGTCCTCAGTCGCGCTTTCACACGCAAGACCGAGCTCGAAGCGTGCTACCTGCTCGGCGACTTCGGCGTGCGACTCGCCGGCCGTCACGCGACGCTCACCGCACCCGTGCGCAAGCTCGCCTTCGGCGATTGGACGACGCAGGGCCTTCCGTTCTACGCGGGCAACGTCACGTATCATCTCTCGCTGCCCGCGAAAGCTCGCGGCGCGCAAGCGATCAGCTTCCGCGGCTTCAAAGCTCCGCTGCTGTCCGTCGCCGTCGACGACGGCCGTGCTCAACCGATCGCCTTCGCCCCGTTTCGCCTGAAACTCCCGCGCCTCGCTCCCGGCCGGCATCGCCTGAACGTGACCGCCTTCGGCAATCGCCACAACGCCTTCGGCCCACTGCACAACACCGATCCGAAGCCGCGCTGGCTCGGCCCCGACGCCTGGCGCACGCAAGGCGATCACTGGGCCTACGAGTATCAGCTCAAGCCCATGGGCCTGCTCGTCGCCCCGCGTCTCCAGGCGATCGCTCCATCGCGAAACCGCTAGCCGCGCTCAACCCTCCTCATTCGCCCGCTGGGCGATGTAACCAAAGTTTCACTACGCCCCATGTCCTCCTCCCCCGCCGAGATCCCCTCGCCCGCTGCCGCCGCGCCCGCGACGCCTCCGACCGAGAAAGTTCCGCTCAAGACCAAGCTCGCTTTCGGCGTCGGCAGCATGGTCGACAACCTCACGGGCAACTCGATTCACCAACTCGCCAATCCCGTCTACAACATCGGACTCGGCGTGAATCCCGCCGTCATCGGCGCCGTGCTCGCCGTCGGCCGATTGCTCGATGCGGTCACCGATCCGCTCATCGGTGGGATCTCCGACAACTTTCGCTCCCGCTGGGGACGCCGCCGCCCGTTGATCATCGCCGGCGCGTTCATCACCGGCCCGATCATCCTCGCCACTTTCTCCCTGCCGCGCGGATGGAGCCCGCTCGCCTACAGCATCTATTTCGCCGTCGCGATGCTGCTGTTTTTTCCCGCGTTCACGTTGTTCTCCGTCCCGCTGAAGGGCTTTCAACTGGAGCTCACGCGCGACTACCACGAGCGCACGCGCATCTCCGCCGTGGTCGCTTTCCTGATGCCCATCGGCGGCATCCTCGCTTCGTGGTTGTTCGCACTAACCCAATACAGCGGCTTCGAAGACTCGATCGAAGGCGCGCGCTACACCGCGCTCGCCGTGATGCTGGTCATCATGACCTTCGGCATCCTTCCCGCGCTTTCCGCGAAGGAGAAGGAATACCTCCATGTCAAAACCCAGAAGCAGATTCCGCTGCTGCGCAATGTCTGGGGTCTGCTGAAAAATCGGCCGCTGCGGCTCCTCTCGATCGCCGGGCTCGCGACGCTCCTCGGCATTTTCACCGTCTACAGCCTCGGCCTGTATTTGAATATCTACTACGTGCACGCCGGCGACATGAAGACCGCGTCGCTCCTGCACGGCGCCATCACCACCGCGTATCAAGTGGCGAGCATGGTCGCGACCCCCATCATCGCCTGGGCCGCCACCCGCTTCGGCAAACGCCACGCGTTCCTCGGCTGCCTCGCCATCGCCCTCGTCGGCACGCTGGCGAAGCTCTTCTGCTACAACCCGGCGATGCCCACCCTGATGTTCATTCCGATGATCCTCATGGGCGTCGGCATGAGCGGATTCTGGATCCTTCTCGCTTCGATGATGGCCGACGTCGCCGATCACGCCGAACTGCTGCAAGGCGTTCGCAACGAAGCCTCCGTCGGCGCCGTTTTCTCATGGATCAACAAGACCGGGATCAGCCTCGCGTTCATGTTCTCCGGCTTCGTCCTCCTCTGGGTCGGTTTCGACGAGAAACTCGGCGGCGCCCAGTCCGAATCGACCATCTTCTGGATGCGCGTGCTGTTCTCGCTCGTGCCCGGCATCGCCCTCGTCGTCGCGATGATCTGCATCCGCTTGTATCCAATTACCGAGGACGTCGCGCGCGCCACCCGCCGCACGCTCGACGAGCGCCACGCCGCTGCCACCTGACGCCATAACCTTCCAACCCTTTTAGCTCATGAACCTAGGAATTACCCGCCCACTCGCCGCCCTCCTTTTCCTCGCCACCACCGCCGTCCAAGCCCAGCCAACGCCGCTTTTTGAGTTCGGCTTCGAGGACAATTTCGCCGCGAGCGCAAACTCCGCCACGCCTGCCACCGTCCCGGGCATCGCAGGCCAAGCCGGCGCGTTCGCTCCCGGACAAGCCCTCGAATTCGACGCCACCGACAAACTCCACAAACCGGAAGGCACGATCGCATTTTGGATCAAGCTCCCCCCGACGGCGAACAAGGCGCCGTTCGTCTTGTTCAGCGAGGAAGGCCCCGACACGCCCGGCAGCAATCGTCTGCGCATCGAAGTTTATCCCGAACGCCTCCTCCGCTTCCATCTCAACGACACACGCGATTCGAAAATCGACTATCACGGCGTGACCGACTGGAAGGCCGACGAATGGCACCACGTCGCGATCACGTGGAATCACCAGAAAGGCGGATTGATCTTCGTCGATGGACGCCCCGCCGCGGTAAATTGGATTCGCCGCTGGGAGCCCGTGAGCCACTCGCGTTTCTTCTTCGGCAGCCGCGACGCCAGCGCCGGTTCGGCCGCGCGTGTCGCGCTCGACGAAATCAAAATCTTCGATCGCGAACTCACCGAAGCCGACGCCCGCGCCGCTTTCCAACAACACCGCGCCTTTACCGTCGACGTGACTTTTCAGGATCCGATCGTCGCCGCGGAAAAACCTCACGAACTCTCCTTGCTCCTGCGCAACCCCAGTGACGCCGCTGTGCCGCTGCGCAATCTCCGCTACGAGCTTCTCGACGCCTCCGGCCGTAAACAACACAACGGCCAACTCCCCGATCAATCGCTCGCTCCTCGCGCAACCAAGCAGCTAACGCTGCCCCTCGCCCCCGCGCCCGCGGGACGTTATTCGCTCCGGCTGACCTATCTCGAAAACGGCGAACAAAAATCCGCCGAAGCGCGCCTCCAGGTCGTCGAAAATCTCCCGCCCCTCGAACCGCAGCCGTCACGGCGCACGCTCCTCACCGAAATCGTCGCCGCCGATCAAAAGCCCGTCGCCGACCTCGGCCACAGCACGCGCGTGCAATCCTCCGCCGGCACCTACCGCGAAGCCGGCCCGCGCGTGCACGATCGCTTCGTCCTGGAGTTCGAAGTCGAGGACGTCGACGAGCCGCACGTCGCCGTCATCACTTATCCCGACGACAAACCGCGCTCGATGGAAGTGCTCCTCCAGAATTTCGGCAAAGCGATCGATTTCCAGGTGCACAGCGGCATCTACGCCGGCGACGAGTTTCCGCTCTCGCACCAGATGCGCGAACACGAGGTCGTGTTCTGGCCGCGTGCGCGCAAGCAGGGTTTCACGTTCATGACCGCCGAGCACAACATGCCCGCCGCGGTCGAAAGCATCCGCATCTATCGTCTGCACCAATTCGCCGTCAGCGATCGTTCCGCCGAGTTCAAGGGCGGCGTTCCGGCACGGCGCACCGGCATCTACTACGAAGATCCGGTCCTCTTCCACAGCTTCGGCACCGACACCGATCTCGACGGGTTCATGCAGGCGACCGACCGCCTCGTGCGCTACCTGCGCTCGTTCGGGCAAACCGAGTTCGAGTATCCCCTCGCCTGGTATGGCGGCCCGCTTTACGGCACCGCGATCGAGCCGTTCGAGCCCGACATCACCGGCGGCCAGGGCGGCATACGTCCGCACGCGCCGGGCTACCCGCGCTATCTGCTTCAACGACTCGGCGAACAGGACATCTCGTTCACCGCCGGCCTGCACATTCACACGCTCCCGAGTCTCGACCCGCACGCGATCACCGATCGCTCCGCGATCAGCGCCGAACACGACACCATCATCAACGTCTACAAAACCGGCGAACTCCGTCAGGGCTACTGGCACGGATCCGACACCAACTACAATCCCGCCGATCCGCGCGTCATGGCCGCGGTGAATGCCATCGTCGACGAGGTCGTCGCCCGCTACGGCAAGGAGCCCGCTTTCGACGGCGTCACGCTCGTCGTTACTCGCACGAAGCTCTACGACTTCGGCTCCATCGAATCCGGTTACAACGACTCGAATCTCGTCCGCTTCCAGCAAGCGTCCGGTATCAAAATCCCCACCTACTCGCCCGCCGATCCCGAGCGCCATCGCAAAAGCTACGACTGGCTGATGAGCCACCCGGAAGCGAAAGAAGCCTGGATCGACTGGCGTTGCCAGGTTCTCCACCGCCACTACGCGCAGATGGCCGAGCGCATCGCGGCCGTTCGCCCGGACCTCAAGTTGAAGCTGAACGTCTTCGTTCACCCTTCGCAAAACCACCGGCTCGCCGACTACCTCAACGTGCCGAGTTCCGTCCTCATGCGCGAGATGGGCATCGATCCCGCGCTCTACAAAGATCACCCGAACATCGTGCTGAACCCGACCACCGTCCCAGCGGATCTCCGTTGGATGCGTCGCTCGGACTACCTCGCCGAACATCCGGGAGTCAGTCGCGGCGCGTTCACCGCGCCCGAAGTCGCCGCGCCGCTCTCCGACCACGACAACGTCCGCGTCACGATTCACGACCGCTACTGGGAGGACGCGATCGGCAAGGAAGCCCCGCTCCAAGGCCTCACCGACATCGGCGTGCAGGAGATGGTGTGGCGCGCGTCCACCTTGAACCCCGCCGGCTTCAACAGCCTCGAGCCCTACGTCTTCGCGCTGCATCATCTCGACGCGACGAACATCGTGAAAGGCGGCTACGTCCTCGGCACGCTCGGCATGGAGGATGTGCTGGAGCCGTTCTCCCGCGCGTTCGGAAGTTTGCCCGCCGTCAAGTTCGACGACGTCCCCGGCGCGATCGATCCCGTGCGCATTCGCCAGCGGACTTTCGAAAACCGGCACTACTTCTACGTGCTGAACACGCTGCCCGAACCCGTGAAAGCGGTCATCATCCTCTCCGAATCCGGATCGTTGTCCGATCCCGTCGCCGGCACGACAAACCGCGTTTCGCGCGAACTCACGCTCTCGCTCGCGCCCTACGAATTGCGCACCTTCGTCAGCGACTCCACCACACAACGCGTGCAACGCGCCGACGTCGATGTATCCGCCGCTTGGCTACAGCAACTCGAATCGCGCCTCAACGCGGTCCTCGCCGCCGCCGACGCCGCCGGTGCCAAAGCCGAAAAGTGGGAACCGTATCTCACCCTCGCCCGCACGGCATGGGCGAACGGTCACTACTCACGCGTGCACTTCCTCCTGCAGGACGCCTGGGCGAACGAACTCGCCCCGCTCGCACGCCGCTGACCCCGCTCACTCGCGAGCCTGCCAGTCGCGGCCGAATTTCGCGCGATACGCCTGCTTCAGGCGTTGCGCCGGTTCGGCCGCCACGCGCGGCTGTTGCGCGACGCGCTGCATCCAGCCGTCCGCCTCCAATCGGTCGCCCACGGAGATCGCGTGAAACGCGAGAAAGATCAGCGCATCCGGATTCTCCGGCTCGGCTTCGAGTGAACGACGCAAGTTCGCCAACCCCGCCTCCACGTCGCCCCCGCTCACCTGCGCGTGCGCGAGCTCCACATACGCGGGCGCCTCGGTCGGCCGTAGTTTTATCGAAATCTCCAGCTCGCGCATCGCCTCTTCGAGCCGCCCCGCTCGCCGCAACATCGCCCCCCACATCAGCCGCAGGCTCGGCGAATCAGGACAATGATCCAACCCCTTCACCACCGTCTGCGCAGCCGCCGCGTGTTGTCCGAAATCTTGCTGCAGCATCGCCAATCGCGCCCATCCGTCCGCGAAATTCGGCGCCTGCGTCGTGAGCTGACGCAGCGCCTCCAACGCCGCTGGCGCATCCTTCTGCTCGGTATAATGGCTGACCAACTGCAAACGATAAGAGACCTCGTGCGGTGCGAGCTCGATCGCACGCAGCAACAGATCCCGCGCCTCGGTCGGATTCGTTCGAGCCCCCGCCGCGATCGCGATCCGATACGGATCGAAGCAAACATCGACGAGTTCATCGAACCACGGATCCGGCGCATCGCGAAACGCGCCCGACGCCTTCATCTGACCACGAATCGCCTTCGCCTCGGCATCGCGTCCGAGTTTCTCATACGCGCTCACGATCAGATCGTAGCCGAGCCGATAATCCGTCTGCGCCACCAGCGGCTCCAACCGGCGCAGCGCCCCCGCCCATTTCTCCGCCTCGAAATCGATCCGCGCGAGTCCGAGCTGCGCATAGGGTTCATTCGGCCAACGCCGCAACACCGCCTCGTAAATCGCGGCCGCAGCGTCCGGCCGGTTCAACTTCAGCTCCGCTTCCGCGAGACGCAGGCGCGCCGGCAGATAGTCGGGCGCAAGTTCGATCACCCGCTTCCATCGTGCCATCGCCGGCTCGAAGTCCCCGTAACCCGCCAGGATCAGCGCGTGCAAATGCAGCCACCGCGGCTCGCGCGGATCCAAGTCCTCCAGCTCCCCGTAGGCCGCCTGCGCTTCGTCGAGGTAACCATTCGCATGATACAGCTGCGCCATCTCCTTGAGCGCCTCTTTCGCTCCCTTCGGCGAGTTCGCTTTCTCCATCGCCGCCGCCACCGCCTCGCGCAGCCGCGTCTGCGCATCGCCAAACGCCGGCACCTCGGGAAACACGATCGTCGCGATCGCTCGCTGCCGCGCGTGAAACACCCCTCCGCCGATCACGGCCGCTCCGAGCAGCACGCCGCCAACCACCAGCCAACGCCGTCGCACGTTCATCGCGCCCCTGCCTTTCGCCACAGGAGAATACGCTCCATGTTCTGATAAGGCGGATAGACATAAAACCCGCCGGTCACGAGCACCGGGCTTCCGTCGCCATCGAAATCACCCGCGACCAGTGTGATCAAATCCTTCGGGGCCATCGCAAGCACCCGCGGCTCAAACCCCATCCGGCCGTCATTGCGAAACCACATCAGCGAGATCACCTCGCGATCCTTGTTGCTCCAGTCCGCATAGCCGGCAACCGCCACCACATCCATCGCGCCGTCCTGATCGAGGTCCACCGCCACCGGACCATACGCACCATGCAGGTTGCCGATGCGCCGGTAGCGAAATCCGCCGCCGCCCACGTTCTCGAGCCACTGCACGCCATGCCACGGACGCGGTCCCGGCGTCGCCGCCGGTCCGAATCCATCGCCGTTCGTGAACAACACATCGGGCCGACCGTCGCGATTGAGATCCGCCACAATCAGCCCGCTGCTGCCGTAATCCTCGTTCGCCGAACCCCACACCCGCACGCGCGAAAACCCGCCGCGGCCGTCGTTCTCGAAGTAATGCACCTCCTCCCACTGTTGTGAAATATTGGATACGATGTCGGGCCGGCCGTCGCCGTTGAAATCCGCGACGCCAATGTTGATCGCTCCCGACAAATCGAGCAGCACATGCCGCCGAAACTCCCACGGCCCCACGCGCTCGAGCCAGCTCACTTCGCCCTGGTCGTAACCGAACTGCGCCACCGCCAGGTCGAGCCGGCCATCGCCGTTGAAATCCGCCGCCCGCACGTCCGTCACGCGCGTCGTCCGCTCCAACACCGCATGCTTCGTGAAGTTTTGCCGGCCGTCGTTCTCCAAAATGAAAACGGTGCCGATGCGATCGTTGTTGGGAAACACCTCGCCCATGCTCGCCACGAGCAGGTCGATATCGCCGTCTCCATCGATGTCCGCCGGCTCGACGCGCACCGGCACCAGCATCCCCTCGGCAATCGTCGTTTCCTCGAATCGCCCACGCGCGACCTGCCGCAGCCACAGGATCGTGCTTTCACGCGTGTCGCAGGCGACGATGTCGAGCCGCCCGTCGCCATCGAGATCGACCGCATTGACATGCGCGATCCACGGCGGCGAGCTCACCTCGCGGCCCACGCGCTGAGCTTTCAGATAGTCGAGATCGTTCACCACCGCCGATTTTTTCGCGCGCTCCAACCGCGTCGGCGCCGGCGAACGTTGATCGCAGCCGGTGAACACGAACAGAAGCGCAACCACCACCAGCCAAAATCCAGCACCAGCCGACCGGCAATGATCCAATCGTTCGCTTCTGCAACGCCTCATCGTTCCACGCTGGCGTAAGTCGGCGATAACTTCAGCTCCGAACTCATCGCACACGCTCACTTTCGCTCCGCATGGTTTGAGGCCCTGCGCGTCTCACTCGCCCGTCGCCGAAAGCGCGGGCAATTCATTGTCGATTGCATCGATCACCAACACCCAATCGACGCGCTCCCCGACCGACGGCGGCGTGAACGCACGCGTGCCTGAATTCGCCACCTCTTCTACCCGGGCAACCTCGCCCGTGCGGGGATCGAACCACGTCGCACGCACCTTCGCGCCGCGAACTTTGCCCATCGCAAGTTCGACCGTCCGCGCTTCGGCGAGGTAAACCACCGCGAACTCCCCCTCGCGATCGATCGCGGCCCGCACACGCCGCGGCCCGTCAGCATTCTCACCCGCGACAATCGATCGCTCCGGTTGCAATCGGATAAACGAGCGCCGCTCGAACAGCGAGCGCACGTGCCGCATCTGCAGCGCTCCCGGCCGCTCCAGCGCCTCTCGCCAATCCTGCAGACACGGGATCGCCGCGCGTTGGCCGGCGCGATGCATCTGCCACACCGCATTATGCCCGTAAGTAAACCCCGCACCGCCCTCGAGCAGATTCCAATACGCATGCACGCGCACATCGTAATCATCGAAAAAACCGAGCGTAAAATGTCCCGGCCGAACGATGAACCCGCGCTCATCGAGCACTCCCGACGGCACCAACTTCGGACCGCTCCAATCCAGATAATCCCAGAATCGCAGCGGAATGTCCTCATACGGCGGCTCGGCATCGAGGTAAGGTTTGCGCGGTTTCAGTCGCGCGAGCAGCTCCGTATAACGCTCGACCGGATGAAAGCGCTTCGCGTGCCCGCTTTGATACACGTGAAAATCCAGCCACGTGTCGTCCGGAAACCACTCCGCCGAAGTTTCCTCCCCCGCGGGATGATACGTGAGGAGTTGCGCGCCGCCATTCCCCTCGCGCAATCCGCGCGCCATCGCACGCCAGATCTCGCGCACCGCGTCCGAGTCCGCCGGCCGATCGCCGCCGAGCATCCAAATCACCGGCGCATCGCGATACCGGCGCCCGAGAAACCGGCCGTAGTCCGCCGCATTCTCAACGTCGAACACCACCGGCCCCGTCCCACCGCGGTCGCTCGGCACCTTGTCGCCCCACGTCGGCAACATCGCGACATGCAACCCCCGTTGCGCCGCCTCCTGCACGATGAAATCCACGTGCTCGAAATACGCTTCGTTCGGCCGGCGCGGATCCATGTCGTGAAACGGCACCGCCCCGTAACGATTCGGCGAACGCAACCCGTCGCTCTCCGCGAGCAACACCGCCTGAATCACGTTGAATCCCTGCTCCGCGCGTCGTCCGAGATAATGCGCCGCCTCCTCCCGATCCAGTCGGTGAAACAGCTCCCACGCGGTGTCGCCGAGCCAGAAAAACGTCTCACCTTCGGAGGTCACAAACGTGCGACCGTCCGGAGCCACCTGCAGCGGTCCGCCACTGCACGCCGCCGCCAGCGCGCCAAAGCCCACCCAGCGTTTCGCCTGTATCCATTTACTCATGACGTTCCTCCCCGACAGTGAACACGTAGTTGCCCGAGGCGACGTCGAACACCGCCCGCCCCTCCTCCATGCGCAGAAAGCGAACCCCCTCCGCCGCCAGCGCCGGCCGACCGCTTTCGCGCACCATCCCCGCGTTCGCCGCCGGCACATGCACCTCCGCCCGCGTGTTCGGCGGCAGAATCACCCGGTGCGCGTAGCCCTCATGCCGCCGCCAGCTCGAGCGCACCCAACCGCCGACCGTGCGCATCGACGCGTCGACCTGCACCAAACCGGCCGGATGAACCGGCCGGATGATCATCCGCCGGTAGCCGGGCGCCGTGGGTTGGATGCCAGCGAATCGCGAATAAAACGTGCTTCCCGGTCCCGCGAACATCGCGTGGTTGTGACTCTGCATCCCGCCGCGATACGACCATTGCTCCCAAGTCGTCGTCGCTCCCAACGCGATCTGATATCCATAGCCCGGATACGTGCGGCGTCCCAGCACCGCATAAGCCGTGTCGGCGAACCCGTGATCGATCAGCACGTCGAAAAGATAACGCGTGCCGAAAATCCCCGTGTCGAGGTGGCCGCCGTCGCGATCGGTCACGTGCTGATGCAGCACGCGCGCCACCTCCGTCCGCGCCGCTTTGGGCACGATGCCGAACGCCAGCGGCAGCACGGACGTCACCTGCCGGCCGCTGCCGTAAGTGAACGTCTCCGGATGAAAATGCCGTTCGTTGAACTCCCGGGCCAGCCGTTCGGCGAGTTCGCGATATTCCGCCGCTTTCTCCGCGTATCCGAGAATCTCCGCCGTTTCCGCCGTGATCGCGGCGGCCCGGTAGAAGAACGCCCCATTGACAATCTCACCTTCGCTGAAGCTCGTTTTGTAGTCGCCTGACTCGTTAGGCGCCGCCCAGTCGCCGAAGCCATCAGCCCAGCGGTTCCCCGACTCCACCTGCTGGAGATACGCCGCGCAGAGTCGTTCCATGTTGTCGAAATGCTCTTCGAGAATCCGCCTGTCGCCGTAATGCTGATACAGCAATCGCGGCAGCACGACTTGGTCGCCGCTCCAGTTGGGCGCCGCGCCGGTGTCGCCGCGAATATCCTGCAGCCACTTCGCATAATACGACGCCATGTCGAAATTCGCGATCGCCGTCTCCTCCACCGCGAGCGAGTCCATCTGGCAGGGCGTCCGTTCGTCCCGCACCGCGGTATCCGTGGGAATGCCCATCAGATTGTTTCGGATCGACCAGCGGAAATTCTCGTGAATGCGGTTCAACAGCGGATCCGACGAAGTGAACGTTCCCGTCTCCTCCACCGCCGCATGGACCGCGCACGCCGTCACGTTTTCGAGCGTGGGACGGCCCGGAAACCCAGTCACCTCGACGTAGCGAAAACCATGATACGTGAAACGCGGCTCGTAAGTTTCCTCCCCGTCGCCCCGCAGCACATACGTGTCGGTCGCGCGCGCCGCACGGTTCGTCGTCACGTCCAGCGAGCCGTCGCCATACACGTTCTCGGCATGACGAAGCACCACGCGCTGCCCCCGCTCGCCGGAGACCCGCAGCCGCACCCAGCCCGCGATGTTCTGCCCAAAGTCGAAAACAAACACGCCCGGCTTCACCTCCGTCATGCCGATCGGCCGGAGTTGCTGCATCACCTTCAACGGTGGCATGAGCGCAGACTTGAACGGCCCCGCCACCACGTTGCGCAGCGTCGCCGGAGTCCACCCGGCATCGTCGAAGCCCGGCTCGTTCCACCCCTCCTGCTCGCGTCGCGCATCGTAAATCTCGCCGTCGTAAATATGATTGGAAACGATCGGACTCGTCCCCGTTTTCCACTGTTCGTCGCTGACGATCGTTCCGCGCGTGCCATCCGCGAAACGCAACTCGATCTGCACCCACGCCGCCGGCGGCTCGTTCCAGCGAAAACCCCACTTCGAATAATTCTGATTGTAGCCGCCGCCGAGCCAGACCCCGACGGCGTTATCCCCGCGACGAATCTGATCGGTCACATCGTAAACATCGTAGAACAGACCTTTTTTGTAACTCGAGTTCACCGGCGTCAGCACGCGATCGCCGACTTTGCGGCCGTTCAGGCTCAATTCATACCAGCCCACCGCATACGCGTAGGCCGTCGCTTGCACGACCGGCTGCACAACCTCGAACTCGTGGCGCAACCGCGGACTCGTCTCGTCGTCGGCAGCCGCGATCCAGCGCGCCTGCCGTTCGGATTCGTGCAGCAGTCCCATCTGCCACCACTCGGGTGACGACCAATCGGACACCCGCCCTTCCCCATCCCACACCCGAACCCGCCAGTGATAACGCGCCCCGCTCGCGAGTGGCGGCCCTTCGTAAACAATGCCAAACGTCTCCCCCGACTCGATTCGCCCGCTCTTCCATACATCGCTCGCGCCCTCCTCCAGTCGCTCACGCGAAGAGGCGACCTCGATCTCGTAGGCCCGCTGCTCCTGCGCGCGCTCGCTCGAGAACAAGGTCCAACTGAAACGCGGCCGCGGCGTTTCCACGCCGATCGGGCACGTAATGTATTCGGTTTTTGGCGACTCGATCGTCAATGCCCCCGACAGCGTCGACGACGCCGCCGCCGCGATCGCGAACAGAGCGAGCCAACGCGACACGGCGCGGAACAAACGAAAGGAATAACGAGGAAAAGCGGGCACGGACACAGGTCTTGGGTGTTGCTGCAAAGGATGTCGCACAACCCGCGGACGTGGAAATGCCGGTGACGCGGGCGCGCCACCGGCATTGAGCGGTTTCGAGTGGTTTCTTAGAACTCGAACGTGTTGGTGATCTCCCAGCTTCGCGCCGGGGCGATGCGGTAGGCGGCCGGCGAGCCATCGGGCTGCACCGTGATCGGAATCAATTCGTCATCCGTGAACGCATTCCGGACGTTGAGCTGAATCCGCCAGTTGATCTTGGGCGAGAGCTTGCGCTGATAGCCCACCCAGAAGTCGAAGTTCGTTTCCGCCGGGCCCATGTAGGGGTTGGCGATGTCGAAGTTCAACTCGGTCGGAGTCGAACCGGGGATCGGACGATAGCCGATGGCGATTTCGGACTCGTAGCGGACCGCGCCGCCGACGTTGACGCCCTTGAGCGCACCGTTGACGAAGTTGTAGTTCGAGATCGCGTTGACGCGCCACTCGCGCAGTTCGGGCACCGCGGTGCCTTCCTGCAGCTTGCGTTGCGCCCACTCCGAACCGATCGCACGATTCCAGCGGATCTCCGCGGTCTCGGCGTTGCTGGCGCCCCACCAGATACGGAGGTCGCCGGCCGGCGAGTTGCTCATGGCGTTCTGGTAGGAGTCCATGAACGCGGTGAGTTCCGCGCCGCCGATGTTGTTGCGACGGGCTTCGGTCTTGCTGGCGTTGATCGCCACGCGCCAGTTGCGGGTCGGCTGCGCGCCGATTTCGATTTCGTAACCCTTCGAGACGCTGTCTTCCGTGACCGCGAAACCGAGCGGCGTGTTCGAGATCGGCTGCGTGTTCAAATCGAACGGATCGTAGCCCCACGCTTCGAAGAAGCGCGAATCGACGGTCTGGATCCAGGAATTGAACGACTGGATGTGGCTGTGCATGATCGCGTCAGCCTCGGCCTGGGTCTGGCCCGGCCCCGGGCCATAGCGGAACGAGCCGGCGCTGGGATGCGCATACGGATCGCCGGCCGGACGATTGGCCAGCGTGTATCCAAGCAGCTGATATTCGAAGCGGCGGGCCCACATCGTCGCGAGCGCGATCTCGTTGCCGATGTTGTAGGCGCCGGCGAGCGCGGTGCTGGAACCGTTCGTCACGGTCGTTTCATACTTGTTCAGGCGCAGGCTCCAGCGGCCGTCCTTGGTCTCGACGCGAATACCTTGGTCCTTCGTGCGGCCGGAGGGCGGCGAGATCGACTCGTTGAGGAAGTTCACGCGCTGCGAGAGCGCCTCGAAGTTGCTCGAGTCGTTGTAGAAGAGGCTGACGTTGACCGGCCACTTCTCCATCACACCGTCGAGGAACGGCAGGTCGTTCAAGTGCGCGACGACGGTCCAGGCGTGCGACGTGACCTTGAGGCGGTTGTCGTATTCATCGCGCAGACGGTAGGAACTCGGGTTCAGGTTGAGGCGGCCCGTCTCCGGATCGCTCGTGGGCGAGTTGATGTTGCGCGTGAGACCCCACGATTTCGAAACGTCTTCGCGCACACCCCAGGTGCCCACGATCGCATCGTTCCAGAGGTGGCCCTGCCACACGAAGGCGCGCGAGGAAACCTTCTGCCGGCGGAGTTCGGCCGCGGTCGTCAGCGCTTCGCGATTGCCGTTCTGCTCCTCGGCGTCGAGCACGTTGTAGGGGCGGTCGACCCAGCCGACATAGTTGGCGGGATTTTCCGACTGCGTGCTGACGAGCGGGTGAGCGGGCGTGCCGACCAGCGTCGTGTCCGTCCACACGTCGGCCGGATTGACCGAAGGCGGAGCGTTCCAGGTCGAGTCGAACACGCGCAGCGTGGCGCCGGGTGCGATCGTCGCGACCCGGGTGGGATTCGGAATCGCGGCGCCCGAGGCGCTGCTGCGTCCGACCAGCGAGTTGCCCAGATAGATCACCGTCGTGGGCGTGAGCGTATTGGTGTTGAACTTCAGCTCGCTGCTGCCGGCGGGACGATTGAGCGACGCGACAAACGCGTCATCGGATCCGTAGCGCTGCCAGGTGCGCGTATCGACGTTGTATTCGTCTTCCGCGAGCAGGCCCGTCACGGTGTGGCGGCCCAGGATGCGCGTGAGCAGCGAGGGCTTGCGGTTGCGATTGAAGTCGTGCGTCGCAAAGGCGGTGAGGCGGCTCGACTCGCGCTCGCTCACGGATTCGCGATTGTTGCCACCCATGCCGTAGATGAACGGCCGGCCGACGTTGGGATTCGGCGAGCCGTCCGGATACGTGCTCATCACATCGACCATGAGGCGCGGCGAGCTGATGATGCCCGACTGGCCGCGGGTGACGTTCTCGCGGTTGTAGGTGCCTTCGAGACCGATGCGATCGTCGAGGAACGTCTGCGCGACGTTGATGTTATACACCCGGAAATTCGTCCATTCGCGCTTGTTGGCGCCGTCGATCAACTGGTCGTAGAAGTTGAACACCGACGGATCCGTGAGGGTTTTGTCCTTGTAGACGCCCCACGAATAATACGGCAGGCGGGCGTTCGTCGCGAAGGTCGAGTAGGACGCGATCGAAGAGGCCCGCGCGAACGGAAGGCCGGCGACCGAGCGGTCGACCGTGCCGTCGGGCGCCAGGCCGAAATCGCCCTTGGGCTCCCAGAGCAGTCCGTTCAACGGCTGCGTGGACGAGCCGTCGAAATTGATCGTCGGATTCTCGAAACGCCATGCGCCGAGCCACGGATTGAAGGCCGCGTTTTCGCCGCTGTAAGGCAGGCCGGCGCCCGCGCGCACTTCGTCGATCGGGCCGCCATTGGGCGTGCGGCCGAAGCGGTCGGCGAACTGGGCGAACGTATACGTCGCCTGATTCGTCTGGTTGTAGGTCTTCTCCGAACCATCCGCCCGGTAGCCCCGTGTAGGTGCCTTGGTTGAACCACGGCGTGAGCTGATCGTAGGGCGGGAGCTGGCGCGGCATGTTGCTGCGGACTTCACCCGCTTCGAGATTGCCGCGGATGATCGTGCGCGCCGAGCCGCGCTTCAGGAGCTTCGGCTCCCAACGCGTCGCACCGTAGATGCGCTTCTGCCGGCTGAACGCAGGCTCCTGCTGATACCGGGTGTCATCGTAGAGACTCGCGATGCGCAGGCTCAGTTCGCCCGGCAACAACACGCGATTCGCATCGAACGTCGCGCGCGAACTGTCGTTGCTGCCGAATCGCCCGGTGATCTTCGTCGAATCCTTGGCGAAGTTGGCACCGGCCGTGCGTGCATTGATGATGCCGGCGGGACGCCCCTGGCCGAACAGAATCGAGTTCGGGCCGCGCTGGAGATCGATGCCGTCGATATTGTAGCCGTCCCACGGAATGTCCGTGAGGAAGAAATCGCGGGTGTTGTCGGCCGCCGAAAGACCGCGCACGCGCGTGTTGTTGTTCGGATTGCCGAAATTGCCGGACTCGTCGAGGACGGCGCCGTCGCCGACGCCCGCGAAGTTGCCGCGGATGCCGCCGACTTCCGTGTTCGGTGTGTATTGCAGCAGCGTCGCATTGTCCGTGGCGCCGATGTCCTCCAGCAGCTGCGCGGTGACGACGGTCACGGCGTTGCCGATATCCTTCAGCCGCGTGTTGAGGCGGTTGCCCGCCAGCGTGGTTTCAGCGGTGTAGCCTCCGTCTTCCCGTTCAACCGATACTTCGAACGGAGACAAAACGAGGATTTCCGACTGGTCTTCATCGGGGCGGGACTCTTGAGCGAGCGCCGCGGTAGCGAGGCTGAGGGACACGAGCAGCCCCACGGGGGGCAGCACACGTCCTCTAGGCCGTTGGGTTGTAGTCATAGGGGTGTAGGGTTGAGTTGCCCGCTATCCAGTAAACCGTAACCGTTCGCATTATGAGAACGCTTATTTTGCGGGCGCACGCACTAGGTATTTTCTCTATTATCCGGTCAATACGAATATGGGTTGAGGGTCTTCAAACCCGAATTTTTTCCCTTCAATGTTTATTTAATCCTAACACTTAGACAGCGACTCGATCCGAAGTGGTTCGCCCTTGCCAACAACGTCCCCTTCTCCGCCCTCGTGACACCGGATTGTCGTGGCGTGGATGAGCCGCGCGCTACGAAAGATCCTCCTGGATCCGTTGTAGCAGAATTATCAATACAGCCGCGTCGAACTCGACGTCCTTGCGCAGCGTTTCGCGCAAGCCCGCCGCCTGCCGCTCCAGTTCCGCGATCGGCTCGCGC
>Ga0065721_10049314_pt1 | contig 37735 bp, 31 predicted proteins | sample Mesricmetagenome_FD_59108 | JGI IMG/M metagenome (GOLD analysis project Ga0065721, IMG submission 59108) | Mesophilic microbial community from rice straw/compost enrichment Sample: eDNA_1 v2 (version 2) | ecosystem: Engineered > Solid waste > Grass > Composting > Bioreactor | place: USA: Davis... | reverse complement strand
TGGCCGTAATTGGCCCTCATGAAATCGACCCGCCGCAGCGAACCGACCGTGCCGGTCGTCACGACGTAAATCTGGTTTTCGATCGTGCGGGCGTGACAGCAATAGCGGACCCGGTGGAAGCCGTGACGGTCGTCGGTGCACGACGGGCAAAATACGACGTCGGCGCCTTTGGCGCGAGCCATCCGCACAATTTCCGGAAACTCGATATCGTAGCAAGTAAGCAACGCGATCGTGCCGAATTTCGTTTGAAACACTTCCACGCCGTCGGCGGGCTTCAGCTCCCACTCTTCCACTTCGGTCGGTGTAATATGAATTTTGTGCTGAATGTCGATCCGGCCGTCCGGATGGAACAGAAAGGCGGCGTTTCGGCGCTGCCCTCCTTCCACGGAGACGACATGGGTGCCTCCCGCAATATACATATCGTATTGCTTGGCGAGGGACCGGAACAGCTCTTCGTACCGGTCGGTAAACGAAGGCAGCTTGTCGATCGTAAGCGGATGACCGTTTGCGTCGCCGATGGACAGCAGCTGCGTCGTAATAAACTCGGGAAAAAGGATAAATTGCACGCCGTATTCGGATGCATTGCGTACGTAATGGAACACTTGGTCCGCAAATTGTTCAAACCGTTCAATATCCGCCAGCTTGTACTGGACGGCCGCCACGCGATATTTCATCGTTGTCCTCCGTTTCTTCTCAGCGGGCAAGAACAAGAGCCTGCCCCCGTTACCTGCGCTGCTTGAATTGCAATGTAATCGTCGTGCCGAGATCCGGCAGACTGAAAATGTCAATTTTCCCTTCGTGCAAATCGACGATCCGTTTGGCGATCGACAGGCCAAGGCCCACGCCGCCGGTCGAACGGCTTCTCGCCCCGTCTACGCGGTAAAACCGCTCGAACAAATGCGGAATTTCTTTTTCCGGAATGCCGATGCCTTTGTCCTTCACTTCGATCTTCACGATATTCCGCATCAGCGTAATCGAAATGTCGATCGGCTCCTTCGAATATTTAATCGCGTTGTCGAGCAGGATGACAAGAAGCTGCCGGATTTTGTCCTTGTCGCCCATCATGCGCACTTGTCTGGAAAGCGCCTTGATGCGTATGGGCCGCTGGAACGTCGTTTGCATCATCGTGGCAAGCTCGTCCACGACCTGAACGACGTCGAACATTTCGAGCTCCAGCCAGTTTTCCTGCTCCGCCTCGGCCAGCGTCAGCATCGACTTCGTCAAATTTTGCAGCCGGACGGATTCTTTGGCGATCGCGTCGATCGCCTCGTCCCGCACTTTCTCGTCGTCCCGGCCCCAACGCTTCAGCATATTCGCATAGCTGCTGATGACGGTTAGCGGCGTCTTCAGCTCATGGGACGCGTCGGCGACGAATTGCTTTTGCCTTGCGAACGTGCTGTCGAGCCGGTCGATCATTTGGTTGAACGCCCGGACCAGCTGCTGCAGCTCCGCCGACTCGTCGCGGTTGCTGACCGCGATCTTCCTCAGCTTGCCGCTTCGGTCGATCTCCCGCATCGTGTTGACCATATGCTGGATCGGCGCCGTCAGCCGGGAGGTGAACCAATAGGTTCCGAAGATGGCGAACAAGATCGCGCCGCCGCTGGTCACGCTGAGCGCCGCGACAAGGATTTGCAAATAATCGTCGAGTTCGTCCAGTATCCGGTTTACTTCCAGCATCGCGATAATGCGCCCGTCTTCATAAAGCGGCACCCGCATAAACAAGATGCGCTCTCCGCTTTTTGTAATCATGCCCGTATGATGATGCGATTCGAATTGGGCCGGCAGCTCCATCAATACAGGATGATCGCCGATAATGCTGACGACGCGGCTGTTGGGCGCAATGATGCGGATCATTTCGTTGACGTTGTAATATTCCACGAGCAAATCGGCGGAATTCAATCCCCGGCCGCTCGTAATTCTCGGATTTTCAAGCATTAGATTGACTTTGGTGGAAATGACCTCTTCTTCGCTTTCCGTCGTAATTTTAATGACATAAAAATAGACGAATATATTAAAAAAGATCAGAATGAGGATCAGCCAAAAAATGGTGAACAGCGTAAACCGTTTACGCAGCGTCATGCATCCGGCTCCTTAATCATATATCCGACGCCGCGTATTGTATGGATCAGCTTATGGCGGTAGCCCTTGTCCAGCTTCTGTCTCAAATACCGGATATAGACGTCGACCAGATTCGTTTCGCCGATGAAATCGTATCCCCATACCTCCGACAAAATATCCTCGCGCGACTTTTCCTCGTTGCGATGCTCCACCAAATAGACGAGCAGTTCGAACTCCCTTGGCGTCAGCTCGATCAAGATATCCTTGCGGAATACCTTCCGCGTTCTCAGCTCGATCGTCAAATCTCCCAGCTTGATGACATCGGAGCCTTCCGCTTCCTTCGGATACTGCTTGAAGATGCGCAAAATATTGCGCACTCTGGCCAGAAGCTCTTCCATCGCAAAAGGTTTCGTTATATAATCGTTGGCTCCGTGTTCGAAGCCGCTCACTTTATCCGGCACGGTATCTCTGGCTGTCAGCAAAATAATCGGCACCGGGTTTCCGCTTTGCCGTATAAGGCGCAACACTTCTATGCCGCTCATTTCGGGCAGCATGACGTCCAACAGCACCAAATCCCATTCGCCGCTTGAAGCCTTCTCGTAACCCGTGCGTCCGTCCTCCGCCACGCCGACCGTATACCCCTCATGCTCCAGCTCTAGCTGAAGGATGCGGGCGATGCCGGCTTCATCTTCTACGACGAGAACTCTTTCATTCATAGCTGCGACGCACCTGCTTTCTGATGAATCTTTCTTTCATCATAATGAAGCCGCCCGTCAATTGCAAGCAAGGGTATTCTAATCTAACCGGCGGACGGACTGCTCGATCAGCTTGCACAGCGGCCTTAACGAACGGCCGACCCGAAAGTCCAATCTCGCGGCATCCGTTACCCACCGATGGCTCCAGATCGCGTTCAGAACGGCTTCCTGCTGCAACAAAGGAACCGCCGCCACCGGCCGTTCGGGAAAGAGGGACATCCACTCCCTCCGTCCCCTGAATCTGGTATCCTTGTTGGCCACCCAATGGATCGATCCGCCCGTCTCCTTCAACTCCTCCTGAAGCTTTTTCAGCTTTTGCAGCTGCGGCACTTGCCATCTGGAAATAAACGGATCGCCGACGGCGATAATATGCCTGGACTGTCTGAGCCAGCGCAGCGCCTGGGGATCATGCCATCGGCTGGAATAATCGATCAATTGAATATCGCATCCAAATTGATTCAGCTCGTGCTCCAGCCTCCTGTCGTCCTGTTCCCGGCCATACAGGCTGTGACTGTTGACCGACAGCCAATGAATGTGGCGGTCGCCGCTGATGCGGCGGACATACCGGTCCGAGAAGCTCACGATATCGTCGCGGCGGCTCTCGGGCATAAACGACCGGGACGGCAGCAGCTCCATCCATTCGGGCTCCAGCCCGTAATATTCCGCCGCCGTCACCGTCTTGCCCCGTTTGCTTAAGAGCAACGCAAGCGTAACGGCCAGGAAGGTCGCGCCCGAGCCCGGAGAAATCGACAAGACGCCGATGAGCTGCGGGCTTCGGCGCAATCGGCGGTCTTCCCCTTCCGACGTCCCCCGTCCGTTGCCGCCGGTCCCGCGCAAAGCCAGCAGCGCCTCCTCTACCTCTTTCATGGAGGCGTACCGCCGCTCGGGGTCGGGCTGCAGCATCCGCTCCAGCACATCGGCAAACGGAGCGGGAAGCCGTTTTGGAAGCCGGCTGCGCACATGCGCTCCTTTGCTGCCGACGCTCTTTCCGAATAACTCCCCTCCCGTCGCCAAATAGTACAACAACGCCCCGAGACCGTATATGTCGGTGCGCGCATCGCTTTGCCTTCCTTCTTGCTGCTCCGGCGCCGCAAACCCTTCCGTACCGAGCCGCACCGTATCGAACCGCTGCCCTTCCTTGTACTGCCTCGATATGCCGAAGTCGATCAGCTTCACATGGCCGTCCCGGTCCAGCATCACGTTGGAAGGCTTTAAATCCCGATGGATTAGGGGCGACGGCAAGCTGTGCAAATAGTGGAGCGCGGAGCTCAATTGCAGCCCGATATGAAGCAGCTCGCCGAACGAAGCGGGAGCGGAGGCGTTCTCAGCGGCCGCGGCCAGCGTCTCGCCTTCAATATAGTCCATGACCAGCGCTTCCCTGCCGTCTTCGTCAGGCGGGAAATAATCGGTAATGAGCGGAAGGCAAGGATGGTTCAGCTTCATCAGCGCGCTTGCTTCCTCCGAATAGGCGCCCGCCGCTCCGTAACGGCCATAGGTGACCTTCATCGCCCGCAGCAAACCGGCCAGCCTCAAATCCTCGACGGCATACACCACGCCCATCCCCCCTTGTCCGATGACGGACAGAATGCGGTAACGGTCGCCAATAACGGTGCCTCTTTCCCATTGCGGCAGCTCTTTGTAAATGATGAGCACTCCTTTCTAAAGCAAAAAAGCATGCCGACAGAACCTTCCGCTTCGGAAGATCTGCCGGGATGCTTTCCCTTGGCCGTTATTCATTTGACCTTATCGTACCACACGACAAGGATACGCACAACCTCATGACGAGGCGGTCAAAACAACCGATTTTGCAGCCATAACGTAATTTCCTCGCGGTTATGGAACAGCTGTTTCGCCTTCATCACTTCAAACCCGGTTTCCAGCCGTTCCTTAACCTCCCGGATCGTTTGCAAAGGCTTGCGATGCATCAGTTTGACGGTGACGACGGCGGTCGCCTGCGGCGCGAGCGCTTGGCGCACATCGAGCACGAGCCGCGCCATCAGCATCGGACTCCAGCTCATATCGCATACAAGAAGATCGTAAGCGCCGCGCTCCAGCTTGACGTCGGAAGCATTTTGCTTCAAGTGGGTCAAACGGGGATGACCGGCCAGAGACGGGTGCATCTCGGCGGGGTCGATCGCCGTAACCTGAAGACCCCTCTCCAGCAGCAGCGAGCTCCAGCCGCCGGGAGCGGCTCCGATGTCCAGCGCCTTCCGGTAATCGGCATACTGCAAGCCGAAAGCCTGCTCCGCCTCCAGCAGCTTGAACTTAGCCCGGGAAATTTGGCCTTCTTCGCGCTGAAACCGGATCGCTCCGCCGGGCCAATCCGACAGCATATCTTCCGGCGTCCCGAAACCCGCATAAATCGTCGCGGCATCAGCATAAATGGCCACAATTAGATCCGGGCGCTGCACGGCCGGCTCCGCTTCGATCTCTTCGAGCACGGCGTCGAGCAGCGCCTTCGTATCCGATGCCGAATAATGAAACGGCGAGCCCGGGCTTCTGCGCACATGAACGGCCGTCCGATTTCCTTTGAACGCCAGCCTTGCATGACGGATCATTTCCGCCAGCTGGTCCAAATCGTCGGCATTGCCGTTAATGGAGATCGTTCGGTCCGCCGGCTGAATGTGCCGCAAAAAAACGGGCTCGCCAAGCTTGACGGCCGCAAGCGTCTCTTCCTTCCCAAGAGGACAATCCATCAAAAACACTTCGCCCGGAGCCAACGGGGAAAAGGAGACTCCCGCAATGGTTCTGCGCAGCTCTTCCATTGCATAGGGCGCAAAGCCCGCGTTAGCGGTACCGATCCATAAACTCAATTGTCTGCTCCTCTTTCTGTTTCTGATTCGGGATTACCGTTATTTCCGGTCCGCTTCGGCGGCGGCTATCTCGTCGAGCAGCCGCTGGGGAAGCGGACCGGCGTGAAGCCCGACGCCGTCCGGGATGTGCGCCGCCAGCAAATGGTACATTTGGTTCCGGCCCGAGATACTGGACGTATGCAAATAAATTTGGCGGGGGTATTTGCCGCATTCCACCAGATGGCGGGTCACTTCGTAGCCGGTCGGCTGGCCCCAGCCCAGGTCGAAATCCAGCGACAAGATGTCGATCGGTTCGGCATCGATCAACGCTTTGCATTCCATGGCGCTGGCGGCCAGGACGAAGCCTTTGGGCGGCTTCCGGTAATCGTCCAAATAAACGTGAATCATGCGGCGTTCCCTCCTCGTATTCGGGCCGGTCATTTCGTTCAGCCTTCGCTTTGACAGCCGCGGCATGCGAAAGCTTTGCGGCCCGACACGGTCAGCTTCTCCACCATGCCGCCGCACCGCTCGCACTGTTCGTTCTCGCGGTCGTACACCTGCAACCGGTCCGCATAACCGCCGGTCAAAGCATCGCCGGCAAACAACGGCCGGTCCCCGATGCCTCCATGCGAAATCGCTTCCTTCAATACGGTTCCGATCGCTTGATAGAGCCGCTCCCAAGCCTCCGGTGAAAGACCCGCAATCTTGGCGCCCGGCAGCAGTCCGGCGGCAAAGGCGATTTCATCCGAATAGACGCTGCCGATTCCCGCCAGACTTGCCCGGTCGGTTAATGCGGTTTTGAGCGCGATTCTTCTCTTGGCGAACAGCTCCTTGAACCGGCTTAGCGTAAACCGTTTGTCCAACGGATCGATGCCGCTCGTCTTCAGCTGCGCTTCCACTTCCTTAACCGTCCGCACCCGGATTCGATCCGGGGTGAAACCATGCAGTCCCAGCATGCGTTCTCCGAAATGGATCGCTGCGGTTGCCAGGGCGATCGGCTTCTCTTCCGCCGTTCCGCAGTACAGATAGGATTTAGGGGCAACTTCCAGCATCAGCCGCTTTCCGTTGTCCAGATGAAATATCAAATACGCGTCGCGGCGCTCGACGTACCATACGGATGCGCCGACAGCCGCTTCCGCCTGCTCGGCCCCCTCTTGTTCCGTTGTGCGGGCGCGGGCGGTTCTGACCGCCGTAATCCGGGCTCCCGCAAATCGTTCCGCGAGCAACGCCCGATAGATTTCCAGCTCCGGCAATTCCTGCATCGATGTTCGAATCCTCCCTGTGTCGCTGCTGCAATTTATAACCTCATTCGTTCATATTCCAGTTCAATTTCCCCGTGACGCTTGATTCGAACGATTCTCTCGTTCCAGCCGCTTTAGATCGCTTGCCGATGCTTGCCAATGACTTCGATCAATTCGTCCAAATCGCCGCAAATCAAGTCCGGACGGCAGCCGGCCTGCTCCGCGTAATGCTCCAGATTGTCCGCCGTCGTCAGCCCGGTCAATACGAGCAGCGTGCCGCAGCCGGCCGCGCGTCCCGCGGCGATGTCCGTCGCCATATTGTCCCCGACGACCCACGTATGCTCCGCCTGCCGGCCGAGCCGGCGCAGCGCCTCGTTCATTAGAATGGCGGATGGCTTGCCGATCAAGACGGGTTCCGTTCCGCTTGCGGCCTTGATCATCGCGCCGATCGAACCTGCGCCGGGAATAAGGCCGTCCGAGGAAGGCAGAAGCAAATCCGGATTGGTCAGTACGTAGGCCGCCCCATCCCGGATATAGCGGACCGCTTTCGCCAAATCGTCGTAACGGACGTTCCGGTCGATCCCCTGAACGACGAAATCGGGCCGCGAATCCGTCAAGGCAAGTCCTTCCTCCTCCAGCGCCTGCTTAAGCCCCGCTTCTCCTACCGCATATACGGAAGCCTGCGGATGCCGTTCCGCGACATAACGGGCCGCCGCTTGGGCGGACGTGCAGACGTCGCTTGGCGATGCCGGAATGCCCATGTCCGTCAGCCTTTGGGCGACCGTCTCCGGCGCGGCCGACGAATTATTGGTTACGAACAAATACGGAATTTGTTCCGCTTGCAAATACCGGATCAGCCGATCGGCTCCTTCGATGCGGCGATCCCCGTGATACAAAGTGCCGTCCAAATCGATCAAAAAACCGCTCATAGCGGATATGGCGTCTATGCTCATGATTTCCCTCGGTTTCCCGTTGTTTTATGCATGCTTCAGCTTACGTTTCAGCCGGTCGATCCGTTTGCGAATGCCTTCCAGCTCCGCCCTTCGCTTGGCGTCGCCGCGCACCGGCAGCATGCGTGCTTCGGCCATTTCCAAGGCTAGCCCCGCATACCGAAGCGCCTCTCCGTACCGCTTGCTCTTATGCTCGTAATACATCGCAAGCTCCGTACAAGCTTCGACGACGGCGCGGTCGTAAGCCGAATGGGCCGAAAACGCCGCTTTCTGCCACAATAACACAGCGCGCTCCCAATTTCCAGCCTTCTTATCCCGTTCGGCCAGCAGCAGAAGCGCGGACAAGGCAGGGCTGCGGGCTTCGGCTCCTCTGCGCTGCAGCTCATCGGCAAGCGAATGTCTGCCCATCCGCTCCAGCCACAAGCCGGTTCGAATCAGTTCTTCCGCCTCCTCCGGCCAAGGCAGCCTTTCGAACAGATCGCCAGACAGCAGGCGCCCGAATCGTATCGCCAGACAGGCGAGCGACAGCAAATCGGAAGCGTTATGACGAAAGACGCCTTCCAGCGGAGCGGGATCGCCGTCCGCCAAATATTGGAAGTATAGCTGAGGGGCGAGCGAACCCGGTACGTCTTCGCCGCGCTCGATGCCAAGCCGTTCCTCCTCGATATGGCTCAGCTTGCAGGACGCAAGCGTATTCCTCCAGATCGAACGGGACGGATGCAAAAAATCCAGATGCAAAAACGACAGGCTCTGCCTTTGAATGCCGTTCATAATGATTCTGTTCTGCATCAAAGGCCAATCGAACGTTTTCCCGTTGTACGTAGCCAAATAAGCGAAGCGGCTTGCCTTTTCCGTCAAATAGCGCAGCATCGCGTATTCTTCGCCGGGATGGCGGATCAGCGCCTGCTCCACGACGAAGCCGTCCTCCGATAAATATGCGATGCCGGTCATAAACGGCACATTGCCCGCCCCGACTCCCAGTCCGGTCGTTTCCAGGTCGAGAAACAAGATGTCCTCCGCCCTTGGCTGCGGAAGGTTCGGATAAAAGCCTCCCAGCCCGGCAGCGGCGGCATGCAGCTCCCCGAGCGCATGAGTGCCGTGACGGTAATCGATGCGGTAAATATCCTTGCGCAGCAAAAAATCGCCGTGCGGCGTATGCATCGCTTTCACGCCAAACGCCGCCCATGCGGGATGAAGCCGTTCTCCGCTCTCCTCCGCTTCTTCCCGCTCCCCCGAATTAGGCGTACGTCCGGCCGCTCCTGCGCCGGCATCCGCCGCCTCCTCCGAGGTCGTTCCGCGCAGCCGGTTCATCCGTTCCCTTAGTCCGCTCATCGCATAACCTCCGCGTCTTTCAGAAGCTCGAGCGCCATCTCCTTGCCCAGCAATCCGACCTCTTCGATCGGCCCGACGCAGGCGGGACAGCCGCTCAGACAGGTGCACGACCGGATCAGGCTCCGGGCCCTTTCCATCAGCTCATCGTGCACGTAGTACAGTTTTTCGCTCAAGCCGATGCCGCCCGGATACCGGTCGTAAAAGTAAATGGTCGGCCTCATCGTATGCACCGCCTTGACCTGCGGGACGACGCGGATGTCGAACGGGTCGCACATCAGGTACAAGGGGGCGATATGAACGAGCACGTTCGCAATGCCGAGAAGCGCAAACTGCATCTCGTTTTTGCTTTTGCGGGCGGCCGCTTCCTCGCTGAACGAAAACCAATAGGCGCTTGTATGGAGTTCTTCCTCCGGCAGATGGATCGGCCCCGAGCCGATATTTTCGTGAGTGCGAAGTTTTATTTTTTTGAAAATGGTCGCTTTGGCGTTGACGGTAACTTCGCCGTATTGACGGAGCAGCTCGCCCGATTGGATTTCCTTGTCCACATGAAGCACCTTCAGCTCCACAGCCATGTTGGCGTCCGTATAATAATCGACGTCGACCTCCCGCACATACGCTTTTTTCTCGGAATAGTCCAGCTTTTCCACCTGATACTGCACGCCTTCGTGAATATAGATCGCTTCTTCGTGAATAAGCGTCGGCGCGCTGAACCGGTCGACCTCGCCAAGCACTCGGTGGCCGTTCGTCATATCGATTATAATGAAGTTCTCCTGAGCGGCCGTGCGCAGCGATATGCCGTGCGCCGGGAACGACTGCTCCATCCAGAACCAGCGCCCGCCGGCCTTGTGCAGCACTTTCTCCTCCGTCAAAAATTCCATCATGTCCTCCAGCGGCTCCGAGCCGAACGTTTCGCCTTCCCGGAACGGCAGCTCATAGGCGGCGCACTTGACATGATCGATCAGAATGAGCAAATTGTCGGGTTGAATAAGAGCCCTTTCCGGCGGACGGTCAAAAAAGAAATCCGGATTGTTGACCATATATTGGTCCAGCGGATTGCTGCTGGCCACCATAAACGTGACGGAGCTTTCCTGTCTCCGGCCCGCGCGGCCGGACTGCTGCCAGGTGCTGGCGATCGTGCCGGGATAGCCGTTCAGCACGCATGCCTGCAGCTGGCCGATATCGATCCCGAGCTCCAAAGCGTTCGTGCTGACGACGCCGCGAATTTCACCGGTGCGCAGCCCTTTCTCGATTTCGCGCCTCAGCTTGGGCAAATAACCGCCGCGATATCCCCGGATGGACTTGTCGCCTACTTTGTCCCGGACCAGTTCCTGCAAATAAGTGAGCAGCAGCTCCACCCGAACGCGGCTTCTGGCGAAGACGATCGTCTGCACCCCTTGCTTCAGCAGCATCCCCGCCAGCTTGCGCGTCTCCAGAACGCTGCTCCTCCGTATGCCGAGCTGACGGTTGACGACGGGCGGATTATAAAAGATAAAATGCTTCTCGCCCATCGGCGCGCCGTTGTTGTCGATCAGCGTCGCCCGCTCCCCGATCAGACGTTCGGCATGCTCGCGCGGATTGTCGATCGTGGCGGAAGCGCAAATAAACCGGGGATCGGAGCCGTAAAACCGGCAAATCCGCTTCAGCCGGCGGATGACGTTGGCCACGTGGCTGCCGAAGACCCCCCGGTATGCGTGCACTTCGTCGATGACGATATATTTGATGTTCTCAAACAGCTTGACCCACTTCGTATGATGAGGAAGGATGGCGGAATGCAGCATGTCCGGATTCGTCACCACGATATGTCCCGCATTGCGGATGGCCGTTCGGACCGCCGGAGGCGTATCGCCGTCGTACGTATGCGTCTTGAGATCAGCCCCCATGGCGTCGGCCAACGCTTGCAGCTCCGCCACTTGATCCTGCGCGAGCGCCTTGGTCGGAAACATGTAAAGCGCCCGGCCCTCTCCGTTTTCCAGCAGGCTCTGCACGACGGGCAAATTGTAGCATAACGTCTTGCCGGACGCCGTCGGCGTAACGGCAACGACATGCTCGCCCCGGCGGACCGCCTCGAAAGCTTCCGCCTGGTGGACGTACAACTCCCCGATCCCTCTTGCGCGAAGCGCCTCGCGCAAGCCGGGATGCAGCCCGTCCGGCAGCGGGGCGGTTCTCGCCCCGCGCGGAGGAATCGTCCGCCAATGCGTGACGTTGCTCATGATTTCGTCGTTGGCCTTCAATTCCTCCAGCCACTCCTGCAAATTTTCCGCTCTCCCGGTCCATCGGTTCATGCCGCTCTCCTCCGTGCCCATGCGGCGCGTATGTATGCGCACCGCTTCACTTCTATCGTTATTGATGTCGGTTATTATTGTACAGAATATACGTTCGCCCCGCAATGCCCGGATCAGCGATCCTCGCCGATCGTCCCGGCTGCGGCGGGGATATGCTTGCGTTCGATATCGATCCGGAGCAAGTCCGCCGCGGCCGTCGCAGCGGCGAAGACCGTACGGGCCTCTGCTTCGAGCCGAAGCAGCGCCTCGTTATCGTACCGCCCGCTGAAATGCGTCATGACGAGCCGGCGCGCTCCGGCGTCCGCCGCGGCCCGGGCCGCTTCGACGGTCGTGCTGTGCCCGAACTCGTGCGCCTTATCTTCCAGGCCTGCGGCGAATGTCGCCTCGTGAACGAGCACATCGGCGTCCTTGGCCAGCCGCACCGCTTCGCGGCAAGGGCTCGTATCTCCAAGAATCGTCACGATTCTTCCCTTGTACACGCCGTCAGTCACGTCTTCAGGCCGAATAACGGTCCCGTCCTCCGTTTCGACCGGGCACCCTTGCTTTAACAAGCCGTAGGAGGGGCCGGCCTTCAAGCCCAGCGCCGGCAGCTTGTCCGCCAGCAACGGTCCCGGAGCGTCGCGCTCCGACACGCGGTATCCGTAACACGGAATCCGGTGCTCCAGCATGCCCGCTTCGACGGACAGCGGCCCGTCGACATGCACCTCGGCCGGAAGGCCGCTCAATTCCTCGATCGCAAGCTCGTAATCGAGCGACGTTCCCGTCAAGCCGAAGACGGTTTCGATATAGGTCCGAATGCCGGCCGGGCCGATCAGCTTCAATGGCGTAATGCCGCCGTCGAAGGAGCGGCTGCTCAGCAAGCCGGGCAAGCCGTACAAATGATCGCCGTGCAAATGGGTAATAAATACGGCCGACAACCGGTTCAGCTTCAATTGCGGAATTTTCATCAATTGGTGCTGTGTCGCTTCTCCGGCGTCGAACAGCCACCAGCCCGCGTCCGAAGGCAGCTGCAGAGCGACCGAGGTAACGTTGCGGTGCTTGTTGGGCCTGCCGGCCCCCGTTCCCAGAAACCATAGGTTCATCTTATTCACCTCGCATTTTCACGGTGAGATATAAGCCAAGTACAAAGCATAACTTATAAAGGCATACACGGAAAAAGCCCGCCGGCGCGTCTGCTCGCAAGCATGAACGCCGGCAGGCTCATCTACGCCGTCCGCATCGCAGTTCCCGAATCGATTATGCTTTGTCCACGTTGAAATATTGCGCTTCCGGATGGGCAAATACCATGGCGGATACCGAAGCTTCCGGCTCCATCATATAGCCTTCCGTTAATTGCACGCCGATATCCTCCGGCTTCATCAAATCGAACAGCGGTTCCTGGTCTTCCAGGTTCGGACAAGCCGGATAGCCGAACGACACGCGAATGCCTTGGTATCGGGCGCCCAGCCGCTGCTTCATCGTCATTTCGGGCGGATCGGGATATCCGCAGACGTCCCGCATCATATGGTGCACGCGCTCGGCAAGCCCTTCCGCCACTTCCAAAGCGACCGATTGCAGCGCATGGGAGCGAAGATAGTCCCCGTTATCCTTCCATTCGTTGGACAGCTCCCGAATGCCTTGGCCGGCGGTCACGACAAGAAATCCGACGTAATCCATAACGCCGCTGTCCGCCGATTTCAAGTAATCCGACAAGCACAGATACGGCTCCACCTGCTGGCGAGGGAACGTAAATCGTTTGATTTCCTTGGAATGATCCTGCGGATCGTAAATGATGACGTCGTCTCCCGACGATTGCGCCGGGAAGAAACGGTACATCGCATGCGCCTTGATGAACCCTTCCGCGCTGCCCTGCTGCAAAATGCGGTCCACCGTCTCCTTCAGCTGAACGGCCTTATCGTTCCCTTCGGCCAGCAGCTTCTCGACCGAGCCTTTCAAGCCGAGATGGTGGCCCAGCAGCATTTGCATATTAACGTACGGAATAATGTGGGGCAGCGGCACGTCGCGAATAATGTGGCGCTCCAAATCCGGCGGCGCAAATACCGGAGCGTCCTTCGAAATGTTGGACCGGACGGCGCGCGTCAGCTTCGGCAGCTGCTTCCCTTGATCTTCTTCGGCGGCGCCGGCCGCCTTGAAGGCGGCAAGCTCTTCCTCCAGCCGTTTGCGATGCTCGGGATCCATCAGCTTGTTCGCGATATCCAATCCGTCCATCGCGTCCTTGGCGTACAGAACGAGTCCGTCGTATTCCGGGCTGATTCTCGTCTTTGTAAACTTTCTCGTCAAGGCCGCGCCGCCGACCAGAATCGGCGCGTCGATGCCGGCCGTACGCAAATCCTGAGCCGTCACGACCATTTGCTGGGCCGACTTGACGAGCAGGCCGGACAGTCCGATCGCGTCCGCCTTTTCGTTACGGTAGGCTTCGATCAGCTGCTCCGGCGGCACTTTAATGCCGAGATTAATAATTTTGTAGCCGTTGTTGGACAAGATGATCTCGACAAGATTTTTGCCGATGTCATGCACGTCGCCTTTTACCGTCGCCAAAATGATTTTGCCCTTGACGGACGTTTCCGTCTTTTCCATAAACGGCTCCAAATAATTGACGGAAGCTTTCATCACCTCGGCGCTTTGAAGCACCTCGGCCACGATCAGCTCGTTGTTGTTGAACAAACGTCCGACCTCTTCCATCCCCTTCATCAGAGGACCGTTAATGATTTCGAGCGGCGAATATTTTTTTAACGCCTCGTCCAGATCCGGAATCAGGCCTTCCTTGGTGCCCTCGATAATATAGGAGCCAAGTCTTTCTTCCAGCGTCAGGTTCGATATTTTTTCCTTTTTCTCGACCTTCTTGTCCCGGAAAGCGGCGACAAACGCGGCCAGCGTTTCGTCGTTCGTATCGTAGATCAACGCCTCGGCGAGCTTGCGCTCCTCTTCCGGTATGGAAGCGTACCGCTCCAGCTTCTCCGTATTGACGATCGCGTAATCGAGACCCGCCTTCGTCGCATGGTACAGGTAGACAGAATTGAGCACCTCGCGTCCCGCTTCGGGCAAGCCGAACGAAATGTTGCTGAGGCCCAAAATCGTCTTCGTGCGCGGATATTTTTCCTTGATCATCCGAATGCCTTCGAGCGTCTCGACGGCCGAACCGATATATTGCGGGTCGCCGGAACCGATCGGAAACATGTTCGGATCGAATATAATGTCTTCCGGATTCACCCCGTACTTGTTCACCAGCAAATCGTAAGCGCGGTCGGCCACTTCCATCTTCGCCTGCCGTGAAACCGCTTGTCCGCGCTCGTCGATCAGAATCATGACGACCGCGGCGCCGTAGCGATGGATAAGCGGAACGATCTTTTCAAATTTCGATTCGCCGTCCTCCAGGTTGATGGAGTTGATGATCGCTTTGCCTTGCGAATATTTCAAGCCCAGCTCGATAATATGGTCGTACGTGGAGTCCAGCATGAGCGGCGCTTTGATCTTCTTGACGACTTGCGGCAAAAATTGATGAACCGCATATTCTTCGTCGATATCGGTGTCCTGCAGGTTGATGTCGATGACATGGGCTCCGCCCTTCACCTGGGATCTGGCGATTTCGGAAGCTTCGTCGAATTTTCCTTCCTTGATCAGCCGCTTGAATTTGCGCGACCCGGAAATATTCGTTCGTTCGCCGATCATAATTGGACGGTTGTCCGCTTCGATAAACACGGTGTCGATACCGGAGACGGCATCGGGGTGCTCGCCCAGCTTCGTCCGCGGCGCGTAGCGGGACATCGTTTGCGCCATGGCGCGTATATGCTCCGGCGTCGTGCCGCAGCAGCCGCCCGCAATGTTAAGCCAGCCCTTCTGCGCAAAATCTTCCATCTTCCTCGCCAGCGATTCGGGCGATTCGTGGTAGTTGCCGTTCTCGTCCGGCAGCCCGGCATTCGGATAACAGCTGACGGCCGACTTTGCGATTTCGCTTAACGTCCGAATATGATCGCGCATAAATTCCGGTCCGGTCGCACAGTTCAATCCGATCGAAATCGGCTTCAAATGCTCCAGCGAAATATAAAACGATTCGATCGTTTGGCCGGCGAGCGTCGTCCCCATCGGCTCGATCGTGCCGGAGATCATGATCGGCAGCTCCGTGCCGGTCGTTTCGAACGCTTTGCGGATGCCGATGCTGCCCGCCTTGACGTTCAGCGTATCCTGCGACGTTTCCAGCAGCAGCGCGTCGACCTTTCCTTCGATGAGCGCGACGGCCTGCTCGTAATAGCTGTCGACCAGCTCGTCGAACGTGACCCCTCCCGTCACGGACAACGTCTTCGTCGTCGGTCCAAGCGCGCCCGCGACAAAACGAGGTTTGTCCGGCGTGCTGTACTTGTCTGCCGCTTCCCGGGCAAGCTTGGCGGCGGCCAGGTTTATTTCCCGCGCCTTCTCCGGGATATCGTATTCGGCCAGTACGACGCTTGTGGCGCCAAACGTATTCGTTTCCAGTATGTCCGCGCCGGCTTCCAAATATTGCTCATGAATCGTCCGGATCACGTCAGGGCGAGTCAGCACAAGCATCTCGTTGCATCCGTCCAGCTCCGGCCCGCCAAAATCGTCCTCAGTTAAATCGGCTTGTTGTATCATCGTGCCCATCGCGCCGTCCAAAATCAATATGCGCTCTTGAAGCAGCTGTTGCAGTGTCGGTCTTGACAATTTGCTACACCCTTCCCGAAATCGTTAACCAATAGTTTAGCAGAATCGTCACATACTGAAAAGGACCATCCATCGACATAACGTTTCGTTTGTTTTATAATAAGCATTATATCATTTAATTTCTATTGGAAAAGAGGGAATGGACATGGCTGAAATTCGAATCCGCAATACGGAAGAGCGTATTAAGGGCGAGGAAAACGTACGCGCGTTTCTGGAGAGCCAAGAGGTATTGTACGAGCATTGGAACCCGGCCAAGCTGCCTCAAGAGCTGCAAAATAAATTCGTTTTGTCCGACGAGGAAAAAAATCAAATTCTGGCTACTTACGATGAAGAAATTCGCGATTTGGCCAACCGCCGCGGCTACAGAACATGGGATATCGTCGCCCTTTCCGACGCGACGCCCAATCTCGACGAGCTGCTGAAAAAATTCGAGAACGTGCATACGCACACCGAAGACGAAGTACGCGCCATTACAGCCGGTAAAGGCATCTTCATTATTAAAGGCACGGACGACGTAGGCTACTTCGACGTTGAGCTCGAAGCCGGCGACGTCATTTCCGTTCCGGAAAACAAACCGCATTTCTTTACGCTGATGGAAAACCGCCAAATCGTGGCGGTGCGCCTCTTCATCGAAACGGAAGGCTGGATTGCCCACCCGTATGCCGACGCGGCATTCCAATCGAAATAAGGCAAGCCGAACAACTTGCAAGCCCCTCTCCGACGGAACGTCGGCAGAGGGGCTTGTTTCGTATCTCAACCCGTTATTTCTCCAGAATTTGCAGCAGCTCGTCCAAGCTGGCAATCTCGTAGGTCGGCACAATTTCGTCGCTGCGTTCCATGCCGTGCCGATTGATCCATACGGACGTCATACCGATCGTATTCGCGCCCAAAATGTCGGTTGTCAGCTTGTCGCCGACCATAATGCCGTGTTCGGGCTCGATGCCCAGCTTCTCCAGCGCATGACGGAAAATGGCGGCGGCGGGCTTCCCTTGACCGAAGTTTCCAGATATGACGATATGATCGAAATAAGGAATCAGTTCGGGGACGCCGTCCAGCTTCTCCTGCTGCAAATCCGGAGAGCCGTTCGTCAGCAGCAGCAGCTTGTATTTGCCCTTGAGCGCATCCAGCACGCGAAACGTTTCGTCATAAACGATCGGTCTTGAACGCCGTTCCGCGGGAAACCGCTCCGCCAGCTCCGCGCCCAGCGCCTCGTTGTCCACGCCCAGCGACTTCAGGCCTTGCGTCCATGCCGCTTTGCGGTAGCCCGGCGCCAGCTTCTGCAGCTTGCGAAACTCTTCCTGCTCGCCCGCGGCAAAGTTGGCCCACAGTCCTTCAAACGGGTTAATGCCGATCATCTTCGTAAACGGAAACGTTTCGTACGATTCGTAAAGCGTCCTCGCTGCTGCGCGAACCGCTTGCTCCAGCCGTTCCGGATCGACGCCGGCAGCCTCCGAACCCGCTCTGCACGTCGCTTCAAACGCCTCCTTGACGCTGCGCTCGTCCCACAGCAGCGTATCGTCAAGATCAAATAATACCGCTTGTTTTGCCATTTTTCTTTACTCTCCCATACTGTCTATAATTGTTGAACCGCCGATCTATATAAGTTGAACGAATGAATATCACAACTTAGGGCCAAGCCGCATGAGGAATCGATTTCCGATCGCTTCCGCTTGTTTCGTGTGATTCTCGAGTTCACCTTGCATTAGCTGCCGTTCCGCTACTGCTGATCGATCGAAATGCGGTTCTTTTCCGCGAACGATTTCAGCTGCGCAGCCATTTCGTCGGTATCGTAGCGGTTCAAGAAGCGGGAAAAACCCCAGCTGGCTCCTTTGTTCGGCACGATAAAGACATAGCCGGACTGCGTCTTGATCTCTTTAATATCGGAAGCCGTCAGCCGTTTGTCGCCCGTAAAACGGCGGGACTGCACATAGTCCTTGCCAATGGCCAAATACGGTCTTCTGAAAAAAAACAGCGCCGATAAGCCGATGTAACACGCCACGATTATCCAATGCATCGCATCCGGCTCAAAAGCGGGATTAGTAAACATCAGCACATTATAAAGCGCCACGAACAAAAGCAGCAATATCGGCGCGAAATAGTTGCGTCCGGTATGACGCACGGCACGGTCCCCCTGAACAATTACGGGCCCCCCGCCTTGCTTCTTCTGCTTCTTGTTCAACTGGCTCATATTTTTGCGCACTTTGCGCTCCCAGGATCTGGACAAGCTTCATTCTCCTCCCGACTTAATGCTTCACGTTGCTTTCTTCATCTTCTACATATTTGATAGAATCCAATTGCTGCCGGAAATTGCGTTTAAAATTGTTCAAATATTGCTGGCGCAATTCGTCGCGTTCCTTCGTTTCCGCGTCCGTCAAGCCTTCCGACTTGTTTTTCCGGGACAACTCGTTAATCCGGGCAATCAGCTTGTCCATATTCATCTGAGCTCCACTCCTCTCTTGCTGGCAACATTCTATTCCCTACTTTGACATTTCGACGGTCCCATTGTCAAGGTCATCGAAGAGGGGCAGCGATCAACAAAAAACAGCAGCGCCGGAATTTGATTGGCGCTGCTGCCTGCAGCAAAGTCCTTGATGATGGATAGAACAGTTTAATAACTTATAGGATAAGTCCGTCCAGGAACTGAAGGACAGACGTCGCTTCAATTTAACTTGGGTATGATCAGCACTTGTCCAGGGAAAATGGTCGAATTGGACAGCCTATTTCGTTCCTTAATGGCAAATACGACAAATCCGGTGTCTTGATTGTCGAAATGATGATTGGCGATGGACCAGAGCGTGTCGCCGCTCCCTACCGTAAAGACCGTCTCTCCTTCCGCTGGGCGGGTAATATCGCCGGATGCGGAAGTGCCTGCCAACGACAGGCCGGTAAAGACTAGCAAGAACAAGGCTGCCGCCGCAAGCAGCTTAAGCGCATGGCGCCCGATGAACGCCAATCGCCGACGGCGCAGCGCCCCGGTTACTCCGGCTTCCGATCTCTGTGTATGTATGGAACGGTAAGAACTAGGATTCATCAGCATCATGATCAACACCCCAAACATTTGTTCTGTTATTAGAATAACACGAACGGATGTTTGCGTCAACACCAAAATACGAACCTCCGTTCCGGAACTTATGTTTGTACGAACTCCGGTTCTGTGTTATAATTTGACACAATACAAGAAATGGAGATGATGCAGGTGACGAAGATTTCCAAGCGCCAGCTGACGATATTGGACTTCATCAAGAAAGAAGTGCGCGAGAAAGGATATCCGCCATCCGTACGCGAAATCGCCGAGGCAGTAGGCTTGCAGTCCAGCTCGACGGTACACGGTCATCTGGACCGCCTGGAGAAGAAGGGATTCATCCGCAGAGACCCGACGAAACCCCGCGCCATCGAGATTTTGAACCAGGACGAGGACGACAACGTCGTCAGCCTGCCGGTCGCGCAAGTTCCCGTCGTGGGCAAGGTTACCGCGGGCATGCCGATCACGGCAACGGAAAATATTGAAGACTACTTCCCGCTTCCGAAAGGTCTTGTGGGAGATCATAACGTATTTATATTGAACGTCATCGGCGACAGCATGATCGAGGCCGGCATCCAGAACGGGGACTATGTCATCGTCCGCCAGCAGCAGACGGCCAACAACGGCGACATCGTAGTGGCCATGACGGAAGACGACGAAGCGACGGTGAAGACGTTCTACAAGGAGAAGGACCATATCCGCCTGCAGCCGGAAAACCCGACCATGCAGCCGATCTTGCTGAACAACGTCAGCATCCTCGGCAAGGTGATCGGCCTGTTCCGCGACATGCACTGACCGGTTGACCCGTTATCGAAAGACGGTTGGCGCCAGCCTGTCCATCATCCGGAAGTTTGGATCGCTGACGGGTACATAACCCGAAAATTGAAAGATCGGCCTTGCACAGGCCGATCTTTTTTTTGGTTGCCGCTGTTAATATTATGAGGTCGAGTCTTCCTCGCCCCAGCCTGTTGAGCAGAGCGATTGTAGTAACAGCGCAAGTTTTCCGGTGCGGGTGAAGGAGCGAGTGCGTCGGTATGGATAAAGGAGCAAGTGCATCGGTATGGATGAAGGAGCGAATGTAGCGGGTTGGATGAAGGAGCGAATGTAGCGGGTTGGATGAAGGAGGATGCTGACGGACAGCGGCGAGGTTGTCGATGAAGAGCGGACCGGACGAGCGATTGCAGGCACAGCCCGGCAGCATCGTCATTTCCGGAGAAAGGTACGATTAATGTTCCATCTCAACACAGCAACAAGGCCAAATCCACCGTTTTGGGCGAATTATCGTTCAGCCATGTTACCTCGAATAGATCCATCATTTTGAGCGACAGTTGTGTTCCATCGATCTATATCCTGCAAGCATCTCGAAATGACCAATAGAGCTTTCGCATAGGAACAAAGCAGACAAAAAAAGAAGGCTGTCCGCAGCCGTGCGCGCATCGGAGTTGCCCGATGAACGCAGGCGGCCGGACAGCCTTCCTCATCCGGCGCCTCGGCCGGACGGTACTCGCATCAATAATGCGTCAAATACTGGTCTCTCTCCCACTGATGGACTTGCGTCAAATACATATCCCATTCGATTTCCTTCAGCTCATAGAAGTGAGCCAAAGCGTGATCGCCGAGAGCTTCGCAGACGACGTCGCTGCGGATCATTTCGTTCAGCGCTTCCTTCAGGTCGACAGGCAAGCTCGGAATGCCAACGTCGAGGCGCTCTTCTTCCGACATAATGTAGATGTTGCGGTCCGTCGGCGCCGGCAGCGCCGATTTCTGCTTGATGCCGTCCAGGCCGGCCTTCAGCATAACGGCGAGCGCCAGGTACGGATTCGCGGCCGGATCGGGATTCCTAATCTCAACGCGCGTAGACAAGCCCCGCGATGCCGGTATGCGAATCATCGGCGAGCGGTTGCTCGCGGACCAGGCCACATAACAAGGCGCTTCGTATCCCGGTACGAGCCGCTTGTAGGAGTTGACCGTCGGATTCGTAATGGCGGCCATGGCGCGCGCGTGCTTCAGAATGCCGGCCATAAAGTAACGGGCCGTATCGCTTAAGCCCAGCTTGTCCTTCTCGTCGTAGAACGTATTCTCATTGCCTTGGAACAAGGAGACGTGGCAATGCATGCCGGAGCCGTTAACGCCGAACAGCGGCTTCGGCATAAACGTGGCGTGCAGTCCGTGCACGCGCGCGATCGTCTTGACGACGAGCTTGAACGTCTGAATCTGGTCCGCCGCCTTGATGGCGTCGGCATATTTAAAGTCGATTTCGTGCTGCCCCGGCGCCACTTCGTGATGGGACGCCTCGATTTCGAAGCCCATTTCCTCCAGCGTCAGCACGATGTCGCGCCGGCAGTTCTCGCCCATGTCCATCGGCGCCAGGTCGAAGTAGCCGCCCTGGTCGTTCAGCTCGGTCGTCGGCTCGCCCCGATCGTCGGTCTTGAACAGGAAAAACTCCGGCTCGGGACCGACGTTCATCGCCGTGAAGCCCATCTCCTCCGCTTCCTTCAGCGCGCGCTTCAGAATGCCGCGCGGATCTCCGGCAAACGGCGTGCCGTCCGGCATGTAGATGTCGCAAATGAGCCGGGCGACGCGGTCCTCCGTCACCCACGGGAAGACGACCCAAGTGTCCAGATCCGGGTACAAGTACATATCGGATTCCTCAATCCGCACGTAGCCTTCGATCGAAGAACCGTCGAACATCATTTTGTTGTCCAAAGCTTTGTCCAGCTGGCTTACCGGTATTTCAACGTTTTTGATGGAGCCAAGCAAGTCGGTAAATTGCAAACGGATGAAACGGACGTTTTCCTCTTTCGCAATGCGCTTGATATCCTCTTTCGTGTAGCCCACAGTATCATCTCCTTAGGTTCGGAATCGAATGGATCAACGTTTGTGCAAAAAACGGGACAATTGCCCTTGAATCAAGGACGCCTTGCCCGGTCTCTTCTCCAGCAGCTGCTGCTTCAGCAGCCGGTGAAGCTGCTGGTCGGACAGCTCCCGCCGCGTAACCTCGGACTGTTCGCTGACCGTCGTCGCTTCCTCCGATTCTTTAGAAACCGGATTCATAACTTGCTTGATGCCGGCGATGTTGACGCCTTTCTCGATCAGGGACTTGATTTCCAGCAGACGTTCCACGTCGTTGAACGAGAACAACCTCTGGTTGCCAGCGGTTCTGGCGGGTACAATCAGCTCATGCTGTTCGTAATAACGGATTTGCCTGGCCGTTAAATCCGTCAGCTTCATGACAATGCCAATCGGAAACAACGCCATATTTCTGCGAATTTCATCAGCCATATCGCATCAACCTTCCAGTCGCTCTTTTATAGCACTATTGTATCCATGAGCTGGAAATGTGTCAAGTTATGTTAGGTTTAATCACAATTAATCCCGCCTCCGCCAGCTTGTCCAACGCGTGCAGCACGCCGTATTTGGCGTGCGCATAAGTCAGTCCGCCCTGCATGTACGCGATGTACGGCTCGCGGATCGGCGCGTCCGCCGACAGCTCCAGGCTGCCCCCCTGAATGAAGGTGCCCGCCGCCATAATGACGGGATTGTCGTATCCGGGCATATCCCACGGCTCGGGCACCACATGGGCGTCGACCGCGGCCGCCGCCTGGATCCCCTGCACAAACGCAATCAGATGCTTCTCGCTTCCGAACCGGACGGCTTGGATCAAGTCGGTACGCGGCTCCGACCATCCCGGCTTCGACTCGAAGCCAAGCTCCTCGAACAAGGCGGCGGCCAAAATGCTCCCTTGAACGGCCTGTCCGACGATATGCGGGGCCATAAACAATCCTTGGTACATCGCTCTCAGCGATCCCAGCGTCGCGCCGACCTCCCCGCCGATGCCGGGAGCCGTCAGACGGTAGGAGGCCGCTTCGACCGCCCTTTGAGTGCCGGCCAAATAACCGCCTGTATCCGCCAGGCCGCCACCCGGATTTTTGATCAGCGAGCCCGCGATCAGATCGGCCCCGACTTCCGTCGGCTCCGTCAATTCCGTAAATTCGCCGTAGCAATTGTCTACGAACACGGACAGGTCGCCGCGAATTTCTTTGACATAACGGGTCATTTCGCCGATTTCGGCCACGGTGAAGGAAGCCCGCCAATCGTAGCCTCGGGACCGCTGGATGCCGATCACCTTCGTCCGGTCCGTCACCGCGTTCCTCACGCCTTCCCAATCCACGTTTCCGTCCGGCAGCAGGGCGACTTCCCGGTAAGATACGCCCCAGTCGCGGAGCGAACCCGTTCCGTCGCCGGGGCTGCCGATCACCTTATGCAGCGTGTCATACGGCTTGCCCGTTATATACAGCAGCTCGTCGCCCGGCCGCAGCAATCCGAACAGCGCGCAGGCGATCGTATGCGTGCCGGAGGCGAAATGGGGTCTCACCAGCGCCGCCTCCGCGCCGAACACATCCGCATAAACCCGCTCGAGCACCTCACGGCCGCGGTCGTTGTATCCGTAGCCCGTCGAGCCGGAAAAATGAAAATCGCTTACCTGATGGCGTCTGAACGCCTCGATCACCTTCCATTGATTATGTTCCGCGATGCGCTGGGCGCGGCGAAAGGAAGACGACGCCTTGTCTTCCGCCTTCTGCGCCATAGCTGCGAGCCTTTCCCAGCGAGCTCCGCGCTCCTGCTTGCCGATTGTCATGATTGTATCTTCTCCTCTGTCTGATCCTAGCCCTTGATGTCCTCCGGCCTGATCGTCATCAGCTCCTGCCTCCCGGGAACCGCATTGGTGTATTGCCCGATCAGCCGCACCGCCTGATGACGAATCGCCTTCTCTATCGTATTGCGCACGAACCGCGCGTTGCTGAACGAAAACATTTCGTTCTGCTTTTCCTGCATCAGCAGCTGTCGCAGCTTGAACACCGTCTGCGGCAGCATAACGTAATCCCGTTCCTTCGCCATGCTTTCGCCGATTTGGAGCAGCTGCTCGACGGAATAGTCGGGAAACTCCACCTGAATCGGGAACCGCGACGGGAGACCCGGATTGGTCATTAAAAACTGCTCGATTTCGAGCGGGTATCCGGCCAAAATAAGCACGAACTGGTTGCGGTGATCCTCCATCGCCTTGACCAGCGTATCGATCGCTTCCTTGCCGAAATCTTTTTCGCCGCCGCGCGCCAGGCTGTACGCTTCGTCGACGAACAGCACGCCGCCCATCGCCTTGCGAACGAGATCTCTCGTTTTTTGAGCCGTATGGCCGATATATTCGCCGACAAGATCCGCGCGCTCCACTTCGATCAGATGGCCCTTCGACAGAACGCCCATTTTTTGAAACAACTTGGCCACGATTCTGGCGATCGTCGTTTTGCCGGTGCCCGGATTGCCTTTAAAAATCATATGATAGACTTGAGAGCCGCCGGACAAGCCGGCCTCCGTGCGCATTCTGCTCACGTACAGGAGCGCGTATACTTCGTAGACGAGCGCCTTGACGTTGTCCATGCCGATCATCGGCTCCAAATCCTTCTGTATGTCCGCATAATGGTCAGCCGCCGGCAGCGGAGCAGCGGACGGCATAGACGCAGGCTCCAGCGCGGGAGCCGAAGACGACGAGCTTGCATGAGCAAGTTCTTGGCTTCTAAGCACGACGTTGATTTGCCTGGACGGCCTCGTGTAGCCGCCGCCGGGTCCCGATACGACATGTCCGCTCATCTGACGCATCCCCATCCTTTATCCCGAAGCTGTGATTCATTCCCATTGTATTCTAGCTTGCGCCGTCATATTAGCAGATTCACAGCATCGAAGATACGGGCCTCAGCTTCAACCGCAGCAGCAGCTCGTCGAGCTTCCATTTCGAATAGGCCAAAAATTCCCTGGACTCGTTGTAAAAAGCGTTCAACACCCGAGAGTCGACCCCGGCCGCCTTCACGTGCCCCAGCTCCATAAATTGCGCAATTTCCAGCGATCTTGCCGCATGATAATCATGAGTAACGAGAATAAAGGAAGAAAGTCCGTGAAGCTCGGCAATTTCTTTGCTGAAATAGACGTTTTGAAACGTGCTGGCCGCTTCGGTTTCAAGCAGCAATTGATCCTCGGGTACTCCCCGTTCAACCAGATAGCGCTTCATGCCTTCGGCTTCCGTAATGTCCGAAGCCAAGCCGCCCAATCCGCCGGATAGGATCAGCTTGTCCACCGTACCGTCTTCGTACAGCTTGAGCGCATAATCCAGCCTTTCCTTCAGCGCGGGGCTTGGTTCGTTCCTCCACAAGGCGGCGCCGAGCACGATCGCGGCGTCCGAACGCGGAAGCGGCTCCTTTAACGAATAACCGTATATATGCCACAGGACGTATCCGCACCATAGGATTGCCCCGCACAGCACGCCGATTGCGGAACGAAAAAGGAGCCGGCGGAAGCGGGGCGGGCGTTTCCGTCTGCCCCCGGCGCCGCCGGCCTTCGATCCGGTCCGTTTCATGACTCGCTCAGCTCCCCCGTCCGGCCCAGCAGCGCCTTGCGGTGCTTCAAGCTGAGCGTAAAGTACCGGAATTTGCCGTTGCGGATGCTGGACAGCAAACGGCCGGCCGTTTTTTTGGCGAGCGCCACGTCCTTGCTGCTGACCTCTCCTTGCCTTAACGCTTCCTCCAGCTCGTCTTCATCCATCAGAAACACTTCTCCGGAAGGCAGCACCACCACATCCAGGTACAAGTCGTCAAACCACGGCACCTGCTGGTCGGTCAGCCCTTGCGTCTTGCATACGTCGATATACCATTGAACGACGCGGTCCTTGTTATCGAACATCGTCGTCACGACAAAATGCTCTCCCTTGGGATAGTGCTGCATCCACAAATAACCGCGGTCCGCCAGGCAAAGTCTCCTGCCGTTATATTCCTTCCACAATGGCTCCCTTAGTTCATGAATCCGGTAAAAGGTAACAAGTCCCCTGAACTCATCACCGTCGAGCGCCAGGCAAGAGTAGCTTCTGCGCAGGATGCGGCGCCAATTCGCGCGGTCGGAAAATTTTCTTTTCATACGGAACGTACCTTTCCGTTCATTTAGGAGATCATCCTATAAAAAAAGATTACCATATCTTAACGTCCATCTCCAGCAAGCGGGCAAAATAAACCAAGCCGAAAAACCCCCGGGCGCTTGAACGGGTTCGCCCGGGGGTTTCTCTGCATAAAAGAAAATATAAGCTCACCCTATACCGAGCCTATAATGCGAAACGTAAACTGCGCCTCCAAAAAGGACAGGTTCGGTCGTTTACGCTTATCTTCCGTCTTACGTTTCCTGAATGACGACGGATTCGATCACGACGTCTTCAATCGGCTTGTTGTTTTTGACCGGGACCGACGCGATCGCTTTGACGACGTCCATTCCCCGCTCCACCTTGCCGAAGATCGCATAGTTCGGCTCACGGTTCAAATTGGCCGCGTCCGGACCGGTGCAAATGAAAAACTGGCTTCCGCCCGTGTTCGGCGCGCCCGTATTGAACATGGCGACGACGCCTTCCTCGAACGTCAGGCTCGTATCCAGCTCGTCCGGAATCCGGTAGCCGGGGCTGCCCGTACCGTTGCCGAGCGGATCGCCGGATTGAATCATAAACGATTCAATGACGGTGTGGAACGTCAGACCTTCGTAAAATCCTTCGCGGGCCAAAAACACAAAGTTGTTGACGGTTACCGGCGCCTCGTCCGCAAATAAAGCAACGGTAAACGTTCCTTTCGTCGTTTCGAACACGGCTTTATATTCATGGTTCAGATCGATGGACATTTCCGGCATCTTAGCCCAGCTTAACGCCTTGACGCCGCGGTCCGGCTTGCCGCCTTCGTCGGAAGGAGCCGCGCCGCCTCCGGATCCGCACCCTGCCGCCGTCATGGCCAGAGCCACGACGGCAAGCAGCAAATATATCCGTTTTCTCATAGACATGAATTAACCACCTATCTTATCGCGGAATCGTTGGACGCTCCCGGATCCATTACGTCGGCGCCGCCAGGCAGCGCTTCTCCGCCTCCCGCCTCGGACTCGCCCGGATTTGTCGGCTGGCCGCCTTGTCCCGGGTCGGTTCCCGGCAATTCGGGAATTTCCGGAATCCAAGGCGTGGACGATCCGTCTCCGGGCTCTTCTATGCTTCCGCCGCCGTCTCCCGTTCCGCCGTCTTCGCCGCCGGGGTCGGGAACGACGGGAGCCGTCGGCGTCGGTTCCATCGGAAGTCCCGGGATATCGATTTCGACATCCGGAATGTTCACCTTCACCCTGTTGGAGGGTTCGCTCTGCGCATTCGTTTCCGGGTCGTATGCAACGACGTAATATTCGTACGTCATGCCCGGAAATACGGCCATGTCGTTCACGCTTGTCGTCGTCAAGCTGTCCACGAAATGCTCGAACCGGTCCGAGCCGGACTCGCGCCGGAACACTTCGTACGTAATGCCTTCGCCCGGAATCGGGTCCCAAGTGAGCGTGACAAGCACTTGCTCAGGATCGAAGGAGGCGTTCAAATTCGTCACCTGCATCGGCGGCGGCGGCGTTTCTTGCTGCTCGATTTGCGGCTGCTTGAAGCTGGACTGAGGCACGCCCTTCATCGCCTGCTTCATCACCTTCGAGAAAAATTCGGCGGATTGGGCGCTGCCTTTCTTCAGCAAGTGATTTGCATCGGATTTATCGTATCCCATCCAGACGGCCGCTGTCCACTCCGGCGTATAGCCTACGAACCAGGCGTCGCGAATTCCGTCGCTCGTCAAGCCCGGAATGCCGTGCTGCGTCGTTCCCGTCTTGCCGGCTACCGGACGGTCGAAGGCCGCTTTTTTGCCCGTACCGTTCTGCACGACGCTGATCATCATCTCGGTCAAATACCAGGCGGTGTCTTCCTTCATGAGCCGTTTCGCTTCGGGCGCCTTGTATTCGTACACCGTCCTCGTCTTGCCGTCGATCTTCACGATGGTATGCGGGTCGACCGACATCCCGCCGTTCGCCATGACGCTGTAAGCCGTCGCCATCTGCAGCGGCGAAGCGCCTTTGGTCATGCCGCCGAGCGCAATGCTCAGGTTACGGTCTTCCTTCTCGAACTTGATGCCGAGCTTCGTCGCAAAGTCGATGCCGTTCTGTATGCCGACTTGGTTCAGCATCCATACCGCGGCCAAGTTGCGAGAGTCTTCCATCGCTTTCGTCATCGTGACGGGCGTGGCGCCCCAACGGTCTCTCGGACAATAATCGCCGAAGCACTTCTTATCGTTGGCCAGCGTCGTCCACGGGAAATAGTTGCCCGATTCAAGCGCCGGACCGTAGGAGACAATCGGCTTGATCGCGGACCCCGGTTGACGCGGCTGCACCGCGCGGTTCCAGTTGCCGGCTTCGTACCCCCGGCCGCCGGCAAGAGCCTTGATCTCGCCGTTACGGTGGTCGATAATCACCATGGCCGCTTGCGCAAGCGTCTCGTCGACGCTTTGCTCGAAATTCGCATCGTCGGCGAATTCGGCCTCCATCGCCTTTTGCGCCTGCTGATTCAATGTCGTATATATTTTGAGGCCGCTGACGCGAAGCTCCTCCTCCGTCATGTTCGTCACTTCCATTGCTTCATCCAGCACGTAATCGACGAACGCCTCGTAGGAACCATCTTTCATTTGCTCCTGGTTGGCAGGCCGCTCGTAGACGACGGCCTTCGCTTCGTTCATTTCTTCTTCCGTTATATACTTCTGATCGTACATCAGCTTCAGAACAACCGCTCGGCGCTGCATCGAAGCTTCCGGATCGTTGACCGGGTTGTAGCGGTTCGGCGCCTTCGGCATCGCCGCCAGCGTGGCGGACTCCCACAGCTCCAGCTCGGACAAGTCCTTGTCAAAATAATATTTGGCCGCCGCCTTGACCCCGTGGATGCCTTTGCCGAAGTATATCCGGTTCAAATACATCGCCAGGATGTCGTCTTTGGACATATGCTGTTCCAGCGCCACCGCGATAGACGCTTCCGTCGCCTTGCGGAAGAAGGTCTTGTCCGCCGACAAAAAAACGTTTTTGGCCAGCTGCTGCGTAATGGTGCTGCCGCCCTCCACCGCTCTCCGGGCCACGACGTCCTTGACGAGCGCTCTTCCGATCGCCCAAAAATCGAGACCGGAGTGCTCGTAGAAGCGCTGATCCTCCGTCGCGACGATCGCTTCCCGCAAATGCTCCGGAATTTCGCTGAAATCGGCGATTTCGCGGTGGTCTTCATAGTGATACAGTCTGGCGAACTCTTCGCCCTGCGCATCGTAGATAATGGAGGCCTCTCCGAAATCAAGCTTGCTTCCGTGCTCCTCCAGCAGCCGTTCGCCGTTCAAAACGATAAGCAAATAACCGATCATGGCGCAAACGATGGCGATGACGACGCTGAAAAACAAGGTGTAAAACCATACGCGGCCCGACATTCTCTTTTTTTTGCGTGTCTTTTTGGATGCCGTTCTTCCGGCCCCGGCCGCATGAGTCGTTTTTTTCTTCTGATCTGTCATGCTGTCTCCCCTCCCAAGCTCCTGTATTCGTTCTCTCTAGCATTCCCGCGAAAAGGCAAGAGCAACCCGGCATACGAAGCGGGTTGCTCCTGCTTACCGCTATCTAGTTAAACGAACCGCCGCACAAGAAAGTTTCACCGCATGCCGCCGTTTCAATTGTCGGACGAGCTCTCCTGCTGCATCAATGACACGTTGCGCTGCGGCATAAACGTCGAAACGGCATGCTTGTACACCATTTGCTGACGGCCTTCGCTGTCAATAATAATCGTAAAATTATCGAAAGCCTTAATAACGCCGCGAATCTGAAATCCGTTCATCAAAAACACGGTAACCGGAATGTTATCCTTGCGCAATTGGTTCAGGAACGTATCTTGAATATTGATGGTTTTGTTCATTTGGACGTTACCCCCGTCATCAAAAAGATTGGTTAGAAGTATATTCAAGATGACCTTGAAACTTTCCTGCTATTATAGCATGAATTGCTTTCAAATTGTTGTGAAAATTTTCCCCTGCGTCAAACCAGCGGATTTCCTCCATATGCCGAAACCAGGAAAGCTGTCTCTTGGCAAACCTTCTCGTATCGCGCTTCAGCTTCTCCACCGCAGCCTCGTAGGAAATGTCTCCCCGCAAATATTCCGCGATCTCCTTGTAGCCGAGCGCTTGCATCGGGACCGCATGCGGCGGAAGGCGGCGCTCCAGCAGCGTCTGCACTTCCCCGACCAGCCCTTGCTCCAGCATGAGATCGACGCGTTTCTCGATGCGGCGGTACAACTCCGCCCGGTCCATCGTCAAACCGATCATACATAATTCGTAAGGAGATTCCTTTTTGTGTCCGGCTTGCTGCTCCGAGAAAGGACGGCCGGTCAAATGATGAACTTCGAGCGCCCGGACGACGCGCCTTACGTCGTTCGGATGCAGCCTTGCGGCGGAAGCCGGATCGACCTCGGCCAATCTGAGGTGCAAAGCTTCCGCCCCGCGCTCCGAGGCGAATCGCTCCTGCTCCCGGCGGAACGCCTCGTCCGAGCCGTAGTCGGCGAACCGGTACTCGTAACAGACCGATTCGACATACAATCCCGTGCCTCCGACGATAAACGGCAGCTTGCCTCTAGTCGAAATGTCGGCGATCGCCCGCGTCGCCGCCTCCTGAAAGTCGGCCGCGGAGAACGGTTCCTCCGGCTCGCAAATATCTATCAAATGATGCGGGATGCCTTCCCGCTCGTTTTCGGTTATTTTGGCCGTGCCGATATCCATGCCCTTGTAGACTTGCATCGAATCGCCGGAAATAATTTCGGCGTTCCAAGCCTTGGCGATATGGAGGCTTAAGGCTGTTTTGCCGACGGCGGTAGGGCCTACCAACACAAGCAGCGGCTGCTTGCCGGTGCGGAGGTTCTCCTCCGCCTTGCCCGTAAGTTCACTCAATCCTGATCACTCCGTACGCGATTTTCGTCGTTTTTTTGGACGGCAGTTCCTGAAATCCCAACCGTTCGAACTCCTCGCTGCCAAACTGCTCTTTCATCAGCACGGTCTTGCGGGCGACGCGGACGGCCTGCCGGACCGCCTCTTCCCTGAGCGCATTACGATTCGCCACCGTTCGGATGGCGCCGATCGAGCTGGATTCGTGGATCGGCTTCCGGAACATCGGATCGAAATAGACGATATCCGCGCTTTTGTCCGGCAATCCGGACAAATAAGTCAAATGATCCTCGCAACGCAGCCGAATTCTGCGCAGCGCCTCGTCCACGTCCGGCAGGCCGGACTCGTAGGAAGCCAGCCCTTCGCGGACGAGCGCGTAAAGCACCGGCTCGCTCTCCAGCGCCGTGACGCTCCCGGACGGGCCGGCCGCGTACGAGAATACGAGCGAGTCCGAAGCCAGCCCGGCGGTGCAATCGATAATGCGGTCGCCTTCGGCGCAGCCGGACCACTCGATCAGCGGATCGCGTTCGCCTTGGCGCAGCCGCTTCACCCGCACGAACGCCATGCTCGGATGATAGACGAGCGGCGGCGCGTCCGGGCCGGCATAATACCGGATTTCTTCTTCGGTCACGACAAGCGCCGTTCCGTCCTCGCTCATCGCTAGAAGCTTGCGGACCGTCCATTGCCGGCGGGGGCACAGTCTGGCGGACAGTTCTTCCGCCAGCTTGGCCGCCATAGCGCGGGCGCGCGGCGACGGGTGGACGGAAGTGGTAACGATCACGACATCACCCGCTTAAACATTTTTTCCAGCTGATACGTTGACAAATGTACGATGATCGGCCGGCCGTGCGGACATGTATACGGCTGCGCGCAGCGGGCCAGCCTGGCGAGCAGCGCCTCGCCCTCCTCGCGGCTCATCCGGTCGTTCGCCTTGATCGATGCCTTGCAGGCGCACATAATGGCCGCCTTTTCGCGCAGCTTGCCGATATCGACCGACTTGCGCTCGCCGATAATCCATTCGGCCATTTCCTCGATGACGGCCGTCTCCTCGCCTTGCGGGAACCATTCCGGATGCGACCGGACCAGAAACGTCTGGCTGCCGAACGGCTCCAGCTCCACTCCCGCCTCCCGGAACAAGGGGAGCAGCTCGCGAAGCTGATACGCTTCGCCCGGCGTAAACTCCAGCGTCAACGGCACGAGCAGCCCTTGACTTGCAGCAACAGGATTCCCAAATTTATGAAGATAATACTCGTAATTGATTCTCTCATGCGCCGCATGCTGATCGATCAAATAAAGGCCGTCCTCGCTTTGGGCGACGATATAGGTGCCGTGATGCTGACCGATCCAATGCAGCTCGGGAAACGCCGGTTCCGTCCGGCCGCCGGCTTCGTCCGCGCGCGAGCCGTCCGCTTTCGCCGGGGCCGGAGCTTCCGGCGGAGACAGAGCCGCTGCGCCAGGCGGGCGGGACGCGGCAAAGGCGTCCGGCTCGGCGCCGGATGCGTCATGGTGTGACGCGGTAAAGGCGTCCAGCGCGGCGTCGGATCCGTCATTGCACGACGCGGCAGATGTTCCGTCGAGGCGCGGCAAGCCCGGTTCGCCGGCAGAAGATTCGAGCGGTGCCGACGCGGCGACGGATGCGGTAAGGCGCGGAGAATGATCCGGCTCCGGCAGTTGAGCCGACAGCGCCGCGTCCTTTGCCGCTTCGTCCGCAGCTTGCCGACGTTCGAAGCCTGCGTCGCTCGGCGGCGAACCGTTAGTCCCGGCTGCGCCGGGCCGGGAAGGCGCGGAAGACGGTTCGGGCATGCCGGAGCGCGACGCCGATTCACTGTGCGGTTGCGCCGCGGCCGGACCGCTTCCAGCGGCCGCGAAACTCCCGGCATCGCCGCGGCCGGATGCGGGCGGCGAATACAGCCTTTCCGCCGCATCGCGCGGAATGGCCTCCCGGTCCGCCGTCACGCTCGCCGCATACGGGCCGGCAGCCCCGGACGAACGGGCAGGTCCTTGCGGACGGCGTTCGGCCGCGGCGTAACCGGCGGCCGACTCGCGTGCCGCCGGCGTATCCGCCATATGAAAGGAAATCGCGTCCTGCACATATAGCGGACCGGAACGCGGCGTTTTTTTCTCCTCCATACCGGGCGTATATCTGTATTGCTTCAGCGCCGACTTCGCCGCCTTTTCGATCAAAGTCCGCAGCTCCGCTTCCTTGCTGAACCGGACCTCCATCTTCGAAGGATGGACGTTGACGTCAAGCAGGCTGGGATGCATCCCCAGTTCCAGAACGGCCAGCGGAAACCGGTTAATCGGCAGCAGCGTATGGTAAGCCGCGAGCAACGATTGATTGACGGCGTGGCTGCGAATATAGCGCCCGTTGACGATCACCGTAATGCCGTTGCGGTTCGCCCGGGTAAGCTCGGGCTTCGATATGTATCCGGTCAGCTCGTAATCGGGGTCCGAAGCCGACAACGTCAGCATTGCCTTGGCCGCGCTCGTGCCGTATACCGCAGCGACGACCTGCAGCCGATCCCCGGTGCCTTGCGTTCTGAGCAGCGTATTTCCGTTATGGCTGAGCGTAATCGCCACGCCCGGATGGGCAAGCGCGACGCGGTTCATGTAATCGGTAATGTGGCCGAGCTCCGTCTGGATCGACTTCATATATTTCAATCGCGCGGGCGTATTGTAGAAGAGGTCGCGAACCGTTATGACGGTGCCTTGCGGCGTATTGGCCGGCTCGTCGGCCGCAACGGCGCCGCCTTCGATGCGAAGCCTTCGCCCCAAGCCGCCGCCGCTGTCCGCCGACACGCACTCCACGCGGGATACCGCCGCGATGCTCGGCAGCGCCTCGCCGCGAAAGCCCAGGCTCGCGATGCGGAACAAATCGCCGCTGACTTTTATCTTGCTCGTCGCGTGCCGCTGAAACGCCGTCGCCATATCGTCAGGCTCAATGCCGCTGCCGTTGTCCTTCACCCGAATCAGCGTCAGCCCGCCTTCCTCGATCGCCACGTCGATTTCGGAGCTGCCCGCGTCGACGGCATTTTCCACCAGCTCCTTGACGACGGACGCCGGCCGCTCCACCACCTCGCCCGCCGCGATCTGGTTGGCCAGCTGCTCGTCCAGCACATTGATTTTGGCCATAATGGCTTCTCCCCCTTTCGAATGACTTCTTATTGCCTTGCAAGTCTATCGTTGTGAACGATTTATCGTTCACATTAGAGCTGCGGTATCGCAAATTTATCGTTTTGAACGGTCAAAATCAATCGTTCAGCTTTTGCCGCATCTCGTTAATCCATTGCATGGCCTGCATCGGCGTCATATTGAACAGGTCCAGCTTGCGAAGCGCGTCGGCGAGTTGTTCCGCCTTGGGCGAAGCTTTGCGCCGCGATGCCGACTCGGAGGCGGCCGCCGGCTCCTCGAACAGCGACAATTGCACTACGCCGGCGGCGCAGCCGGTACCGTTTTCGGCGGCTCCGCCTTCGCCGTCGAAAGCGCCGTGAGCCGGAAATTGTCCGGCCGACCGACCATTATCGGAATATCTAGATTCCCCCGGAATTTCCGATGCGCCGGAGACCGCGGAAGCTGCACTTTCGCCGGAACGGCGGTCAATGCCGGATTCAGCCGCCGAGACGGCCGGACGTTCGCCGGGACGGTCTGAGTCCGGGACGTTACCGGAAGCCGCGCTCCATCTGTCTTCCCGCGCTGCCAAAGCGAAGCCGCGAACGCCGGCTCCGGCAACGGAGCCCGCCTCGGCTTCGCCGAGCAGCTCGTACGCGCGGCCGATAATCGAGGACGGCAGGCCGGCGAGCCGGGCGCAGTATATGCCGTAGCTGGTGCTGGCCGCGCCGGGGACAAGCTTCCTCAGAAACGTTACATCGTCCCCGCTTTCCTCCACCGCCATGCGGGCGTTGGCCAGCTCGGGCAGCGACTCCTCCAGATGGGCGAGCTCATGGAAATGGGTGGAGACCAGCGCCTTGCAGCCGATATGATGATAGACGTATTCAATAACGGCTTGCGCGATCGCCATTCCTTCACCGGTCGAAGTGCCTCTCCCGAGCTCGTCGATAATAACGAGGCTGCTGGCGGTCGCCTTTTCCGTCATCGTCTGTATATCTTTCATCTCGACCATAAACGTGCTCTGGCCGCCGATCAAGTCGTCGGCCGCCCCGATCCGCGTAAAGATCCGGTCGATAATCGGCATCGACGCCGACTTGGCCGGCACGAAGCAGCCGATCTGCGCCATAATGCAAATGAGAGCCACTTGCCGCATGTAGGTGCTTTTGCCCGCCATGTTGGGGCCGGTAATGAGCGAGATGCGCGGGCCGCCGCGCGTCAGCGACGTGCCGTTGGCAATGAACGGCGCGCCGTCCAGCATCGCTTCGACGACCGGATGGCGTCCCTCCTCGATCGTCAAGTCGAACGAATCCGCTATGGCCGGCCTTGTATACCGGCGCTCCGCGCTTACGGTGGCGAGCGACTGGTAGGCGTCCAGTTCGGCGATCAAGGCGGCGGCGCGCTGCAGCCGGTGCAGGTGAAGCGCCAGATGGTCGCGAAGCTCGAGGAAACGCGCGTGCTCGAGATCGACCATTTTGTCCTCGGCCTCCAAAATAAGCCGTTCCTTCTCCTTCAGCTCGGGGGTGACGAACCGCTCCGCATTGGCGAGCGTCTGCTTCCGCTCGTAACGGCCTTCGGGCAGCATGGACAAATTCGCTTTGCTCACCTCGAGGTAATACCCGAATACCTTGTTGTAGCCGATCTTCAGCGATTTGATGCCGGTCGCCTCGCGCTCCTGCCGCTCCAGCTCCGCCAGCCACCGCTTCCCGTTCGTGCTCGCCTCACGCAGGCTGTCCAGGTAGTCGTCGTAGCCCGGACGAATCAGCCCGCCCTCGCGGATAGAGACGGGCGGCTCGTCCACCAGCACCGTCTCGATCATGTCGGCGAGATCGGCGCAATCGTCGGCGCTGTCCATCAGCCGCTTCAGCACGGGAGAGCCGGACTGGCGGCACAGCTCGATGAGCGCCGGTATGCGGCGCAGCGACAACTTCAGCGCAATCAGGTCGCGCCCGTTCGCGTTGCCGTAGGCGACCCGTCCGACCAGCCGCTCCAGGTCGTAAATCGGGTTCAGCTCGGCGCGAATGTCTTCGCGCAAGATCAGATTTCGATACAGCGTTTCGACCGCATCCAGCCTCTCCTCGATGGCGGTCCGGCTGATCAGCGGCTTGTCGATCCAGCGGCGCAGCAAGCGCGCCCCCATCGATGTGCCCGTCCGGTCCAGCAGCCACAGGAGCGACCCCTTCTTGGCCCGGTCGCGCACCGTTTCCGTCAATTCCAAGTTGCGGCGCGTATAATAGTCGAGAATCATATGCCCGTTAGGCTCGTACGACCGCAGCTCGCGAACGTGGCCCAAGGAGCGCTTTTGCGTCTCCTCCAAATACCCGAGCAGCACGCCGACAGCCTTGCGTCTCGCTCCCGACAGCCGCGCCAGCTGCTCCTCGCCGAACTGCCGCTGCAGCCGCTCGCCGGACGCCGGCTCCCGCGGCGTGAGCGGCGCCCGCTTCGTCCATGCCGCCGCGCCCGCCAGCTGCTCCAGCAGCTCGCGGTCTCCGACGACCTCCGACGGCGCGTATACGTTCATTTCGTCGATCAGCGAATCCAGCCGCTCCGGCATGGACGTTGTGTACAGCTCGCCGGTGGACAGGTCGCAAGCGGCAAGTCCGAGACTGTTCCCGTTCATGACGACCGCTGCGATATAGTTGTTCGCCTCGCCCGCCAGCGATTTGGCTTCCATCACCGTGCCCGGCGTAATAATGCGCACGATTTCTCGCCGGACGACGCCTTTGGCGGCGGCCGGGTCTTCCACCTGCTCGCAGATGGCCACTTTATATCCTTTATCGATCAATCGGCTTATGTAATTGTCCGCGGAATGGTAAGGAACGCCGCACATCGGGATTTTGGCGTCCCCTCCGCCTTCCCGCCCCGTTAACGTAATTTCCAGTTCCCTGGCCGCATGGACCGCGTCATCGAAAAACATTTCATAGAAATCGCCCAAGCGAAAAAAGAGAAATGCGTCCTTCGCCTCTTCCTTAATCGCCAAATATTGCTGAATCATCGGAGTATAACCGGCCACTTGCGTTTCCCTCCCGCTTTTGATCATCTACCCATTATACCAAAGCGAAGCGGGCAGGCGCTACAGCGGGATGCAATGCGGATCGCCGAGTCCGGGTGCAGATCGGCAGACGCGCGCCGGAAAGCTGCAGCGGATGCGTCATTTGCGCTGCGCCTGGAAGCTACAGCGGAATGCGCCATTTGCGACGGATATCGGCGCTTTCGTCCCATGTCGCGCCGCGAGCGGCCGCATCGAACAACGGCTCGATGTAGCGCGCCAGCGGCTCGTAGCTTTCCGTTGCCGAGACGGCCGAGGCGACGTCGTCCAGGCAGCCGGCGAGCTCGGTGCGGTCGCCGGCGTAATAGGCTGCCGCGAACCGTTCGCCGGCAGCCGGGACGCGGGGCATGCGCAGCGCTTCGCGGGCGCACAGCAGCGCCAGCGCGAACGCGGCCTTGGCCGCCGCCGGCGAGACGAGCCAGCTCGGCAGCGTGCGGTATTCGAATCCGCCGTGCGGCTGCAGGCGAAAATCGCCGAGCGCGCCGTAGCGGGGGCGGCGGCCCCGGCCGGCGGGGTCCTCCACCAGCGCGAGCGGATATGCGGCGCAGCTGTCCAGCAGGCGGAGCAAGCGCGCGGTAAGCGGCGCTCCGCTAATATGGATATGCCCGCCGAGCGCCAGCCCCGGCACGGGCATCGCTCCCGCGGCCCAGCGC
>Ga0065721_10004182_pt1 | contig 37744 bp, 54 predicted proteins | sample Mesricmetagenome_FD_59108 | JGI IMG/M metagenome (GOLD analysis project Ga0065721, IMG submission 59108) | Mesophilic microbial community from rice straw/compost enrichment Sample: eDNA_1 v2 (version 2) | ecosystem: Engineered > Solid waste > Grass > Composting > Bioreactor | place: USA: Davis... | reverse complement strand
GGCCGCACCGTCGGCGCCGGCGTCGTGGCCAAGATCGTCGAGTAACGATCCCAACCACACCCAAGACAATCAGGCCGCCGGGACAGCCTCCCGGCGGCCTTTTTGCGTTCATAAGGCGGCAGCTGCAGATGACGGCGAGGTCATGACCTCGATTTAAGCTGACCCAGCGCCGAGACGACCATACGGTTTGACCAAGATTTGGTCTTTCAAGGCGGAGAGAAGACAGATGCGTCTTCCACTGATGTTTGCAGGTGTTGGGATCGCCCTCGCGGCGGGGAGCGCTCAGGCCGCGTCCCCCAGGGTGGAGATCAAGGATGCGGTGGCGCGCGTGACGGTCATCCCCGAGGCGCGCAGCGACATCAAGGTCGAGTTCCTGTCGAGCAATCCGCGCCTGCCCATGCAGGTGCGGGAGATGAACGGCAAGGTCATCGTCGATGGCGCGCTGGAGCGGAAGATCCGCAGCTGCGACGGCGACGGCCACGATGGCGACGCGTCGGTCCAGGTGGCCGGGATTGGAAAGGTCGACTACGCCAACATGCCGCAGGTGGTGATCCGCGCCCCCAAGGACGTCGAGGTCGAGGCCGGGGGGGCGGTGTTCGGCGTCGTCGGCAAGTCCGATAGCCTCAAGCTCTCAAACGCCGGCTGCGGCGACTGGACGGTGGCGAACGTGCGCGGCGAGCTGCGTCTTAATCTCGCAGGGTCAGGCGACACGAGGGTCGGGACGTCCGGCGGGGCCACCTTGCGAGTCGCGGGTTCCGGCGACGTCCAAACCCAGGCCGTGAACGGGCCGTTCAATGCGAACATCGCCGGTTCGGGTGATATCTCCGTGGCGTCGGTGCGGGGCGGCGCCGTCGATGTGAAGATCGCGGGCTCGGGCAATGTGAAGATCGCGAGCGGGGAGGGCGGCGACATGACCGCTTCGGTCGCCGGATCGGGCGACGTCGTGTTCGGCGGGCCCGTCCGGTCCCTCAAGGCGCGGATCGCCGGCTCGGGCGACGTGCGGGTCAAGTCCGTGAAGGGCGAGGTCTCCAAGGCGGTGATCGGCTCGGGTGACGTGATCGTCGGCTGACGGGCCCTGGGAGCGGGGGCGTGCGGCGCGACACCCTTGACGAGTCCGAGTCACACACGTATAGACGCGCCTCCTGTTGGACCGGCTGTGTGCTTCGAAGTGATTTGAGGCACAGACGCGGTTCGCAGAACGGCCTAGGTCCCGGCGAAAGCCGGAGCATCCGGGCGGAGCCCACGCGAGCCTCGCGCGGGCTCATGTCGTTTTTGCGGACTTACGCGTACGGACGTCTCTCGAGGCGTTCGGGTTGGTCTTTGAAATGGTCAAAGTCACGCGGACGGACCGCCGTCTGTAGGGGAAACTAAAGAGCGATATGGATCGTCAGAACATCCGCATCCGGCTCAAAGCCTTCGATCACCGCGTGCTGGACCATTCCACACGCGAGATCGTCAATACGGCTAAGCGCACCGGCGCGACCGTCCGGGGGCCCATCCCCCTGCCGACGCAAATCGAAAAATTCACCGTCAACCGCTCGCCGCACATCGACAAGAAGTCGCGCGAGCAGTTCGAAATCCGCACGCATAAGCGCGTGCTCGACATCGTCGATCCGACTCCGCAGACCGTGGACGCGCTCATGAAGCTCGACCTGTCGGCCGGCGTCGACGTCGAGATCAAGCTTTAAGAGGGGATCGGTCGATGCGTACCGGCGTGATCGCCAAGAAACTGGGCATGGCGCGCTTCTTCGATGAAGGCGGCGTCCATGTGCCGGTGACCGTGCTCAGCCTGGATGGCTGCCAGGTCACGGGCCAGCGCACCCTGGAGAAGGACGGCTATGTGGCCCTCCAGCTCGGGGCTGGCGCCAAGAAGGCCAAGAACACCTCGAAGGCCCTGCGCGGGCACTTCGCCAAGGCTCAGGTCGAGCCGAAGCGCGAAGTCGCCGAATTCCGCGTGACCGAAGAGAACCTGATTGATGTGGGCGCGGAATTCACCGCCGACCACTTCGTCGCCGGCCAGAAGGTCGACGTCACCGGCCTGACCGTCGGTAAGGGTTTCGCCGGCGCCATGAAGCGCTGGAACTTCGGCGGCATGCGTGCGACCCACGGCGTCTCGGTCTCGCACCGCGCCCACGGTTCGACCGGTAACCGCCAGGATCCGGGCAAGACCTTCAAGAACAAGAAGATGGCTGGTCACCTCGGCCAGGAAACCGTCACCACGCTCAACGTCACCGTTTGGAAGGTGGACGCCGAGCGCGGCCTCATCCTGGTGAAGGGCTCCGTGCCCGGAACCGAAGGTTCGTACGTGAAGATCCGCGATGCGGTTAAGGCCGCCCGTCCGGCTGACGCGCCCGTCCCGGGCGGCTTCCGCAAGGCTGGCCAAGAAGCTGCGGCTCCTGCGGTGGAAGAGGCTCCGGCTGAGGCGCCTGAAGCTGGGGGCGAAGAACAGTAATGAAACTCGACGTCATCAAACTCGACGGCGGGAAGGGCGGTTCGATCGAGCTGTCCGACGCCGTCTTCGGCATCGAAGAGATCCGCGGGGACATCCTCCAGCGCATGGTGACCTGGCAGCTCGCCAAGCGCCGCGCCGGCACCCATAAGATCCAGGTCCGCAACGAGGTCTCTCGTACGGGCAAGAAGATGTACAAGCAGAAGGGCACTGGCGGCGCCCGTCACGGCTCGCGGCGGGCGGCCCAGTTCGTCGGCGGCGCCAAGGCGCACGGCCCTGTGGTCCGCAGCCACGCCTTCGACCTGACCAAGAAGTTCCGCGCCCTGGCCCTGCGCCATGCGCTGTCCTCCAAGGCCAAGTCGGGCGCCCTGGTCGTGGTCGACAGCGTCTCCCTGACCGAGGCGAAGACCGCGGCCCTGCGCGCTAACTTCGAGAAGATCGGCCTGAAGAACGCGCTGGTGATCGCCGGCGCCGAGGTCGACGAGAAGTTCGCGCTCGCCGCCCGCAACATCCCGAATATCGACGTGCTGCCGAACGCCGGCCTCAACGTCTATGACGTGCTGCGTCGCCAGACCCTGGTCCTGACCAAGGACGCGGTCGAAGCGATCAACGCACGCTTTGCCGAGAAGGAAGCCGCGTAATGGCCGACCCCGTCGCCCGCCACTACGACGCGATCCTGTCGCCGGTGATCACGGAGAAGGCCACCCTGCTTTCGGAGCAGAACAAGGTCGTCTTCCGGGTCGCCAAGGACGCGACCAAGGACGAGATCGCCGCCGCTGTCGAAGCGCTGTTCAAGGTCAATGTCACCAAGGTCAACACCCTGGTGGTCAAGGGCAAGACCAAGCGCTTCCGCGGCCGTCCGGGTCGTCGCTCCGACGTCAAGAAAGCTGTCGTGACCCTGGCCGAAGGCCAGTCCATCGACATCACCACGGGGCTCTAGTCCGATGGCTCTGAAGCAATTCAACCCGACCTCGCCTGGCCGTCGCGGCCTCGTCCTGGTCGACAAGTCCGAGCTCCACAAGGGCCGTCCGGAAAAGTCGCTCGTCGAAGGTCTGACCAAGACCGGCGGCCGCGGTGGCAATGGCCGTATCTCCGTCCGCTTCCGCGGCGGTGGGGCCAAGCGCCTGTACCGCAAGATCGACTTCAAGCGTCGCAAGTTCGACGTTCCGGCCACGGTTCAGCGTCTGGAATACGACCCGAACCGCACCGCCTTCATCGCCCTGGTGAAGTACGAAGACGGCGAACTGGCCTATATCCTGGCCCCGCAACGCCTGAAGGCCGGCGATGTGATCGTCGCCTCCGAAAAGGCGGACGTGAAACCGGGTAACGCCATGCCGCTCCGTGGCATGCCGATCGGCACCATCATCCACAATGTGGAGCTGAAGCCGCTGAAGGGCGGTCAGATCGCCCGCTCGGCCGGCGCCTACGCCCAACTGGTCGGCCGCGACGCCGGCTACGCGCAGATCCGCCTGAACTCGGGCGAGCTGCGCATGGTGCAGGACAGCTGCATGGCCACGGTCGGCGCGGTGTCGAACCCGGACCACATGAACGAGGTCCTGGGCAAGGCCGGCCGCTCGCGTCACAAGGGCTTCCGCCCGCACGTTCGCGGCGTCGCCATGAACCCGATCGACCACCCGCATGGTGGTGGTGAAGGCCGCACCTCCGGCGGTCGTCACCCGGTGACCCCGCAAGGCCGTCCGACCAAGGGCGCCAAGACCCGCACCAACAAGGCGACGGATAAGTTCATCATCCGCTCGCGTCACGCTCGGAAGGCTCGCTAAGCCATGACCCGTTCCGTTTGGAAAGGTCCGTTCGTCGACGGATACCTCCTCAAGAAGGCCGAGGCGGCCCATTCGTCCGGCCGCAAGGACGTGATCAAGACCTGGTCGCGTCGCTCGACCATCATGCCGCAATTCGTCGGCCTGACCTTCGGCGTTCACAACGGCCAGAAGCATGTGCCGGTGCTGATCAGCGAAGACATGGTCGGCATGAAGCTCGGCGAGTTCGCCCCGACCCGGTACTTCCCCGGCCACGCGGCCGACAAGAAGGCCAAGAGGAAGTAACCATGGCAAAGCAAGCTAAGGCACGCCGCCTCTCGGGCGTTGAAGCGATGGCCAAGGTGACGACCCTGCGCACCAGCCCGCGCAAGCTGAACCTCGTGGCTCAGTCGATCCGCGGCCTGAAGGTGCAGCGCGCCCTCAACGAGCTCGAGTTCAGCCACAAGCGCATCGCTCGCGATGTGCGTAAGGCGCTCTACTCGGCGATCTCGAACGCCGAGAACAACCACAACCTCGACATCGACAACCTGGTCGTGGCCGAGGCCTTCGTGGGCAAGAACCTGGTGATGAAGCGCTTCGCCGCCCGCGCGCGGGGTCGGGCTTCGCGCATCGAAAAGCCGTTCAGCGAGATCACCATCGTGGTCCGCGAATTGGGTGAGGCCGCCTGATGGGTCAGAAAGTCAATCCGGTCGGGCTTCGCCTCGGCATCAACCGCACGTGGGACTCGCGCTGGTTCGCCAAGAAGGCGGACTACGGCAAGCTCCTGCACGAGGACATCAAGATCCGCCGCCAGCTCAAGAAGCGCCTGTATCAGGCCGGCGTTTCGCGGATCATCATCGAGCGTCCGCACAAGAAGTGCCGCATCACCATCTATGCCGCGCGCCCCGGCGTGATCATCGGCAAGAAGGGTGCGGACATCGACAAGCTGCGCAAGGACGTTGCGGCGATCACGGAAGGCGAAGTTCACCTGAACATCGTCGAAGTCCGTAAGCCGGAAACCGACGCCCAGCTGGTCGCCGAGAACATCGCTCAGCAGCTCGAGCGTCGCGTGGCTTTCCGCCGTGCGATGAAGCGTTCGCTGCAAAGCGCGATGCGTCTGGGCGCCAAGGGCATGCGCATCGAGGTCGCCGGCCGTCTGGGCGGCGCCGAAATCGCCCGCACCGAGTCCTACCACGAGGGCCGCGTTCCGCGTCACACCCTCCGGGCGGACATCGACTACGGCGTGACCGAAGCCTCGACCACCTACGGCATCATCGGCGTGAAGGTGTGGGTCTTCAAGGGCGAGGTCCTCGACCACGACCCGATGGCTCTCGACAAGCGCCTTGCCTCCGAGTCCGGCCCGGCCGGCGAGGGCGGCGGACGTGAACGTGGCGACCGCGGCGATCGCGGTCCGCGCCGCGACCGTCGCGAGCAAGCTGGAGCCTAAGATAGAGCCATGCTGTCTCCGAAGAAGACCAAGTACCGCAAGCAGTTCAAGGGCAAGATCCACGGCAACGCGAAGGGCGGCTTCACGCTGAACTTCGGTTCCTATGGTCTGAAGTCCGTCGAACCGGAACGCATCACCGCGCGCCAGATCGAAGCGGCTCGTCGGGCGATCACCCGCCAGATGAAGCGCCAAGGCCGCGTGTGGATCCGGATCTTCCCGGACGTCCCGGTCACCGACAAGCCGGCCGAAGTGCGTATGGGTAAGGGCAAGGGCGCGGTCGAGTACTGGGCCGCGCGCGTCCACCCCGGCCGGATCATGTTTGAAATCGACGGCGTGCCGGACGATGTCGCCCGTGAAGCCCTGCGCCTCGGCGCTGCGAAGCTTCCGGTGAAGACCCGTATCGTCACCCGCATCGACGCCGCCGTGGAGCACGCGTGATGAAGATCGACGATATCCGGGCCATGACCCCCGACCAGCTCGGCGAGGCCCTGCTGAACCTGAAGAAGGAGCAGTTCAACCTGCGCTTCCAGGCGGCGACTGGCCAGGTCGAGAAGACCCACCGCGTGAACGAGGTCCGCAAGGACATCGCGCGGATCAAGACCGTCCTGCGCGCCAAGCAGGCGACGGCCTAAGGAGACAACGAACATGCCGAAGCGAATTCTCGAAGGCGTCGTCGTCTCGGACAAGGGCGACAAGACGATCGTGGTGAAGGTCGAGCGGACCTTCCTGCATCCGGTGCTGAAGAAGACCGTCCGTCGGTCGAAGAAGTACCACGCTCATGACGAGGCCAACGTCTACAAGGCCGGCGAAACGGCTCGCATCATCGAGTGCGCGCCGAAGTCGAAAACCAAGACCTGGGAAGTGCTGCCGAAGGCGGACGCCCAGCAAGCCTCCTAAAGAAAGTCTGGTCCCATGGATTCAGATGCAGACTAACCTCGAGGTCGCCGACAACTCCGGCGCCCGTCGTGTGATGTGCATCAAGGTGCTCGGCGGCGCTGGCCGCCGCTACGCCGGNGTNGGCGACAAAATCGTCGTCTCGGTGAAGGAAGCCATTCCGCGCGGTCGCGTGAAGAAGGGCGACGTGCTGCAGGCGATCGTCGTGCGCACGTCCTCGGCGATCAAGCGCAAGGACGGTTCGGTGATCCGTTTCGACAAGAACGCCGCCGTGATCGTGAATAAGCAATCCGAGCCGATCGGCACGCGGATCTTTGGCCCGGTTCCCCGCGAACTGCGCGCCAAGAACCACATGAAGATCATCTCGCTCGCCCCCGAGGTGCTGTAATGGCCGCGAAGATCAAGAAGGGCGACCGGGTCGTCGTGCTCACGGGCAAGGACAAGGGCCGTCAGGGCTCGGTTCTGCGCGTGCTGCCGAAGGAAGACCGCGTCGTGGTCGAGGGCCTGAACATGGTTCAGCGCCACATCCGTCCGACGCAGATGGATCCGCAAGGCGGGATCAAGAACAAGGAAGCGGCGATCCACATCTCGAACGTGGCCGTCGTTGACTCCAACGGCAAGCCGACCCGTGTCGGCTTCCGGGTCGAAGGCGACAAGAAGGTCCGCGTCGCCAAGACGACCGGTGAGGTGATCAATGGCTGAGCAAGCTTACGAACCCCGGCTGAAGACCGAGTATCGTCAGCGCATCCGCGCGGCGATGAAGGAGCAGTTCGGCTACACCAACGAGATGCAGATCCCCAAGCTGGACAAGATCGTCCTGAACATGGGGATCGGCGAAGCCGTGACCGACTCGAAGAAGGTTCAGGCCGCGATCGCCGATCTGACCAAGATCGCCGGTCAGAAGCCGGTCCCGACCAAGGCCCGCAACTCCATCGCCGGCTTCAAGCTGCGCGAAGGCATGGTGGTCGGCGCGAAGGTGACCCTTCGCAAGGACCGCATGTATGAATTCCTGGACCGCCTCATCACGATCGCCCTGCCGCGCGTGAAGGACTTCCGGGGCCTGAAGCCCACCTCGTTCGATGGTCGTGGCAACTACGCCATGGGTCTGAAGGAGCACATCGTGTTCCCGGAGATCAACTACGACCAGATCGATCAGATGTGGGGCATGGACATCATCGTCGCCACGACTGCGAAGACCGACGAAGAGGCCCGTCAGCTTCTTCGGGAATTCCAGTTCCCGTTCGTTCAAGCGTAAGCGGCGGGAAGGAAAGAAGACATGGCCAAGAAAAGCGCCGTCAACCGCAATGAGATGGTCCGCAAGCTGGTGAAGCAATACGCCAGCAAGCGCGAAGCTCTCAAGGCGATCGCCAATGACGAGAGCCTGCCGCTCGAAGACCGCTTCGAAGCGCGCCTGAAGCTCGCCGAACTGCCGCGCAACTCGTCCAAGACCCGCATCCGCAATCGTTGCGAGGTCACGGGCCGTCCGCGCGCCTATTACCGCAAGCTGAAGATGAGCCGGATCGCCCTGCGCGAACTGGGCTCCAATGGCCAGATTCCTGGCCTCGTGAAGTCGAGCTGGTAGGAGGGGCCCATGGTGAACGACCCCGTCGGCGATATGATCGCCCGCATCAAGAACGCCGCGACCCGCGGCCGTTCGAAGGTTTCCACGCCGGCCTCGAAGATGCGCGCGCGCGTCCTCGACGTGCTCGCCGAGGAAGGCTACATCCGCGGCTATCAGCTGGTTCAGAAGCCGGGCGCGTTCCCGGAGTTCGAGATCGAGCTGAAGTACTTCGACGGCCAGCCGGTGATCGCTGAGATCCGCCGCGTCTCGAAGCCGGGCCGCCGGGTCTATTCGTCGATCAAGGACCTGAAGCCGATCAAGAACGGCCTCGGGATCTCGATCCTGTCGACGCCGAAGGGCGTCATGTCGGACACGGCCGCGCGCGACGCGAACGTGGGCGGCGAAGTGCTCCTGCAGGTGTACTAAGATGTCGCGGATCGGAAAGAAGGCGGTCGCCGTCCCTTCGGGCGTGACGGTGACCATCGATGGCCAGACGGTGACGGTGAAGGGGCCCAAGGGCCAACTCGCCTGGACCGTGGCCGACGAAATCGAGGTCAAGCAGGAAGGCGCCGAGCTGGTGCTCTCCAAGCGCGTCGACACCACCCGGGCGCAAGCCATGTGGGGCCTGTCGCGGACCCTGGTCAGCAACATGGTGACCGGCGTCACCCAGGGCTTCGAGCAAACCCTCGAACTCGTGGGCGTCGGCTATCGCGCCGCCATGAAGGGCCAGTCGCTCTCCATGCAGCTCGGCTTCAGCCATGACGTCGACGTGGCCCCGCCCGCCGGGATCACCTTCGCCACGCCGAAGCAGACCGAAATCAAGATCTCGGGCATCGACAAGCAAGCCGTCGGCGAGATCGCGGCCCGCATTCGCCGTATTCGTCCGCCGGAGCCCTACAAGGGCAAGGGCGTCCGCTACGCCGGCGAAAACGTCCGCCGCAAGGAAGGCAAGAAGAAGTAGGCCATGGCTCTCAAACCCCGTGACACCGCCAAGCGTCGCGCCGAGCGCACGCGCATTCGCCTTCGGGCGGTGGCGAACGGCCGTCCGCGTCTGTCGGTCTTCCGCTCGTCCAAGAACATCTACGCCCAGATCATCGATGATGAGCGCGGCGTGACCCTGGCTGCGGCCTCGACCCTCGAGGGCGAAGGCAAGCAGAAGGGTTCCGACAAGGACGCCGCCGCCCGCGTGGGCGCGCTCGTGGCGCAACGCGCCATTGAAAAGGGCGTCAAGGACGTCGTCTTCGATCGTGGCGGTTACATCTACCACGGCCGGGTGAAAGCCCTGGCCGACGCCGCGCGCGAAGCCGGCCTGAACTTCTAAGGGTACGCTGATGGCTCGTGGAAACGAACAACGTGGCGAAGGCGGCGGTCAACGTCGCGGTCGGGATCGTGGCGCCCCGCAGGAAGAGCGCGTCGACTCCGAAATCGTCGAGAAGCTGGTCCACATCAACCGCGTCGCGGCGACCGTGAAGGGCGGCCGGCGCTTCTCGTTCGCCGCCCTCATGGTGGTTGGCGATCAGAAGGGCCGCGTCGGCTACGGTCACGGCAAGGCGCGCGAAGTGCCGGAAGCGATCCGCAAGGCGACCGAGGAAGCCAAGAAGTCCATGATCCGCGTGCCGCTCCGCGAGAGCCGCACCCTGCACCACGACGGCGCTGGCCGTTGGGGCGCGGGCAAGGTCATGGTCCGCTCGGCTCCTCCGGGCACCGGCGTCATCGCCGGCGGTCCGATGCGCGCCGTGCTTGAAACCCTCGGCGTCCAGGACGTCGTCGGCAAGTCGGTCGGCTCGTCGAACCCCTACAACATGGTGCGCGCGACCTTCGAGGCGCTGAAGGCCCAGTCTTCGCCCCGCCAGGTCGCCGCCAAGCGCGGCAAGAAGGTCGCCGAAGTGCTGGGCCGCAAGGCCGATAGCGCCGCGGTCGCCGCCGCTGACGGAGAGTAATCCATGGCCAAGGTGACCGTTCGTCAGACGGCGAGCCCCATCCGCCGCAAGAAGGACCAGCGCGCGACCCTGATCGGCCTGGGCCTGAACCGTATCGGCCGCGTGTCGGTCCTTGAAGACACTCCTGCCGTCCGCGGGATGATCGCCAAGGTCCATCACATGGTGGAAATCGTCGAAGCCTAAACAGCCTTTCGACTGGACGTTCAGGAGAGGCGGCGCCAAAAGCGTCGCCTCTTCGGCCGTTTCGGCGGCCAGCATTCGTTTTCAGCCGAGTCCGGATCGCTCCGGGCGACAGATCTCTTGAGGAGAGGCGTCACATGACCAAGCTCAACGAACTTTCTCCGCGTCCGGGTTCGACCAAGTCCCGCATGCGCGTCGGCCGTGGCCCGGGCTCGGGCAAGGGCAAGACCGGCGGCCGCGGTGTGAAGGGCCAGAAGTCCCGCACCGGCGTTTCGATCGCCGGCTTCGAGGGCGGCCAAATGCCGCTGCACATGCGCATGCCCAAGCGCGGCTTCAACAATCCGTTCGCCAAGCAGTTCGCCGAGGTGAACCTGTGGCGCCTGGAGCAGGCGATCGCCGCGGGCAAGCTCGACGCCAAGCAACCGATCGACGGCAAGGCCCTCGTCGCCGCCGGCGTTCTGCGCCGTGAAAAGGACGGCGTGCGCCTGCTGGGCAAGGGCGAACTGAAGTCCAAGATCGAGATCACCGTCTACTCGGCCTCGGCCTCGGCGAAGGCCGCGGTCGAAAAGGCCGGCGGCAAGGTCACGACGACCGCTCCGGCCGCCGAAGCCGCCGAGTAAGCGCCGCCTGATCCCCGCGCGTTAGGCGTGGGGACCCAAGCTTGCTCTCCGGCGCCCGCGCTTTGCCGCTAGGGCGCCGGATGACAGCGCAGGACGGACGCCCTATGTACGACCGGTCCTTCAGTCTGGGGTTCTAAATGGCTTCGGCCGCCGAACAACTCGCAGCCAATATGAACTTCGGCGCCTTCCAGAAGGCGACGGAGCTGCACAAGCGCATCCTGTTCACGCTGGGCGCGCTGATCGCCTATCGCCTCGGGACCTACATTCCGATCCCGGGCATCGATCCGGCCGCCTTCGCCCAGGCCTTCCAGGGCCAGGCGCAAGGCATCCTGGGCATGTTCAACATGTTCTCCGGAGGCGCCGTCGAGCGGATGGCGATCTTCTCGCTGAACGTGATGCCGTACATCTCGGCCTCCATCATCGTTCAGTTGCTCGGCACCGTGTATCCGCCGTGGGAAAAGCTGCGCAAGGAAGGGGGGGAGGCCGGTCGCAAGACCCTCAACCAGTACACCCGCTACCTGACGGTCATCCTGGCGATCTTCCAGTCCTTCGCCATCGCGACGGGCCTGCAGAACAGCCCCGGCCTGGTGCTCAACCCCGGTCTCTTCTTCCTGGCCTCTACGGTCGTGACGCTGACCGGCGGCACGCTCTTCCTGATGTGGCTGGGCGAGCAGATCACCAGCCGCGGCGTGGGCAACGGCGTCTCGCTCATCATCTTCGCCGGTATCGTCGCGGTGCTGCCGCGGGGAGTCTGGCAGATGTTCACCATGACCCGGACGGGTTCGCTCTCGGCCTTTGCGATGTTTGCGATCATCGCCCTGGCGATCGCGGTCGTCTTCGCGATCGTCTTCATGGAGCGTTCGCAGCGCCGGCTGCTGGTGCAGTATCCCAAGCGCCAGCAAGGCAACCGCATGTTCGGCGGCGACACCTCGTTCCTGCCGCTGAAGATCAACACCGCCGGCGTCATCCCGCCGATCTTCGCCTCGTCGCTGCTGTTGCTGCCGACGACAGCCATGGGCTTCCTGGCGACGGCCGAACTGCCGTCCTGGGCTCAGTGGCTGCCGGGCGTGGTGGGCCAGCTGCAGCACGGCCAACCGGCCTTCATGGTGCTCTATGCGGCGTTGATCATCTTCTTCTGCTTCTTCTACACCTCGGTCGTCTTCAATCCGGACGACACGGCGGAGAACCTGCGCAAGTACGGCGGATTCCTTCCCGGCATCCGCCCCGGCAAGCGGACGGCGGAGTATCTCGACTATGTGCTGACGCGCCTTACGGTGATCGGGGCGGCCTACATCACCCTGGTCTGCCTGATGCCGGAAGCGCTCATCGGCTACTTCAAGGCGCCGTTCTATCTGGGTGGCACCTCGCTGCTGATCGTGGTGAGCGTCACCATGGACACGGTGACCCAGATCCAGTCGCACCTTCTGGCGCACCAGTACGAAGGCCTGATCAAGAAATCCAAGCTGCGCGGCCGCGCACGCTAAGGAGCAGGTAGGAAACCGGCCAGAGGGGTGGCCGGGGAGGGGACAGTCTAAAGCGATGAATTTGATCCTGTTCGGCCCGCCGGCGGCGGGGAAGGGCACCCAGGCCAAGCGCCTGGTCGAGACCCGGAAAATGGTCCAGCTCTCCACCGGAGACATGCTGCGCGCGGCGATCGCCTCGGGCTCCGAACTCGGCAAGAAGGTCGAGGGCGTGATGCAGCGGGGCGAACTGGTGACGGACGAGATCGTCATCGCGCTCATCGAGGAACGTCTGCCTGAGGCCGAAGCTGCGGGCGGGGCGATCTTCGACGGCTTTCCCCGGACACTCGCCCAAGCGCAGGCCTTGGACCGCATGCTGGAGAAGCGCGGCTCGCGAATCGATCTAGTGGTCCGCCTCAAGGTCGACGACGGGCAATTGCTCGAGCGTGTGGCCGGCCGGTTCGCCGAATCGGGCCGTCCCGACGACAATCCAGAGAGCTTCTCGGTCAGGCTCTCGGCCTATAACGACCAGACCGCGCCCTTGCTGCCCTACTACCAGGGTCAAAACAAACTGGTGGAAGTGGACGGCATGGGTTCCATCGAGGAGGTCGCCGCCAGCATCGACAAGGCCCTGGACGGGCCGCGCTGACGGACGACGCCTCTACTGTAGTCGCAAGATTCCGAAAAGGTTGCGGAATCCTGCGATTGCGCCATTGACGGAAACGCAACGTTCCCTATAACGGTGCGCTTCCGCGAAAGGGCGCGAAAGACGTGCCGGCCTTCCCATCCGGGATCATGGGCCGGGGCGCCGTTCGCGCTTCTCTGCGTGACTAGGAGATTCAACGCGTGGCCCGTATCGCTGGCGTCAACATTCCGACTAACAAGCGCGTTGTCATCGCGCTGCAGTACATCCATGGGATCGGCCAGGCGAAAGCCCAGGAGATCGTCCAGAAGGTTGGCATCGATGACGCTCGTCGCGTCAATCAGCTGACCGACGCCGAGGTGCTGCAAATCCGCGAGACCATCGACCGGGACTACCTGGTCGAGGGGGATCTCCGTCGTGAGACCGCGGTCAACATCAAGCGTCTGATGGACCTGGCCTGCTATCGCGGCCTGCGTCACCGCAAGGGCCTGCCGGTCCGCGGCCAGCGCACCCACACCAACGCCCGTACCCGCAAGGGTCCGGCCAAGCCGATCGCCGGCAAGAAGAAGTAAGAGAGCTTAGCGATGGCCAAGGAACCGGCGCGCGTCAAACGCCGCGAACGCAAGAACATCACCTCGGGCGTGGCGCACGTGAACGCCTCGTTCAACAACACCATGATCACCATCACGGACGCGCAGGGGAACACCATCTCCTGGTCGTCGGCCGGCATGATGGGCTTCAAGGGCTCCCGGAAGTCGACCCCCTACGCCGCCCAGATGGCGGCCGAGGACGCTGGCCGGAAGGCCGCCGAACACGGCGTGAAGACCCTGGAAGTGAACGTCTCCGGCCCGGGTTCTGGGCGGGAGTCGGCGCTGCGGGCGCTTCAGGCGGTCGGCATGACGATCACCACCATCCGCGACGTGACCCCCATTCCGCATAACGGCTGCCGGCCGCCCAAGCGCCGGCGGGTCTAAAGTACCGCAGTACCGCACTCCCCACGCGCCGGACCGAGAACTTCGCGTCCGGCGATCCTGCGTTTCGAGGGACATCTCTACGTGATCGAAAGAAACTGGAACGAGCTCATCCGTCCCGAGAAGCCGCTGATCGAGGCTGGTACCGACGCCAACCGCAAGGCGCGTCTGGTGGCCGAGCCGCTCGAGCGCGGTTTCGGGGTGACGCTCGGCAACAGCCTGCGCCGGGTGCTGCTGTCTTCGCTGCAGGGCGCGGCCGTGACCGCCGTCCAGATCGACGGTGTGGTCCACGAATTCTCTTCGCTTGAAGGCGTTCGTGAAGACGTTGTCGACATCGTCCTCAACATCAAGCAGCTGGCGCTGCGTATGCACGCCGAAGGGCCCAAGCGCATGACGCTGCGGGCCACCGGCCCTGGCCCGGTCACCGCCGGCCAGATCGAGGTCCCCGCCGACATCGAGATCCTGAACCCCGACCACGTGCTCTGCACGCTGGACGACGGCGCGACCGTCCGCATGGAGTTCACGGTCAACAACGGCAAGGGTTACGTCCCTGCCGAGCAGAACCGTCCGGAAGACGCTCCGATTGGCCTCATCGCCGTCGACAGCCTCTATTCCCCGGTCAAGCGCGTCGCTTACCGCGTCGAGCCGACCCGTCAGGGCCAGAGTCTCGACTACGACAAGCTGATCATGGAAGTGGAGACCAACGGTGCGATCTCGCCGGTTGACGCGGTGGCCTTCGCCGCCCGCATCCTGCAAGACCAGCTGCAGATCTTCATCACCTTCGAAGAGCCGAAGAAGAAGGTCGAGGGCGAGGCCAAGCCGGAACTGCCGTTCAACCCGGCGCTGCTGAAGAAGGTCGACGAGCTCGAGCTCTCGGTCCGCTCGGCCAACTGCCTGAAGAACGACAACATCGTCTATATCGGCGACCTGATCCAGAAGACCGAGGCGGAGATGCTCCGCACCCCGAACTTCGGCCGCAAGTCGCTGAACGAGATCAAGGAAGTGCTCGCGGGCATGAACCTGCATCTCGGCATGGACGTGCCGAACTGGCCGCCGGAAAACATCGAAGAACTCGCCAAGAAGTTCGACGATCAGATGTAAGACGCCAGGATCCGCCCGCCGGATCCTGGTTTGAGACCGCGCTGACTCCGGCCGCCTCGGCGGCATGGGCCTGATGAAGCCGCGACCCGCGGTGGAGGGCCCCGGCGCTTCGTGTTGACCCAGGCGGGAGCAGGCTGGGACTTGGTTAGGCAAGGACGATTTCCCGACGATCGGGAAAGTCCGGCGGGTCCAATGACCCAGGAGATATGAAATGCGTCACGGCAAAGCCCACCGCAAACTTGGACGGACCACCGCCCACCGCACCGCGATGTTCGCCAACATGGCGGCGAGCCTGATCAAGCACGAGCAGATCGTCACCACCCTGCCGAAGGCCAAGGAACTGCGTCCGGTCGTCGAAAAGCTGGTCACCCTGGCCAAGCGCGGCGACCTGCATGCGCGCCGCCAAGCGATCAGCCAAGTCCGCGACGTGGAACAGGTCGGCAAGCTCTTCGCCGTCCTCGGGCCCCGCTACAAGGAGCGTCAGGGCGGCTATATCCGCGTCCTGAAGGCCGGTTACCGCTATGGCGACAACGCCCCGCTCGCCGTGATCGAGTTCGTCGATCGCGATCCAGCGGAAAAGGGTAAGGACTCCGGTCCGGTCCAAGCTTCGGCTTCCGGCGACGAATAAGCCCGATCGCTTCGAACCTATTGGAAGGCCCTGGACGGTGACGTCCGGGGCCTTTCTGCTTTTCTGAAGGTCGCCGAAGCTGTCACGCGGATGCGCTAAGAAGCGCCATGCTTCGATTCCCCCGCGCCGCGCTCGCGGCCCTCCTGTTCCTGGGCGTGCTGGCTGGATGCGCCAGCGTTCCTGCCGGCCACGATCTAAGGCCGCCCACAATTCTCATCTCGATAGATGGCTTTCGGGCCGATTATCTCGAGCTCGGCGTCACCCCCGAACTTGCGCGATTGGCGCGGGAAGGGGCGCAGGGCGCGATCCGGCCGTCCTTTCCCTCAAAGACCTTCCCCAATCACTACACCCTGGTGACCGGCCTGCGTCCCGATCATCACGGGATCGTCGACAACAATATGCGCGACCCGCAAATCCCCGGGGTGACTTTCGCGCTCTCCAATCGGCAGGCGGTCACGGACCGGCGCTGGTGGGACGACGGCGAACCGATCTGGGTGACGGCCGAGCGGGCCGGCCTGCGCACCGCCATCATGTTCTGGCCTGGCTCGGAGGCGCCCGTTCGTGGCGTACGGCCGAGCGCCTGGCGGACCTATGACGCGGCGCTCTCGCCTGAAGCGCGTGTGGGCCAGGTGCTGTCGTGGCTCGAGGCTCCGCGGAGCGCTCGCCCGCGCTTCCTCGCTCTCTATTTCGAGGCGGTGGATACGGCGGGCCATCACTACGGTCCGCGATCGCGGGAGGTGAAGGAGGCCCTGGCCCAAACCGACGCTGCGATCGGGCGTCTTGTCCGGGGACTGGCCGAACGCGGCGTCGAAGCGAATATCGTCGTGGTCTCCGACCACGGCATGGCGGAGATCTCGCCCGAGCGTGTCATCCGGCTCGATGAGATCGTTCCCGCCGAGCTCGGCGCCCCGCTCACCATGGGCGCGTTCCTGACCTACTATCCGGCCCCTGGGCGCGAGGCCGAGGCCGAGGCGGCGTTAGTCCGCTCCCATCCGCACATGAGCTGCTGGCGCAAGTCACAGATCCCGGCCGCCTACCATTATGGAAGCCACCGGCGCGTGGCTCCCATCCTTTGCCTGCCGGAGACCGGCTGGGAGATCGCCACCGCCGAGAGCCTCAGAAAACGCCCGATCAAGGGCGGCGATCACGGCTTCGATCCCTACGCGCCCGAAATGCAGGCGCTCTTTCTCGGCTACGGCCCTGCTTTCCGGCGGGGGACCGTGACGCCCCTCACCGACAATGTGGATGTCTATCCTGTGCTTGCACGGTTGGTTGGCGTCGCGCTTGCGGAGAATGACGGCGGACCGGCCCTTGCGGCGGCGGCGCTCCGCTGACGGCCTTCGTAGACAATAGTTGCAAATATCGACAAATATTGTAGCGTGAGGAAACAGAAAGCTTCAACGGAGTGCGCCAATGAGCACCCGCGCCAACCTGCCCACCATCGGACCGCTCCTCTGGTATCGTGATCCATTCGCCGCCATAGCCTGGCTGGAACGGGCGTTCGGCTTCGAAAGGCGCATGGTCGTGGAAGACGGGCAGGGCGGCGTCATCCACTCCGAACTGACGCTCGGTGACGGCTACATCATGGTGGTCGGTCCCCCGTCCGGACGAGCCGTCAGCCCGGTGGCCTTCGGCGGCCGCTCGACCCAATCGGTGCACGTCCAGCTGCGGGATGGGCTGGACGCCCTCTGCGAGCGGGCGCGCGGGGCTGGCGCAGCCATAGAGCGCGAGCCGGCCGATCAGCCGTACGGCGACCGCGTCTTCACTTGCCGCGATCTGGAAGATCATCCCTGGTCTTTCGGCCAGACCGTACAGAGCCTTTCCATGGAAGAGATGGCCGAAGCGACAGGCCACGAGATCAAGGTCCAAGGAGGAACGCCATGACCCCGACCTTCCGCTCCGCCCTGTTCTATCAGGATCCAAAGGCGGCGATCGCCTGGCTCGAAAAGGCCTTCGACTTCGAACTCAGCATGTTGCTGGAGGACGCGGACGGAAATCTCGCCCATTCGCAGATGAGCTTCGGCGATAGCTACGTGATGATCGGCCAAGAATGGAGCGCCGATCACAAGAGCCCCAAGTCCGTTGGCGGCAAGAACACCCAGACGGTCAACATCCACATCGACACCGATATCGACGCGCACTTCGCGCGGGCGAAAGCCGCTGGGGCCGAGATCATCGCCGAGCCGGAGACGCAGTTCTACGGCGACCGCACCTATCGCTGCCGCGATCCCGAGGGGCACATGTGGACGATCTCGCAGACCGTGTCGGACGTCAGCCGTGAGGAAGCCGAAGCCGCCAGCGGTCTCAAGATCACCGGCTGGAGATGAGCGCAGAGGCCTCGATCGACACCACGCTCGCCGCGCTGGCCGATCCCCATCGGCGGCGCGCGGTGGACATACTCGCCCGCGGCCCCAGGCCTGCCGGAGAGCTCGCCAAGGAACTTGGGCTGTCGCCTCCAACCATGAGCCGTCACCTGCGGACGCTGCGCGAGAGCGGCCTTGTCGAAGAGAGCCATCCGACCTTCGACGCGCGCGTGCGGATCTACGCCCTGAGGCCCGAGCCCATGGTCCATCTGCTCAAATGGCTGGAAGAGAGCGAACGGCTCTGGAGCGAGCAGCTCCTGGCCTTCAAGGCCCACGTGGAGAAGGCGGGGCCATGACCTCCAAGGTCTATGTCGCCCTGCGGGTGAAGGCCGCGCCCGAGCGCGCCTTTGCGGCCTTTGTCGAGGAGATCGGCGCCTGGTGGCGGCCGAACGGCCTTTTCCAGACCACGCCGCGCGCACCTGGCCGCCTCTCGTTTGAGCCAGGCGAGGGAGGGCGGCTGGTCGAGACGCTCGAGAGCGGCAAGGTTTTCGAGATCGGCAAGATTCTCGCCTGGGAGCCGCCGGCTCGTCTTCTCTTCAGCTGGCGACAGGCGAACTTTCCGCCCGATCTGCGTACCGAGGTCGAGGTGCGCTTCGAGGCCGTCGGGGAGGAAACCCGCGTGAGCGTCGAACACCGCGGCTTCCATCAGGTGCCGGACGGCGCGGCTCGCCACGGCTTCCCGGACGAGGTCTTGCTCATGCGCCTGGCGGACTGGTGGCGCACGCTGCTGACATCTTTTCGCGACAAGGCCGCCTAGAAGGCCGAACATGCGGCGAGAGGCCGAAAAGGCCCAAGGAGGGAAGGATGAACACGGGACCTGGCCAGCCAGAGGGCCGGCGATGGACAGCGGCCTTCCGCTTCATCTTCGCCGCGGCGGTGATCAACGCCGTTTCCTTCGGGATCATGATCCCGGTGCTGCCGAACCTCATCAAGGAGTTCACCGGCGGCGATACGGCGGCGGCTTCGGAATGGAACGTGGTCTTCGGCGCCGTCTGGGGGGTGATGCAGCTCTTCTGCGGGCCAATCCTGGGCATGCTGTCGGACCGCTACGGACGTCGGCCGATACTGCTGGTTTCGCTAGGCGGGCTGGCGATCGACTTCCTCTTCATGGCCCTGGCGCCGAGCCTCACCTGGCTCTTCGTCGGACGGGTCATCAATGGCCTCACGGCCGCCAGCTTCTCCACGGCCAACGCCTATGTCGCCGACGTGACCCCGCCGGACCAGCGGGCCAAGGCCTATGGCTGGATGGGATCGGCCTTCTCCTTCGGCTTTCTGGTCGGACCGGCGCTTGGCGGCTTCCTGGGCGATATCGACCTTCGTCTGCCGTTCTTCGTCGCTGCGGGGCTTACGACGCTCAATTGGCTCTACGGCTTCTTCGTGCTGCCGGAGTCGCTGCCCCCGGAGAAGCGAGTCGCCAAGTTCGACTGGAAGCGCGCGAACCCCGTCGGCTCGCTCACCTTCCTGCGCTCGCACAACGATCTCCTGGGGCTTGCGACCGTCGGCTTCCTCTTCCAACTCGCCCACACAGTCCTGCCGGCCATCTTCGTGCTCTACACCGGCTATCGCTACGGCTGGACGCCGGGCTTTATGGGGCTGACCATGATGGGAACGGGCCTCGCCGGCGTCATCGTGCAGACGCTCCTCGTCGGCCCCGTGGTCGCCAGGATCGGCGAGCGGGGGGCGCTGCTCCTGGGGGCGCTGGCAGGCGCCGCGGGCTTTGCGATCTACGGCCTGGCCTCCGATGGCTGGACCTACCTGCTCGGCGTTCCAGTCTTCGCCCTGATGAACTTCCTGATGCCGGGCCTGCAGGGCCTGATGACCAGAAGGGTGGAGCCGTCCGCCCAGGGGCAGCTCCAGGGTGCGAACCAGGCGTTGCAGGGCATCGCCTCGGTCATCGGGCCAATCATGTTCGGCATGACGTTCGCCTGGTCGATCCGGCACGAGAGCCAACTTCACGAGCCCGGTCTCGCCATCTTCCTCGCGGCCGGTCTCCTGGTGGGGGCCTTCCTTTTGTCGCTGAAGGTGGCTCACGCGCCCAAGCGGGCGACGGCGACGGCCTAGCGCGCTAAATCTTCGCCATCATTGCGCCGTGAAAAGCTCTACAGAGAGTACACGGCTACACATGCTTGGAGACTCTATGCGCGCCTATCGCGTTCTGATTCCAACCTTGGCCCTCTTGGCGGCCTGCTCCGATCCCGCATCAAAGTCGAACGCACAGATCCCGCCGCTTTCGCAGCCGACCCGAGCCGCGCCTAGCGACGCCCTGACCATGAAGTCGTCGTTCGCGCCGGTCGTTAAGAAGGCCGCGCCGGCGGTCGTGAACATCTCGTCCAAGCGGCTGGTGCGGGTGAGGCCCGATCCCTTCTGGGAGCTCTTCGGCATGGGCGTCCCGCGCGACCGCATCCAGGGCTCGCTGGGCTCGGGCGTGATCGTCCGCTCCGATGGCATCATCGTCACCAACAATCACGTGGTCGAGGGCGGTCAGGAGATTACCGTCGCGCTCGCCGACCGGCGCGAATACACGGCCCGCATCCTCCTGGCCGATCCGCGAACCGACCTGGCGGTGCTGAAGATCGATGTCGGCGGCGAGCGGCTGCCGACCCTTGCCATCGACGACTCCGGCGAGGCCCAGGTGGGCGACCTCGTGCTCGCCATCGGCGACCCCTTCGGCGTGGGACAGACCGTCACCAACGGCATCATCTCGGCGCTCAACCGCACCGCCGATCCCAACGGCGACGCCGCCAACGCCTATATCCAGACGGACGCCGCCATCAACCCCGGCAATTCGGGCGGCGCGCTCGTCGATATGGACGGCGACCTGATCGGGGTGAACAGTTTCATCCTGTCCCGGTCTGGCACCTCGTCGGGCGTCGGCTTCGCGGTGCCCGCGGCCATCGTCAAGCGGGTGGTGGAGACCGCTGCGGGCGGGGGCCAGGCGGTGATCCGGCCCTGGCTCGGCGCACGCACCCAGACGGTCACCGCCGAGATCGCCCGCAGCATGGGTCTTAGCGCGCCGCAAGGGGCGCTGGTCGCCGACATCTGGCCGAATGGTCCGGCAGACCGCGCGGGCCTGCGCCAGGGCGACGTGATCGTCGCGGTGGATGGCCGTCCGGCGGCGGACGCGGCGGCAGTTTCCTACGCCATATCTTCCCGCCGCCCGGGCGAGACGGTGCGCCTGGGGGTTCGTCGTGGCGGCGGCGAGCTGACCCTTAACCTCCGCGCAGAGGCGCCGCCGGCGACGCCCGCTCGTGATCAAAGGGTCATTTCCGGCCGCAATCCCTTCGACGGAGCCACGGTGGTCAACCTCTCGCCGGCCGTGGCTGACGAGCTCGGGCTCGATCCCTTCCTCGGCCGCGGCGTCCTGGTGACGAATATTGGCCGGGGCTTCGCCATGAACGCGGGCCTGCGCCCAGGCGACCTGATCCGCCGCGTCAACGGCAGGGACATCGCCACGGTTCGTGACCTGACCAACGTCCTCGGATCCGGCGGCGGTCAATGGCAGGTCACCATCGAGCGGAACGGCCAGGAGATCACGGCCAACTTCCGGACCTGACGGGGAGGCGAGGGCGGCGCCTCGCGCCTGCTTGCGAACAGCGCTAGAACGCGCCATGGCCGATCTGTTCGAAGCCGCAGGCCTGACTCCCCAGGCGCCGTCTCCTCTCGCCGACCGTCTGCGACCGCAGCGGCTGAGCGAAGTCGTGGGCCAGGACCACCTGCTCGGGCCTGACGGTCCCATCCGTCGCATGGCGGAGGCCCATCGCCTTTCCTCGATGATCCTTTGGGGGCCGCCGGGCACCGGCAAGACCACCATCGCCCGCCTGCTCGCCAAGGAGGCCGGCTACGAGTTTCAGCAGATCTCGGCCGTGTTCTCCGGCGTCGCCGACCTCAAGAAGGCCTTCGAGCAGGCGCGGGTCCGCCGCGCCGCCGGCCAGTCCACCTTGCTGTTCGTGGACGAAATCCATCGCTTCAACCGCGCCCAGCAGGACGGCTTCCTGCCCTTCGTGGAGGAGGGGATCGTCACCTTGGTGGGCGCGACCACCGAAAACCCGTCGTTCGAGCTCAACGGCGCCTTGCTCTCGCGCACCCAGGTCTATGTCCTCAAGCGTCTGGACGACGAGGCCCTGGCCTCCCTGCTCGAGAAGGCCGAAGCGCACGAGCAACGCGATCTGCCCCTCGATGCCGAAGCCCGGCAGGCGCTTATCGCCCTGGCCGACGGGGACGGTCGCTACCTGCTCACCCTGGCCGAAACCCTCTTCAACATCGGCTCGGCCAACCCACTGTCGGTCAAGGAGCTGGGACAGGTTCTCCAGAAGCGAAGCCCCGCCTACGACAAGGACCGCGAGGAGCACTACAATCTCATCTCGGCCTTGCATAAGTCGGTGCGCGGCTCGGACCCTGATGCGGCGCTCTATTGGCTCGCCCGGATGTTGCAGGGCGGCGAGGACCCGCTGTTCATCGCCCGCCGCCTGATCCGAATGGCCGCCGAGGACATCGGCGAAGCCGATCCCATGGCCCTCGTCCTCGCCAACGCCGCGAAGGAAACCTACGACTTCCTCGGCAGCCCCGAAGGTGAATTGGCGCTGGCCCAGGTGACGGTGCATCTGGCCGCGGCGCCCAAGTCCAACGCCGTCTATGTCGCCTTCAAGGCGGCCCAGCGCGCGGCGAAAGAGACCGGATCGCTGATGCCGCCAGCCCATATCCGCAACGCGCCGACGCGGCTCATGAAAGACCTGGGCTATGGCAAGGGCTATGCCTACGATCACGATGTGGAGGGCGGCTTCTCCGGCCAGAACTACTTCCCGGACGGCATGGAACGGCAGAACTTCTACCAGCCGAAGGGCGAAGGCGTAGAAGCCCGCATCAAGGAGCGGCTGGAGCGTTGGGCGCAGATGCGGTCGGCGAAATCGTGAGGCCGCGCACCCCTCCGAAGGTTCGCGCGGAGCCTAAGCCGGTGGCGCTCACGCCAGAGGAAATCGCCTTCGTCAAAAGCCTCGTCATCTACGAGGACGCCCAGGTGATGGCGCTCAACAAGCCTGCCGGCCTTTCCAGCCAGGGCGGGCGCGGCCAGGTGAACACCCTGGACGAACTGCTCTGGGCCTTCGCCAAGCCCGGCAAGGCGCGCCCCCGCCTGATTCATCGGCTGGACCGCGACACGTCCGGCGTCATCCTGACGGCCAAGACCAAGCCGGCGGCGAGCTTCCTCGGCAAGCACTTGATGGGCCGTCGGTTCTCCAAGATCTACCGCGCCATCGTCACGCCTGGCGCGCCCGAGCGCCCGTCCGGCGTGATCGACGCGCCGCTCCGTCGCGAGGAATTGGGCCGTGAAGCCTATATGCGCGTCTGCGAGCCGGATCATCCCGACGCGGAAGCGGCCATGACCCGGTATCGGACCATCGCCAGCGGCGAGGGCGCGGCGCTGCTCGAGCTCAAGCCCGAGACCGGCCGCATGCATCAGATTCGGGTTCACCTCGCGTCCATCGGGCGCCCGATCGCGGGAGACGTCCGCTATGGCGGCGCGCTGATGATCGCGGGACGCCCTGTTCCGCGCTTGATGCTGCACGCCGCCTCGCTTTCCTTCCCGCATCCGGAAGGCGGCATGAAGCGGATCGATGCGCCGACGCCGCCGGACATGGCCGAGCTGTTGCAGATCTTGATCGAGAGGAACGCGCGGCAGGCTTGACCGTTTCGGCAGTGAGCCGCAGGCATATCGGCTCATCGAGGTGCTGACATGCGACGCCTGCTTGTGATCCTTGGCCTTGCCGCCGCCCTGAGCGCCTGCGCCACCGCGCCCACCGTTTATGCCCCCGCCATGAGCGCCAGCGGCGTCGGCTTCTCCGAGCTGCGGATTGAACCTGGCCGCTATCGCGTCACCTTCCGTGGCGGGCCGGGCGCGCCCATGGCTCAGGTCGCTGACTACGCGCTGCTACGGGCGGCGGACCTGACCCTGGCCGATGGCTATGACTGGTTCCGCGTCGTGGACCGGTACGTGGCCCAGAGCGGCTATGACAGCGGGCCGCGGGTCTCGGTGGGCGCAGGCGGCGGCAGTGGCTCCTACCGCAGCAGCCTCGGCGTAGGCGTCGGCACCAGCTTCAATCTGGGAGGCGGGCCGTCGATGACCCAGACCCTGGAGATCCTCATGGGCCGCGGCGCGCCGCCTGTCGGCGGTGAGGTCTACAACGCCGCGGAGGTCCGCCGCACGGTGGGTCCGAGAGCCTAGCTCGACCCGACCTCGCATCGCAGCGAGACGTGCGTGAACCCGGCGACTTCCGCCACCGCGAAGAAGCCGTCCGACGACAAGCCCTGGGCGACGAGCAGGGGTGAGCGGCCCTTCGCCTGTTCGCCGATCTCGAGCAGGGTTGAAGCCACGTAGCTGTCCGCGCCTGGAATGTCGCCGGCGTCCAGGCTGAGGCCATGCGGTCGTACTTCCCGCACCGGCGCTATGGCCTCCCGCCCGGGCTGCAACCGCACGAACACGCCCTTGCAGGCGATCGCCAGCAGACCGCAGACCTCGGCAAGCCGGCCGCTTGGCGTTCCGCGATCCACCTCGATGAGTTCGACGATGATCCGCGCCTTGGCCGCGCCTTCCGTCGCCAAGCCGAGGGTCGTGCGTCCTCGCCGGCTTGTCACGGTGCGAAATGACTGCGGCAGGATCAGCGGCAGTTGCGCCTCGCTGTCGGAGGGCTTGAGCCTTCGCGCGAACTCCAATGTGGCCTTGTCGATCGCCTCCATGTCGGCGTCCGACAACCGGCCGTAAGCCCAGGTCGGAATGATGGCCCCGGTCTTCACATGGCGGACGACAGGACGGACGCGGAGGGCGGCGGTGGCCTGCTGACGCAGGTTGATCAGCTCTTCGATCGAGAAATCGACCGCCAGGATGCGTTGGGCGGTGGTCGCGACGGTCCAGGGCGGAAGGCCCTCTGCAGGTCCGGCGCACAGCTCTGCTCCATTCTCACGCGACACGCCGCACCCAGGGAATCTGACAGGTGCGGGAGAATGGCGCGACGGCCTTAACCGACCGTTTGCGCGAGCCGCCCCGACCGTCGCATAAGGACGCATGGAAAAGGTTCTGATGGTGGCGATTGGCGGCGCAGCCGGCGCCGTGGCCCGCTATGGCTTGGGCGTCCAGGCGCTGCGCCTTTGGGGGCCGGGTTGGCCCGCGGGCACCTTCGTCGCCAACGTCTTCGGCGGTTTCCTGATGGGGATGCTGGCAAGTTTCCTCGCCCACCGCGGCGGTCCCGACCAGGAAAAACTGCGCCTGCTCCTCGGTGTCGGCGTGCTCGGCGGATTCACGACCTTTTCGGCGTTTTCGCTGGAAACGGCGCTGATGATCGAGCGACGCGCCTATGGCCAGGCCTTCGCCTACGCCGCCGCCTCCGTCCTGCTGTCGATCTCGGCTCTGTTTGTCGGCCTGCTCGTGGCCCGGAAGGTGTTCGCATGAGGGAGGTCCGCAACATCGCTGTCGATCCTGGCGAGGACGGAGTCCGTCTGGACCGCTGGTTCCGCAGGCGATGGCCGCACGTCTCGCAGATCCAGATCCAAAAGCTCGCGCGGTCCGGACAGATCCGCGTCGATGGCGCGCGTGCAAAGCCGGAGCAGAGGCTGTCGGCGGGCGAGACCATCCGCGTTCCCCCGCTGCCCGACGCCCCTAAGGCGGGCGAGAAGCCTGGCCTGGATCCACGCGATATCGCCTACGCCAAGTCGCTGGTGATCTATGAAGATGAAGAGGTCCTGGCCCTGAACAAGCCGTCGGGCCTGGCCGTCCAGGGCGGCACCAAGACGACCCGCCACATCGACCGCCTGCTCGGAGCCTGGGGCGAGGGGTTGGAACGGCCGCGGCTCGTTCACCGCCTGGACCGGGACACCTCAGGCGTGCTGGTCCTGGGCAAGACGCCGGGCGCGGCCGCCAAGCTCTCGGGCGCCTTCGCACGCCGGCGCGCGGAAAAGACCTACTGGGCCCTCGTCAGCGGCACGCTCAAGCCCGCCGAAGGGGTCATGGAGCTCCATCTCGCCAAGAAGGGCGTGGGGGATCGCGAAATGGTCGTGCCTGCCGATCCCAAGGACCCGCACGCCGACCCGGCCGAAACCGAGTTCGTCACGATCTCCCGCGCCGCTCACCGCGTCGCCTGGATGGCCCTGCGCCCCCACACCGGCCGAACCCATCAACTTCGCGCTCACATGCTCGCCATGGGACACCCCATCCTCGGCGACCCGAAGTACCGCACCGAGGCCTCCGCCGAGCTGTCCGGCCCGCTGAAGCTGCAACTCCACGCCCGTCGGCTGACGATTCCGCATCCATCTCGCGGGGTCCTGATCCTCGAGGCGCCGATCAGCAAGGAGCTCAAAGAAGGCTTCAACCGCTTCGGCTTCGACGAGCACGAGGCTGATCCGGAGCCGTTCAAGGCGCGCCGGAAGCGTTAGGTCTCGAAAGTCACCGTGGCGGCCGCTTGCGGCTCGAGGAAGGCGGCGGCGGACAGGGCCTCGGCCTCGATGGCCTTGCGGTCTCTCGCGGCGACCTTATCGAACAGCCGGATGGTCATGGCGACATTCTTGCGCTTGGCGTCGATCCTCCAGGTTCCAACCACAAGCCCGTCCACCAGCACCATCGCTGGAATCAGCCCGTTCTTGCTCGCCATCAGTTTGGCGTGTTCCGGCTTGATGATCCCCGTCCGGTCCGCTCGGCCTAGGATCGCGCCATCGAAATCGGCCAACAGCCGCACCGGCGCGGGGGTGTCGCCGCTAGGGCGCGGAGCATCCTTGACGTCATAGAGGGTGCGCTGGCGCTCGTCCTTGAAGGTGATCAGTTCATCGCCGAGCGATTCCAGGATCGCCGCCGCGCCTTTCAGGCCCGACCAGGCCGCGAAGTCCGCGGGAAGCGAGGGGCCATGGGCGGCCAGATATCGTCGCGCCAGCGCTGCGGGCTGGGGATCGACGCGCTCGTCCTGCCCCAACCAGGCTCGCGCGAGGATGAAACGCCCTCCAGGTTCATGGCCGAATGCAGCCCCGGATGACGCCTGCACCAGAGGCAGGAAGATCCGTGTCGCATAGGCCAGCGGCCGCACCGGCTCGGCGCCCCTGGCTTCCAGCACCTCTCGAATGCTCTCGAAATCGCGCGGTTCTTGCCCGAAATGCGCGCGTCCGATCTCTAGCACTTCCGCCAACAACTCCGGTGTCGGCCTGACGCTTCCCGGCAGCGTGACGTCGCGGGGAGGCATGATCGTCGTGCGAAAGGCCAATACATCGCGGCTGCTGGCTAGGTGCAGGGTTCCGCGCATCAGCGTCGAGCGCACCACCCGTCGATCGTGGATCGCGTCCAGCAGGTCTTCTTTTCGAAATCCGTCCAAGCGGGCCCATAAACCCAGAAACGGCGCACGCGGCAGCTGCGCCTGGATGGCGAACAGCCGCTCCAGCGCCTCAACGGGCGCGATCCGCTGGCGGCCCAGCAGCATCTGCCGGGCCAGCAGAATGCGGTTCAGGTCACGCGGGGAAAGCACTTGCTCGGCCATGGCGCGAAGATGCTGGGGCGGCGGCGCTTGCGCAATGCGCTCAGGACGGTCATTCCACCGCCGCGCCGCTCATCATCTGGCGCGAGGAGGCGAGACGTGCAGAAGGGCTTCATCGAACCCGGCGAAAAGCCCCGGCGGTTCTATAAGGACGTGACTGTGGTCGCCGAGGAGGGCGGCTTCTCGGTCAAGCTCGACGGTCGCAACGTGCGCTCGCCCAAGGGCGGCAAGCTGTCGGTTCCCACCCGCGCCCTGGCCGATATGGTGGCCGCCGAGTGGGCAGGGCAGGGCGAGCACATCGAGATGGCGGCCATGCACGCGACGCGGCTGGCCTTCACGGCGACCGAGGCGGTCTCGAACGCACGCGATGCGACCGCCGCCCAAGTTGCGCAATACGCCGCCTCGGACCTGCTCTGCTATTTCTCGGAAACCGGCGACAGCCTCTACGAACGGCAGGTGGCGGGCTGGGAGCCGGTCCTGCGCCGCGCCGAGCAGGAGTTGGCGCTCGTCTTCAAGCGCGCGACGGGGATCATCCACGCCGAGCAGCCGCAGGAGACGCTCGCCAAGGTGAAAGGTCTAGCCCTTGAGCTGGACGATTTCGCCCTTACGGGCGTCGCGTTTGGAACGCCGTTGTTCGGCTCGGCCATCCTGGCCTTCGCCGTCCAGCGCGGTTGGCTTTCCGGCGAGGAAGCCTGGACCCTTTCGCGCATCGACGAGGCCTATCAGGAAGAGCAATGGGGCGTGGACGCCGAGGCGGCCGAGCGCACTGCGCGCCTGCTCGCCGAGGCGCAGATGCTCGAGGCCTGGTTCAAGGCCTTGGCCTGACGCGGCGGGAGTGTTGCCAGCGGAGAACCGTCCGACTACCCCTTCATGACTTGGCAGTGGAGAGCCGCATGAAGCACATCCTTGAAGAGCTGGAAAAGCGCCGGGAAGAGGCCCGGATGGGCGGCGGCGAGCGCCGCATCCAGAACCAGCACGCCAAGGGTAAGCTCACCGCGCGCGAACGGCTCGACCTGCTGCTCGACGAGGGCTCCTTCGAGGAGTTCGACATGTTCGTCGAGCATCGGGCCACCGACTTCGGCATGGCCGACAGCAAGGTGCCGGGCGATGGCGTCGTCACCGGCTGGGGCAGGATCAACGGTCGGCTTGTCTTCGTTTTCTCCAAAGATTTTACTGTCTTCGGCGGCTCTCTTTCAAACGCCCACGCCCAGAAGATCGTCAAGGTGCAGGAGCAGGCGCTCAAGGTCGGCGCGCCGATCATCGGCCTGTTCGACGCCGGCGGAGCGCGCATCCAGGAGGGTGTGGACGGCCTCGCCGGTTATGCCGACATCTTCCTTCAGAACACGCTCGCCAGTGGCGTCATTCCGCAGATCAGCGTGATCATGGGCCCGTGCGCCGGCGGGGACGTCTATTCGCCAGCGATCACCGACTTCATCTTCATGGTGAAGGACACGAGCTACATGTACGTGACCGGTCCGGACGTGGTGAAAACCGTGACCCATGAGGAGGTCACCCATGAGGAGCTTGGCGGCTACAGGGTCCACGCGCTCAAGTCCGGGGTGGCCGACGGCGCGTTCGAGAACGACCTCGAAGCCCTCACCCAGGTTCGACGCCTGATCGACTTCCTGCCGCTGTCCAACCGAGAGAAGCCGCCGATCCGCGAGAGCTACGACTCCGCAGATCGGATGGAGCGCTCGCTGGACACCCTCGTCCCCGCCAATCCGAACAAACCGTACGACATGAAGGAGCTCATCCTGAAGGTCGTCGACGAGGCGGATTTCTTCGAAGTTTCACCGGATTTCGCCAAGAACATCATCTGCGGCTTTGGTCGCATCGAGGGCGCTACGGTCGGTATCGTCGCCAACCAGCCGCAGGTGCTCGCCGGCGTGCTCGATATCGACTCCAGCCGCAAGGCGGCGCGCTTCGTGCGCTTCTGCGACGCTTTCGAGATCCCGCTGGTGACCTTCGTCGACGTGCCTGGGTTCATGCCGGGCACCAAGCAGGAGCAGGGCGCCCTGATCCGCCACGGCGCCAAGCTGCTCTTCGCCTATGCCGAGGCGACCGTGCCTAAAGTCACCCTAATCACGCGCAAGGCCTATGGCGGCGCCTATGACGTCATGAGCTCCAAGCACATCCGCGGGGACGTCAACTACGCCTGGCCGTCCGCCGAAATCGCGGTCATGGGGTCCAAGGGAGCGGTGGAGATCATCTTCCGCTCCGAAATCGGGGATCCCGAAGCGATCGCCGAGCGCGAGGCCGAGTACAAGGCGCGCTTCGCCAATCCGTTCGTCGCCGCCTCGCGAGGCTATATCGACGATGTGATCATGCCCCACTCGACGCGTCGGCGGATCGCCCGGGCGCTTAAGAACCTGCGCGGCAAACAGCTCAGCAATCCTTGGAAAAAGCACGACAATATCCCGCTCTAGCTTGGCTTGAGCATTAGCGCGCCTGGCGGAACTAGGCCGGTCACCCGTCGTTGTCGCTCGCAAGACGAACGATAACCGAAGGGAGAGCCAGCCATGGCCGACAGATGGATGGACGAGCGCGAGCAACTCGACCGCCTGGATCGCGAGCGTGGATACGGGCGCTATCGACGCTATGCGTCCGAGGACCGCTATGAGCCCCGCCGCTACGAGCGGCGCGAGCGCAGCTTCCAGCCCCGCGAGTATGAGCGCGGCCCGGCCTTCGGCGAGCGGGAAACCGGCGTGGACTATACGGACTCCCGCTACAGCCAGGGTACGCGCTACGACTACAACCGCGATCCGCGCGGCGGCCGTTTCTATGGGGACGACGGCCGCGAGACGATCTATCGGGAGGAATATGCGCCCTATTCGATCACCCGCGGCGGGGCGCAGGCCTATTCCGGGCGCGGCCGCTACGGCGGCGGTGGATACGGCGCCGGTCGCCGGGAGGATGAGCACGCCTACCGCGTGGCCTACGGCGATCACCATCCCGACCATCGCGGCCACTATGACGACGACGAACCGGAGCGCCGCGGCTTCTGGGAACGCGCCTCGGATCGCGTCGCCTCATGGTTCGGCGAGGACGACCGCGACGAGCGCCGGCGCGGCGAGCATCGGGGCCGCGGACCCAGCGGCTATCGCCGCACGGACGAGCGGATCAGCGAGGAGGTGCATGACCGCCTCACCGATGATCCGTGGCTCGACGCCAGCGGCATCGACGTGCGGGTCGAAAATGGCGAGGTGACGCTTTCCGGCTCGGTCAACGAACGCGAGGCCAAGCATCGGGCCGAGCGCCTGATCGAAGACATGGCCGGCGTGACCCACGTCCAGAACAACCTCCGCGTCCGCAAGGATCCGATCACCGGCTCTGGCGTCGGCTTTGGCGACAGCGCCAATCGCCAGCGCATGGCCGAAGAGACCACCGATCCGACCCAGCGCGCAGGCGGCACTCTGGGCCGCGCCAACTAGCCAGGCCTTTCCCCGTCGCGCCGGGCGCCTATATGCCGAGCGTGACGGGGAATCGCTTCCAGCCTTGGCTCGACCTGTGGGACCTTGTTCCCGACGGCGAGGCCTTCACCACCGAATATACGGCCAGTTGGCTGCTGCCCGTCCGCAGGCGCGGCGCTCCCGCCATGCTCAAGCTCGCCGCCGTGCCCGAGGAGATCGCCGGCGGCGCTCTGATGGAGTGGTGGGACGGCGAGGGCGCCGCGCAGGTCCTGGCCCGGCAGGGCGAGGCCTTGCTGCTGGAGCGAGCGACGGGCGACCGCTCGTTGCTGGATATGTCGCGCGGGGGCGAAGACGACGCTGCGACCCAGATCATCTGCGACGCCGTCGAGGTGCTGCATCGCCCCCGGGCCAAGCCGCTGCCCGCCGCGCTGACCCCGTTAGACGTCTGGTTCAAGGCGCTGGCCCCGGCGGCCGCGGCCCATGGCGGCGTGCTGGTCGAAGCCCACCGCGCCGCCCAGGCCCTGCTCTCGGATCCGAGGGACGTGGTTCCGCTCCATGGCGATGTCCACCACGCCAACATCCTCGATTTCGGCGAGCGGGGCTGGCTCGCCATCGACCCCAAGTGCGTGATCGGGGAGCGCGGATACGACTACGCCAACCCCTTCTGCAATCCCGACACTGCGACCGCCCTGAAGCCCGGCCGCCTAGATCGCTATCTGGAACTCGTCTCAAGGCGGGCGACCATCGAGCCAAGGCGCCTGCTCATGTGGATCCTGGCCTATTCGGGGCTGTCGGCCGCCTGGTATCTGGAGGACGGCCAGGAAGCCAAATTCGACCTCTCGATCGTGGAGCTCGCCGCCGCGGCCCTGGCTCAAACCTCGGTGTAGTAGAGCCGCAGGATGAACGAGATCTGGTAGACCAGATTGGCGATTGCGAACGCCCCGTGGAACTTGCGGTTCGTCGTGAACATCGCCACGGCGCAAAGCGCTAGATAGGCTGCGCAGCGCAGCGGGTATTCCCCGCCGAGATGCGCATAGTAGCTGTGCCCCTTGATCAGGGTGTCGACGACGTCCGCGACATAGCTGAGCGCCAGCAGTCCGAAGAACCACTTGCGCCGCGAGATGAAGAACTCCTCGAAACCCGCATATTCCGCCAGGTCATCGGGCCATAGCAGGCAGGTGAGGAAGTAGTAGAGGCTCGCATAGGCGACGATGAAGACGTAGAGCGCGAACGTCCAGGAAACTCCGGCCAGCCGGAACTCCCACCACCAGAAGTGCGCTGCGGCCAGCAGGATCGAGAGCGCCCAGGCCAAGTGGACCGGATAGAGCTTCCTCCGAGCCGGGTGCTGGACCAGACTGGAGAAGTGGGCGAGGGAGCGGGTGATCGACATGCCGACCACCAGGCCGATGATCACCCTCACATGAAGGTAGAATTCCGCCCCCGCGTTCCCCATCAGGCGGTCGCGGCCGCCAATGCGGCGTCATCGCCGCGGTTCAAAGGATCGCGCAGGTGCTCGCCGTTGGCGACGAACTCCAGGGAAACCGAATTGATGCAGTAGCGCAGCCGCGTAGGCGGCGGTCCATCCGGGAAGACGTGGCCCTGATGGCTGTCGCACCGCGCGCACCGCGTCTCGATGCGGATCATGCCATAGCTGGTGTCGCGCACCCCGATCACGTGGGCTTCGTCGAACGGCGCGAAGAAGCTGGGCCAGCCGGTGCCGCTCTCGAACTTGGTCTTGGCGCGGAACAGGGGCAGGCCGCAGAGGCGGCAGCAATAGACGCCGTCCTCCTTGTTATCCAGCAAGCCGCCGCAGAACGGCGCCTCGGTGCCGTGATGCAGCAGGACGTCGGCCTCCTCGCGGGAAAGCCCCGCTTCCAGGCGCTTGCGTTCCGCCGCGTCCGGCGGTGTCAGGTCGAATCCGGAAGGGGAGGCGGCTGGCGTGCTCATGGGCTCCAATCTAAGGTCCCTGCCGACTTCGCGAAAGTGCGCGCCCGGAGGATGAGACCATGATCACCAGCACAACGCCATATGTCGCCGAACGCGAGATCTCGCAGACGGTGGGCGTCGTAAGCGGCGAGGCGATCATCGGCGCCCATATCTTCCGTGACCTCTTCGCCGGCATCACCAACATCATCGGCGGCCGGGCCGGCGGCTACGAAAAGGCCCTGCGGGAAGCGCGCGACATCGCCCTGCGCGAGATGTGCGACGAAGCCGCCAAGCTTGGGGCGGACGCCGTCGTTGGGGTCGACCTAGACTATGAGAGCCTGGGCGCCGACAACGGCATGCTCATGGTCACCGCCGCCGGAACCGCCGTTAAGTTGCGATAAAGGTTCAATGTTCTCGAAGATTCTCATCGCCAACCGGGGCGAGATCGCCGTCCGGATCATCAAGACCTGTCGCCGGCTCGGCATCGCCACGGTGGTCGTCTATTCCGAGGCCGACGCCGACTCCATGGCGGTCGAAATGGCCGATGAAAGCGTTTTCATCGGCGGCGCGCCGGCCTCTGAAAGCTATCTCGTCGCCGACAAGATCGTCGCCGCCTGCAAGGAGACGGGCGCTGAGGCGGTCCATCCCGGCTTCGGCTTTCTTTCCGAGAACGCAGCTTTCGCCAAACGCCTCGCTGACGAGGGCATCGTCTTCATCGGCCCGAACCCCGGCGCCATCGAGGCGATGGGCGACAAGATCGAGAGCAAGAAGTTCGCCGCCAAGGCCGGCGTCTCCACCGTGCCGGGCCATGTAGGCGAGATCGACGACACCGCGCACGCGCTCAAGATCGCCGAGCAGATCGGCTATCCGGTGATGATCAAGGCGTCGGCCGGTGGCGGCGGCAAGGGCATCCGCGTCGCCTGGAAGCCCCAGGACGTGGAGGAGGGTTTCCCGGCCGTTCGCGCCGAGGCCAAGGCCAGCTTCGGCGACGACCGCATCTTCATCGAGAAATTCATCGAAAGCCCGCGGCACGTCGAGATCCAGGTGCTCGGCGACAAGCACGGAAACGTCGTCCACCTGTTCGAGCGCGAGTGCTCCATCCAGCGCCGCAATCAAAAGGTCATCGAGGAAGCGCCCTCGCCGCTGCTCGATGAGACGACCCGCGCGGCCATGGGCGCCCAGGCCGTCGCTCTGGCCAAGGCCGTCGGTTACGACAGCGCCGGCACGGTGGAGTTCGTCGCCGGCCAGGATCGCAGCTTCTATTTCCTGGAGATGAACACCCGCCTGCAAGTGGAGCATCCGGTGACCGAGCTCATCACCGGGGTGGATCTCGTCGAGCAGATGATCCGCTCGGCCTATGGCGAGAAGCTGGCCTTCGGTCAGGATGACCTTTCCATCAACGGCTGGGCCATCGAGAGCCGCATCTATGCGGAAGATCCCTATCGCGGTTTCCTGCCCTCGATCGGCCGGCTCGTCCGCTACTTCCCGCCGGAGGAGGGCGAGTTCGGAAAGGCCAAGGTGCGCAACGACGCCGGCGTGCGCGAAGGCGACGAGATCTCGATGTTCTACGACCCGATGATCTCCAAGCTCTCCACCTGGGCCCCGGAGCGCCTGGGCGCGATCGACGCCATGGCGCGTGCGCTGGAGGACTTCCACATCGAAGGCCTGGGCCACAACATCCCGTTTCTTTCGGCGGTGATGGACCAGGAACGGTTCCGCAGCGGCGTCCTCTCGACCAACTACATCAAGGACGAATTCCCTGAGGGGTTCGTGGGCACGCCGCCCAGCCCGCTTCAACGCGATCTGATGACCGCGGTGGCCTGCGCCATGCACCGCCGTCTGACCGCCCGGAGCGCGCCGCAGCTGGTCCGCGACGAGTGGGTGGTCATCGCCGGTCACGACAAGCGCCGGGTCCGCCTGTCGAACGGCGGCGATGCGTTCCAGGTCACCTTCGATGATCACCGCACGCTCAGTCTGACCGACGTGGACTGGCGTCCGGGCCAGCCGCTCTTCCGCGGAGCCCTCGATGGAAGCGCCTTCACGGCGACGGTGAAGCCGGCGGCCGAGGGCTTCGTGATCCGCCACCGGGCGACTACCCTTCACGTGCTGGTGCTCACGCCGCGTTCGGCCGAGCTGCACGAGAAGCTGCCTCCCAAGAAGGCGGCCGACACCTCCAAGCTCATCATCTCGCCCATGCCCGGCCTGGTGGTCAGCATTGACGTCGCGCCCGGGCAGTCGGTCCAGGCCGGTCAGGCCGTCGCCGTGGTCGAGGCCATGAAGATGCAGAACATCATCCGCGCCGAGCGGGAAGGGGTGGTGAAGGCGGTCGGGCCGAAGGCGGGCGACAGCGTCGCCGCCGACGAGGTGCTGGTCGAGTTCGCCTGAGCTAATCTCTCCGGAGCGATTCCGGGGACCTGCGGCGATGAACAGCCAGACCGATTGGGGAGCCTTGTTGCTGTCCGCCGACGGCCGCATCGCCCGCGCGCCGTTTCTCATCACCGCGGCCATGCTGCTTGGCCTGGCCGCGGTCTATGAGGCGGTCGTCGGGGTGACCCTGCACTGGCTTACCGGCTGGTTCGTCTATCCGGCCCTGATCTACGCCGGCGCCTGCGTGCTCTCAAAGCGCCTGCACGACCGGGGCAAGTCGGGCTGGTGGGCGGCCCTCATCCTTTTCGCCCTGATCGCGGTCTGGCCGCAGCCGGTCGGCTTCTTCGACTTCCTCTTCGGCCTCGCCCTCGTCTGGGCGGTGATCGAGCTCGGCGTCATGGGCGGCGAGATGGGCGCCAACCGCTACGGCCCGAACCCGCTGCGGGCTTAAGGCTCCCGTACGGCCTCCGCGCGTCCCGCGGCTTGCCAAGACCACCAAATAGAACGATGTTCGCTGAGATTTGGGCGGGGAGGTCCAGATGGTTGCCGTCGCCGGCACACAGCCCGTAGGTGTCCCACGCGACGAGGGCTTCTTCCTTGGCGGGGCGATCTTGATGGCCTTGGTCATCGTCGCCGGCTTTTCACTGCAACTTGCGACAGGACGTTCCACCTTCGCTGCGCCGGCGCTCGTGCATGCGCACGCCGTGGTCTTCATGGGCTGGGTCGCTCTCTACGTCCTGCAGAACGTCTTCGTCACAGCGGGCGCGATGCGATGGCATCGCAGGCTGGGCTGGCTCGCTGTCGTCTGGATGGCCGCGATGCTGATCCTGGGCTTCCTCGTGACCCTGGCCATGGTGCGGCGCGGCCATGCGCCGTTCTTCTTTCGCCCGCTGCAGTTTCTCATCTTCAATCCCTCCTCGCTGGTGGCCTTCGCCGGCCTGACTACGGCTGCGATCCCGCTTCGCCGGCGCACGGACTGGCATCGACGGTTGCACTATTGTGGAATGGCGATGTTGCTGGGCCCGGGCTTTGGCCGACTCTTGCCCATGCCGCTTCTGACGCCGTGGGCGTGGGAGGCGACCCTCGTCGCAAGCTTGCTCTTCCCCCTGGCAGGCGTGGTGCGAGACGTCAGGCGCAGCGGTCGCGTCCACTCGGCTTGGCTATGGGGCCTGGCCGTCATGATCGGAACCGGCGTGCTCGTCGAGGTGGTGACCTATGGGCCGGCCGGTCGCGCGATCTATCGCGTCGCTACGGCCGGCTCGCCCGGCGCCGCGGCGCCGCCGCTGCAGTTCCCGGCGCCGCCGATGGGCGCGCTGGTCACGGGACGCGCCGACGCGACGTGACGCGATTACGGCGCCGGCGCCGCCACTTCCTCGACCTCGCCGAACACGATCCGGAAGCTCGCCTTCAACGCCTCGTCGGCCTCGTCCATGGTGACCGGAAGGCCGAGGTCCACAAGGCTGGTCACCCCGTGCTCGGCGATGCCGCAGGGCACGATCCCCGAGAAATGGGAAAGGTCCGGCTCCACGTTCAGCGAGATGCCGTGGAAGGACACCCAGCGGCGCAGCTTCACCCCGATGGCGGCGATCTTGTCCTCGCGCGGAGGCAAGCCGGGCGTGCGGCGTTCGACCCACACCCCAACGCGTCCATCGCGGATCTCTCCCTCGACATTGAAGCGGGCGAGGGCGCCGATGACCCAAGCTTCCAGGCTCGCCACGAAGGCTCGGACGTCACGCCGCCGCTTGGTCAGGTCCAACATCACATAGGCCACGCGCTGCCCCGGGCCGTGATAGGTGAACTGGCCCCCGCGGCCGCTGGCGAACACCGGGAATCGGCCAGGGTCGAGCAGGTCTGATTCTTTCGACGACACCCCGGCCGTGTAGAGCGGGGGATGCTCCAACAGCCAGACGAGTTCGCCGGCGGTTCCGTCGGCGATCGCCGCAGCGCGCGCCTCCATAGCTGCGACCGCCTCCGGATAGGGAACCTGCGCCCGGGAAACAGCCCATCCGGCCGGAGCGCCGTCCTCGCGGCCGAAGATCGGGGGCTCGGTAAGGATGTTTAACGACCGGTCAAGCATGTCACGCCCAATGTGGTGTCCGCGCCGGGCGTGGCAAAGCCCGGGCTTGCTGATCTTCTTAGTGTTTCGGGGGCTTTGCGTCTTGGGTCAGGTCGATGCGGTCAATGTCGAGATCTCGGTCCTCCTGGGCCGCTCGAGCCTTCCGATGCAACAGCTGCTGCGCATGGGTCGTGGCGCCGTGATCCCGCTGGACGCCGGCGTGAACGAGGAGGTCTGGATTCTGGCGAACAACCATCCGGTGGCCCGCGGGGAGATCCAGATCAACGAAGATCGTATCTCGATCGCCGTCACACGTGCGGCAGATGTGTATGACTTCATGGCAGGTGGTCAGTAGGGCTTCACAAAGCCGCGGCGGTTTGCTACCTGCCGCGCCTCACCACGAGCGGTCGTGGCGGAATTGGTAGACGCGCAGCGTTGAGGTCGCTGTGGGGCAACCCGTGGAAGTTCGAG
>Ga0065721_10049313_pt1 | contig 37775 bp, 37 predicted proteins | sample Mesricmetagenome_FD_59108 | JGI IMG/M metagenome (GOLD analysis project Ga0065721, IMG submission 59108) | Mesophilic microbial community from rice straw/compost enrichment Sample: eDNA_1 v2 (version 2) | ecosystem: Engineered > Solid waste > Grass > Composting > Bioreactor | place: USA: Davis... | reverse complement strand
CGCCGTGGGCGCGGGAACGTCGCGCGGTGCGGCAGCCGCGGGGGGCGGCGGCGCGGCCGCGGCGGCGCGGCTTTCGGAGGCATCCACCGCCGCCAGCAGCTCCGCCGCCTGTTCCGCAGATATCGTCCCCTCCTGAAGCATCTTCAGGATCAGCAGGTTCTCTTCACGGGCCATGACAACAGGTTCCTTTACGTGTACGCTCGCGCGTACGATAGTCCAGTCCGGTTTCGGGATTCAGATCCAGTCCAACAGGTACGCAATGGTGAGCGCGGAGGATGAGAGCCCTACGCCGAGCAGCGCCAGGGAGAAGAAGCGCCTGGCACGCCGCTCACGCTCCGCACCGGGGATGGCAGCCGTGTACCAGGGCGCCTGGTCCACAAACTCCACGACCAGCAGGTCGTCCTGCTCGATGACACGGGCGTTGTGGCGGCGCAGGTAGCGCCCGCGCGCGGCGCGGGCCACATCGGGCGCTGGCGGAACGCCGGGGGTGGCAGCAGCGTCCGCCGTGACAGGGGCGGTGCGGGCGCTCCCGCGGTGGGCCGAGAGTGACGGGGAGGGATGCGGCGATGGGTTCATGGGAGCCCCCTTACCTTTCGGCGGCGATAACACACGACATCGGCGACTACAACCGGCGCAGAATCTCTACGGCTTCCAGCGGGTCGATCTCGCCCTCTTCGACAGCTTTGAGAACGCGGCGCCGCTCCCGCTCCCGTCCCGGTGCGGGAGCAGGAGCGGTGCCAGGCGGCGCTCCCGCCGTTGCCGCCTCGCGCCCCTCAGCCAGTGTCGCCTCCAGGGCTTCGACCACGGCGTCCAGGCGGGAGCGGACGGTGGGATAGGACAGTCCGAGGACACGCTCCATGTCGCGGATCACCCCGCGGCACAGGACGAACGTCTCCACGAACTGCTGATGCTCCGGCGAAAGACGCGCCAGCGGAGCGGTCGGGAAGACCCCGTGCAGGCGCGTATCACAACGGGCGCAGGAGAGTTCCGTGACCCGCAGCGCCCCGTCGCAGACGGGGCACTGCGTCACCTGGCGGGGCATGGCCGCCCTTTTTCGACATAGATGAACTGCATAGCAGAGACACGGTACCACGCAACATCACAAGATTCAATACCCGCATTAACATTTTCAACATCATTTTTAACATTGTTATGTTTTGAAGACTTCGCCTGAGCGCGGGAACCCCGGCTTCCGTATAAAAGGTATACTGAGGACGTCGCCCCACGGCGCAAGCACAAAAGGGATAGACTGAACCTTTAACCCATTCTCAACGTCGGGTGAACGGAATCGCCGTTCGCGCTGTTCGCACGAGAAAGGTTGTCCTACTCATGAGGAGCCGTAGTACACTTCGCCATTCGCTCACCCTGTCCGCGGCGGCGACAGCGCTGGTCGCCCTTGCCCTGACGGGGGGAACCGCTGTCGTGCGGGCGCAGCAGGCGCCGCCCGCCACCGCTGCCCCGGCCGTTGCCGCGACCGTCCCCAGCCTGGACGCCGCGAATCCGCTCAACGGGAAGCCGGCCCCGGCGTTCACCCTGCCAGACCAGAACGACAAGATGGTGTCGCTGGCCGACCTGAAGGGCAAGTGGGTGGTACTCGCCTTCTACCCCGCGGACATGACCTCCGGTTGCACGCTCCAGAACAAGTCGTACTCTGCGAAGAAGGATGCGTTCGCCGCGAAGAACGCTGTGGTCTTCACGGTCTCTACCCAGGGAACCGACAGCAAGCGGGAGTTCTGCTCCAAGGAGGGGCTGACCCACACCCTGCTCTCTGACGTGGGCGCGAAGGTGTCCCGGGCCTACGGCACCGTGAAGGACGGCGGCCGGGAGTACGCCAGCCGGTGGACCTTCTACATCGCGCCGGACGGCACCGTGGCGGGGGTGGACACGAAGGTGCGCGTCGCCACCGCGGCCGAAGACTCGCTGGCAATCCTGGACGCTCTGAGCGCGAAGAAGGGCGGCGCCGCAGCAGCAGCAGCGTCGACGGCAGCGGCGGCCCCGGCAACCGTGGAGTTGGGCAAGCCGGTGGGCGACTTCACGCTCCCGGACACGGTGAGCGGCAAGACCGTCAGCCTGGCGGACCTTTCGAAGGACAAGAAGGCGACAGTGATCGTGTTCGTATCCACGCAGTGCCCGGTCTCGAACGACTATAACGAGCGCATGGCCCAGATCGCCGCGCAGTACGGCGCGAAGGGCGTGCAGTTTGTGGGCATCAACGCGAACAAGGGCGAGGCGCCGACCGAGATCGCCGCGCACGCGCGCCAGAACGACTTCACGTTCCCGGTGCTGAAGGACGCGAACAACGCGATCGCCGATCGCTTTGAGGCGCAGGTGACGCCGGAGGCATATATCATCGATGGGAAGGGAAACCTGGTCTTCCACGGCGCCATCGATAACAGCCGCGACGCCACCAAGGCGCAACAGAAGTACCTGGTGACGGCGCTGGACGAGATACTGGCCGGGAAGGACGTCACGGTTCAGCCCCGCCGCGCATTCGGCTGCACCATCAAGCGAGCCGTCAGGAACTAAGGACCGTGAACGCCTACCGGCGGATTCGCGATATCGGGAGGAATGTTTTTTTGTTTAGATGGAAACAGGGCGCGGCGCTTCTGGCCGCCCCCGCTGCACTCGTCGCTCTGACCGCGCCCGTCTCACAGGCGCAGGGGACCGTCGCCACCATTGACGCTGCCGGGCTGAAGAAGCAGGTGGCCGCCCGCAAGGGGAAGGTGGTGGTGGTGAACTTCTGGGCGACCTGGTGCGGCCCGTGTGTGGAGGAGTTCCCCGCGCTGGTAACTCTCCAGAACAAGAACGCGGCGAAGGGTCTGGACCTGGTGACCGTCTCGTTCGACGAGGCGGAGGACAAGGGCAAGGTCGCGTCGTTCCTGAGCAAGAACAAGCTCACGAAGGGGACGTTCATCAACAAGGGCGGCTCCGACCTGGACGACTCGTACATCAAGTACCTGGAGCCGAAGCTGCCCGCTTCGGCCGCCGTGGCCCTGCCCCGCACCTACATCTTCGACCGCAGCGGCAAGCTGGTGAAGGTCATCACCGGCGGCCAGACTCTGGCCCAGTTCCAGAAGGCCGTGGACCCGTACCTGGCAAAGAAGTAACGGGCTAACCGCCAAGACGCCAAGGGCGCCAAGGGATGCAGAGAAATAGCTTCTCTCTCCCTTGGCGCCCTTGGCGTCTTGGCGGTTTACTTCCCTACCGGAAGCGCTGGAAGACGACGACGGCGTTGTGGCCACCGAAGCCGGAGTTGTTGGAGACAGCAGCCTCGACCGCCGCCTTGCGGGGGACGTTCGGCACGTAGTCCAGGTCGCAGTCCGGGTCCGGCGTCTCGTAGTTGATCGTCGGCGGCAGCGTCTCGCGCGCGATGGCGAGAACCGTTGCGATCGCCTCGATCGCGCCCGCCGCGCCGAGCAGGTGCCCGGTCATGGACTTGGTGGACGAGATAGCGAGCTTGCGCGCGTGGTCGCCAAAGGCCCGCTTCAGCGCCTGCGTCTCTGCCTTATCGTTCAGCGGCGTCGAGGTGCCGTGAGCGTTCACGTAGCCGATCTGCTCCGGCGCCAGGTTCGCATCCTTCAGCGCGAGTTCCATCGCCTTCGCCACGCCCTCGCCCGCGGGAAGCGGCTGCGTCATGTGGTAGGCGTCGCTGGTCATGCCGTAGCCCGAAAGCTCCGCATAGATCTGCTTCGCGCCGCGCTTCTCGGCGTGCTCCAGGGTCTCCAGGATCAGCACACCCGCGCCTTCGCCCATGATGAAGCCGTCCCGGCCCGCATCGAACGGGCGCGACGCCTTCTGCGGGCAGTCGTTGAACTTCTTGGTCATGGCCTGCATGTTCCCGAAGCCCGCGATGCCCGTAGCCGTAATAGCCGCCTCGGTGCCGCCCGCGATCATGACATCCGCCGCCCCGCGCCGTAGCAGCTCCAGCGAGTCGCCGATGGCGTTCGCGCCGGTGGCGCAGGCCGTCACGACGGTCGTGTTCGGCCCCTTCGCCCCGGTCAGGATCGAGGTCCAGCCGGAAGCCATGTCCGCGATCATCATGGGGATCAGGAAGGGCGAGACACGGCTCGGCCCCTTCTCGATCAGGACGCGCATCTGATCTTCGAGCGACTGCAGCCCGCCGATGCCCGAGCCGACGATTACCCCGACCCGCTCGGCGTTTGAGTCGTCGATGACCAGTCCGGCGTCCTCCAGAGCCATCTTGGAGGCGGCAACGCCGAACTGGGCGAAGCGGTCCATCCGCCGGGCGTCCTTGCGATCCATGTAGTCGCCCGCCTCGAAGCCCTTGACTTCGGCGGCGATCTTCACGTCGAACGCCTCAGGGTCGAACAGCGTAATCCGGCCGATGCCGGACGTGCCGGCCATCAGGCCCTGCCAGTAGGCCTCGGTGCCGATGCCGATGGGCGTAACCGCCCCCAGTCCGGTGACAACGATCCGTTTGTTCATAATGTCCCGTCCCCCTGCCAAACGGCCCCCCTCCCGGCCTTCGGTCGCCTTCCCCCGCGGGCGGGGGAAGGCACCCAGAGGGTACCCGGGAGGGGGGCCACTGCCTCAGGCGGGGTCAATGCCAGTACTACGCGCTCTTCGTCTTGTCGTCGATGTAGGAGATGGCGTCACCCACGGTCGCGATCTTCTCAGCGTCCTCGTCGGGGATTTCGATGTCGAACTCCTCCTCCAGTCCCATGACCAGTTCGACCACGTCCAGGGAGTCCGCGCCCAGATCGTCCACAAACGAGGCGGTCGGCGTGACCTGATCCTCGCTGACTTCCAGCTGCTCCACCACGACCTTTTTCACCCGGTCAAACGTCGAAGACATCGTTACACTGCTCCTGTAGATAGGTTTCCATCGCTGCTGCCCGACTGCCAAGCCGGGCACCGCTCCGCTTTGTTCTTCGGTGGACTCCGGCGGAGACACCCCGCCGATCCCAAACCCTATTCCGCGGCCATACGCCGTTACACGGTCATGCCGCCATCCACGGTCAGCACCTGTCCGGTGATGTACGAGGCGGCGTCGGACGCCAGGAAGGCGACGGCCGCGCCCACGTCCTCCGGCGAGCCCAGGCGACCCGCAGGTATCTTCGTCAGAATACCCTGTCGCGCCTCCTCCGAAAAGTTCTCCGTCATCTGCGTCTCGATAAATCCGGGCGCCACGGCGTTCACCGTGATCCCACGCGACCCGAGTTCGCGCGCCACCGTGCGGGTGAACCCGATGATGCCCGCCTTGGACGCCGAATAGTTCGCCTGGCCGGGGTTGCCCACCTGGCCCATCACCGACGTGATGTTCACGATGCGCCCGGTGCGCTGCTTGAGCATGGTCTTGGCCGCCGCGCGCGTGCACAGGAACGTCCCGCGCAGGTTCGCCTGCATCACGGCGTCCCAGTCCTCCTCGCTCATCCGCAGCAGCAGACCGTCGCGCGTGATACCCGCATTATTTACGAGGATATCCACGCGCCCGAGTTCCGCCTTTGCGCGGGTAAACAGCTCCTCCACCGAGGCGGCATCGGAGACATCACACGTGACGGCGATACCCCGACGGCCCAGCGCGACCACATCCGCAGCGACCGCCTCCGCGTCGGCGACGTTCGAGCGCGCCGTGATGACCACATCCGCTCCCGCTGCCGCCAGCGCCAGCGCGATGCCCCGGCCGATGCCCCGCCCCCCGCGCCCTGCGCCGGTGACGATGGCTGCCTTGCCTTCGAGTGAGAACGACAAACTCATGCGCCCCCCAGGGCCTCCTTCGCGGCGGCGAGCGACGCGGCGTCGCCCACCGAGAATGTCTTCGCCTCCGGCGCGATACGCTTGATCAGCCCGGCCAGCACCGCGCCTGGCCCACATTCCACAAACGTATCGTAGCCGTCCGCGGCGAAGCGCTGTATGGTCTCGACCCAGCGCACCGGCCCGGCCACCTGCGCCACGAGGTTCTCCCGAACCTCGCCCGCCGTCCGCTCGTAGTCCGCGGTCACATTCGCGATCACGGGGAGCGCGGGATCGGAGAGCGCCGCGCCCGCCAGGGCTCCGGTCATGGTCTCGGTGGCGTGGCGCATCAGCGGCGAGTGGAACGCCCCCGAGACTGCGAGCGGAACCACGCGCTTGGCGGCGCCGCGCTCCTTGAGCAGGGCGCCCGCGGCCTCCACAGCGCGCGTTTCGCCGGAGATCACCACCTGCCCCGGCGCATTTACGTTCGCCGGGACCACAACGCCCACCGGATTGACCTCACGGCAGGCGGCGTCCACCGCGTCGAAGTCCGCGCCGAGCACGGCGGCCATGGCGCCGGGGCGCTCCGCAGCGGCGAGGGCCATCGCCTGCGCCCGGGTGCGCACCAGCCGCGCGCCGTCCTCCAGCGAGAAGACGCCTGCGGCGTACAGAGCCGCGTACTCGCCAATGGAGTGCCCCGCGGCGGCGGCGGGCGTCAGGCCGGCGGCGCGGCAGGCAGCCAGCGCCGCGACCGAGGTCGCGAAGAGTGCGGGCTGCGTGTTCTCGGTCTGCTTCAGCGCCTCCTCGGGGCCGTTGAAGCACAGCTCCGAGATTGCGGCCCCGCAGGCGGCGTCCACCGCCTCGAAGGCGGCGCGCGCCTCCGGGAAGTTGTCGTACAGGTCACGCCCCATGCCGACGGCCTGCGCCCCCTGGCCGGGGAAGACAAAGACGATCCCGCTGCTCACGGCGTGAGATCCCCCCACTTAATAACGTTCGCCCCCCAGGTTAGACCCGCGCCGAAGCCAACGGTTACCACCACATTGCCCGGTTGGACACGCCCCTGCTTCCAGGCCTCGCAGAGGGCCATCGGAATGGAGGCAGAGGAGGTATTGCCGTAGCGGTCCACGTTCACGAACACCTTCTCGCGCGGCAGGCGGAGCCGCTGCGCGGCGGCGTCGATGATGCGCACGTTCGCCTGGTGCGGGATAAAGAGGTCCACGTCCTCTGGCTTCAGGCCAACGCGGTCCAGCACCTGCACCGCGGCCTCGCCCATGATCTCGACGGCGAAGCGGTAGACCTCGCGCCCCTTCATCTTGATGAAGCCTGCGCCGGCGGCCAGGGCATCGGCGGTAAGCGGCTGTCGGGAGCCACCGCCCGGAATGTTCAGCAGACACGCCCCGGTGCCGTCCGAGCCGAGCACACTCCCCAGGATGCCCTCGCCCGCCGCGCCCGGCTGTAGCACCACGGCGCCCGCGCCGTCGCCGAAGAGGACACAGGTGTTGCGGTCGGTCCAGTCCAGGACCTTGCTCATCGTCTCCGCCCCGATCACCAGGACGTTCTTCGCGCGCCCGGTCTCGATGAACTGCGCGCCGACATCCAGGGCGTAGGCGAAGCCGGAGCAGACGGCGGCGATATCGAAGGCGGCCGCGCGCCGCGCCCCCAACTCCGCCTGCACGATGGCGGCGGTAGCCGGGAAGGCGTTCATGTCCCCGGTGCAGGTGGCGAGAATGATGAGGTCGAGGTCTGCGGGGTCCACCCCCGCCACGCGCAGGGCTTCGCGGGCCGCAGGGAGCGCGAGGTCGGAGGTCGCCTCGCCGGGCCCGGCCACGCGCCGTTCGCGGATGCCGGTGCGGGAGACGATCCAGTCGTCGGAGGTCTCGACCATCGCCTCAAGGTCGTGGTTGGTGAGGACCCGCTCCGGGGCGTACATGCCAATGCCCGCGATCCGGGCGCTTCTGCTGGGCTGTTCCAAAGCCATCGTTCCGTTTCCGCCGATCAGAGCCCGCTCCCGCTCACCTGCTGCGTGTCGCGGAGCGCGTCCCGCACGGCCTCCACGAATCCGGACTGCGCGGCGACCACGGACTGCCGGATGCCGCTCGCAACCGCGGCAGCGTCCGAGCGTCCGTGCCCGATGCACGCCACACCGTTAACCCCAAGCAGCGGTGCGCCGCCCACGTCGGCGTAGTCCGCGCGCTTCTTCAAGCGGGCCAGCGCCTGCTTGAGCACGGCACGGGCTGCCTCGTCCGCCTCCGCCTTCACCTGGGCTGCCAGGGAGGTCAGGATCATGCGGGCGGTGCCCTCCGCACCCTTAAGCAGGATGTTGCCCTCGAAGCCGTCGCAGACGATGACGTCTACCGCCCCCTCGAAGACATGGTTGCCCTCGACATAGCCCACGAAGTTGAGGTGCGGCCCCGCCGCGGCAGCGCGCAGGAGGCCCATAGTCTCGCGGGTCAGTTCGTTGCCCTTGCTCTCCTCCTCGCCGTTGGAGAGCAGACCGACACGGGGGTTCTCACGCCCCAGCACGGTACGGGCGTAGACAGAGCCGAGCAGCGCGAACTGGAGAAGTTGGCTGGGCTTGCAGTCCACGTTCGCCCCGGCATCCACCAGCACGCAGTAGCCGCCGGTCTCTGTGGGGAGCGTGGTGCCAATGGGGGGGCGTTTGACGCCCTCGACCCGCTCCAGAATCTGGATGCAGGCCACCATCATGGCCCCGGTGTTACCCGCAGAGAAGCAGGCCTGAGCCTTCCCCTCCCGCACCAGGCCGACACACCGGACGAGCGAGGAGTCGCGCTTGTCGCGAACCGCCTCCATCGGGTGCTCATCCATGCCGATGACCTGGGAGGCAGGGACGACCTCGATTCCGCGGACCGGGTACGACAGCCCCGTCTGGGAGGCGAGCGCCCGGAGCGACTCGTCGATGCGTTCCGCGTCCCCGACCAGCAGGACATCCGCTGCCGGGGCCGTGCCCTCCGCCGCCATGCGGGCATACAACAGGGCGCCGTGGACTACTTCGGCGGGGGCGTGATCCCCGCCCATCGCGTCCACGGCGACTCGCAGGTGCGTATCGGGGGTAGCCGCAGCAGCGGCAGCGTTCTCAGCAGGCAAAGGCGTATCCGCGATTCATGCGTGACGCCGGCCGGACGGGCCGGCGGGAAAGATTCGTCGGACGCTCGCGTTACGCGGCGTCCGCGGTCCCGCCACGCTGCGCCTTCGGCTCTACCCACTGGCGACCGTTGTAGAAGCCACAGGACGTGCAGATATGATACGGCCGGCGCGCCGCATGACACCGGGGGCACTCCGAGACGCTCGGGGCCTGCAGCTTGTAGTGGGTGCGCCGCTTGGCCTGGCGCGTACTCGAGTGACGACGTTTGGGCAGAGCCATCTTCTTTTATTTCCTATAAAGAATTATCAAGAACCGTAAGTCATGACGAACCGCGCCTCCCGAGGCGCGGTTCGGTAGGTTGTATCACATTTTCCGGCGATTGTCCCGCGACGCAGTTCAGGAGGCGCCGCTTTCTTCCTGTCGCCGCTTCGCCTCCAGCATCTCGGCCAGGTGGCGCAGCGGGGTATCGGCCGGCTCCTCGGCCTCCGCCTCCGGAGGGAGAGCGTCCTCTTCGCGCAGAAACGTGGCGCCCTCGCCGGGGTCGATGCCCGGACACTCGTCCTGGCAGAGCGGCTGCACCGGAGCGGCCAAAAGCAGGTTCTGCCGGAGCAGATCGGCCAGGTTCATCACGTTGCCGGAGATGACGGAGGCCGCCCCGTCGGCGTCCACCGCGTGCACCTCCTCCTGCTGGAAGGCGTCGTGGCTGGAAACCAGGTCGAACTCCTCTTCCAGCTCCGTCTCCACCGGTTGCACCGTGGTCGCCAGGCAGCGGGCGCACTCCATCCGCAGTTCCGTCTTCGCGCTCCCGCGCACCAGCAGCACCGCCCCGGTGTTGGTGAGCGTGACCGCTCCCTCGATGGGCGCCGCCGCGTCCATATCCCCCTCCTGGAAGGGGGGGATGCGGAAGACGTGCCGATAGTGCATCCCGACGTGCCGGACGATCTCGGTGATGTCCAGCAGGCGCTCCTCGGGCCCCGGGGCGCCCGACCGCCCCTGTCCCGTGCCGCGTACTCCGGACGATGCCCCCCGGGAACCCGGCGCGCCGACGGAGCGGACGCCGCCCTCTAGGGGTAGTTCGTCCTCAAGACTATGGTACGCGAAGCGACTCTTCGACGAGCGCTCTGCGCCCGCCTCGCCGCCTTCATCGGACGGTCTTCGGCTGTTCATGCCCTACTATATCACAGGGGAAAATGCCCCCCGCCGGGCACCTGCACGCCCGGTTTAGCCCCGCGCGTTGCCCACCGGCACCCGCGCCTCGACCCCCTGCTCCTCCGCGTCCGTCTCCGAGGTCGTGACCGCCGCCGCAGTGGTGGTCCGACGCTCGCGGGCCACGGTCGGTAGTGTAGGGGAAGGGGCGACCGCGGTGACCGGCTCGGCCGAGCGCTCCGCCCCGCGGCGCTCCAGCGCCTGCCGCCCGCGTTGAATCGTGCCCAGCACCGCCCCGACGCGCCCTTCAACCTGCGCCATCGTCTCGGTGATGTTCTTCTCCAGCGACAGGAGCACATCCCGCGCGTACTCGTCCGACCCGGCGCGAATCTCTTCCGCCTCGCGCTCCGCCCGGCGCACGATATCGCTCGCCTGCGCCCGCGCAATCCGCACGATCTCGGACTCCTCCACCATCGCCCCGGCCTTCGCCCCGGCCTGCTCGACCTGCGCCGCGGCGGTGGCGCGCGCCTCCTCCAGGATGCGGGCACCTTCCGCCCGCGCCTCCTCCAGGATGCGCCCCGCCTCCACCCGCGCCGCCTCTACGGACTGCGCCGCCTCGGTCTGGGCGGTCTCCATGATCTTGTCAGAGTTCTGCGCAATCTTGCCCGCCCGCCGTAGCTCCTCCGGGAGCGAGGCACGGATCTTGTTGACGAGCATATAGAACTCTTCGTCATTGAAGCGGAAGAAGCCGAAGATGTGCTTCGCGTCCTCCACCAACGCCTCCAGGCGCTCCAGGTTTTTCAGTGTTTCTATGATGTTCTGGTCTTTCGACACGTCGTTAGCCCTTTGTATCCCCGATTCGCCGAATCGGACCCATTATTACCGATTCAGCACTTCCCGTAACCTTGATTCGACACGCGGCGGCACCAGCGCCGACACATCCCCCTTCAGGCGGGCGATCTCCTTCACTATCGACGAAGACAGATACAGATGCTCCGCGCTCGTCATCAGAAACAGCGTCTCGACGTCCGGCGCCAGATGATGGTTTGCCAGGGCCATCTGGAACTCGTATTCAAAGTCCGAGACCGCGCGCAGCCCCTTAACCACCACCCGCGCGCCCTGCTTCCGCGCGTAATCGACGAGCATTCCTTCGAACGCATCCACCTCGACATTGGTGAGCCCGGCATCCGCGCACACTTCGCGCAGCAGAGCCACACGCTCGTCCGGCGTGAAGAGCGGACTCTTGCCGGAGTTCCGCCCGACGGCCACAATGAGCCGGTCGAACAGGCCGGCGGCGCGCGTTATCACGTCCATATGCCCGTTGGTCGCCGGGTCGAACGACCCCGGATAGATGGCTATCTGCACTACTGGTGGTCCCTTACCCTACCGCCACGGTGGTCACCGCGGCCTTGGTCTGCTGCTGCCGGCGCGCCACCGCGGCGCGCAGCGCGGCATGCTCCGGCCGGCCCAGCGCCGGGTCGCGGGCGAGCAGGTCCAGCGCGTCGGCACGCGCCTCCTGGAGCACGCCCACGTCGCGCCGCACATCCGCGATCTTCATCTCCGGTAGACCGCTCTGACGTGCACCGAAGAACTCGCCGGGACCGCGCAGGCGCAGATCCTCTTCGGCGATCTTGAACCCGTCGTTGGTGCGCGTGAGCACGCTCATCCGCTCCTCGCCCTCCGGCGTCTTCGGGTCGGCGATCAGCACGCAGAACGACGCGTGCTGGCCACGACCGACGCGCCCCCGAAGCTGGTGGAGCTGCGCCAGACCGAACCGGTCCGCATCCTCAATCACCATCACGGCCGCGTTGGGAACGTCCACACCCACCTCAATCACGGTGGTTGCCACCAGTATTTGCACCTGGTTGCCCCGAAACCGGGCCATTATAGCATCTTTCTCCTCGGGAGACATCTGGCCGTGGAGGAGGCCCACCGTGTACTCCGGGAAGACGTGCTCGGCGAGGTGGGCCGCCAGTTTGGTGGCCGCCCAGGTCTGCATCTTCTCGGACTCCTCGACGAGCGGGCAGACCACGTACGCCTGCCGGCCCTGCTGGAGCACCTTACGCACCCCCTCGTAGACCGGGGCGGACTCCGAGGTGCGCTTCCAGTGCGTCTTCACGGGCTTGCGCCCCGGCGGCAGTTCGTCAATGATCGAGACATCCAGGTCGCCATAGACCGTCAGGGTCAGCGTGCGCGGGATCGGCGTCGCCGTCATCACCAGGAAGTCCGGGCGCCCGCCCTTGTCCGCGAGCGCGGCGCGCTGGAGCACGCCGAACCGGTGCTGCTCATCGATCACCGCGAGGCCCAGGCGGCGGAAGGTGACGCCCTCCTGAATCAAGGCGTGTGTTCCCACTACCACCCCTGTCTCGCCCGACATCGCCCGCTCGCGCACAGCACGCTTCTCCCGCTCTGGCCGGGAGCCGGTCAGCAGGTCCACGCGCACACCGAGTTCCTCCAGGGTGCGGCGGATGCCGCGCAGGTGCTGCTCTGCCAGGATCTCGGTGGGGGCCATGAGCGCCGACTGGTACCCGTTGCGTGCGGCAATCAGGAGCGCGGCCATAGCTACCGCGGTCTTCCCCGCGCCGACATCGCCCTGCACCAGACGGTTCATCGTTTCGGGCCGGGCCATGTCCTCCGCGATCTCAGCGATCACCCGCTTCTGCGCCCCGGTCAGCGGGAAAGGAAGCGCCCTCTCCAGTTCGGCCACGGGGCCGGTCACATCCTCAAAGGCGATGCCGGGCGCCTGCTTCGCCACGTAGCGGCGGCGCGCAAGCAGGAGTTGCAGCACAAGCAACTCTTCGTACACCAGGCGGCGCCGCGCCCGCTCCTGCGCCAGGACGTTTTCGGGGAAGTGGATGGCGCGCAGGGCCTCCGCGGCCCCGGGCAGGTCGCGCTCCCGGCGCAGCGCGAGCGGAAGGGTTTCGGGCACCGCGTCCGCCAGCGCAGGCACCGCCTCAAACATCAGGCGGCGCAGGCGTCCCTGTGAGATACCCTCGGTGAGCGGGTAGACCGGCACGATGCGGCCGACCGACAGCGAGTCCTCACCCTCCTCCAGCGCCTCCCACTCAGGCTGAGTCATCTCCACGGCATTGTAGCCGCGCTTCACGGCGCCGTAGGCGACGACGCGCTTGCCCTGGAGCTTCTCGAAGGTCTGCTTGAGCCGCCAGTTGTTGAAGAAGGTCAGGGTGATGACCCCCTTCTGGCCGTCGTCCAGCGTGACTTTGGTGATGACCGTCCGGTTCTTCGCGGGCCGGTTCTCAGTGGAGGTTACTTTACCGGCGACCGTGGCCGCCTCGCCGTCGCGCAGGTCGCGCACAGGCACGAAGTGGGAGCGGTCCTCGTAGCGGTGCGGGTAGTGGGTCAGCAGGTCGCCCACGGAGAAGATGTTGAGCTTGGAGAGGGTGCCGGCGAGGCGCTCGCCGATGCCCTTCACCGCGGTCACCGGGGCGTCGAGGCGGGACGGGTCGGGAGGAGACGGGGGGGAGGTTGTCGCGCCGCGGCCTGCCATACTCAACGCTTTCGTCGGGCCGCTGGCGTGCCCCGGTTCTGTCCCGCGGCCCGGGATATTGGGCTATTATAGCGGGGCGCGCAGAGCACTGTCAAGGCAGCAGACGGGGGGCGGCCAACTCCCGGGCGGCTCCCGGCGACCAAGAAAGCGTACACCACCGGCCTTTTCCTGCCGATAAGTAGAGAAGGAATGAACCGGGCACGCCAAGAAACGTCTGAGCGTATTGGTTGTCATAGTGGTTGATGGTCGTCGCCTGGCGGCCGAAGTATGAGGAGGTAGCTTCCCTGTGAATCGTCCCACCCGCACGCTGGTGTCTTTCGCGGTCGCCGGCACGGCCGTTGCTGCGCTTATGGCAACGTCCAGCAACCGCGCCCAAGCGTTCCCGCCGTTCAAGGATAAAGAAGGCAAGAACTGCGTGTACTGCCACACCAGTCCCACGGGCGGTAAGCGCAACTACCGCGGCCTCTACTACAAAGCTCATAACCTCACCTTCGCCGGGTTCGACGACGCGGCCGAGGCGAAGAAGGCGGGCGTCGAGATCGGCCCCGATCCGGAGCCCAAGCCCAAGTCCTGGACCGCACCTGAGGGCGCGGCCGCTGCCCCCACGGCCTCTGCCGCTGCTCCTGCGGGCGCCGCCGCCGCTCCTGCGGCCGAGAAGAAGATTACCCTCGCCGAGGCGAAGGCCAAGGTCAAGGCCGCTGAGGCTGCCTACAAGAAGAATCCGAAGAACGCCGCGGCGAAGAAGGCATATGCCGCCGCCCTTGCCGATCAGGGGCACGTGATGATGCTGGACCAGAGCATCCCGCCGGTGAAGCGCTACCCGGAGGCCCTGTCGCTGGCGCGCCAGGCGCTGGCCCTGGACCCGACCAACAAGACGGCCGCCGCCGACAAGAAGGCGATCGAAGACGCCTACAAGAGCATGGGCAAGCCCGTGCCGGCGGAGAAGAAGAAGTAGGCGCCGCCTCACGACACTGGACAAAAGGGAGCGGCCGCGCAACGTGCGCGGCCGCTCCCTTTTCTTATTCTTATCCCTCGCCGCTCGCCACCTGCTCCAGGGTTTGCTTCAGCCCCTGGACGTTGCGCAGGCGCCAGTATAGCCCCTGGTTCCGCGCCATCCAGCGGTAGTCGCAGAGCAGGCGGCGCAGCGTAGCGTAGTCCGGGTGGAAGCGGGCCAGGATAGCGTTCACCTCGCGCTCGGGGTAGCGCACCTCCGGCTCAAACGCCTCCGCCAGTTTCCCCAGTACAACCTGCAGTTTCTTCTGGTTGCGGGCCGGCAGACGCTTGAGCCGTCCGTCCTCGAAGAACGCCTCCTCCACCCGCTCCTCAAACCCGCGGGCGCTGCCCTGCGACGGTGGCACCACGGCGTCGTAGGCCGCACGGTGCGCCTCCAGATTAAAGCCGGTCGGCCATCGCGTCTCCGCGTCGGTCTGGACGCCCGTCAGGTCCGCGTCCCCCAGGGCGGCGCCGGACAGGTCGGCACCGCAGAGGTTCGCCCCTCGTAGCGACGCCCCCGTCAGGTCCGCACCGCTCAGGTCTGCCCCGGCAAACCGTACCCCGCGCAGATCGGCGCCCCTCAGGTTCCATCCCGACAGGTCCTCGCGCTCGTGGTTCTCCCCGCGCATGTCGCGCTTACGTTTTCGTTCCATGACGATAACCGTATCGCGCGGCGAACGCGGGCTGCAAAAGACGCGAGCGTCAGAGCGTCAGGCAGCGGGGGCCGGGAACGGCTTCCACCGGCGCAGGATCAGTTCGGGGGTCGCGTTGACGCAGAACGCGGCAACGACCTCCCAGCCCTCCTGATCGAGCCGGTCGAGGGCATCCTGCAGGTGCGCCCCCAGGTCCGTGTGGTACTTCGTTTCCCAGTGGGTGCGCTTCATGTGGAGGTGGATGTGCTCCATGGCAGCGGGGGTCGCTCCCGTGACGGAGAGGTTGCCATCCAGAGCGGCAACTGGAAAGGGGGTGGCTGCGGACATCGTGTCTTTCCTTTCTTCGGCGAAAACGTCGAAAAACACCCAGGTCCAGTAAGTGCATCGGGCGAGCATGGCCGCCCGGTGTGACGGTCTCCCAGGGTGCCAATGCCCTCGGAGGCCCTCGTATCGTTGCGTGGGAGGAGGCAGTCTCACTCCCCTCTTATTTGGACACGCGAAGGAGCGGTTTGTTCACAGCGGCGCGCGAAAAAAAGTGCTTCACGCGGCGGGCGGCAGGACGCCCTCGTAGATGTCGGCCAGCGCGAGCGGCGCGCTGCCCGTGCCGACGCTTTCGAAGGTGACAGAGGCTTCGAGGCCGGCGGTCAGGGAGTAGAGCCAGAACTCTCCCTGGCGGACGTACCGTTCGACCACCGGCCGGTCCTGCGCCACCAGGACGTACTCGCGGAGCGACTCGATCCGCTGGTAGTGCTCGAACTTCTCGCCGCGGTCGTACGCCTCCGTAGACTCCGAAAGCACCTCGATGATGAGCGTCGGGTTGACGAGCGTATCGCGCTGATCGTCGCGGAAGATCGGATCTCCGCAGACCACCACAACATCGGGATACGTGTACCGCGTCGTCTGATGAATACGAACCTTCAGGTCGTTCATGAATGGGCGGCAGCTACCTCCGCGCAGCCGGGTCCAGAGCAGCGCGAAAAGATTCCCCGACACGATGTTGTGCGCGACCGAAGCGCCCGACATCGCGACCATATGCCCGTCGCGGTACTCGCTCCGAACGTCGCGCGCCGCCCGCTCGCGGCGCAGGTACTCGCCTTCGGTCAGAATTTCGGGCTCACTCATAACCTGGAGGAAGGGCTTCGGGCATGGTGCTCCTCCGAGGCACGGGGCGCGGAGCAATCCGCGCCCCGTGGGGTGTCACTTGCCGCCCTGCCGTGCGGGCGGGTTCTTGCCCTCGCCGGGGACCGGTTCGGCGCCGAAGGTAGCCACCTCACGGGCCAGCGCCGCGAGGAAGTCCTCGACCGGGAACGGGCCGAGGTCGCCACGCAAGCGCTCCCGCACCGAGACGGTGCCGTTCTCGATGTCCCGGTCGCCGACCACGAGCATGTACGGAATCTTCGCGATCTGCGCCTCCGCGATCTTGCGGTTGGTCTTCTCGCTCCGGGTATCCGCCGTGGCCCGGTAGCCCATCTTCACCAGGCGCTGCCGGAACTCCTCGCACCACGCCGAGTGGCGGTCAGCGATGGGCAGCAGGCGCACCTGCTCCGGCGCGAGCCAGACCGGAAACGCGCCCGCGTAGTGCTCGATCAGGAACGAGACCATCCGCTCCATGGTGGAGAGGTAGCCGCGGTGGATCATAACGGGCCGATGGGGCTTGCTGTCATCCCCGATGTACTCCAGATCGAACTGCTTCGGCAGGTGCCGGTCCACCTGAACGGTGGAAACCGTCTCCTCCTTGCCCAGCACATTCTTAAGCTGAATGTCGATCTTCGGGCCGTAGAACGCCGCCTCGCCTACCCCCTCAAAGTAGGGTAGACCCAGCTCCGCGAAGACCTCGCGCAGCTCGTTCTCCGCCTTCTCCCACAACTCGGGGTCGTTGACGTACTTCTCGGTGTCGGCCGGGTCGTGCAGCGACAGCCGGTAGCGGTACTCGGTGATGCCGAGGCGCCGGTACGACTCCTCAATCAGAAGGACGGAGTTCTTGACCTCCTCCTTCACCTGATCCTCGCGGCAGAAGATGTGGGCATCCGAGAGGCACATGGACCGCACGCGCGACAGGCCCGACAGCTCGCCCGACTTCTCGTAGCGGTACATCTTGCCCAGCTCCGCATAGCGAATGGGCAGGTCCCGGTACGAGTGCATGTCGTTCTTGTAGATCTGGATGTGGTGCGGGCAGTTCATCGGCCGCAGGACGAACTCCTCCTCGTCAATCTTCATGACGGGGAACATGCCGTCCTTATAGTGGTCCCAGTGGCCGGACTGCTTGTAGAGTTCGGGCCGGGCCATGTCCGGAGTGTAGACGTGCTCGTAGCCCTTCAGGCGCTCCTGGTCCTGGATATAGCGCTCCAGGGTCATGCGCACTGCCGCGCCGTTGGGTAGCCACAGCGGCAGCCCCGGCCCGATCACGGTGCTGTTCATAAACAGGCCGAGTTGCTTGCCCAGCACCTTGTGGTCGCGCCGCTTGGCCTCCTCGATACGCTCCAGATACTCTTCAAGCTGCGCCTTCTTCTGGAACGCTGCGCCGTAGATGCGGGTGAGCTGCGGATTCTTCTCCGAGCCGCGCCAGTACGCCCCGGCGATGTTCATGAGCTTGAACGCGCCAATGCGACCGGTAGACTCGATGTGCGGCCCCTTGCACAGGTCAATGAACTGCGGCTCCTCGCCCTCCTTACCCTGCGCGTAGAAGGAGAGCTCCGCGTCCTCCGGCAGATCGTCGATCAGGGCAACCTTGAAGGGCTGCCCCTGTGCCTCGCAGCGGGCGCGGGCCTCGGCCCGATCCAGCACGAACCGCTGCATCTTCAGGTTGTCCTTGACGATGCGCTTCATCCGCTCTTCAAGGGCGGGCAGATCTTCCGGGGTCAGCGGGCGGGGAAACTGAAAGTCGTAGTAGAAGCCGTTCTCGATCACCGGCCCGATGCCGAGCTTAGCGTCGGGAAAGAGTTCGAGGACCGCCTGTGCCAGGACGTGCGCGCAGGTGTGCCGCATCCGAGACACAAAGTCGGACGGGGCGCTCAGTTCGTCGTCCAGCGCGGGGTTTGCCGCCTCGGCGGACTCGTCGTGTTCGTGCATGATAGGTTTAGGTCTCCCATACCACAGGATGACTTGAGTATAGCCCGCCAGCACGGGTGTGCCAATTCTATCGCCCGGGGTGGCGAGATTGTAAAACAGGCGCGTTCTGCCCAGGACGCGGGAGTCCCCAAATCCCGGGCAAGCGAAAAAATTCGTGGAAGACATAGGGCGGCAGCCCGGAGTGGGTTACACTGTCCTTGATACTGCTCTGAGCCTATAGTGATGGCGCACAGAATCCCCTCTGAGAACTACGTCTACCTGGAGATCGCCTCCTCCCTGCGGGGGCGTATCGAGCGGGGCGACTTCCGCAACGGCCGCCTCCCTTCCGAGCGCGTCCTCACCGTTGAGTTCGGCGTCCAACGGGCTACCGTGCGCCGTGCGCTGAAAACGCTCGAAGAGCAGGGACTGGTCTTCCGCGACGCCACCCGTGGAACGTTCGCGCGACCGCCTGCCCCCCCGGAGACCGACAGCGGCGGCATCGCGCTGGTCATGGGCCGGGCGCACGATACCACCGCCCCGGCCGATATTGCGCGGGGGCTCACCCGGGCCGTCCGCGAGGCGGAGCGCTTCCTGCTGTGGGTGGATATGCCCGCTGCCCAGGGGCACGCCGAGTCGGAGGTGCCGGACCCACGCGACCTGATAGCGCGCGGCGTGGCCGGCGCGGTCCTGTGGCCCGAGATTCCCGCCTCGGTGGAGCGCCTGCGGGCGCTTCGGGACGCGATGCCGCTGGTACTGCTGGACCGACATGTGCCCGGGTTCGAGTCCGATTTTGTGGGGATCAACGACTTCGCGGCGGGCTGGGCCGTCGCCGAGCACCTGCTGAGCGTCGGGCACACGCGCGTCGGCTTCATCAGCGTCGCCCCGCATGCCGGTACGGTCCAGGCGCGTTACCGCGGCTACGCAGCAGCGATGGCGACCGCTGGGACCCCGGCCCGGCCGGAGTGGACCCTCCACCGTGAGCGCGACCTCACGTCCGCGGACGACGCCGCCATCGAGATACTGCTTTCGGACGGCGACGCCTCGCCCACCGCCCTGATCTGCGCCAATGACTCGGTAGCCGCCGCCCTGATCTGCGCTCTGCGGCGCCTGGGCCGCCGCGTGCCGGAGGACGTCGCCGTGACGGGCTTTGGCAACTCCATGCCGCAGCTTCTGGACGCCCTGGGTCTGACGACTGTGGCGCAGCCGTTCGAAGAGATGGGCCGCGCCGCGGGTCAGCTTATCCTGGAGCGCCTGCGCGCACAGGCCGCGGTCGTGCGAAGCGGGGCGTCCCCCCCGCCCGTCCGGGATGTCCTCCTGGACGCCGAAGTCATTGTCCGCTCATCGTGCGGGGCAGGGCGCCCCGCTCCGGCGCAGCCCGGATTACCTACCACCTGACACGCGCGCGGGGCAGGCGCGAACGATGCATCTGGCAGAGAAGAGCCGCCTTTATGTGGCCCCGGTCCAACACGGAGCCGGAGCGTCCCCTTACCCCGCCCTCAGGGGCCGCCGCCCCGGACGCCCGGAAGGACGCTCACTCTCGTGACCCATACCCATTTCCCTCGCCGCGCTGCCGCATTCGCGGCCGCGGTCGCCTCGCTCACCGTCGTTGCAGTCGCCGCCGACACGCTCCCGCCGAGTTCCCTAACCACCGTGGTGGAAGGGCGGCGCGAGCCAGGCGAGGCGTCCGTCAGCATGTCGGCCATGAAGTACCTGCCCTTCGACGTCCCCGAGGGGGTAACAAAGATCACCATACGCAAAGAACTGGACCACGGGCCAGATAGGACCCGGACCAACACGGTGGATCTGGGCCTGTTCGACCCACGCGGCTATGCGCACGGCGGCCCTGGCATCCGCGCCTGGCAGGGTGGTGTGAGAGCCGATCTGGTGATCGCGGGGACGGTGGAGGAGTCTTCCCCACACGGGATTCCGGGCCCGCTCCCGGCCGGGCGCTGGCACCTGGCGCAGTACTACCTCAAATCCGCCCCGGCGGGCCTGGGCTACCGGTACACGATCATCTTCGACTTCGGGGGCTCCGCGCCGCCGAAGAGCGTGCCCCCACCACCCCCCTACCGCCCCGGCACGCTGAACCCGAAGCCGGGCTGGTACGCTGGCAATCTGCACAGCCACAGCATCCACTCCGACGGCGGGCGGACGCTGGCCGATGTCGCGCGGAGAAACCGAGCGCAGGGCTTCGACTTCCTGGTTTCGACGGAGCATAACTCCCCCACTGCACACTACCGCTTTCCCGAAGCGGCGCGGGCCGCCCCTGGCCTGCTCCTGCTGTATGGGAGCGAGTTGACCACGCCAGGCGGACACGCGAACATCCTGGGTCAGAAGCCGGGCCACTGGTTCGACTTCCGGATGGACCCGGGCGACGGCCGGCTGTCCGGTGTCATCGCCGAGGCGCACCACCAGGGCGCGCTGTTTGTGGTGAACCACCCGTACGCCACCTGCACCTCCTGCACATGGACATACCCGGAGGCAGAGTGGAAGGCGGCGGACGCGATCGAGGTATGGAACGGCGTGTGGACCGCCGAGGACCGCGCCGCAGTGGACTTGTGGGATCGCCTGCTGAAGCGAGGGCGGCGCGTGTGGGCGTTCGGCGGCACCGACTACCACCGGGGCGAGGACGCGCTGACGCCCGCCGCCCTGGTCTACGCGGCGGGCCTCGCCCCGGAGAAGGTGCTGGACGGCATGCGGCGCGGGCGCGTAGTCCTGAGCGAGTCGCCGCAGGGGCCGCGTGTGCTTGTGGCGCCCGCGGCGAAGCCTGACGCCCTTCCCGGCGACACGACCCGAGTAGCCTCCGCGACAACCTCGCTACCCGTGCAGGTGCGCGTCACCGGGGGGAAGGGGATGACGGTACGTCTGGTATGGTCGAGCGGAGAGGCACGCCTCCCACCCGTGGAGAGCGACGACGTAACCCTGGCCTACACGGTGCCCCTGACCACAGCCGACGCGCGGGACTATGTACGGGCGGAGCTCCTGAGCTCCGAGGGCGGAATGGCCTCGCTGAGCAACCCACTCTTTGTGGAGCGCCAGCTCACCGGTGTGCGCGCCGGCGGGCTCGGCGGCGCAGCAGCACGCCCCCGACGGTCAGCCCAAGCAGAGCGAGCGCCCCAGCCGAAGGCTCCGGGATGGCGACCGCTGTGAAGCCGATGCGCCGGACGGTACTGGTCCCCGCCCCGAAGTTGCGGCCCAGGTAGTACACGGCGCCGTCCGGCCCCACCCGCAGGTCCACGATATTCCCCAGGTCCGAGGCGAAGGCGAAGCTGTTGGCCGTGCCCGCGTCCAGCGTCCGAATCCAGCCCCGCACAAAGTCGGCGTAGAAGTAGTCCCCCGCGAACTCAGCCGGATACAGGAGACTGGTCGGATTGTAGAAGGCCCCGCCCGAGATCGAGTTCCCCTGGTCGGGTCCGCTGCCGTGCCGGTAGGCATAGAGCGGGCGCGTGAAGTCCGGAAAGCTGGCCTGGTTGAAGTCGCCCTCGGTGGCCGGCCAGCCGTAGTTCGCCCCCGCCTGCCCGACGTTGATCTCCTCCCAGGTATTCTCCCCCACGTCGTTGATGTAGAGGATGCCTGTGCCGGGCTGGAAGGCCATGGTGAAGGGGTTGCGCAGCCCGGAAGCCCAGATCGCCTTGTTCTGGCCCGTCACGTTCGGGTCGTTGAAGTACGGGTTGTCCGTGGGGATGGAGCCGTCCGGGTTCAGACGGATAATCTTCCCGTGCCGGGTATTCAGGTTCTGCGCGTTGCTGCCGTTGGCGTTGTCGCCCACGGCGACATAGAGCTTACCGTCCAGCCCGAAGTGAACCGCGCCGCCGTTGTGGTTCGTGGCGGACGAGAGCGGGTCGAAGTTCATCAGGACCGTCTCGCTGCCGGCGACTGCGACGTCCCCGTTAGCCGTAAAACGACTCAGGCGATTATAGGTCTGAGACCCGTCATTGTGGGTATAGTAGACGTAGACGTAGTTGTTTACCGCGAAGTTGGGATCGAAGGCTACCCCGAGCAGCCCACGCTCCCCTGCGGAGCTGACACCCGGAGCGGTCAGGAACGGGGTGGCAAGCAGCGCGCCGTTCTTAATGACGCGCAGACTGCCGGACTGCTCACTGACGAAGATACGCCCGTCGGGGGCGAACGCCATGGCAGTCGCGCCGCCGGTCGTGGCGACATCTGTCTGGGAGAAGCCCGGCAGGAAGGTCTGAGCGGACGCCGGATCGGCAGCGAGCGTCAGGGCGCCAAGAAGGGCGAGCGACGTAGCAGCGCCGACGGCGGGAAGACCACGGCGGAGCAGCGGCAGGCGCAGGGAGCGTCGCGGCAGCAGGAACGGGTGTGGAGCGCGCATAGCTACCTTTCTCACGTGGCACGGTCCTTTTTAGTGGACAGATTTCCGTGAGATTTAGGCAGAACTACCAGGCATTCCTGCGCGCGCAGGCCCGTTTTTCCCGTCTTTAAGGACGCCCTCGCCGCAGCCTGCTGTCTACCGGCGCAGCGGCAGGTCGATCTGGTCGCCGATGGCGGGCTTGAAGCGCGCGGTGCGGAAGTGGAGGTCGGCAACGCGAACGCGGCCGATGTCCGGAGCAAACCCCAGAGCGCGCTCGGCGGCGGTAGCATACTCGAAGGCATCATCCAGCGCTTCGAAGAGGAAGACGAAATCCTCCGCCCCCTCGCGGTGCACGACCAGTTCCTCGCCGTTGGTTTCGGGCACTTTCAGGCAGAGCGCGGTCGTCGGGACCTTCTGATCGTGGCAGAGGTCATCGGACAGAGAAGAATCTTCATCAAAGAGCGGCATGGTTCCTACTCACGACTGACGTAACTGGAGACGCCGACGCTACAGGATAGCAGCTTCGGCCTGATTCTCTACGTATGCGGGCGCGGCGCGCCGCGCGCGTTGCGGGGCGGCAACAGAGAGAATGCCCCTGCCCCCTCCAACAGAAGGAGCCTGACTCTGGCGGAACTGCCAGTCGGTGTAAGCGACCGCCTGGCGCAGCCGCTCAAGTTCATACAGCCGCCGCTCCAAGTCGCTCGGGCCGGTGATCGCTGCGGCCGTAGAGACGGAGGTAAAAGCGACCGGCTGTGTTACTGCCGGAACCCCACCATAGATGCCACTGGTCATTCCGCGCGGACCGGGGAAAGCGGACGAGGGGACGAAGGCGGTAGGAGCACCGGGCGAGTAGCGGGGAGAGGCGCCCAGCACAGCGGCGGGGGCGGAGGGAGAAGAGTTCGCGGCGACGGCAGAGGGTTGCGGAAAGTCTGCCCGGAGGCGGGATACGCCGACCGCCATCAGCACACACAGCATCCCCACCAGAGGGAGACCAATCTGGATCAGCGGGTTGGTCCACCAGCCGTCGCAGTTGGGGCAGACAGCGTCCCGATTTCGACGACGGCCGCACTTGCCGCACCATCCGTTCACGTAATGTGAATACACGCTGACGGTGGATGTCACGCGCTGCCCGTTCCCTTCCTTGCGATCTGCTGCGATTCTCAGTGTATGCCTAAGTCCGTGAATTGTCAACGCTGATTTTGGCGCGCAGGGGGGTAAGCCGCTATACTGGTTTTCGTGGAAACGACCGCGAAAGCGACCCCGGAATCGGCCTTTTCCGGGCTTCTCCTGGCCTGGTACGAGCGGAATCGACGCGACCTGCCCTGGCGCCAAACGGCCGATCCCTACGCCGTCTGGGTGTCGGAGATGATGCTCCAGCAGACCCAGGTGGCGACCGTAATCCCCTACTGGGAGCGGTGGATGGCACGCTTTCCCACGGTCCGCCATCTTGCCGAAGCGCCACTGGATGACGTCCTCCGGGAGTGGCAGGGGCTCGGCTACTACGCCCGCGCCCGCAACCTCCACCGCGCAGCCCAGGTGATCGTGGAGAAGCACGGTAGCGAATTCCCCCGCACGTTCGAGGAGGTCCTGGCGCTCCCGGGCATCGGGCGCTATACCGCGGGTGCGGTCTGCTCCATCGCGCTAGGACTGGACACTCCTATCGTGGACGCTAACGTGATTCGCGTTCTGTGCCGTGTGTTCGGCGTCCACGGCGATCCGAAGTCCCCGGCGGTGCAGCGGCGCCTGTGGGCGCTTGCGGAAGAGCTCATTCCGACCGGGCGCGCTTCCGACTTCAACCAGGGCGTAATGGAGTTGGGCGCGCTCGTGTGCGGGTCGCCGCCCCGGTGCGACGCGGGCGCATGCCCAATGCGGGGCATCTGTTCCGCCTACGCCTCGGGGGACCCCGCCTCGCTGCCGGAGTTCGCACCGCGCAAATCCTTCACCACGCAGACCGATGTCTCCGCCCTGGTAGAGCGGGGGGACGGCCGCCTGCTGCTTGTCCGCCGCCCCGAGGGCGGCCTGTGGGGTGGCCTCTACGAGTTCCCGCGCGTCACGGCACAGGAGGGGGAGGCTCCCAGCGCCGCCGCGGAGCGCGCCGCCCGCGAAGTTGCCGGCCTGACTGTGCGCGCCGCCGCCGGTGACCCGCCCGCCGCCAGCCTCCGGCACGGGGTCACCACGCGCCGCATCACCCTGCTCGGCATCCGCTGCGCCCCCTGTCCGGGCGACAGCCCCACCGCCACCGCGCCCCGTCCCGCCGAGGGCTTCACTGCGCTCTGGGTGGCGCCGGACGCCCTGGACGAATATGCCCTATCGTCGCCCCAGCGCCGCCTGGCTGAGCAGTGGCGTGAGCGCGGAGCGCAGCCGAGCCTGTTCGGCTAGGCATCCTTAGAGCGCACCCGTATGTGGCCCGACGACACGCCCCACCGCCTCGTCCTGGCGGAGGTCGAACGGATGTGGCGCGATGCCTGCCGTCCGGGCGCCGCAGCGCGCACTCTGAGACGCCTCCGTCCTGGTGGCGCGGGCGCGCCGCCGGACCGCCCGCTCTACGTCCAGAAGTTTGCGACGGCGAACTGGCGCACCGCGCTGCTGACCGGCGCCCCTGAGGCGACCTTCGCCTTCTCGGCAGCCGGGTTGCGGCCGGTCGAACCCGACGCGCTGGTAAAGGGAACCACGCCCGAGGGCTTCCGCATCTACCACTACCCCATCCTCGCCTTCGCCGTCCATCCGGACGGTGAGCGGCTGGCACTGGCCCGACACTGGGGCCCGAAGGTAGCCTCCCGCGCCCGCCTGCGCATCGTCGGTCCGCCCGGTCGCGAGCGTCTGCGGCACGAGGAGGATTAACCGCCAAGACACCAAGAGCGCCAAGGGATACAGAGATTTTCTCTCTTCTTGGCGCCCTTGGCGTCTTGGCGGTTAATCCCCTTAATTCGGGAAGGTGCGGAACAGGGTCAGGCCGGTAAGGGTGCCGAAGAGGCTCCACGCCGCGCCGGTCACGAAGTCACCCAGGATCAGGCCCAGGAAGAAGGGCAGCGCCTCGCGGTACAGGCGCATCCCCCCGTAGCGCAGCAGGAGCGCCTTCATCACCCAAGCAACGAACAGGTCAAACCAGAACAGCTCCGTCGCCAGGCTCATGTTCAGCACGTAGCCGGAGGGGGCGAATGGGAAGCCCGTGAACCGGACACGCAGGAACGTCAGGAGCATCGTGATCCCGGAGCCGACCGCCATCCCGATCAGCGCTGTGCGCTCCGGCAGCTTCGGGTCGGAGAACCAGCCGGAGAGCCGATACCAGGGGACGTTCGCCATGTTGATGCGGTAGGCGTTGACGTTCGCAGTGGCCGCACCGTTCTGGTAGTACAGCATCATGCTCCAGAACATCGCGGCGACGATACCCACCGCCGCCGATAGCATCAGAACGCCCGCCATAGGGCGCATGTTGAACTGGCCTGCCCGGCGCAGTCCGACCAGCGCCTGGAGTTGCTGCGGCATGGGCGCAGCCCGATAGTCGATGTTGAACCACGAGAGCGCGGACAGGTGTACCAGATCTGACTGCGACAGGCTGCGCGTGCCGAGGACACCCGCCAGGACACTGGGCGGGTCCACCCAGCCGATCTGGAGCGACAGCACCGCCGTCTCCGCCTCGATGCGCGACATGGCCAGCATCAGCAGCAAGTACAGTCCCAGGAACGCCAGGGGAAGCCACCACGCCGCGCCAAGCCCCCAGACCATCGCACACAGCGCAATAAACCCGACCGCGCCGCCGTACACCGCCGTCCGCGCGGAAAGCGCCTCCCCCCGGTCCTCGCCCTCCGGGTCGCCCGCAGCGGCGCGCGCCAGATACGCCCGGAAGTAGGGCCACCCCGTAATCAGAGCGGCGATGGCAATGGTCAGCCACGCTCCCCATGCCTGGTACCCGCTGAACGGGAACTGCGGCGAGCCATCGTTCCACGTCGCCGGGCCGGGATCACGCCAGTTCATGATCGTGCCGAACAGGTTTAGCAGTTTGCGCACGGCATAGAAGAACCAGAGCGAGAACAGCACATCGACATTAATCAGGTACCCAAAGCCAATCCCGGCCGGGTGGGTCAGGAACTGGATCGAGCCCAGACCGGTCCAGGGGTAGGATACGCCGTCCAGGAGCTGCTTCGTGGTGTTGATGGGCAGTCCCGGCAGGGTCGGGTACAGGTTCTGGAGCGTATTCAGCGAGTGCAGGAAGAGGGGTATGGCGAAGCCGATCCACATACGGCGATCGCGGTACAGGGGCGCGCCCTCGCGCGTCATCTCCAGCGGCAGCGCGACCACCGGGAACGGCAGGTGCTCCTCCTGGGTCCAGCGGCGGCGCAGCACCGAGGCCGCGCAGAGCATGGTCCACATCAGGAGCAGGAGGAAGATCGCCCAGTACAGCAGGGGGAAGGCCCAGGCAGCCATGCTCTCCGGCGTGAAGAACGTGGAGCGGCCCTCATAGAAGCCCTTGAGAACGTCCCGGTCGCGCGGGCCAACGCTCGGCGGCAGCAGGTGCAGGAAGCGCTGCCAGGAGTGGTCCGGCCGGTCGGCGAACCAGAATGCGTTCCCCAGGAACGGCAAGAAAAACCCGATGTTGCCCACGCCCGCCAGCGCCGTCCCGATGGACAGCATGGCGTAGAGCACCATCAACTCGGGCTGGCTCAGTGCCGCGCGCGGCCCGAAGACGCGGCGAACACCAAGATTCAGCAGGGTCACCACGAAGAGGAGGAACGCCACGGCCATGAAGAGCGTGGTGATGGTGATCTCCGTCACCCCTGTCCGCATCTCCGAGAAGGCGATCCACCCGGCATTCAGCACGATCAGCGGCAACCCTATCGCCACCGGGTACGCCCAGCGCAGGGGCGCCCCGAGTGGCGGCGTTTCCGCATGCGACGAGACGGCGCCGTCTCGATTCATAAGCCTCCTACCCCCGAAGCGATTTCAGATAGGCGATGCTGTGCGCGGCCCATTCCCGCTCACGCTCCGCCGTGCGCTCCGGCGTTGTATCCGGAGGCGGCCACTGCTCCAGCACCACGTTTGCATCCGCTGGCAGTGCCTTCAGCAGGGCCGGCACATCGATAATTCCCTGCCCCACAGGGCAGCCCACGACGGTAAAGCCGAGCTGCTGCGGGACACGCTCAATCACAAAGTCCTTGAGGTGCAGGTCAATCGTGTAGGGCGCCAGGGCGCGAACCACCTGCTCTGGCGCTTCCAGGCGCCCGACCGAATTGACGGTGTCCAGGCACACCCGCACGCAGTCCGCCCCCAGCGCCTCCACCACCTGCGCCAGCATCGCCGCGGGGAACGCCTCATGGTTCTCCAGCGCCAGCACCACCCCGGCATCCGCGAACTCCCGCACCAGCGGCCCGAAGTGCTGCGTCAGCAGTTCGGCGTCCGGGTGCCGCACCTGCGGTCCGAAGTCAGGCAGCACGCGCAGCAGAGGCGAGTGGAAACGCCGGGCCAGCGCGAGGTGGCGGCGTAGCAGTTCGGGCTCCACCCCACGCACCCCCACCTGCACGGCGACCCCGTACTCGGCCGCCCGCGCCTCCCAGCGATCCAGTTCCGCCGGTTCCAGAGCGGACAGGGGCAGGTTGTCGAGCATCTCGACCACCTCCGCCCCCATCGCCGCGGCGGCGTCCAGAAACGTGAAGTGATCGAGCGGCGGGTCGGGCGGGTCGAAGTTTGGCACCCCGATGCCCCACGCGAGCCCGAACGTCGCGAGTCCAATTTTCATGAGCGGCATTACCCTCCGTCGGCCGGCGGGGGCGGAGTGCCGTTCACAATGGCCTTCACCTGCGCCGTGACCTCCTCCGGCTCGAAGACACGCTTCCAGTCGGGCTTCAGGAGGTAGCGCTTGCCATGCTCGATGATAAGCTTGGCGCCGTCCGAGAAGGGTGAGGAGATTTCGCCGAATACAATGGCCAGCGGAATATTGACATGGCCGTACAGGAAGTCGCGCGCCGCCGCCTCGGGCACACCGCGCCGAATCGCCTCGTCCATCGCCTCGCGAATCACCGTGCAGCAGCAGGCAGCCACCGTCTCCGCCATCGCGGGCTCCAGGATGGCCATCTGCTCCACAGTGATACGGTGCGAACGGGTCACGGGTGCATACATCGCGCAGGCGATCGCCTCTCCCGTCGCATAATCGGCGTCCGTGCCCTGCATCAGCGCGCAGACGATAGCCTGGGGCGCCTTGACGCCGCCGAAGAAGTCACGACGTTCCTCGGGCGTGGCATCGTAGTTAAAGACGGACGGGTGGCAGGGGTGCGTGACAAAGTAGGCCACATCCGCTCTCTCCGGCAGTTCGCCCGCGTGCGGAGCGGCCGGGTCCAGCGTCATGATGATCGCGCCGGACTTCGCCCGGGGCACGACATCGCGCGCCACACGGCCTAAAACGCGGTCCGGAAGCGCCAGGATCACGACGTCGGCTGCTGCAAGGGCTTCGTCCTCGGGGGTGGGAAGCAGGCCGCGCTGCGCGAGGTTGGCAATGCCCTGCTCTCCGGTCTCGACGTAGAGCATGGCGTAATCGGGGTGGCCGTTGAGGTTGTCGGTCAGGCGGCAACCCATCTTCCCGCCCGCCCCGAAGAGTGCGATCGTGGTCGGCATCAGCGTCCTCTCTGACATGGTCCGGCGGGGGGTGCGCGCGGTAGGCGGGGGTAGATGGGCCCGGAGGGATTCGAACCCCCAACCAAGGGATTATGAGTCCCCTGCTCTAACCGTTGAGCTACAGGCCCGTTCGCGTCCGCGCGGCGGAGGGGTGCCCCGTCCCGGCAGGAGTTATTCTAACATACCGCGAACAGGGTAACAACAGCGTACACTCAACGGCCCGCGCCGTTGAATTCGGAGGCCGCTCCGGGAGCGGCTTCGCCGGGGCGCGGGCGGGAAGCGAGGAGGCTCCCATGAGTCCGGACGGCGACGGCAGGCTGCTGCTGATTCGGCACACCGAGTCCGCGTGGAATGCGCTGGACGTGTTCACCGGCTGGATTGACGTGCCTCTCTCCGAGGAGGGACGCCGGCACGCTCTGGAGGTTGGCAAGTCGCTGCGCGGACGCTACCGCATCGACCGGGCGTTCACCTCCAGCCTGCTCCGCGCCCAGGAGACCCTGGAGATCGTGCTGGAGGGGGCCAACGCCCTGCCCGGAGCCGAGGTGAGCCGCGACTGGCGGCTAAACGAGCGCTTCTACGGCACATGGCAGGGCAAGAGCCGCAGCCAGGTCGTAGCAAAGCACGGCGAAGACGCTGTGAAGGCGGTCCGGCGTACGTTCGATGCGCGCCCGCCTGGCGGCGAGTCGCTGGCGGACGTGGCCGAGCGCGTCCTGGCCTACTTCGAGGAGTGCATCCTGCCCGAGTTGGTACAGGGCAAGACCGTCCTGATAGCGGCGCACATCAGCCCGCTCCGGGTGATCGCGGGACACGTTCAGGAAAAGGCGCACCCAGAGATACCAAACTTTGAGATCGCCAACGGCGCGGTGCTGGTCTTCCGCCACCACCACGAGCTGGGGGCGTTCTCGCGCGAAGAGTAGACCTATGTACGACATTGAGAGGGATTTCGAGGCGTTCGAGGAGGCCCGCCGGCGCGAAGCGGCGGGCTTCTTCTCCGACGACGGGGCACCGGTATTCGCGGCGCGCGCCCCCGGGCGGCTGGACGTGATGGGCGGCATCTCCGACTACTCCGGCGGTCTGGTCGCCGAGATGCCTATCGCGGCGGCGGCTGTCTGTGCGGCCCAGCGGGACGATGCGTCCGGCGGTGAGGTGGTCGTTCGCTCCGCAAACGCCGCCCTGGAGGGGTTGATTACCGAGGTACGCCTCCCCGCCGAGGTGTTCGTCAACCCCGTGTCCCTGCTGAAGTTCCTGCTGGACGGCCCTGACCCCGCCCGCTGGGCAGGGTATGTCGCCGGGTGCGTCGGCATCCTGCGCTCCGAGGGGCTGATCCCGCGCGGGGTGGGGGCACGCTTCTTCGTCCGCTCAGACGTCCCTCTCGGCGCAGGCGTCTCCTCCTCCGCGGCGGTGGAGGTCGCCAGCATGCGCGCCCTCTGCGCAGCGTTTGGCGTGGAACTCTCCGGGATAGCACTTGCCCGCCTCTGCCAGCGGGTCGAGCATGAGGTCATGGATGCCCCCTGCGGCATCATGGATCAGGTGACCAGCGCGATGGGCGAGGCGGGCAAGCTGCTCCTGCTGCTCTGCCAGCCCCACGATGTCCAGGGCACGGTTGCGCTGCCGGACGGCTGGAGTGTGTTCGGCCTCGATTCGGGCGTCAAACACAGCGTCGGCGGGTCCGCCTATATAAGGACGCGCGTGGCGGCGTTCATGGGCTACAAGATACTGGCCGAAGCCGCGGGCACGGGCTTCGGGGGCTACCTGTGCAACCTGACGCCCGAGCGGTATCGCGAACTCTCCCCAGAGGGCCTGCCGGAGACCATAAGCGGGTCCGACTTTATGGCGCAGTACGGGGGCATCTTCGATACCGTGACCACGGTGGACCGCGCGGAGATGTACCCGGTGCGCGCCGCCGCGGAGTACGCCATCTACGAGCGCCGGCGCGTGAGCGACTTTGTGGACGCCCTGCGGGACGGCGGTGACGCCGCCATGGCGGGCGCGGGCCGCTGCATGGCGGAGGCGCACGCGGCCTACAGCGCCTGCGGCATGGGCTCCGCCGAAACGGACCTGCTGGCGAAACTGGCCTCGGCTCACCCGGAGGTCGCGGGGGCCAAGATTACGGGCGGGGGATCAGGCGGCACGGTCTGTGTGCTGTGCCGGGCGGAGGCCGAAGAGCGGCTGGCCGAGGCCATCTCGGCGGCCTACCACGCAGAGACGGGTATTGTGCCGCGGCGCATTCGCGGCACTTCACCCGGCGCACTGGCCACTCCCGTACGGCAACTGACGGGTTGAATACCGTGGAACCGAAGCCCCCCGGGAACGGGTAGAAAATAGCGGAAAGAGTCGCGCCTGCAGTGACGCACGTACTATGAACCTGCAAACTTCCGGAGCCGGGTCGGACGGCGTGGTCCGTTTCTTCAACGGGCTTTCGCTCGACTTCTGTATCGTCTGGATCGCGCCGTTCCTGTTCATCCTGGCACTATACTGCGCCTGCTGGTGTGTGAAGCACGCCTGGGCCGTTCTGCGGACCGCCACGCCCGGCGACCGCCGTCTGCTGCTCTGCCTGACGGGCATAGCGGTGAGCGGCGCCCTGTTCGCCTGCGAGCGCTTCGGCCCTGTGAGCCGCAGCGGCGCCCGCCTGCTGGAGGCCGGTCTGCTGGTAGGAGCTGGCCTCTTCTACGCCGCGAACCTGGCAGGCGGGCGCCCTAGCAGTGGCGGCAACCCGCCTCAGCACCCCTGATTATTCCGCTCGCCGCGCGGCCTCGTAGGCTGCCAGAAGATCGTCCACGGGAATGCCGTTGATAGTCATTCCGTCCAGGTCGCAGCAACCGATCGAGAGCCCTTTCAGGTTGCCGGCCCGTATCGAAACGCCGCGCATGCAGACGTTTGAGAAGGTCGCCCCCTCCAGCGTCACGTCGTCGAACACCGCGCTCGCCAGATTCACGTTGTGGAACGATGTCCCCATTAAGCAGGCGTTCTCGACAGTCAACTGCTCCGTTGTGCCCCGAATCTCCATTCCAGCCCGTCCTTTCTGGGGCAGGCGTATCGACGCCGCCCGCCCATTTTCTGACCACTCAACGGCCTGATGGTTTGACGGAAAGCGTTCCGGAAAAGTAAGGGATTGGAGAATCCTCTTTGATGACTGTGACCTCACGCCCCAGCGGCGGCGGGCGGCGCATCCGGGCCGGAGCCCAGGCAGCGCTTGTCCTTTTGCTCTGGCTCCTCCCGACACTCGTGCCAGCGCCTGCGGATGGCCCGCCCCCGGGCGCGGCGGCGCGGGCGCAGGTGCCGGACCTGCCCTTCCTGAACTCCGACGCGGGGGATGCCCCGACCACACCGCTGCCGGAGGGTGTGGAGCGCGAGGGGCTGCTGGAGACGGCGCCGGTGCGCCTCGACGGCAAGACGCTCTTCCGCATCGCCTCCCCGACCGTGACGGACCGCAACGCTCCCGGCGAACGCGTGCCTGTGGAGATTCGAGCGGCGGAGATCGCCAGCAACCTCAACCGGATTGTGCAGCGCACAGAGCCGCTGTTCCGGCGGTCGGGTAACAAGGGCTGGCAGCGGGCGGAGCGGGTGACGCGCTTCGACCCGGAGACGCTGACGGTGCGCATCGCCACCCTCAACGATCAGCCGGTGCTGCTCGCCCGGGACGCGGAACAGACCGCGCCGAACGTCCTGATGACAGTCACAGACGCCGATGCCGCCGTGCGCAACACCACGAAGGAGGCGCTGGCGCAGGAGTGGCGCGACATCCTGGAGCGAGAGCTGCGCGACTCGCTGGCGGCACGGCAACCGGCCCAGGTGCGCGACCGCCTGGTCCGCGCGGCCGCCTATCTGACCGGCGCCATCCTGGTCAGCATCCTCCTGGGATGGTTAACCCGGCGCCTCAATGAGCGGCGCAAGGCACTCGAAGCGCGGCAGGAGGAGACGCAGACCGCCACCGCGCAGCGCGCGTCCTCTGCACAGGCGGCGGCGGCCCGCGCGACGGCCCACGCCGCCGTGTCCCGCGGGGCCATAGCGGCCGAGGAGGCGGAGCCTGCGGCAGAGGCCGCAGAAGCCGCGGACCGGGCGCGCGAGGAGGAGAGCGAAGAGCACGACCTGATCTCGCGACTCCTCCAGGAGCAGTTCGGCATCCAGCGGCAGATTCAAGTGCTCCGCTTTCTGCGCTGGTTGACCTTCTGGGCCATCGCCTTTATCTGGGTGGGCGCGATCTCCGCCATTCTGTATGACTTCCCGGCGACCCGGGCGGCGGCGGCGCGGGTCGCCTCCACCCCCATCCTCATCCTGGTGGCGTGGTTTACGACCGGGCTCGTGAACGGCCTGCTGTGGATGGTCATCGACCGGGTGGCAGCGGTCTGGGGCAGCGCCACCCCGGGCAGTCCAGGCGGGAGCAGCGCGCGCGCCGCCACAGCGCGCGCATCGCTGCGGGTTCCCACGGTCATCGCGGCAATCAAGGGCCTCGTCACGACGCTGATTTACCTGACCGCGGTGGTCTGGGTGCTCCAGAGCCTCCGGATCGTCCCGGCAACGGTAATCGCCCTCGGCGCGATTATCGCCCTTGCCGTCAGCTTCGCCGCCCAGAGCCTGGTCAAGGACCTGGTGAACGGCTTCCTGATTCTCCTCGAAGATCAGTATGCTCTGGGGGATGTGGTCACCATCGGCCCCTACTCCGGCGCGGTCGAGAAGCTCAACCTGCGCATCACCCAGCTACGCGGCAACGACGGGCGCGTGGTCACCATCCCCAACAGCGCGATTGTGCAGGTAGAGAACCAGTCCCGGGTCTGGGCGCGGGCGAATCTGCGCATCGATGTGGCCTACGCCACCGACGTAGACCACGCCCTGGAGGTCATCGGGGAGGTTTCCGACGGGCTGGCGGCCGAGCCGGAGTGGGCCGAGCAGATCCTGGACCCCCGGGAGCTTCTGGGGGTGGACGATCTGTCGAGCGAGGGCATCACCATCGCCCTGTGGGTGCGCACTGTCGCCCTGAAGCAGTGGGGCGTGGCGCGCGAGCTGCGCCGTCGCCTCAAGATCGCCCTGGACCGCGAGGGCATCGTTCTGGGCGCCCCGGTGCAGGTCATTTCGCGACCGCGGATATCGGCCACCGCCCCGCCGCCCCGGGCCGGGCGCTCCGCGGAGGACGGCAACGGCAGCAGCGGACGCGCCACCGCGCCCCGCCCGGCCCCATACGGATATGGTGACGACGAGGGAGACTGAGCGCGCACGACCGCCTGACAATTACATGCCCATGCCGCGGATTTTCTGAAAGTTTCAGAAAACTATTGACAGGTTGTGCCCCCGTGGCTACAATCTCACCATGTCCAGCATTCACGATGTTGCGAAGCGGGCGGGGGTGTCCACGGCGACGGTATCTCGTACCTTCCGCTCACCCGGACTCCTCACCGAAGAGACGCAGCGGCGCGTGCTGGAGGCGGCAAAGCAGCTCGGCTACCGCCCTCGCCGCGCCCGATCGGCGGCAGCCACCACAGGGGAGGATGCCCCCCGTCCCCGCGAAGCGCGCGAGGAGGCCATCGGCTTCCAGTTCTTCGCGGATCGACCTGCCGATACCCTCCAGTCCAATGCCTTCTATGCCCCGATGCTCATGGGGGCGCAGGAGGAGGCGGCGGCCCTGGGGATGCACCTTCTGGTTCACACCACGGACCGGCACCGGCTGGCGAAGGAGTTGCCGAAGATGGTCCAGGACGAGGCCATCGCAGGCTCGCTCCTGGTAGGCACCGGCGCGGACCCCGCTACCCTCGCCCGCTTCTCGGAGCGCCTGCCGCACCTGGTGCTACTGGACGATCTGGACCCCACGGGACAGTTCGAGTGCGTAACCTCCGATGGCTTCGGGGGCATGTTCGAGGCGACCAACTACCTGCTGGGGCTTGGGCACCGCCGCATCGGCTTCTTCCTGGTGGAAGAGGAGGTGCGCCCTTTCCGCGAGCGGCTGCACGGGTACGTCAGCGCGCTCTTCCGGGCGGGCATCACCCCCGACCCGGCGATGGTTCTGGGCGGAAGGTTCGAGGACCCGGACGAGGAGCGCATCGCGCGCCTGGCTGCGCTCGTGACCCATCCCGACCCGGAGCGGCGCCCTACCGCCCTCCTGGCATCCAACGACGACTACGCGTTCTACGCTCTGCGCCACCTGCGCCGCCTCGGACTGCGTGTACCCGAGGACATCAGCTTAATCGGCTTCGACGACACGCCCTTTAGCACCCACACCGACCCACCGCTGACCACCGTGCGCGTGGACAAGGAGGCTATGGGGCGCCTTGCCGTGCAGCGGCTTGTGGCGCGCATCCGCTCCCCCGAAGGGGGCACCACGCACCATCCGGTTCACAACCAGATGCCCGTATCCCTGGTCGTGCGACAGTCCTGCTGCCGCCCGGCCTAGCACCCCGACGCCATCAGAAACCGTTCGAAGAGGTACGGAGGTTTTTCATGCAACACAAGTGTTCCCCGATCCGAAGAGGTAAGCTGGAGGCAATCTCCGCGTTTACGCTCATTGAGCTTCTCGTCGTCATCGCCATTATCGCCATCCTGGCCGCGATACTCTTCCCGGTCTTCGCGCAGGCTCGGGAGAAGGCCCGCCAGGCTGCCTGCCTCTCTAACGAAAAGCAGATGGGCCTGGGGGTGATGCAGTACTACCAGGACTACGACGAGACCTACCCCCTGCACCAGTACTACGATTCGGTCTCCGGGCTGTTCTACTCCTGGCAGACGGCCCTCGACCCGTACGTCAAGAACAAGGACGTTTACCGTTGCCTTTCAAACCCGCTGAACCAGACGAACGTCGCCGGGGGCGCGAGCGATTACCCGATCAGCTACGCGCCAAACGTCGCCCTGTTCCCCAACTACGGCGACGGCTGGACGACCTCCGAGGCCCAGGTGACCGCTCCCGCCAACACCGTCATGATCCTGGAGTCGCGCTCGCCCTGGGCCGCCCTCTCCGCCTGGAACATCGTCTACGACCGGCCGAGCAACCAGGCGTCCAGCTACCCGGCGGGCGCGCCTGTCCCCGCCCCCAACCAGGGGGCCGCGCACCAGCACATGCGCCACATCAACATCATCTTCGCGGACGGCCACGCGAAGGCCACGAAGTTCGCCCGCTCCCTTTCCCCGGAAGATATGTGGATGACGCGCTACTTCTGTGAGCAGAGCAACAACGCCTCCTGGTTCTGCGGCTGGGGCGAAAGCCAGGGCGCGCTGAACTGGGCCGCAAGCGGCGCGGACGGCGACCTGCTGGAGGAGTACCGGTGACCCCGGCGTCGGTAAAGGCAGCGGCCGCGGGGCTGGCCCTGCTCGTCCTGAGCGCCCTTGGGGCGGCGGGATGCTCCTCCGAGCGGGGTGAAGCGGGCGCCGAGGCGGCTCCCGCCGGAGGGGCCGCCCCCGGGGCGGCTGCCGGGCCCGCCCCAACAGCCCCGGGAGCAGCGGCGCCCCTCCCCTCCGGCGTCGGAGCGGCACCGCCGCCCGGATCAGCCGTGCCGCCGGGCGGGCCGCGCATCCCGGCAACGGCGGCGGGCCAACCGTGACCGGCAGCAGGCAAAGACAGAACGAAGCCGCCACCTCGGCGGGGCCGGCGGCGACCGGCCCCGCCCGCCGGGTATACGCCCTGCTGCGCGAACTGGAGCGTAACGCCCGCTCCGGAGCCCGCAAGCAGACTATCCTCGGGCAGCACTGCCAGGCGCAAAAGGAGGCGAAGGCGGGGGAATACTGGCACCGGGTCGGCGATCTCACCGCGGCGGAGGGCGGCCCGCGCCGCCATCCCGGCTTCGTCGAGTTTGACTTTGGCCCCGGCAACTACCGCCCGACCTACGATGCTCCCTACCTGGAGGACGGCCTCGCCTTCGCTCGTGAGCGTTTCCTGAAGGGCGAGGCGATTGTCGGCTATTGCTTCCACATGTCCTACCCCGGCGCGCCCGAGAAGTCCTGGGACAACTGCTTCCCGAAGTCAGGTATGGACGACGCATGGTTCGCCCGGGTAGTGGACGAGCGGGGCGACACGCCGGAGTATCGGGGGCTGCTCCGCGACCTCGCCTTTGCCGCGGACCGGTTGGAGTCGCTCCAGAAGGACGGCGTCCCCGTGCTGCTGCGCCCCTTCCACGAGATGAACAAGCACCGGAACCACAATCCGTTCTGGTGGTCGGCGCGGGACTCCGCGGCGTACCGGGCGCTCTGGGGCGTCGCCCACCGCTACCTGGTGCAGCCCCGCGGCCTGAAGAACTTGCTGTTCGTGTGGAGCCCCTACGAATGGGACGGCACGTACGGCACGGAGCCGTTTGCGTACTACCCGGGGGACGACCTGGTGGACATCGTGGCGGTGGACATCTACCACGGAAACCCGTACTTCCCGGCGAAGTTCTACGAGGACCTGCGCCGCTACGACAAGCCCCGCGCCGTCGCTGAGTGCGACAAGATGCCCGTCCGCTGGGGCGACGAGCGCTTCCCCGACTCGGTCTCCGAGCTCGACGCCCGCCCGTGGACGATCTGGACGATCTGGGGGGAGTGCCTGGTTCACGCCGTCGGCACGAAGAAGCCCAACGAGTGGAACGTCTCCAGCCGTTACAAGGCCGTGCGCGACACCTACCACTATCGCACCGGCGACGTCTGGCGCGTCCTCAGCGGCGGCCCCGGGCGGACCTTCGACTGGTCCCGGCTCCGGTAGCCCCGCGCGAAGGCGCGACCGAAAAACCGCGGCGGCGCGCTGGCCTTTGGGCCAGC
>Ga0065721_10004180_pt1 | contig 37801 bp, 34 predicted proteins | sample Mesricmetagenome_FD_59108 | JGI IMG/M metagenome (GOLD analysis project Ga0065721, IMG submission 59108) | Mesophilic microbial community from rice straw/compost enrichment Sample: eDNA_1 v2 (version 2) | ecosystem: Engineered > Solid waste > Grass > Composting > Bioreactor | place: USA: Davis... | reverse complement strand
TATCGCCGGGTCCGACGTCCAACATCCGCAGCGCAAGATGGATAGCAGCCGTGCCGGAACTCAGTGCAACGGCATGGGAAGCTCCGACAAGTTCGGCGACCTCGCGTTCGAAAGCGTCTACATTGGGTCCGAGAGGTGCAATCCAGTTCGTGCGAAACGCCTCTTCGATGAAGTCGAGTTCACTCTCGCCCATGTGGGGCGTCGAAAGAAGTATCTGGTGATCAAGTTCCGCTCGCACCAGCAGATCCATCACATTGCCTTCCGCGTTGACCACGGGCAGATGATTCACATTGTGCCGCTGCATCACGGTAAGCGCCTCGCGGCGTGAAAAGCCGGGGGCGATGACGATTGAGTCACGCAGCGGCATTAGGGAGAGGTCGCCGTCGAGATCCGCCCCAGAAAGCAGGATGCGCCGCAGATCACCGTCGGTGACGGTGCGATCAAAGGCACCGGCATCGTCAACCAACAGCAGAATACCGAGGGAGGTGCGCTCCAGAAGAGCCAAGGCGTCACGGACGGTCGCGTCACGATTGATCGTTATGGTAGAAATGTTCATCCTACATCCTTTAGCGGATCCGTCTTGCCGGCACGCCGGCACATACGATGTCAGCCGGCAGATTGTTGAGCACCACGGATCCGGCTCCGATGACCGTATTCGCGCCGACCATAGCGCCCGGTAGCACATTCGCACCGGCACCGACTAGCACTGATGCCCCGAGACGCACCGCACCACCCAGCGCCGCACCCGGCGCCACATGGCAGAAGTCGTCGATATCTGCGTCATGATCCACTATCGCACCGTGATTGACGACGCACCCTCGACCGATTCTGGCGTCGGGACCGACTACGGCTTGAGCCGCAATGAATGAGCCGGCCCCGACGTAGCCTTGCTCCGAAACGCTGGCCGTGGGGTGAATTATCGTAAGTGGCGGCCCCGCCGACAGTTCATTAAAAAATCGCTTGCGAGTAGCATTGTCGCCTATGCAGACATGGAAGGATCGCCCTGCGATCCTTGTCGGATCATACCGCTCAACCGGGATGCCCAAAATCAGCGTGCCAATGCGCATTTCGTCTTGGTCCAGCACGATGATGTCGGAGGGTTGCCGACCCAATTTCAACAGCGCATCGGCCACGACCTTTGCATGCCCGCCCGCACCGATCAGTACAATCGAACTAGTAGGCATTGATCTTACGCATCAATTGGTCATCCAGCACAGCGTCGGCAAGATATGCAACGATGCGCGCTCCGGCCTGGCCGTCACCATAGACATTGTCGCCTTTTCCACGTGGCATCGACAGGGCGGCGGCAACGGCAGCGCGGATCGCCTGTACCGAAACTGGCACGTCAATGACATTGGAATTGCGCTGTCGCAAACTTTGGCGTGTCCCGACGTTGACCACCGGGATGCCGAAGGTAGCGGCCTCGATAATGCCGCTGCTGGAATTCCCGATGAGCAAGTCAGCATGCTTGAGAAAGGATAGGTATTCCACACGCGGCAGATGTGTGACCAGGGTGATGTCGCCATTTCTGGCACGAGTCTCTAGTTCGGCGCGAATGCCCTCACTTCCGGCGTCCGAATTAGGATTGAGGGCGAGAACCTGGAGCCCTTTTCCTAGTGCGTCTAGTATCTTAGCCCCACCTTTCCCCGCGACGGACGCCTCCTGCAACACGGGATGAAAAAGCATCAGGGCCAGAGGTAACGTCGTATCAAGGTGATATTTGCCAAACAGGGTGTCCCGATCAATGTTGGCATGCTCGACGAGGCCATCTAGTCCAGGCGCACCTACTACAAGTATACGCTCGGGCGCCTCCCCCATGCGGCTCAAACGTTCCGCGCTCTCCTCCGTCGCAACGAAGTGGATATGCGACAACTTGGAGATGGCGTGCCGAACCGGTTCATCGACAGTGCCCGAACGCTCACCACCGTGTATGTGAGCAACTGGAATATTAAGATGGATTGCCGCCAGCGCAGCGGCAAGCATCTCACCTCGGTCTCCAAGGACCAGCACGACATCGGGCCTTAGCTGTTCGAACGTATCGACAAGACCTTCGAGCATGCGACCGATGTTCTTGGCCATCGTCGCACCGGTCGATGCAGTGTCATCGACCGCAACACGGGCACCTATTGGCAGGCCGGATGACTCGATATCGGAGATGGTCATGCCATGCAGCGCCGAGAGATGCATGCCCGTAGCCACGACAGCGAGGTCTAGGGTCTTGGATTGATGAATCAGGTGTAAAGTGGATCTTATGAGGCCGAAGTCGGCTCGGCTTCCTGAAACATAGACGATTCGGCGTTTCTGGCTCACTTTAGATCAGACCATGAAAGTGTTTCTCCGGCAGGGATCGAACGCGCTGCCTGTCGTCCGTACAGCTTCCCCAAGTCTGCCGGGGCAATTCCGGTACCAGGACGCATCAAGGCGATGTCCTCGTCTACGAGGAACGCGTCAGCGGCAATATCGCGAGCGGCCGTGGCACTGCGGCGAACCAGGTCGCGAACTTGGAGTTCGGAGGCAGTCGGCTGCTTGATGCCGTCACCCATCCCCAACTCGACATCGCGAATCGCTTGCACGAGCGCTTTAAGTTCCTGGGGATCTAGCGAAGCCGCGTGGTCAGGGCCGGGAAGACTACGATCAAGTGTGAAATGCTTTTCGATTATGCCCGCGCCCATGGCAACGGCAGCGGTCGAAATGGCTACACCCAGTGTGTGATCGGAATATCCGACCGGCAGCTTGGTAGCCTCTGCAAGGCTGCGCATGGCCAAAAGATTCACATCCCGAGGCAACGCCGGATAGTTTGAGGTGCAGTGTAGAATAGTGACGCTGTCCGCCATCGGCGCAGTATGGCCGGCTCCGGCACGGGCTGCACCGATTACCTCCACCGCATTCTGCACCTCCTGCAAAGTCGCCATCCCGGTCGAGACGATCAAGGGCAGGCCAGTCCGCCCCATGTAACGCAGGAATGGCAAGTTGGTTATCTCGCCTGAAGGCACCTTGATGCGCCTTATGCCCAGATCGATCAGCATATCAAGTGATTGCTCATCGAACGCCGTAGACATGAATTCAATGCCAAGCTCATTGCAGCGACGGACGATAGCCCTGTGGAGCTGCTCAGACATTTCCAGCGCCTTGAGCATGTCGTACTGGTCGCCATTATCCGTCGCCTGCTTCTGATACTCCGCCTTTGGTGCGCCGCGACGGACCAGACGATCAGCCGAGAATGTCTGGAACTTGACCGCATCAGCGCCGCTATCTGCCGCCACTTCGACGAGGCGAAGAGCCATCTCGTCGCTGCCATTGTGGTTGACGCCTGCTTCGGCGATTATGAAAGTGTGCGGTCTCATCGCATCCCATGACGTGTTCTAAAAGCAACATCGTTTTACGTTATGTGGCGTATCCGGTGCAACAGGCGTCAGGATACGCCGGGCCCCCCGGGAGTATTCCCCTGCCGAGCGACCAGGTCCCGCAACCATGCTTCCATGCGAGAAATGAGCCGCCCGCGATCAAATTCCGCCTCGGCGTAGCGGCGCCCCCTCCGCCCCATCTCCTGGCGCTCGGTTGGATCGAGCGCCATCAGACGCCGGATAGCTCTGGCGAGGCCGGCAGCATCGCCAGCTGCAACCGCGAATCCGGCACCTGACGCATGCACGACGTCAGCCCCTACGCCGTCGAGTGCCGCAAGAATGGGAAGTCCTGCAGCCAGATAAGTCTGAAGTTTCGCCGGAATTGTGAGTGCAAAGATCGGGTCGGACTTGAGCGAAACCAAGAGAGCATCAGCCTGGTTGAAAAAGCTTGGCATTCGCTCGATCGGGTATCGACCAAGCATGATGACCTTATTTTCAAGGTTGCGTCGGATGATTTCGCTACGCACCCAATCCGCCTTGCGTCCGTCCCCGACCACCAGCCACCGGACGGGCGCGTCAACGAGTAGTTTGGCGGCATCAAGCAGGGTTGGGAAATCCTGAGCTTCACCGACATTGCCAGCGAACACAATGTCGAAACTATCCGGTGATGCTGGTACTTCAGGTGCGGGCAGTGCATGCTCAGGCGGATCGATCACCTCCGCCCAACTAGGAAAATAGACTACGCGCTGGTCATCATCCAGGTAGCTCGCAATTTGTGGGACGAAGCTACGGGACTGGGCGAGGATCAGATCGCAATTGTTGTAGATGAATCCAACGAGCCTGCTGACCAACTTTAGCACGATGGGTGATTTCACAGCTCCAACCGCCTCAAGCGATTGCGGCCAGAGATCCAGAACCCAGAAAGCAATAGGAGCCTTCTTCAACCACCTCATCACGATCGCTGGAATGCCAACGGTAATCGGCGAGGGTTCGTAGACAAAGATTGCGTCAAACGGCCGTCCTCGCAGATTGAGGGGTCCGAATAGACTGGCTGAGAGGGCGAAAGAGAGGTAGTTCAGGATAAGCCATACCCCACCCTGCCCGCGCGGAAGCATTGGTACCCGCACCACATTTGCTCCCGAAAAGCCTGAGAAATTCCTCGGGTTGGCCCGATATGCCGGAAATACCGCTCCATCTGGATAGTTAGGCAGCCCGGTCAGGACCGTTACCTCATGGCCGCGGCGGACCAATTCGGCAACCAGATCATTTATGCGGAAACCTTCGGGCCAAAAATACTGGGTGACGACGAGGAGTCGCATAGGATCAGACCGTTTGACGCCAGACGGTACGAAGTACGTAGTCGGTATAGCTGTACAAGATGCGAACCACCTTGTCGGAGACATTTGGCATCGAATAATCGGCAACCTGCCGCAACGTTCTGGCGTCGCCCCGGCCTTGGGACTGCAGAACTTCAATTCCCTGGAGAATGCGCTCGAGATCAAGGCCTACCATCATGACGGCGGCTTCCTCCATACCCTCGGGACGTTCGTGAGCTTCGCGGATGTTGAGAGCCGGAAAATTGAGGATCGATGATTCCTCGGTGATGGTTCCGCTGTCCGACAAAACGGCGCGCGCGCCCATCTGCAGACTAACATAATCTTTGAAGCCCATTGGCTTCATTAGGCGCACCTTGGGATGGAACGCGGCCCCGCGCATGTCGATGCGTTGCTGCGTACGCGGGTGGGTCGACACAACGACTGGCTCGTCGAGCTGCTCTGCAACGCCATTAAGTGCAATAACCAGCTTCTCAAAATTGATGTCAGAATCGATGTTCTCCTCGCGATGAGCACTGACTACGATATAGCGCCCGTCTTCAAGGCCGAGACGACCTCGGATCTCCGAGGCTTTGATGCCCGGCAGATAATGTTGGAGGACTTCGAACATCGGCGAACCGGTCTTAATCACCCGGTCGGGAGGCAACCCCTCACGTAGCAAATACTCCCTCGCGATATCCGAATAGGTCAAGTTGATATCTGCAGTGTGATCAACGATGCGGCGATTTGTTTCCTCTGGAACACGTTGATCGAAGCAGCGGTTTCCCGCTTCCATATGGAAAACCGGGATACGGCGCCGCTTGGCAGGTATGGCGGCCAGACAGCTGTTCGTATCCCCGAGCACCAGCAAGGCACCTGGCTTGTGCTCGGCGAGAACGCGGTCGAAGCTGATGATAATATTGCCAATGGTTTCGGCAGCATTGGTGCCGGCGGCATTCAGGAACACATCCGGCTTGCGCACGCTGAGATCTGCAAAGAATATCTCGTTGAGCTCATAGTCGTAGTTCTGGCCAGTGTGGACAATGAGATGATCACAATGCTCATCAAGTTTTGCCATGACGCGCGACAGTCGGATAATCTCGGGCCTCGTGCCAACGACAGTGACGACTTTGAGTTTCTTCATTGGGCAATAACTTTCGCGGCAATCGTGTCTGGCCGCCCAGGATCAAACACTTCGTTTGCCCAGAGCATGACCACCATAGTTTCGCTACCGATGTTCGTAACGTCGTGAGACCAACCCGGAACGGTTTCGACGACCTGTGGCTTGGCGCCCGAGGTTACAATCTCGAACGTTTCACCTGTGAGGACATGACGAAATCCAAAACGTGCCGTTCCCTGGAGGACGAGGAACTTCTCGGTCTTGGAATGATGGTAGTGGCCTCCACGGGTGATGCCGGGGTGTGCAGTGAAATAGGAAAACTGACCCGACTCGGGCGTGCGAAGCATTTCTACGAACGTGCCGCGTGCATCGGTATGGGCGGTAAGATCATAACTGAAGCACTCGGGCGAGAGATAGCTCACGTAAGTAGCGTGTAACGCCCTTAGCAATCCCGTGCCGACCTTACCGGTGACAAGCGTATCTCGACTATCTCGAAAGCGAATAAGTTCCTCTGCCAACTCGCCCAGGGTAATCTCGTAGACGGGTGCGATAGAAGCGTCAGCATCCCCGGCACCGCCGTTCAGGATCAGGTCGACGAAGGTATCGACGACGTCATCGATATAGACGAGACGCAAGAGGATAGATGGATCATTTATTGTGATCGGAAGATCGCGTGAAAGATTGTAACAGAACGTTGCAACTACCGAGTTGTAGTTAGGACGGCACCACTTGCCGAAGACGTTTGGCAAGCGGAGGATATGCACCTCTGCTCCATGGGCTTCGCCATGTCGGACCAAGGCGGCCTCTGCCGCCAGCTTGCTCCTGCCGTAAGCGTTGTCCTGCGCGACTTGGATGGACGACGCATAGATCACCGGAACCGTCGGAGCAGTCTGGCTCAGCGCTGCGACCAGCCGCTCCGTCATACCTTGATTGCCGATTTGAAACCCGGAAGGGTGCTCGGGCCGATTAACGCCAGCGAGATGGACGACACAATCGACGCCGACAAGAAGTTCGGCCATGCCAGCAACCTCTAGTTCATGCCCGATGGTCACAACTCCTATCGACTTCTCGCGAAGGCGCAGGACAAGATTCTTGCCAATAAAGCCATTGGCGCCGGTTATCGCGACGACAGGCATTACGCCTCCGGGACCGGTATCTTGCCGGCGATGAGATCGCGAATGAACTCGAGCTTGAGCAAAAGCGCCGACATCGACCCCACGTCCAGGCGAGATGTATTGTGGGAGTTGTAATCTTCGGATGCGGAAATTCCGGTCTCGCCGCGCTCTACATACTTGGCATAGTTGAGATCACGCAGATCCGGAGGGATGCGATAGTAGCCGCCCATATCCTGGGCACTAACCATTTCCTCGCGGCTTAGGAGTGTCTCATAAAGCTTTTCGCCGTGACGGGTGCCAATTACCTCCACNGGATGTTCGGGTACGCCAAGAGTTTGCCTGAGCGCCTGNGCGAGAACATCAATGGTGGCCGCGGGAGACTTTTGCACGAAGATATCACCGTTTGAGCCATTCTCNAAAGCATAAAGCACCAGATCGACCGCATCGCCAAGGGTCATCATGAACCGCGTCATCTTCGGATCGGTTATGGAAATGGGCGTTCCTGCGAGGATCTGCTCCGCGAATAGGGGAATCACAGAACCGCGGGAGGCCATCACATTGCCGTAACGGGTACCACAAATAATGGTTTGATCACCCTTCAACTCCCGTGACTTTGCAACCATAACCTTTTCCATCAATGCCTTGGAGATGCCCATTGCATTGATCGGATAGACGGCTTTATCCGTAGATAGGCACACCACCCGTCGCACCCTGTTGGCTATCGCCGCTTCCAATAGGTTCTCAGTGCCGATGACGTTGGTCTTGACTGCCTCCATCGGGTGGAATTCGCAGGATGGCACCTGCTTGAGTGCTGCTGCATGGAAGATATAGTCAACTCCACGGGTGGCGCTCAAGACACTCGAATAGTCCCGCACGTCGCCAATATAGAACTTCAGTTTGTCGTTCTTGTATGCTTTGCGCTGATCATCCTGCTTCTTCTCATCCCGGCTTAGGATGCGAATTTCATTTATCGGCGTAGACAGGAAGCGCTTCAGGACAGCATTCCCGAATGAGCCGGTGCCGCCCGTGATCAGCAGTGTTTTTCCCTCAAACATCTAAGTCCGATCCGTTCCTTGGTTTTGAGCTATGGCAGCGGCGTTTTTCACCGCGCATCAAAGGCCCGCGCGGCATGAAACATCTCGTCCTTCTGAGTCGAGTTTGGGTAATTGATCAGCACCGCTCGATAGGCGCCTTTGAAAACGAAGAGACTTCCAGCTGCCGCTCCGACAATACCACAGGATGCAATCAACTGCGCAAGGTGATCCAGTGAACCCGCGCCTCCAAGAAAAGTCATCGGAAGGTTGACGCGGTCGCGTATTTGTCGCGCTAGATTTAGGTCGTAGCCACCCATGGTGCCGTCGCGATCAATGGAATTGATGACGACTTCGCCGGCACCGAGCGCCTCCACTTTGGTGGCGATGTCAGTGGCTTTGAGCTTGGAATTCTTGTTGCCGTTGTGAGTCCAAACCTCATAGTCCTTTCCGAACATAGGCTTCCGGACATCGAGAACCACCACCACGCTCTGGCTACCGATCTCCTCAGCGATTTCGGAGATAAGACCTGGATTTTCGACGGCCGCGGAAGAGATGGCGACCTTTTCGACACCGAGGCCAATGATGCGCTTGGCCTGGTCGCGAGTCTTTATTCCGCCACCGTAGCAAAGCGGCATGCGACACTCGACGGCCAGATGGCTAATCATCGTATAGTCTGGCTCTCTCCCGTGAGACGTCGCGTCGATGTCGAGAACGATGAGTTCGTCAGCCTCTTTCTCATTGAAGATTTTGACGGCATTGATTGGATCGCCGACATACTTTGGATCCTTGAACTTTACCGTCTTGACGAGGCCTCCGTCACTGACGAGTAGGCAGGGCGTGATCCGGGGCCTGAGCATCATCGCAATTCCGCAAAATTCCGCAGCAGTCGCGCACCCCAGTGATGGCTCTTTTCCGGGTGAAACTGCACGCCATACACATTGCCGCGCGAAACGGCACAGGGAAAATGGCAGCCATAGTCGGCGGAAGCAGCGATGTCGGCAGGATCGCTGCAGTCAAAATAAAACGAATGTAGAAAATAAAAGCGCGCCGCTTCGTCCAGCCCCTCGAACAGCCCTTGCGCGACAGTAGGCTGGACATCGTTCCAGCCCATATGCGGGAGAGGCATCGCGTTAGAGCGAGACAAGTGACGCAGAGACCGTACACGGCCCTTGACCCAGCCGAGACCGGCGCGCGTGCCCTCCTCGCTGCTTTCACCTAGCATCTGCATGCCTACGCAGATCCCGACAACCGGCACCTGCTTGTTGATGGCCAGATCGTCAAGTTTTACCCGCATTCCTGACTTGTCGAGCAAGTCCATGGCGTAATCGAAATGGCCGACACCAGGCAGGACGATTCTCTCCGCTTCGGCCAGTTCATCGGCTGTGGCAGCCGTCCGTGCAGGGATATTGAGACGGCTGTACATGTTGGAGAACGCCTTCACGTTCCCCAGCCCGTAGTCAACGATGGTAATCATCGCATGAGCGCCCTCTGCACCCCCAAAATGCGAAGGAAGCGAGTTCCCAATTCAATGAGCGCCATGGAATTCTTGTAATCCTTGTAGGTCTTGTTCGGACCGGCCTGGAGGGCTTGCAGTTCTTGAACGGTAAGTCCGAGCTTGGTTGCCACGTATTCGTAGTCTTGGGCTAAGTCATCCGGATGGTAAGCCGGAATGGCAATGCGCTTCAGCGCTTCTTCGCGCGTCATCTGCTTGGTGAGGATCAGGCTTGAAAAATGTGCACGGCGTTTGTCATAGCCGAACTTGGTCGGCAACCAGTATCCCTCATAGAAGCGGGTGAAGCGAGATTCGTAGTGCTTATGAGCGTACTTCTGCCAGCCGAACTTGTCGACTAGCTCCTGCATTGCTGCTTCCTTGAAGAATGGAATGTAGTTCAGCGGCTTCACGACCTTCACTCCCTTAACGAAGCGATAATAGAGCTTGTATTTGAAGATGTCTGCAAGCGGAAACGACTTCAGAGGCCGGGTGCCAAACTTTGAATGAATGTCCCTGAGTTGGCGAAGGTCGGATGCGTGATAATGCCACTCAAGCGGCTCGCGAACGCATTCCGTCGAATAGTTAGCACCGGTCAGGATATATTTGATGCCGTTCTTCGCCGCAAAATTGTACAGTCCGGCGAAGAAAGCGTGATCCTGCGGCGTATCGATATGGGGTACCTGCGCCTTGAAGAAGGCTAGCTGCAGGTCTTTCATCTCTTGCCAGTTGATCACTTCGGTATGCAGATCAAGATGCAGGCCATCGACAAGCTTCTCGATATTGTTCACCGCCTGCTGGGAATTCCACCCGGCATCGACGTGAAAAAGCAACGGACGCAGGCCAAGTTTCTCCTTTGCGAGATAAGTTACGTAGGAACTATCCACCCCCCCGCTGATGCCGATGATGCAATCATGATCCCTGCCCTTGCCGTCCTTCTTGATCCGCTCGACAATCGCCACAATTTCTTTTTCGCCACGGGCGTCGGGGTGCCAGTTTGGCAAGATGTTGGCATAGTAGTTATTACAGTAATCGCACCATCCGCGTTCATCGAAGCTAATGCTCGAGTCCGACGTATCCATGATACAGTTGGTGCAAATCTGATATTTGCGGCTCGTCGGATGAGATGTACACATAGAGTTTGGCTTCTGTTAATCTGTCTTCGCGGCAGCGGTTTCGAGCCGAACGGAAGCGACCAGTAGTTTGGCTCGCCTTCAGGGGCAACTTGACCGGCGTGTCCAAATGCTCGGTCACCCGTGCGGACCATGAGCACGCTGCTTATCATCTTCCGTTCGGCTTTAACAAGACATTGCACGGACGCCTGTTGACAATCACGCTGTCACAACAACCCGCATCAAGATTGCAACCAGTGCGCCAGCGGATCGACCGGCACACGTGCGCTGGGCTTGCGAGACATGACCTCAACTAGAAGTCCGGCACGGTTCACGACAAAGGACAATTCCCGATCGAAGACCGCGCCATAAGTTGGTTCGACGGCCACGACGCCGCCTTCGTCCCGGAGCGTATTCGTTGCCGAAGCAACATCGTCGCAGAAGAAGCACACGTGATCCAGACCTCCCCCCTTGGCGAGGCGGCTACCGAGAGGGTGCGGCCCCACCAGGTTCGGGGCGATCAGTTCAATCGCGGCCGCTCCCTTGTAGGTCAACAAGGCACAGAACACGTTCTGGATGGGGTCCAGGGCCGGCGGCACGATCAGCCGGGCGCCTGATATGCTCCAATACTTTATTGCGCGATCCATATTGGGAACGACATAGCCCAAATGGAAGATTTCGGCCTGTTCGAATCCAGCGTCCAACATTAGGCGGCCGTTTCGCTGGTTTCGGCTGAGGCAGTTGCTGCAAGTGGGCGGCGGACTGTCAGATAAGGCGGAATTTGAATCGGATAGGTCTCGCGGACAAAGATCTGATTCTGGTCCGAGGAGGCTTCATCTTTGTCGAAGCCGTGCCGGGTAAAGAGATGTTCAACCATGCCATTCTTTCGGGTCGGCAGGTATTGACCTACAACAAAGTGCACACCGCGTGATGCCGCGCATTCGACACCATAGGCCAGCAGCGCGGTTTCCACACCACGCCCCAAGACGCGGCAGGACATGAGAAAGGTGTCAAACACGGCAGCATTTCCGTCATCACGTACTATGGCCACGCCCACCAGGCCATAGTCGCCGAAGCGATCAGAAACAGACGCACAATAAACATGTGTTCTGCGATCCTGCACCATGCCTGCGACATCCTCCAGACCATATCGCCTTGTTGTGACATTGAACTGGTTCGTCTTGTTGATGAGCTGGGTTATGCGCGCATAATCTGCTGCCGCAGGTTCCCTTATGTCGACGACAAGGTCCAAACTCTGAAGGAACTCCCCGTCGGTCAATTTCTGATGCAGATCCTTGCGCTGCACCTCGGCGCGCTGCATGTCCACGCGACGATGATCATCTTCGGTCAGATCAAGGCGGTCGAAAGCGCGGCAGAAAGATTGAAAGGAAGCAGGAATATCGGCTAGCTCTTCAGGAAGCTGCAAACACAGAACCTCCGGCAGGTGGGTCCTGACCTCCTCAATCTCAAAGGCATTGTCGTCAATGAAGACGATCGCATCCAGACCGATGTTAAGCTCCGCTGCAATCTCTCGGATATTGTCCGACTTTGGCTGCCAGTTGATCTTGGCAACCGATACGTCATCCCATGATAGCACCATGGCCGAATGGCTCGCGAAGACTTCCTCGACATCTGCGGGATTATTCTTGGAACATAGAGCAAGAAAAATCCCGGTATCGCGAAGCGCTTTCAACTGCCTCTGAAAATCACGGAACGGTCTGCCGGGATAGTCGTCGGACAGCTCGATGCCGCCGACGCCATCCTCGCCAATGATCCCGCCCCACAATGTGTTATCGCAGTCCACCACGATACATTTGCGGGCTGCCGCCGTGCGCGCCAAACAGATTCGGACAATCTGCTCCGCTAGGCCGAAAAGCAGGGCCTCGGAATAGGGCTGCCGGTAGAGATAGTCTTTCCTGCTGTCGAGGCCCGCGAAGTTACCTATACGGGCAAGTTCGGCTTCAATATCAACAGTATGCGTGTCTGCGAGTTCCGAAGCAAGTACAGCGACCGCGGACAAGGCTTGGTACCAGAGCGACTGCAACAGGCTCGGGCGGGAAAACTGTGCCACGCCTTCAAAAGGACTTCTCGGCCTTGGAGGCAGGCCGAGAACGATGGTTCCGGCAAAGCGGGCACGTAGCGTCCTGACGCCGGCCAACAGCATCTCCAACGCGGCCTGCACCAATTGAGGCTTGGTCGCATCGGCCAAATCCTCTAGGCGCCACAAAATGACGATCACATTAGGTTGGGCGCCACGGAAGGCACCTTCTGGGTCCTGGCACACCGTCATCAACTGATTATAGTCTGCTGCCACGAGCTTGGGATTGCCCATACCGGCATCGAGCAGTTGTCCACCGACATATTCCATAAGTGAATCGAGGGTGAAACTGCCGGCCATTCCGATAGTGACATCCGGAGCGACATTGACTGCCTGTTTGGCATGAGCCCGCCAGCGCCGTGAAAGCAGCCTATTCCGGCTAGCCTCGGACATGACTGTCAGACCTTTACGTTCTTTTCCGCCAAGACCGCGCGCGCAATTCCAATCGTGCGCATCTTCATTGCTTCGCGGGTGGTTAACCGGACACTGAATTCAGACTCCAGAGCCGCGACAAGACGCATGGCCGCGAGGCTGTCCCAAGTCTCAACGGTATCAGGGGAGCTTGAATCGCTCAGAGTGCTGGCGTCTACATCAAGCTCTTCTGCAAACAACGCGATCAGACGATCAGTCATAGCAAATTCCAAAATTCCGAGGCGCAGGCGATGACGATTGCCCTGTCAAACGTCGTCGCCTATACCTCCTTCACTTCTTCAGCGCAAGTTTGGGCCTTTATGATGCTATCCGACTACACCGAACACAAAAACCTACATTGGATGCTGTCGGCTCAAATAGAAGCTTTCCCCGCCCATAAATCTTTTCTCGATAGACGGTTACGCAACATTTCGCGGGCCGGCCTCGCAAACCTAGATGACATCGCTCTCCATGTAAGAGCCTTGACGGGTGACGATGTAGCGAGGTTTGCAGCCGATTACGCCTGGCTCTGTGGAGAGCAGATGGAGGAGGAGCTGAACTTTCGCAGAACCGGACGTTATCGCCTCAACACCTTCAACGAGGCCTTGGAACAAGTCTACTCCAACAAAGAATACATGACCCGATACATGAACGGGCTGTTGATGACCCAGTTGTGGTGGGCCAACCATACGGCGGTCATGGACTATTACCGATCAACGTTCCTAGCCCGGATGCCTCAGGGCTATTCCCATCTCGAAATCGGGCCTGGCCACGGACTGTTTCTCTATTTCGCGGCGTCGGACCCGAAGGTGGGCTCGGTGACTGGATGGGACATTTCCGAGGCGTCGATATCGCTGACGAAAGATGCGCTGCAAACTCTGGGGCTTGAGAAGCTTCCCGAACTCAAGTTGCAGAATTTCTTCGACAGTCCGCAGGAAACCTTTGACAGCGTCGTGTTCAGCGAGGTGCTGGAGCACATGGAACAGCCGCGCGAGGCGCTTGAATACATTCGTCCGCTGCTGTCCGATCGTGGCCGTCTGTTTCTCAACATGCCGATCAACAGCCCCGCGCCGGACCACCTGTTCAATATGGACACCCCGGAAGACCTCCATGCGTTCGTAGAGAATGCCGGCTTCAAGATCGTTGATCACGCCTACTACCCGGCGACCAACCAGACGCTTGAAGCCTCTAGGCGCAAGAAGCTGACCATTTCCTGCGTATTCATCGCTACAGCGCGGTAGGCAATGTTACAGTCGGCAGATCTGAAAGCTCCTTGGGCTGGCGTTGCCGGAGTTGCGCATGGCCTTTAGCGATCCCTTGTACCTGGCGTTCCTGGTCAGCGCAGTGCTGCTCGTCGCGTGGCTTCCCGCGGGGGCGCCCCGCCTCGTCGGCCTGATCGCCGTCAGCTACGCTTTCCTGGTCTCGTTGGGCTCCGGCTGGCAGATCTTGCCCGTGACAACCCTGATCACCTACGGTGCAGGGCTGGCGTTGCAACGCATGAACGACGGTCGTGCGCGGTTCTGGTTTTTTTTTGTAGCACTTTGCGCACTACTGGCTCCGCTCCTGTTCTTCAAATACATGGGCCCACTCTGGAATCTGGCGGCTCCGCTTCCAAACGAGGATGGTGGCTTCGCGATCAAGGCTCTCGTGCTGCCCATAGGGCTCTCCTTCTACACGTTTCTGGCCGTCGGCTACGTGATCGATGTCTATGTCGGAAATTCCGAAGCGGAGAAATCGCCATTCAATATCACCGCCATGATAAGCTTCTTCCCCGCGGTGACATCCGGTCCCATCGACAGAGGGCCGCATTTCTTGCCGCAATTGGCCAACCTTGGACGCCCCTCGCATGAGATGGCAGTATCGGGTGTACGCGCACTGCTGCTCGGTCTCGTGTTCAAGGTGGTCATTGCCGATTCGCTGGCTCCCCATGTCAATCTCGTGTTTGCTAACCCCGGAGACTACGGAGCGACTGATCTGGCCCTAGCAAACTTATACTTCGCGTTTCAGGTCTATGCAGATTTTGCAGGCTATTCACTGATCGCGATCGGCAGTGCCCTTCTTCTAGGCATCGAGCTTCCAGTCAACTTCCGCCAGCCCTATTTCAGTGAAACCGTGTCCGAGTTCTGGCGGCGGTGGCACATGAGCCTTTCGTCGTGGTTTCGCGACTATGTTTTCACACCGCTCCACTTCAAGACGCGCCGGCTCGGCGTGGCCGGCATGGCCGGAGCGCTTGTACTGACCTTTGTTCTTGTCGGTATCTGGCATGGCGCCGGCCTGAAGTTCGTGATCTTTGGGTTGATCCACGGTTCGCTTGTCGCCGGCTCGACGCTCACACTTGCCGCCCGCAATCGATTCTGGAAGAGAATGGGGATGCCGCGAGGTCTTTTAAGGGCCGTTCGTATCCTTGCGACCTTCGGATTGGTCTACCTGACCCTGGTGCTTTTCCGCACGAGCGACGCCACGAGTGCGCTTCATTACTACCAGGGCATGCTGGGGAGCTTTACGGCGCATACTCTGCCACTGGCCATGCCGCTGGCGCTAATTTCAACTGTACTTTGCATCGACATGTCACGTGAAAAGGAATGGACACTACCGAGAGATCCGCGTGTGCGATGGGCCTGTTACTACCTTGCCGTAGCAGTCGTCATCGGATTTACCGTCCTGAATTTGTCCTGGGGGAACGGCGATGGCCAGTTCATCTATTACAACTTCTGACGATCCGACCGATCTGCCGGTGGACTGGCGCCGTTTCTCGAGGCGCCTCATGCTGTTCCTCGCGCCTCTCGCCCTCTGCACGGTGATTGCGGCACCATTGCTGCTGCGGACCGGTGAATTCCTGCCGGCCAATATGGTCGCATGGATGCAGACAGGAGAACGGCAGTTTCTCTACCTGCCGCGCTTCACCGATCATACCTTTGCGCTAAAGCTGGAAGCGACCAGACTGAGGCAGCCGGATGTCGTCGCCATTGGTTCCTCGCGATCCAACCAGTGGCGCAGCGCGATGTATCAGCCCCTCGACTTCTATAACGCCGGGGGACCGTTCTATGCAATCTCGGACTTCGTTGCCGCATTGGAGGCATGGGACGGGCACCCGCCTCGCGTCATGATCATGACCCTGGATTATTTCATCTTCATCAAGGAATTCCAGGCCGTCGCGGCAGCAAGTTCGAAGGACAGCGAGCTGTCCAAAAGGGAATGGGCACAGGCATTGAAGGGCCTGGTGGCGCTGGCTATCCGGGAACCGGACAAGTTCATCCCCAACCAGCACGAACCCATCTACGGGTTACCGGCCCTGGGCATGCAGGCAATAACGTCGGGCACAGGGTTCAGGATGGACGGCTCCTTCCAATATGGCAATGTGATGCTGGACTATCCCCGGTCAAACATCGAACATGCAATCGCAGGCATCACCAACGGCGGAGCATGGCCACTGCAGCCGGGCGACGAAATGCTTCCGTCGCTCATGCGGGAATTCGAACGATTTGTAGCCCTTGCACGGGAGAGGAACATCGCTCTGATTGCAGTGACACCCCCACTCGATCCTGCAATTCTTGCGGCGCTGAGGAATTCGCCCTATCACGAGGCTTTCCGGCAGTTTCATTCGCCGCAAACGGCGGAGTGGCTGAAGAAGCTCGGGATCAACTACCACGACTTTACAGACCTGCGCAGCATCGACGGCCGCGCCGACGAGTTCGTCGACCCCTACCACCCCAGCGAGCCGGCCTACGTGCGGATGCTGCTGAAGCTGATGGAGGATCCCTTGGTCAGCGCGCTGCTTCCAGGCCTGGATCCGGATCAGTTAAAAAGCGCCCTCGATCGCTCCACTAGACTTGAGGTTTACCGGAACACATTTGCTGGATCGGCGTCGGCAGAGCCGTGACCCTCGCGGTTGCGCAGCCCTTCGCGCCACGCTGGACTTGCATGGCGACATCCATTAAGTCCGGGCATTGCGACGACGGCCTAGAATCGGCGCGTTCCGGCTGTCTGATTCAAGTTGAAAGTATGGAACATCCGTTGACCCGCATCTGTTCGATATGTGCCCGTGGCGGCTCCAAGGGCGTCAAGAACAAGAACATTCTGCCGCTGGCAGGAAGGCCGCTGATTGCCCACAGCATCGACCAGGCGCGCCGAAGCGGATTGTTCGATGCCATCGTCGTCAGCAGCGATTCCGAGGCGATCCTGGAAACCGCTCGCCAGAATGGTGTGGATTTCCTTGTCAAACGCCCCGCAGAATTGGCAACCGATAGCGCCGCCAAGCTCCCTGTCATTCGCCATTGCGCGACAGCAGCAGAGCAGTTCCTCGGCAGGCATGCCGATATCTTCGTCGATCTCGACGCAACGTCCCCTCTCCGTTCGGTGGACGACATCAGGGATGTCGTTGCCCTGATCGAAACCAGCGGGGTAGGCAATGTCATCACGGGTACGCCATCGCGCAGATCGCCTTATTTCAACATGGTCGAACTCGGTGACGACAACGCACCGCGTCTGGTGAAGTCCCTGCCGAATTCGGTCCACCGCCGCCAGGACGCTCCGACATGCTTCGACATGAACGCATCCATTTACGCCTGGACACGGGGCGCACTATTCACCGAAGGTCCGCTGATGAATAGCCGGACGCGGCTTTTCGTCATGCCCGAGGAGCGATCCTTGGACATTGATTCCGCGCTGGACTTCCAGATCGTCGAAATGCTGATGACCCGGCATCCGGGCGAAACAAGAGGAAAATGATCCGTGCAGACAGACCTGCTTGCCGGGAAAACGGTCGTAGTGACGGGGGGCGCAGGCTTGTTGGGTCGCGAATTCTGCGGGGCCATTGCAGCCGGCGGCGGGCGCGCGATTGTTGCTGACATCAATTTGGCCGCGGCGACCGAAGTGGCTGACAAAATCAACATCCGCCACCCCCAAGGTGCCCTTGCGGTTGGGTTGGATATCACTGAAAAATCGTCGATCACGGACGCCTTCGCCTCGGTGGTGGCTCGGACCGGAACCATCAATGCCATTGTGAACAACGCCTATCCACGCAACCACAACTATGGACGCAAGCTGGAGAACGTCGAATTCGAGGACTTTACCGAAAACTTGTCGCTCCATCTGGGCGGCTATTTTCTTGTCAGCCAGCAGGCAGCACAGCTGTTTCTCACCTTGGGCGGCGGCACCATCGTCAACATGAGTTCGATCTACGGAATCATGGCACCGCGTTTTTCGATCTACGTGGATACGCCGATGACAATGCCGGTCGAGTATGCCGCCATTAAGTCGGGAGTCGTACAACTGACTCGATATTTCGCGCAGTATTACAAGGGCAAGAACATTCGTGTGAACGCCATTAGCCCGGGCGGAATCGAGGACGGACAGCCGGAGGCTTTTCTCAATGCCTACCGCTCGCATTGCGACGGCAAGGGGATGCTCGATACGAGCGACCTGACCGGCACTCTGATCTTCTTGCTGTCTGACATGTCACGTCACATCAATGGCCAGAATATTGTCGTAGATGATGGATTCTCGCTGTGAGAGCCTTCCCCTTCCAGATCTTAGAGGTCCATTCTTGCATGATATCGCGCTGATCGGAGCCGGCAACCTTGGCCGCCGTCACATCGAGGGGTTGCTCAGGTTACCCCAGGAAAAGTCCATCTGGGTTGTAGATGCCTCCCCCACATCGCTGGAGGAAGCGCGCCGCCTGGCTTCGCCCGAAGGCAACGGGTCGCCTGGCAATCGCATGGCGTTTCACACATCGATCGCCGACCTGCCTGAAAAGCTGGACTACGTGGTCATCGCGACATCCTCCAACGTCCGGCTCGATGTGATGGAGCAACTGCTTGGCGGGAGGACGGTCAGATACATGCTGCTGGAGAAGGTACTCTTCCAGCACAAGGCCGACTATGCCGCCGCTGCAGCACTGATTGCACGCAAGGGCGCAAGGGTCTGGGTCAACACGGCACGCCGCGCCATGGACATTCACCAAACGATCAGGCAGCATTTTGACGGCGAGATCATCAACCATTTCGATGTGCGCGGTGGTGAGTGGGGCCTCGGCTGCAATGGTATCCACTTCATCGACTTTCTGTCGTTCCTCGTCCGGTCTACTAACCTGACAGTTTCCGCCGATGGCCTAGACCGGAGCATCATTGCCAGCAAGCGGCCCGGCTTCGGAGAGTTTACCGGCACGCTGCGGGGCCGGATCGATGCTGCGGAGTTTGCCCTGAGCGCCACGCGAGGCTCTACGGCTCCCATTCTGATAACAATCCGCTCCGAAAACAGGACCTGCATTCTCGATGAAGCGTCAGGTCATGCATTTATTCATGACCGCAAGTCGGACCCGGTCTGGAAGGAGATATGCTTCACCCTTCCCTTCGTCAGCAGCCTGTCGACCAAGATCGCGGAAGCCATTTTGACCACGGGACAAAGCGACTTGCCCGATTTCGCCACCAGCAGCGCCCTGCACCTACCAGTCATAGATGCCCTGGCCGATTTCAGCGTAGAATATTGCGGTGGCACTCCAGGCCTTGCCCCCATAACCTGATCGCTCCGCCCCGGGGTCGCGAGATAAATCGTAAAGGAATCCGTATTGCCAAACGCCGAACTAGGTAACACCCGGACCCCGTCGGCGATGCCGCCTTTCAGGCGGCGCATTCTTATCGTTACCGATTCGCTGGGCTTTCCTCGCCACGAGCCGGAAATGCTGCGCTACGAGGATACCTACATCGCGCTGCTCAAGGCAAAGTATCCTCAGTACGACTTTATCCACCAGGGCTATGGCGGCGCGACGATCCGCGAGCTGCTCCAGCATACAGCCTATTTTGACCAGACCCTGAACCCGGCCCTCGTGATCATGCAGTGTGGTGTCGTAGACTGCGCGCCACGCGCGCTGACCCGGATCGAACATCATGTGATCGCTAACCTGCCATTCCTCAAGCGGTTGCTCGTTCCTCTGGTGAAGCGCTACAGTCCGCTCCTGCGCCGCGTCAGGAAAATTACATATACATCACCGGAAGATTTCGCCGTCCATGTCGATCAGTTCGAAAAGCGTTTCGGCAATGTGATCTGGCTCGGCATCGTACCGAGCACGCCGGAATGGGAAGAACGCGTAACGGGCATCGGCAGGCAAATCGACCTTTTCAACGCGATCCTGGCTACACATAAATTCATCCCGACTGACAATCTCGTCGCGCAGGACATGATGTCCGATCATCACCATCCCAATACCTCGGGGCACAGGAAGATATTCGAACGTTTGGAAGCCACTGTCGATGCGCTCCAATCATAGCGCTGCGAGACAACAACATCGGGCCAGGGAATTGTATGGTTCTCGGTGACATTTTCAGATTCCTGGGCGTTTCGGTGGCAGGCAAGATCGTTCCGGCTGCCGCAATCTTTCTGTTTTCCCGAATGATGCCGGCAGCGGATTTCGGCGTCCTGAGCCTGTTCCTGTCCTATATCTGGATCGCAGCGACGCTGATGTCTCTGAACATCTATACCGGGGTGGGCCGGGTCATCTTCGATCCTGAGGTAGAACCCCAAAGCCTGATCGGAACCTCGCTGCTAATGATAGGTGGGATCTACGGGCTGGTGTGGATGGCGCTTCTCGTCACCTGGTATCCCCTCGCCCAGTTGCTGAACCTGCCGGCCGCCGCATTGCTGCTGATGCCGGTTGTCGTTGCCGGATATGTGTCGGAATCCTTTATCACCCAGATCCTGATCTTTCAGAAGAAAAGCGGCGTCTTGCTTCTGATGACCGGCCTGCGGGCCCTCGCGACCGTTACCGTCGCCGCCGTGTTGGTCAGCCGGTTTCCGGATCAGAAGTACATGGGCGTCATCATCGCCGAAAGCATTTCTGCCATCGGGTTCCTCGCGGCAGTCGGATTTGTGCTGCGAAGGCATGTGGCCTTCAGGTTTAACCGAAGCTACGCGGTGCGCCTGATGCAATATTCGCTGCCGCTGATCATCTATGTGATCAGCCTGACGCTTCTGTCTCAGTCCGATCGCATCATGATCGATCGGTTCTTCGGCAAAACGGAGACAGGGCTCTATAGCCTCGCCTATAACTTCGCTAGCCTGATGCTTATCGGCGTGACTGCCGTATTGAATGCGTTTCAACCATCGTTCTTCGGTGCGATGAACACCCACGACATCGGGAATGTTCTTTCGCAGGGTCGGACGACTATCACACTCGCACTCGCAGCAGCTATGGCTCTCACTCTCCTCGGAGAGCCGATTGCGACCTGGATGTTTCCGTCCCAATACAGCGACGCGTTTGATATCATTCCGATCGTGGCAATCGGGTGCTTGGGATTGGCCTCGTTCCAGATATGGGTTCGGATTCTGGCATTCCATAATCGAACCGAACTAATTTCGCTCGTGGCAATAGTCGCCGTTGGGGTCAATATCACCCTAAATTTCTGGGCACTTGGGCTCTTCGGTTACAAGGCTGCCGCCTATACGACGCTGGCCGCACAATATCTGATGGCATTGATGTGCCTCGCGAGCCTCTGGCGCCTAAGGTATCTTCATAGCCTGCAGCCCACCATCGACCTGATTTCGGTGACGATGGTCTGTTTCCTTGCACTTCTGCTGCCGATGGCAACGTCTAATCCGGCACTGAACCTAACGCTCAGGCTGAGCGTGGCGGTCCCGTTGCTGGCTATGCTGGTCAGGTTTATCTGGCCCCGCCTTATGAACATGGCGCAAATAGAGCGGCCCTCATGAGCCCGAGCTTGGTCAGACCTGCGGTTTGGGTATGCCTTGTCCTCCTGGCCCAGCCTGCGATAGTGTTCCTGCCTTGGGGCGTCATTCCCCTCGGTCTCGTTATCGTTGCCACGTTTCTTATCTACCCCCCCAACAATCTGCTGCACCCTAATATCGCGATATTCGCCTTCTATTTCCTGTGGCTGGTTCTCCCTAGCTTTCTAGGGCTCATCCTAGATCTGACAGACTGGACCTACGTCCTGCCATGGGGACAGCTGACATTCTGGGACGGGCTGTCACGCTATACGCTGGTACAGATCGAGTTTACCTTTTTCACCCTCTACCTGGGATGCCATTTACTCGGAAATCCCAAACCCGGGGCGATCCAGAATTTCATGGATACGCCTGATGGCACATTGTCCATCAGCGGGACTACCGCCATGGCTCTGAGTGGAGTGACATTGCTGCTGGTAGGCTTTTTTATACATTTAACCGGCGGTTTGTACGCTTGGTTGAACTCCTATAGCTATACCTACTTGATGGGCCGGCAAGGACTTGGTGCCTTCAACTTCGCGCTTATCGCCATCGGGAATCTTACAGTCTTCTTGCTCGGGCTGCGTAATTTTGCGCGCCGCGGCGGTTTGCTCGGTATAATACCGGCACTCGTCGTCATCCTACCGCTCGGTTATATTGGCGGCTTCAAGAGTCGGCTGATGTTCCTACTCTTTCTGTTCATGTTCCCTTACCTGGTCCGCATGTTCCCCCGCTTAGGTCTGCTCGCAGCAGGCTTCCTGAGTTTCCTGGTCATGCTCTATTTGCTGACGCTGGTCAGAACATCAGGCTTCTATGCTTCGCCGCAAGCGTTCCTTGAGATGATGGCCGGCTACTTCAATAGTTACCCGCTGCATGACCAAATCGTGACAAGCCGCGATCCAGATTTCTTTCAGACTGTATTCCAAGTGCTGGTAAAGCCGATGCAGTATCTCGGCCTACTGGGTTGGGACAGCGATTTTGACATTAGCGTAATGCTGACCAAGGAGTTTTTCCCAGACCAATGGAATCTTGAGCGGGGCACACAGCAATGGCCCCTCGAGACGGATCTCTACCTGAATTACTTCGGCATTCCCTTCCAGTGGATACCCCTGCTCTGCTACGCTGTCTGGCTATCATGGATGTTCAGAGGGGCAATCACGCGGCAGAACTATGCCTTGATGCCCATCTACGCGCTTGAATTCCTGCGGGTGTTTAGTACCTTGCGCGGCGCGCTTATCCCTTGGGACCTGCCCGTAATTCTGCTGCAGTACGGCTTCCTTTACTACACTACACGGTCATTGGTTCGTTGTCGCCCAGTTCCGACGATAGACGCTCGTACCAGTGCACGAGACAATACCGATCTGGTCTATCAGGCGTTATGTAATGAACGACAGATCGATATCCATTTCAGGACCAAAGTCCTCAAGGAGCCGGGGGGCGATGGACTACCTTACTTCAAGGTCATGAAATTACGCACGTGGCACAGGCGACTTGGCTTGCTGTTCTGGCCTGCCATCTTCCTGGCCGCTTGTCTCATACCTTTCCTGGCCGTAATTCAGTGGGTCCAGGCTTTGTTTTCGAGTATGGGCACCCAACCGGCGCGCCAAGCGATCCAGGCGGTCGAGACCTCACCATCCAACAGAAGCCTGATAACGCGGGCCGTGGCTCAGTTGCAGCCCAACCTAACCGCCCCGATTCACTTCTCCACGCAGCACCCTCCCACGCTGGCCGCCGCGCTGAGACCTGTTGGAATCTTCCGCTGCATTCTCGCTCATATCAGGCTGCTTGACCGGATCTTGCTTACCGGGCCGACACGGATCGATTTAATGCTGCACGCACGCGATGCCTTTGCAATGCTGATGCTGGCTGAATATGCCCGACTCACTCCTGACGCAGTATTCATTACCGACGATCATTACCAGCGTTGGTCTTTCGTGCTATCGCATCGGGCACAGCGGTTGTGGATCGTCCAGCATGGCTTCCTCTACGACGATATCGATTTTCCCTATGGTTATGGCCGATTATCCTGTCTCATCTGTCGGGATCCACTTTTTATTCCTAAGTTCGAATCCTATTATGCAGTTGAGTCAGCCTTCATCCTATCCGGTGAAATCACCCTTCAGCCAAGCGTGTTTAGTGACAGGGCGGTTTTCCTCGCTTCATCTTCGGTGTCTATCGATACGGAACTGGAGTTGCTCACCGGCCTAAGACAGCGCTCGAATGCGCCCATTATCGTCAAGCTCCACCCCCATCACACCTATGACGATCGGGCTATCCGGCTCACCGCACTCGCCGATCACATCGTGGCAGCAGACCAGTTCCCCGATTGTCGGGTACTCGTGGTCTTCAACTCCTTCATCGAGTTTGAGTACCGAGCCGTGGGTAGGAAAACCGTCTCCATCGAACGTGTCGGATCTGTCGAAGCGGCCGTGGACGCGGTATTGGATGCCTTGAATGAGCGATAGTGTCGTGGGCAATCAACTGTTGATCAGCTTTGGAAGCCCACAACGAGGAGCAACCTGATGGACAAGACACCCGCCACACCTGGCGATCGAGACCCCGTTGAGAGAGTCCTATGTTTCCTGTTCCGAAACGGGATCTTGCTGATTTCTTTTCCCGTTATCGCAGCGGTGCTTGCCTTTGTCCTCACGCTCGGGGCGCCAAGAACCTACACAGCAAGCTTCCGCATTCCCTCGCCTCCGAGCCCCATCGTTACCCTTAATGAACTGTGGAGCAACACCGAGAACCTGCGTGATTTTGAGATAGCACCAGATGGGAGTCTACTGCTAACCACAACAGCGGCAACCGAGCCAGAGGCTCGGAAACCGGTGGATGCCGCTCTGGCTGCAGTTCGAGTAGTGGCTGCAGAAGCGATGGCCTATTCAGAGGAGAGGCAGGTCCGGATTGCGGAAATGGAGACACGCCTCCTCGATCAATCGCTTTCGCCTGATCCAACTGTGCTAGCAGACCAGGCCTCGGCGCTCTCTCTCGTGATAGCTGCCGGGGGCACTACGAAGGCAACGTCCAACTCACTATGGCAATGGGCGCAGAAACTGGATGAACAGAAAGTTACAGTAACAACCACTACGGATGCGAACCACACGGTGCCCTTTGCTGCCTTTGGTGCGTTTACGCTTGCCCTTGCCATTGCGGTTGTCAAGCGGCTGGTAAACCGACAACAAGATGATGGCCAAGCTGGATAAAACGGCACTATCCAAGCTCGATATCACAACACGTAGGAAAATGGCGATGCTAGATGATTACAAGCGGAAATGGGATCAAAGCTACGAACGGTACGAGAATACATTGTTCTATCCCAGCGAGGAAGTTATTCGCTTCGTCAACCGGTATATCCGCCGTCGCCTCGGGCCTAATAGCTACAGCAAACAGTTCGCCGAGCGACCTAAGGTGCTCGACATCGGCTCCGGCGCAGGACGGCATCTGGTTTTCCTCTGGGAGAACGGCTTTCACCCCATCGGAATCGAGCTGAGCACCGTAGCATGCGAGCAGGCCATCGCGCTCATGGAGTCCAAGGGAGCAGCGCCTGAGGACTACGAAGTGATCAATGTCGCGACCGGTGATTCCCAAATACCAGAGAACAGCATCGATTATGCAGTATCCGTCTCTGCCATGGACAGTATGCCCACCGCCAGTGCGATCGACGTGGCTGCCAGGACCCTGGCAAGTCTCAAACCGGGCGCACTGTTCTACGTCGACCTGATTTCGGTGGACCGTATGCGTGACGGCGACGATCTGGAAGATTACGATCAGATCGTCCACGAGCAGCATGAGAAGGGCACGATCCAGTCCTATTATGACGAAGCCAAAATTCGGCGCGTTTTTGCCGGCTTCGACGTGGTTCGGCTTGAGACGATCACGCGAGCCGACCAGTATGGCCATGTGACCGACAAACGATGGCACATCGTGCTGCAAAAGCCGGCGTAAGATCAGCTCAAGCGGGAGAATAAGCATGTCCGAGCTGACTGTCGTGATGTACCATTACGTGCGCGACCTGCGGCGGTCACGATATCCGGGGATCAAGGGATTGGAGTTGTCAAAATTCCGTTCTCAATTGCGCTATCTGCGCGACAACTATCAATTCGTCACCATGGCAGAGCTTGTACACAGTCTGGACTCAGGTGATGCCCTGCCCGACAAGGCTGCACTGCTCAGTTTTGACGACGGATACATGGATCACTACGAATTCTGCTACCCACTTCTCGCAGAGGCCGGGATCGAGGGTTCATTTTTTCCACCGGTCGCACCAGTGCGCGACCGAGTCCTCCTCGACGTCAACCGGGTGCATTTCGTCCTAGCGGTGAAGGATGCTGAGACACTCGCGGCGGCAATTGACCGCGAAGTCGAGGCCAACCGCGAAGAGTTCGACCTTCAAAGCGTGGAAGAATATCGGGCGCAATGGGCCAGGCCCAACCGGTTCGACACGGCCGAGACGATCTATGTCAAACGCATGCTGCAGGTCGCACTTCCCGAGATGCTGCGCAACGCGATAGCAAAGACGCTGTTCGCACAGTTCGTTGCGCGCGACGAGAATGAGTTTTCTGGTGAGCTCTATTGTTCGGTAGAACAATTGCGCGAAATGCAGAATAGCGGGATGTACATCGGCTCGCACGGCTGCGAACATGTCTGGCTGAATGCCGTGGACGAGGCCAAGCAGAGGGCGGAGGTACTCGGTTCTCTCGGCTTCCTGCGCTCGATCGGCAGCCCGGTCGATGACTATTGGGCCATAGCTTACCCGTATGGGGGTTGGAACGAGTCGTTACTGTCCATCCTGCGAGAAACGGGCTGCTCAGTTGGATTTACGACCGAACCCAGTGCCGCCCGCCTCGGGGTCCATGCGCCGCTGCTGTTGCCGCGGCTCGATACCAACGACCTGCCGGTTTCCTAGTCCAAGGGCTTGGGCGGGGTGTGGTCATAGCCGGCGATTTTTTCGTAGATCGGCCAACGCCGGATTTGCTCGTCCAGCGAACAGAGGTCATCCAGGTCACCGGACAGAAACCGCTGGGTCTGAACGAAAAGGCCCGGCTTGAAGCCGACATCGAGGGCATTATCAACGGCGACAGGCTCAACCCGCACCGAGCCCTTCCGTACGATCTGCAGCTTCTCCATGGGGCGGAAGATGAAGCGGTAATTGCTGGTGTTGAATTCCGCGCCCCAGCGGCCTGGTGCCTGCCAGTTGGCGGCATAGGAGAACAACGCATCGCTTTGGCTGCGGCCCGTTCCGGCAAAGACCGCGGCTGCGGGATGCCAGTCGAAGCCACCGGCCGTGAGGCAGTGGATCTGGCAAGGCTCGCCGCCAAGGTGGAAGGCCAGGTCGATCACATGGCTGGAATTACCCAGCACGCAACGTTCAAGAACACCGGGGGCCTTGGAGGCGGCCAGCAGCCGGTCGCTCCATTCCGTGAATTCGAAATTGAACGATTGGACGCCCCCATCTTCCAAAATCATCTGCTTGGCATGCAGGACCGAGGAAAAGAGGCGGCGGTTATAGGCGATGGTAACCTCGGCCCCAGTGGACTTTGCCAATGCCTGGACAGCCGAGAGTTCCTCGAAAGTCATAGCCCCTGGCTTTTCGACAAGAACTCGGCGCACGCCATAGTGGAGCAGTTGAAGGGTCGTGTGTGCCAACGCCTCCATACCGGTCGCGACAATAGCGAATTCAGGCATGGTCGGGCGCTTCGCGAGGAAAGACTGCAGACCGCCTTGGTGAGGTGCTTCGCCGGTAGCGTCGGCATATTGGTTGGCAGAGGCAGCGCCCCTACCGATTGCGGTCACCGGACGGTCAAGCCGGGTGAGGACTTTCCAATATTCTACTGATAGAGGACCGACACCTACAATCCAGACCGGTGCATTCTTGGGCATGTGGGCTCTTCATTTGGATTGAGCGGCGAACGCTTCGTCGCCGTCGTGAGTTAAGATTACTCGCTAGGCTTTGCGAAGTTGTGCAGACTGCGGGCCGCTTCGAGCATGACGTCAAGAGTTGAACCGACCGTCTGCGGAATCAGCGATGCCGTCTGATCCGTACCCAGCCTCGAGAGGCGGCGCGCCTGAATAGCGACGGGCTTTAGTGTACGGTTGAGATAAGCGCAATGGACTTCACCGGCCGCCTTGGCCGCCGCATATTCGGCAAATCCTTGGGGAAGCTCATCTATGAAGGATGTGGAGGGATAGAAAATCCTAAGGATCTCTGATCGACCTTCCGACATAGCGAGGACCAGCCGGTCGAAAGCAGTAACGTAGATGTCGGCATATTGGATGAACGCCTTGGCATCAAAGCCGGATGCGGCAAGTTTGATAATTCGCGGGGTCGGAAAATAGTAGACATGGGTTGGAGACTGCTGGAGGCGCCCGAGACTGGGTGCAAGGGCATCCGGATCCGCAACGTCGAGGGGAATCGCGGAGCAATTACCTCCCCATGAGGTAATTTCAGAGACTATACGCTGCGCATCCGCTTCGCCGGCGCGATAGGAGATGGTCGACTCTCCTCCGCCTGCGACGATCAGCTTGGCGACGAGCTCCCCCAAGCCGCGGGAGCCACCGACGACCATGGCGCGTTGGCCAGCAAATTCGCCTTCCGTGACCATGGCTTCCAGAGCCGACATATGCGGCTGCTCAACAGGCGCGGGGCGCACGATCGCATCAAGATGACCGCTAAGTCCGCCGCCGGACACGGTGAGCCGGATCGGGGCGACCGGGGCGCTGGCCCGAGATACCTGCCAATTTATTATCTGGCCAACATGATCCTCATCAAAGGCAATGGTAAGGCCGGTGAAGATCGAGTGAAGGCCTGGCGCCTGCATGCCCACGAGGCGCGACAGTGCCATGATCGCAGCGACGCGGACCTCGCCCAGGCGGCGCACCGTGAAAGGAAACGCTGACTGTATATCCGCGCTGCGCCATGCCACGGCGGTCTGACCAGACCGCCCCCTCAGCGCGGCAAAAGTGTGCTCATCAGGCGCGCAACGGAGGGGCGGTCCAGTCACGGGTTCGACACAAACCGGAGTCACATCCGCGCCCTCCAGCGTAACAGCAGCAGCCATCTCTCCGTCCCGAAGGAGTTCAAGTCGAATGCCCGATCCCTCGATTGCGGACTGTCTAAGCTGCAGCGCCTCACCAGGCCTCACAGGCCGCGGGAAATAGGCGGTCAGCCGGGAAAAGCCGCTCCCACCAACCTCAAAATGCTGCTCAAGCATCCACAGCAGCGTCCGCATCCCATGAACCACCGTGCCGCCCGTGATCAGGCGACGGGCTGCGACAGAGTCGACGTGGACGGGGTTATAGTCGCCCGATGCCATTGCAAACCAGTCAATGTCGGCTTGGGTGAAGCTTTTGCTGCCTATGGCTTTCGTCACGATGCACCCTCGATCTTGTTCGGCCGATCCTGATCACCGTCGGCCTTGAATATGCGGGGCATTCGTCCGACCCCAGTCTTGATGGCAAAGAAAATGCGCGCGCGCGCCAGAACAAAAGGTTCGAAGTACGTTGGCACTATAGGACCGATCTCCGTTGTGGCGGCAAAGCCCGCCGCCAGAAGATGCTCCTCGCGGAGGCCGAACTGCCAGAAGTCGACATAATGGGCATCGGCCTCCTTCATCAAGTCGTACAGTGCCGTGCCACATTGGGAGAGAGCACATTCGTCGCCCAAGAAATCGACAATGCGCAGGGCGCGTAATTTCTCGTGTCGGTCAAGCCGCACGGCCAGAATTGCATGCGTTTCCCCATGCAACTCGATAGCGAATACGCGATAGTTATAGAATGGATGGTCGAGAAAGCGCCTGATGAAGTAGGCAGGTCTCTTCGATGGCGCTGTTTCTTCTTCACGTATCGGCAGGTTCAGCGCGGCGAGTGCTGTAGCATCCAGTTCCTTCAAACTCGCAATACCCGGTCGCGGAACGGGAATACTTTGGCCGTCAATCGTGCTGATCAGGTCCCCGGTGCTATCGGGATTGGTCACATAGTACTGCCGCAACTCGTCGGATTGGAAACCCAACGAACGATACATGGCTGGGTGAGTCACATTGATGCCGTTGACGCCCAGTTGCGCCCGCGGATGGAGGCGACCAAGCTCGCGCAGCAGCGCCAGTCCCAAGCCGGCACGGCCCGCTTCCGGCCGCGTCTTCCACAGCGCAAGCCAGATGACGTCCTCTTCGGCAGCGATCGCGGGATCGTAGCGGCTGGAGGGGATGTAACCCAGGATTCCGAGCAGACCGCCTGCCTCGTCCCAAGCGAGCAGGAAGTTGTAGGTACCGTCGTCGCAGGCATGCTGCCAGTCGAGCAGGCGCCTGCTCTTTGCGAGAACATGCCCTTTGCGCCAATGCTCGTCGATGAAGCACATGACCTTCTCGACGTCGATATCGGTACAGCGCCTGATAGAAACAGCCACAGCTATTCTACCGCACTATCTCGACTGTTTCCGGCGCCTGGTAGTCGTCCTCAACTCGGATCTCGAATTGGCTGTCGCCCAGGCGGCGGATGCCGGAATTGACGAGGACATCAAGTGTTGGACGGTTGCGAGCCGTCGGCAGCAGGTCCACTGCCAGCCTTTCGCCGCCCAGTTGCTGCAACTTTTCAAACGCCAGGTACAACATGGTTTCCTCGATCCTACGACCCATGGCACGGCAACTGAGGATGAAATCGACCAATCTACCCTGCCCATCCTCCGCCTCGATCGAGACGAGGCCGACGATGCCCATGTCGCCAAAGCTATCCGCAGCTGACAACACCATAACCGCGCGGTTGGGCGCTGCAGCCCACTTGCTGAACTCGGCGTCGGAAAGCCGGCGTGTCGAAAGATTGAGCTGGTTGGTCTTGTTGAGGAGCTGGGTCGCCCGAGCAAGGCTGTCGCTGCCGAGTGCCCGAACGGTCACGCGGGTGCCGATCTTGCGCAGCCAATCGTCGATGCCTCCCAGTTCTTCTCTTGCGGCCCGCCTTTCGCGCTCGGCCACATACATGGCTTTGCGAGCCCGGTCCTCGCTGCTGATCGTCGCCGTATCGAAGCAGGCAAGTCGACGCAATGCATGAACATACGCGGCCGGATTCTTGGGCCAGTCGGGCACAAGTATATCGGGAAACATGCTGCCGACCCGATCCCGCTCGGCCGGGTTGTCATCGATGAAAACGACAGACTTCGGACCAAGATTAATTTCTTCGAGCAAGGCGGCTATGTTGGCCGCCTTATCCTGCCAGTTTATGCGCCAGCCTGCCAGATCGGAGCGGCGGATTAACATTTCAGGATGTCGATCGATAGCTTCCAGAGCGACGGCCTCGTCGTTCTTGCTGACCAGCGCCAGCTGGACGCCGCGATTGGAAAGAGCCTTGAGCTCCTTCTGGAAAGCCTTGAAAGCCTCACCCGTATGGTCATGCCCGCCGAGCCGTATGCCCTCCCAGGTAACCTCACCAACCACCCCACCCCAAAGGGTATTGTCGAGATCTAGCACGATCAGCCGCCGAGAATTCCCGCCGATCGTCAACAGCGCCCGCGCCACATCAGCCGCGGCGCGCTGGAGGATACTGTTGCCATAGGGGACCTTTGCCGCATACCACATGGTGGTGGCTTCAGAGCCCGTCAGGTCGGCAAACCACCGAGCCGAATCCAGCATGTAGATGTTGCTCTTGTCCGCCAGCTTCTCTGCAAGACGCAGGTTCATTCGCGCCAGCAGGTTGGAAAGGCCAAGTCCCGGCCGCCAGTCGAGCAAACCATAGCCGACCTGCGAGGGAGGCAGGTTCCAGGACGCGACAAAGACGTTCTGACTATCAGTCGAGGCAAGGATGGCCGCAGCAAGATCGTCGACTTCCTTCAGCACCACCTCGTGATCGATCTCTTCGTAGTTCAGCGCCTTCGCAAAGGAGGGGATGACCCCCTCCGGACGGCTCCAAAGGAACTTGGTTGAAAATTCATGTCCTTCTGCCATGTCCATGCTCTGGTAGAACTGTCCGTAGGGCGCAGACGCCACTCGGATGCCAGCCAAGTCAGGCAGGTTGGCCATGATCCGGGCCAGCGGCTCGACATTGAAGTCCGAGATCAGGAAGATACTTTGGGCTACCATGCTACTGCTGCTGCGTCTGCCGAGATATAATGAACTGCTGCAGGCGACCGATGGTCCACGAAGAATCTCCCTGATAGTCGCCAATGACTTCGTCAATGAGGGGCAGGTCGACCGATAGGCGTTCGGAAAGGGATTGCTCGATGCTGGCGATCAATGTGACGAGCGCTAGAGAATCTAAAGACCCGCCTTCACCGATCAGCGTGGTATCGAGGCTTGCTACCACCTTCTCGGCAGGAGGCAACTGCTTGTTGAGTTCCGCCAGGCATCCGAAGATAACCTCAAGAACTTCCGATGATCTATCCACTCTTATCTCCTGGATTAGGCTACCTTAGCCGACCCATTTTTCGGTAGCCGACATCAGGACAGCATTCATGGACGAGCAACGGTCCATCATCCGACAAAAATGCTCTACGACAGCATGGTTGATAGCACAAGTCAGGGCCGTTTGAGGCCGTGAGCCCGGATCGGAAGATCAGTGCTCGAAAGGCCATCCTCCAGATCCTGCAAATTGCCTGGCATATCAAGCCTTATGGCATTGATGAAATCCTGCATGCTGCGCTCGTAGGTGCGAGGCACATCGAAAGCGTCAGCGGGCAGAGGCACATCCTTGACCCCGGCACCATCGCTAACCGTCAGCGAGTTAGCGCCTAGATCCCAGACAAGTGTGCCTAGTGTTCCCACCAATTCGTAGCGGCGAATCGGCTTGCGGGCCACATAGTCAACTGCCACACTTGCCAAGGCGCCTGAAGCGGCACGAACAATTGCTAGTGCGACGCCCTCGCTGCCGATCTCGAGAGCTTCTACAACGTTCGTCTCTGCTGCCAGCAATTCAAGATCGCCAAGGAAAAATCGAGCCGCATCGAACTCATGGCTCAAGTCAAATAGTACTCCACCGCCTGCTGAAGTGTCGGCGCTGTACGATTGCCGGTGATCTTGATCCTTACGCCAGTCCGGAAGCCACTGCCCAGCGGTGAAGCTTGCGCGGACAACCTGGCCCAGCCGCTCATTTGCTACCGCTCGCGCCGTTTGGAGCGAAGGCAGATATCGTAGGTTGAAACCTGCATAGTGCTTGGCTCTGGGTGTGCGCTCCAAAGCTCGTCTTATAACGAGGGCATCAGTGGCAGTCGTGACGATCGGCTTCTCAACATAGGTTGGGATGCCGGCAGCGATCAGAGCAGGAAGGACGTCTATGTGACGCGCGGAGGGCGACGCCACCACTGCCAAGTCAGGCGCAAGTTGAATGGCTTCAGCTAGGTCACTGACAATCCGTTCCCTCGGCCAGCCATCGAGTTGGACGTGGTTTCGCCTCAGAAGAATGAATTGCAGTTGCGGCATGACCGTTCGCAGGTTCCGCATGTGGCGCTGCCCGATCGAACCGGTACCAACTATCAGTGCATGCAAATCGATTTACTTCCTTTCTATGACCGGCAGCAGCCCTCGTTCTAGGGGTACTCGCAAAAACTTGCCTGCGCGACCAGACAGGCCCTCGTTGCCCGCACCGTCGCATCAAACGTCCTGACCAAAATTCCGGCCTGACGTTACTCTGCTTCCGGGTCACCCATCGAATCCTTGACACCGGCGAGCCCGCACTGCCGGCTACGGCTTCTGGAGCCAACAGGAAGCATTATAGCCTGAGGAGCGGCATATCAGGCGAATGGCGCGAGCCATGCCATGTAGTCTAGGAGATTGACCTCAAGCAAGCCTAGCGGGACTCAGTGGCTTTTCACTCTGTGCCACCACTTCAAAAAGGATGTGTCGGGCGGTACCTTCATCGTCACCCTCTACCGCCGCTTTAAGGTGACACAGGGCCTCGGCAAGTGATGGTATGCTTGAATTGGCGGAGCGCAGAATTTTCGGATGGCGCGTTCTGTGGGCCGTTGAGTCGTCGTAGAAGAGCTCCTCGAACATCTTTTCTCCTGGCCGCTTGCCCGTCTCGACTATTTCGATATCCCCATCCGGATTCTCGGCCGAGCGAACTTGGAGTCCAGCTAGGCGGACCATGCTTTCGGCCAGGTCTGAAATTAGAACTGGATCCCCCATGTCTAACAGAAAAACATCGCCTCCTTCCGACAGTGAGCCGGCCTGCACAATCAGTTCCGCCGCCTCCTTGATGGACATGAAGTACCGTGTCATGCCACGGTCAGTCAGCGTGATCGGTCCACCGTTGGCAATCTGTTGCTTGAACAGGGGGACGACGGAACCGTTCGACCCAAGCACGTTACCGAAGCGGACCGCGCAGAAGCGCTGTCCTGTGCCAGCAGCCGCTATCTGATCCGCCTTTTCCTGTACTATCAGTTCCGCCCAGCGCTTAGTTGCACCCATGACGTTGGTTGGCCTGACAGCCTTGTCGGTCGAGATCAGCACAAAATCACGGACGCCCTGTTGATAAGCAGCGTCCACAAGCGTCTTCGTTCCGAATACGTTGTTTTGAATCCCCTCGAGTGCATTTGCTTCAACAAGAGGTACGTGTTTATGCGCCGCCGCATGGAATACGACTTGAACCTCGTACTTCGAGATAGTCTCGGCTACGCGTCGCTGATCAATTGCTGAAGCGAGAACCGGAACAATCGAGAGTTCGGAGCCTACAAATTCGCTCTCTATCTTGTACAAGGCATACTCATTGGCCTCGAACAATATGAGCCTTTGGGGGCGCCATTGCGCAATTTGGCGGCAAAGTTCCGACCCGATGGATCCTCCCGCTCCGGTAACCATGATTGTACGCCCCACAATCATCTCTCGTATCAGCACCGAATCCGGCGGCACCGGAGACCGTCCCAGCAGATCGTCAATCTCGATTTCTCGAATTTGGCTGACCAGATAGTTCCCCGCGACAAGATCAGTCATAGCAGGCAATGACATCACCTTTACGCTTTTGCTGCTTAACGAGGCCACGATCTCTTTGCGCCGCGCGGCGTTGATGGATGGCATGCAGAGCACAACCCGCTCCACTCCATAATCTCGGACTAGACTAGGGAGACTGCTGGGAGGATATACCTTGATCCCGGCCACCTCACGTCGATGCAGATCCTGATTGTCGTCAAGGAATCCCGCAACGAGACGAATATTACGTAGGGATAGGGCCAGTTGGGTTCCAGCTTCTCCAGCGCCATAGATAACGATGGCACTTCCATCGGATGATGCCGCTTGCCCTGCACGATTGAAGAGGCGTTTGGCGGCAAAACGGCTTCCAATAACAGCGATCGACGCCAAGGCCCAGTATATGATCGGGACAGAGCGCGGCACCACGTTATGGTGCAAAAACTGCGTTAGGAATGCGACGGCAACCCACAAAAGCACTGCCAACGCAACGGCTCGTAGCATCGTCCAGAGGGCACGCTCCGGCAGATAGCGTATCACGGCACGGTAGAGCCCCATTCTCACAAAGACAGGAATCGCAACAAAAGGCCCAGCAAGAAGTATGAGCCAAGTTTCCGCACCTGCTGGCAATGCCCATGCATCCAATCGCAGCGAAAAGCTGCTCCAGAGGGCCAAGCCGAGCAGGATGAAATCGAAGCCAACTTGAATTACACGCTTAGAATTGCGTGGTAGCCCAATTAGCTTGCGTCGCAACTTATCAAACATGGAGGAATTGGGCCTACTTCGTGGGCGGTTCGAGCGAATGGCCAGGCGTTCTTACACTCCAGCCGAACCGCTTACAAGCATACCGGATTTCGGGCAGGCTTCATTCCCAGTTGTGGGCTGTCTGCCGCTTCTTTCACAACTGGCTTGAAAATTATCAGCGCTCCCGTCCTCCAACTGGATGCGGTTACAAACACGCCCCGGATCGATACGCCAGGCAGCAGCACCTGATGACGCCAGCAGGATGAGCGTTCCACTTCTTAGCCAGCGGGCCTTGTTTAATGCCCGCATACTGGACCAACGCGCTACGGGCGCGGCGGACATCATTGCTCGTCAAACAGGCTTGCCCATACGGTCTTGTCATGAGGTGATACCATGGGCCGCCAGTTTAACGTGTTGCAGGTGTCGGTGATATCGACCTGCAGATTCTCTGTCAGTCGCGCCATTCCTTGTTCCCATCCTGCAATCCTCGCCGCCCTCTGAAGTGCGAATGTGGGGACAGGGATGCTCCTTGGTTGACGGCCTGCTGCAATTGTCAAGGCTGTCAGCAATTCATGAGTCGAGAGGTCGTGGCCGTCACTGGCGAGAAATACCCTGTTGACCGCATCAGGATGATGAAGCGTCTCGATCAGCAGATCGCAGAGGTTTGATACATGAATAAGGGATCGCTTGTTTCGGACCATGGGAAAAATTGAGGGTAACCCGCGCGCGGCCCAGTTCATCATCCGCCGAAAATTTCCACGAACGCCCGCCCCATAAACGAGAGGCGGACGAACGATGGTAATTTCAAGGCCAAGTTGCAGCCCCAAGGCAAGCAGTTGTACTTCAGCCTCAGCTTTGGAGATACCGTAAGGATCCTGCGGATGCCGAAGATCCCTCGCCGTGAAAGGCTTCCCAGCCTCTGTGCGCTCTCCGTTGACCTTTATCGAACTGACGAAAACGAAACGACGAACACCGGCCGCAGCCGCTTGCCGTGCGAGGTTTAAAGTTGAAGCAACATTGGCCTGTCTGAATTCTGAAAGCGCGTCCGGCGCCGTTTCGTGCATCACATGAACGCGGGCGGCTAGATGTATGATGGCGTTCACGTCCTGAAGAAGCGCCCGCCATGTGGAAGTCGATTCATACGATGGTACGGTGATCAAGCCGGAATTGCGTTGCCTGCTCACGCCAACCTTCGGCAAACCCCGGCTCTCCATTGTGCTTAACAAATGAGCGCCAACGAAACCTGATGCGCCGGTGATTAACGTTCGACCCATTGGCAATACTCACTGGGTTGGAGTTGAAGGAGGCATCCTGAACAGAGAATTGCTTTCCAACCTCCATGCTTGGTGCGCTCATCGAGGTCAACGGTGGGGTACGAACTCCGCGGTCAGAACCATCAATGTCTGATACGGTAAACGACCCTCAATGGGACACTTCTTTGGCTCGCACTACCTTCACGGCGGTAAGGAGAAGTATCTTCAAGTCGAAAATCAAGCTCATCTTACGCTCATACTCGAGGTCATAAGCCACTTTCGCTGGTATCTCCAACTCGTCCCGCCCGTTCACCTGCGCCCATCCTGTAAGGCCAGGCGTCAGGGTATGTACGCCTGCGCGCGTGCGGGCTGCGATGAGGTCATCCTGGTTGAACAAGGCCGGCCGTGGTCCGACCAGGCTCATGTCACCTCTGAGGATGCACCAAAGCTGCGGAAGCTCATCTAGACTTGCCTTCCTCAGAAGTCCGCCGATCGGCGTGAGATGCTTGTATGGATCCGTCAGAAGATGAGTCGCGACCACGGGCGCATTAATCCGCATGGTGCGGAATTTCGGCATCTCGAAAATCTGGTTATCGCGCCCGACGCGTTTCGACCAATACAATACGGGACCCTTGGACGTCACGCGCACCGCCAACGCGATCAGGATCATCGGCATTGAGAGAGCAACAAGCGCCACTATTGAGCCGACAATGTCTAAAACTCGTTTCCCAGCCATGTTTCTCCCGGTCCTCACGCGGATTGTGATCGAAGCTCCCTTAAGACAACTCCGAGCCAATCTCCAGTCATCTCCTGCAATAGGAAATGGAACGAACCGCGCTGGATTGCCGAAGGCCATGACGCCGCACTGGCAAAACGGTCGCTACCACTACTACGCCTGTTCGATCAGGACGCGACAAGGCGACACCGGCCGCAAAGGCCGCACGTTTTCCCATGGACAAGTTGGACCTGGTTACGAGGAGCGCCTGCTTGAGCCGGAGCGCCTGAGGGTCGGCTACCGGCAGAACCATCTGCGGGCCTTGGCCAGCGCGTAGAGGTCGCCGACCGCGAAATCCGCACATGGCTCCAAGAACGACCTGTTGGGGACGCTTGTTGCCGTCCAATGGGGGAAATCGGCGGGAATTGGCGTTTCCGGCTTTATCTGCCCTTCCCGA